>Ga0208082_1000728_pt1 | contig 9737 bp, 9 predicted proteins | sample LakMenE09Jun09ns_FD_150683 | JGI IMG/M metagenome (GOLD analysis project Ga0208082, IMG submission 150683) | Freshwater microbial communities from Lake Mendota, WI - 09JUN2009 deep hole epilimnion ns (SPAdes) | ecosystem: Environmental > Aquatic > Freshwater > Lake > Epilimnion/Euphotic zone ... | reverse complement strand
ATTTCGTACAAGCCAGGGAAGTGGGCGTACGCAACGGTGAGGTCCCATAGCTCAATCGCGTCGCTGCCCTCTGGTGCTGGAACAACAACTGGTCCAAAGACTGCGCGACCAGTCGCAAACTTCAGAATTGGTACGCCAAAACCACCGAGTTCCTTCACTGCGAATTCATGATCGTTGCGTACGTCGTCATGTGTACTTGCATCAGCCAACGCATCGTTCCATGCGTTTAGTGGTGCACCAATGTCGGCAAGAAGTTGCAGTGCAGTTTCTTCTTCGTATGGTCGACGACCATCAATGTGCAATGCATTGCCAATTGCTTCGTACCACTTGTCGCACAAATCCATGTCAATTCGTCGCAGCCATGCACCGATGCGCATAGGAGTCCAACCAAAAGATACCGCGCGCTCCCACGGGTGCTTTTTGCCATCAAGTCGGTTGGTCTCTTCAAGACTAAAAAACTTCCAATTAATGGTGATGCCGTTTTCGCTTCGCACATTGCGAATCCACAGCGATGTTTGATGGGCCCAAGGGCACATAGGGTCAAAATAGAAGTCAACTGCTGACACTGACTTCGGGGTGTGCTTCGAGGTCGTCATAGTCTCAGACTAGATTTAATTGGTATGAAACGTCCTAGTCGGTTTGAACACACTCGATTTCTTGGCGATAAGCGCACCCAATTGGTCTACGACCTTGACGAATGGACCGATGAGGACGTCGTCAACGAGATCTCCGAGAGTGGAGTGGGACTGTGCTTTGGTCCAGACACTCTTGCCGAGGCGCGCAATCGCGGTTACACCTTGGCAACGCCTGGCGTCTCGCGTCGCCAACTTAAGCCACGCGCATAAGTCGTGAGCGCAACTGCAAGCGCTTCTCCAATGAATGGTTCGTTCCTTTCGGGCGGGCTAAACCTTGCGCGGTATTTAGTGCAACCATCAGGCAAGACCGGTGCGTTGCCGGCCATGGTGTTGTGCCACGGTTTTCCAAGCGGTGGAATTGATGCACGTCATTCGGCTGGAACATTTCCCGAACTGTGTGATCGCGTTGCCAACGAAATGGGTTGGACTGCAATGACATTTACGTTTCGCGGTTGCGCAACTAGCGAAGGTGATTTTTCAATGCAAGGTTGGATCGATGATTTGCGTGCAGCCATTACTCACGTGGTTGCTGAAACATCACCGAGCGGAATTTGGCTCGTGGGCAATAACACGGGTGGGTCGCTTGCCTTGTGTGTTGCAGCCGATGATCCGCGTGTGAACGGATGCGCATTGCTCGGCGCTCGTGCCGACTTTGATGACTGGGCTGAACAGCCGCGTCGCTTTCTTGAGCACTCGCGCGAAATTGGGGCAATTCGTCGGCCGAGTTTTCCACCTTCGGTTGAAGAGTGGGGTCGCGAGCTTCGTCGCTTCCGACCAACCGATGCGGCACGTCGATTTGCTCCACGACCATTGTTTTTAATGCACGGTCAAGATGACGACATTGTGCCAACTGCAGATTCGCGAGTGTTGGCGCAAGCTCATGGTGCGGCAGAACTGCAAATCATTCCTGGTGCAGGCCACCGATTGCGTCATGATCCTCGTGCAATGGCTGTGTTGCTCGGCTGGCTCGATCGTCAGCGCACTCTCGCAGCAATGTAGTTAGTTGTTCTCAGCCTTACTGTGCCAGTTCCACGCGCTTGAAATGATGTCGCGCAAATCATGCGTTGCTTTCCAACCCAGCAGTGCTCGAACCAGCGTTGGGTCGGCAAACACTGCAGTTGGATCGCCAGGTCGACGCTGAGTGATGACATGAGGAACTTTGCGTCCACTTACTTGTTCTGCGATGTCGAGAACTTCAAGCACTGAAGTTCCTTTGCCCGTGCCCACATTGCACGCGAGGCTCTTGCCGCCAGTTGCTAAATAGTCGAGCGCCTTAATGTGCGCATCGGCAAGGTCTTCAACATGGATGTAATCGCGAATGCATGTGCCGTCTGGAGTTGGGTAGTCATTGCCGAAAACATTGAGTGGACCGCTGAATCCAAGAATGGCTTTCATCACCAGTGGCACCAAGTTCTGCGACATTGACCAGTCTTCGCCGATGCTTGAGTCTGAACTGGCGCCTGCAGCATTGAAGTAACGCAGGCTGACGGTGCGCATGCCAATGGCTTCGCAACTCGACAAGAAACGCTCCATTACCGCTTTGGTCTCGGCGTACACACTTTCTGGCTGCATAGGCAAGTCTTCGGTAACGGGAACTGTGCTCGGGTTTCCGTACACCGCTGCCGACGACGAAAACACCAACCGTTCAACGCCGTTGGCGAGTAATCCGCGTACGAGATTGATGGTTCCAGCAACGTTGTTGTTGTAGTAGCGCAGTGGTTGCTCCATGGATTCACCAACAGCCTTGTATGCAGCAAAGTGAATGACTTCGTCAATGTTGTGCTTCTTGCAGATCTTTTCAATCAGCTTTTCATCTGAGATACTGCCCTCGAAGAATGGGACCGAACCGATTCGGCTTTTGGTTCCCAATTCAAGAGAATCCAACACCACGACATCGCGTTGTTGTTGGGCCAATAGGCGCACCGTGTGCGAACCGATGTATCCGGCACCACCGGTAACAAGAACAGCCATGCAATAACCCTAACGACTAAACAGTTAACGCTTTGGGCGGTCTTTTTTATCGAGGTCGTTTGCACGCTGCATTTGTTTGTAGGCACGCACTTTCAGCAGTGTTGCAGCCGAATAAATGTCGGCGACAGAACGGGGCTGGTTATCGCTGAACTCGCCAGCTTTGACCTTCCAGCCCTTTGGTCGAATGCCGAAACGCTTGCCAAGTAGTGCAATAAATATTTCGGTCTTCTCTTCGCCGTAGCCAGGAAGTTTTCGAAGTCGTGCACGTAACTCTTCAGCATCTTCGACGTCTTTCCAAATATTTTCGGCCTTGCCTTTGTACTCCACAGCGATGATGGCGCTCATGTCGTAAATGCGTTTTGCCATGCTGGCGGGAAAGCGGTGAATGGCTGGTTTCGTGCAACACATGGTGACGAACTCATCTGCATCCATTGCTGCGATCTTCTTTGCATCGCAATGACCAATGCGTTGCTTAATGGTGTACGCACCTGTGAACGCCCACTCCATGGGAACTTGCTGGTCGAGCAACATGCCAATCATGAGTGCAAGTCCATTGTTATGCAGCAGTTTGTCGGCGTCGGGTTTGCCGGTGATGTAGAGCGGTTTAGGAGTTGCGCTTGCGGTAGCCATGGCTACCAGTATCGCCTATGCGTACAGTGCGCCGAGAGTTTCGGTCTGAATTCCGTAACGCAAAATGGCATCGGCTACGACCGACTTGCTGATTTGCCCTGACTGCGCCAGTTCGTGCAGCACGGTGATGACTACGTGAGGCATGTCTACTTCGAAGTGATCGCGCAAGGCTTCGCGGGTATCGCTGCGGCCCATGCCGTCTGTGCCGAGTGGCGTAAATGTGCGGTCGCCCACGTATCGCGCAATTTGTTCAGGAACTGAACGGACGAAGTCGGTGACGGCAACGATTGGGCCACTTGATTGGCTGAGCAACTCAGTAACGCGAGGCACGCGCGGAGTCTCGGTGGGGTGCAGTCTGTTCCATCGTTCTGTCATGACCGCTTCTTCACGCAGTGTTTTGTACGACGTTGCTGACCACAGTTCAGCGCTTACATCGAAGTGGGCGTGAAGTTCGTCAGCGGCTGCTCGTGCTGCGGCATGAGCAGAACCGGAAAACAGAATGGTTGCTTTGTGCTGCGCGGGCTTTGCTTCGCTCCATTTGTACAGACCGTTCATGATGTCTTGTTCGATCGTCGGCGTTGAAGGACGAACAGGCATGTGATAGTTCTCGTTGTACAGCGTGAGGTAATAAAACACGTCTTCAGGCTTTTCGCCGTACATGCGGTTGATTCCGTTTTTGATAATGGTCGCAACTTCGTAGGCAAACGACGGGTCGTACACCTGACAGAACGGAATGGTTCCCGCGAGCACCAAGCTGTGACCGTCTTGATGTTGCAGGCCTTCACCGAGCAACGTGGTGCGTCCGGCGGTTGCACCCAAAAGGAATCCGCGAGCACGCGAGTCGGCTGCTTGCCAAATGAGGTCGCCTACACGTTGGAAACCAAACATTGAGTAGAAGGTGTAGAACGGCACCATTGGTACACCATGCACTGCGTAACTGGTGCCGGCTGCAATGAAGCTGGCCATACTGCCTGCTTCGGTAATTCCTTCTTCAAGGATTTGGCCAGAAGATGATTCGGTGTAACTCAGCAAAAGTTTGTGGTCAACTGGCTCGTATTTTTGACCTTGGGATGCATAGATCTTGAGTTCTGGAAACAATGCGTCCATTCCAAAGGTTCGACCTTCGTCGGGAATGATGGGAACGACGCGCGAGCCAAATGCTTTGTCGCGTGCAAGGTTGCGCAATAGACGTGTGAAACCCATGGTGGTGCTGACCGCTTGTTCGCCACTGCCATTGTCGAATTCGGCAAATGCCTGAGGGTCTGGAAGCGTCATTGGCTTGCGCACTGCAGTTGAGCGGCGAGGAACAGACCCGCCCAATGTGCGACGACGTTCCATCATGTACTGGTATTCGACGCTGTCGTGTGGCGGGCGATAGTACGGAGGTTCGTCTGCAAGTAGCGCGCTGTCAGGAATTTCCTCTTCAAGGTGCAACGTGTCGCGCAGCGTGCGCAGTTGCTCGTCTGTCATCTTCTTGATTTGGTGAGTTGCGTTGCGGCCTTCAATATCGTGACCAAGTGTCCAACCCTTTACGGTTTTGCACAAGATTGCAGTTGGGCGACCAGAGCCAAGATTTTCGGTTGCGGCCTTGAAGGCTGCGTACAGCTTGCGATAGTCGTGACCGCCGCGGGGCAGAGTGCGTAGCTGCTCGTCGGAAAGGTGCGACACCATTTCGCGCAAGCGTGGATCTGGTCCGAAGAAATTTTCGCGAATGTAGTTGCCATCTTCAACGATGTAGCGCTGGAATTCGCCGTCGACGGTTGCGTTCATCTTGTTCAACAACACGCTGTCATGGTCGTTGGCAAGCAGCTCGTCCCACTTGGAACCCCACACAACTTTGATGACGTTCCATCCAGCGCCGCGGAACGTGGCTTCAAGTTCTTGAATGATTTTGCCGTTGCCTCGCACTGGACCGTCGAGTCGTTGCAAGTTGCAGTTGACGACGAATGTGAGGTTGTCTAATTGCTCGCGGGCGGCAAGTGAAATGGACCCAAGTGTTTCTGGTTCATCACATTCACCATCGCCGAGGAAAGCCCACACGCGACTTTGCGACGTGTCGTCGATCTGTCGGTTATGCAAGTAGCGATTGAAGCGTGCCTGATACAACGCGGTAATTGGTCCGAGTCCCATGGACACCGTTGGGAATTCCCAAAACTCGGGCATCAGTCGAGGATGCGGATAACTAGAAAGACCTTTTCCTTCTCTGCCAATTTCACGACGGAAGTGATCGAGATCGTTTTCGTCTAAGCGACCTTCAAGAAATGCGCGAGCATAAATTCCTGGTGCTGCATGCCCTTGGAAATAAATATGGTCACCAGCTGTTCCGTGATCTTTACCGCGGAAGAAGTGATTGAAACCAACTTCATACAACGATGCCGACGATGCATAACTGGAAAGGTGGCCACCGATTCCGTCTGCGTTCGAGTTTGCACGCACCACCATGACCGCGGCATTCCAGCGGATGTATGCGCGAATACGACGCTCAATATGTTCGTCGCCAGGGAACCATGGTTCATGTTCGCGGGCAATGCTGTTGACATACGGCGTGGAAACTGTTGCGGGAAAACTCACTTGTGCTTCGTGGGCACGTTCAAGTAATCGCGAAAGCAAATAACGAGCGCGATTCTTGCCGTGGATCTCCACTACGGCGTCAAGCGAGTCGAGCCATTCTGCAGTTTCTGTTGGATCAGCATCAGGTAACTGATGAACGGAGCCATCAAAGATCATGTGGTCATTCTCGCAGACTTACCGATGGGTACCTGTTCGGGGTGCTCGTATCAGCAAGTATCTATCTCGTGATTGTGATTTATACAGACGGTGCATGTTCGGGAAACCCTGGTCCGGGCGGATGGGCATGGGCGACAGCGCCTACTGGCGAGCCAAGTGACACAGGCGGTGAAGCTCACACCACAAATCAGCGCATGGAAATCATGGCCGCCATGGAGGCGCTCAGGTCTCACGTAGACCACGAAGGCCCAATTGAAATTCGGTCGGATTCAACCTATGTCGTTCACTGCTTCCGCGATTCGTGGCACGTAGGTTGGAAAAAGCGCGGCTGGAAAAACTCGCAACGCCAGCCCGTTGCAAACAGAGATTTATGGGAGCCATTTATTGAGATGGTGCTCGCTCGAGGTGATGTCACTTTTACATGGGTGAAGGCGCACAACGGAGAGCAAATGAATGAGCTAGTTGACGCCCTGGCCGTTGCGGCGTCTACGGGATACAAGACGAAATAGCGCGGGCGCTCGGTTTCGCCGCGACCGATGTGGTTGCGTAGTCTTGACCTATGGATCTCAATGGAACAAGCGCAATCGTTACTGGTGGAGCATCGGGAATTGGTGAGGCATGCGTTCGCTTGCTCGCCAAGCGCGGTGCAAAAGTAGTTATCGCCGACATTCAAGAAGAAAAGGGCAATGCATTAGCCAAAGAAGTTGGTGGTGCATATTGCAAAGTTGATGTCACGAATACTCAAGACATCATCAACGCCACCGAGATGGCGAAGTCCATGGGACCAATTCGCGCTTTGGTGAACTCGGCCGGAATCGGTTGGGCACAGCGCACAGTTGGCAAAGATGGTTCGTACGAATCGGCAGCCAACTTGGATGCGTTTAAGAAAGTTGTAGCTATCAACTTGGTTGGCACATTCGATTGCATTCGCATCGTTGGAACAGCAATGAGCACGAATGAACCTCTTGCCAACGGAGAGCGTGGCGCAATTTGCAACATGGCATCTGTTGCTGCATTTGACGGTCAAATTGGACAAGCTTCGTATTCGGCTTCGAAGGGCGGAGTTGTGGGCATGACATTGCCAATAGCTCGCGATCTTTCAGCAATTGGTATTCGCGTGAACACCGTTGCTCCAGGTTTGATCGATACACCGATTTACGGTGAAGGCGAAAACAGCGAGCAGTTCAAGCAGAACTTGCAAAAGGGTGTGCTCTTCCCACAACGCTTGGGCTACCCAGAAGAACTTGCGTCAATGGTTGTGGAAACCATTACCAACAGTTACATGAATGCCGAGACGATTCGCGTCGACGGCGGCATTCGTATGCCACCTAAGTGATCTAGTAAGGCACGTGGCAATGAACCACGTTCTGCATCAGCATCCGTTTACACCATTTGATCAATTGCCCCTCGGCGATGTTTCTGCATTTCATGCGTTAGCAATACCTGCAGAAATTCTGCCAATTGAAACGGGGGATCAGTTCCGTCATCGCATGGGAACGAAATCTTTGGATACGTCGCAATGGCTTCCACGTGACGAAGAAACTGAACCAACCATTGCAATGAAGCGCGAATTGTTGCGCCTTCGTCGCGATGAAGTAGTTGGATTGCTTGATGGTGGAAGCAATGCTGCTGAGGAAGCAGCGACGCTCATTGCCGAGTTTTGCAACTCGCCTTTGCAAGCCGGTGGAATTGACGCGCTAGTCGAAGCTTCATTGCTTGTGGCCGATGACATCGTGGTGATGCAGCCAATGGGTAACGAGCAGGAATTAGTAGTTGTTGCCGGGGTGGTGTGTTCGCCCAGCCGCTGGAGCATTCAAACAAAACTCAACAGCAGCATGATGGCCGTGCATGTGCCAGTTCCGCAATACGCGGACCATGTTGGAAAGGCTGTTGACACAACGTTGTCGAGGCTTCGCGTTGACCAACCGATGGTGCGATCAAATTGGACCATCGAAGACCATTGCGCATTGTTCCAACCAGTTGCGCCAAGTAGCCCGTTGGTGCAAGACGTTACGCAGTTATGGATTCGCATGGAGCGACAAACTCTTCGTGCATTGCCTCAAACTGGTGGCTCGATGTTCACCATTCGCACGTATCAGCAGCCAATTGCAGAATATGTTGCACGGGGTAAAGATGTGGCTTCAACGTTGTATTCGTTGGTTAAGCGTTTGCCAGACGATGTTGCGAAATACAAATCAATGTTGCACTATCGCGATGCACTGCTCGAATGGCTTAAGCCGCTAACAAATTAATCAGGTGGTGTAGTCGGCGTTGATGCGCACGTATCCATCGGTGAGATCGCATCCCCACACAGTGGCTTCAGTTGACCCGGTGTTCAGGCTTACGTGAATGCGAACATCTGCACCCTTCATGTATGCGCTGAGTTCGCTGAGCCCTTGCTCATTTACTTGTGTTGGGTACACCTCTTGGGTGCCGAATCGAATGACTACTTGTTCTTGATCTACGTCGGTGTACTGACTGCACTTACCAATAGCCATTGCAACGCGACCCCAGTTCGGGTCTGCGCCATGCACGGCAGTTTTCACCAGTGGCGAATTGACGATGGCCTTGGCAACGGTTTTTGCTTGCTCGTAGTCGCGCGCATGGTCGACATGTACTTCAATAAGTTTCTCTGCGCCTTCACCGTCGCGAGCAACTTGTTTGGTGAGCGACAAAGCAACTTCATAGAGCGCAGATTCAAACGCTGACAGGTCAACATTGCCAGCTACGCCACTTGCCAGAACGATTGCAGAATCGCTTGTGGACGTATCGGTATCTACTGAAACGCAGTTAAATGTTTTTGCAATGACACGCTGGAAAATGCTGTTCAATTCAACTGGAGCAACTTGTGCATCGGTGAACATCATGGTGATGAGTGTTGCCATGTTCGGCTCAATCATTCCTACGCCTTTTGCCACACCAACAACGCGAGCAGTTGACCCAGCCACAACGCATTCAGCAACTTTGCTCACCGTGTCGGTGGTCATGATGCCGCGGGCAACGTCGTCGGCTGATGTGCCCTGCGGTTGCGCAGGAAGTGAAGCAAGACCTGCACGAACCTTGTCCATTGGGTATTGACGGCCAATTACACCAGTGGATGCGATGAGCACGTCAAGTGGATCGCAGCCCAATGCCGATGAAACCCCGGCAACAACTTCGCGTGCATTACTCATGCCTATATCGCCAGTTGCAACGTTGGCGTTCTTTGAAATGACGACGACTGCTTTGGCTGTGTTGCTGGCAATATGTTGGCGGCTGACTACAACACTTGGACCAGCAAAACGACTTTGCGTAAACATGCCGGCTGCAGAGCAGACCGTGTCGGCTACAACGAGTGTGAAATCGTCAGTTAGATCTTTAATTCCGATATTGGCAACGTGAGCGCGGAATCCCTGTGGGAGCGAAATTGCCATAATTATGCGGCGAAATGCTTTTCAATATTTTCTAGAGTTTTCAGCATGGACTTTTCGTTGCTTGCCATTGAACCCCTGAGCTTGAGTATCAGAACTGATTTACTTCCGTTGTAATCAAACTGCTCGGTAACTTTTGTGCCACCATCAACTGGTTCAAGGATGTAGCGCCAAATATGGCCACCGAAGTGTTGCCAAGCGATGCATCGATTTTCCTCAAATTCGACAACCGTGTTGGTCATTTTGTATGGCACGCCGATCTTCATGTCCATTGTGAACTTGGCTCCTTTGGATAAGCGCGGTGGAGCAGAAACCTGTGCCGCCTTTACGCTGCCCGAGCCATCGATCTTTGAATGCTGACGTG
>Ga0208082_1000724_pt1 | contig 9761 bp, 13 predicted proteins | sample LakMenE09Jun09ns_FD_150683 | JGI IMG/M metagenome (GOLD analysis project Ga0208082, IMG submission 150683) | Freshwater microbial communities from Lake Mendota, WI - 09JUN2009 deep hole epilimnion ns (SPAdes) | ecosystem: Environmental > Aquatic > Freshwater > Lake > Epilimnion/Euphotic zone ... | reverse complement strand
CGGAAGTAACGCCCACGCGCACAATCAACTCGTTGGCACCAACACCCAGTTCATCGAACTACGAACTGGCGACTGGCTCGATGTGAAGTCGGGGCGCTAGTTAGTTACTGAATGCGCAACGTGTAAACAGGCGTGTCATCAGGACGATTCGGCAAAGTCACAGAGTTACCTTCACGCTTCAGTGGCGCGTGGTGCCCGAGCAATTTCACATCACCCTTCGGCAAACCATCAATCGTGATTTTCGCCGTTGACGGACGGCCAATGACCATGGCGTAAGTCGCGCCGTCTGCACCTTTGGTCAAACGCACCACGAGTCCTTCATCGGTTGACAGTGTTGAAACCTCATGGGGTCGACTGCCGTAGATGGCGTCACCATTGACCGACAACCACTGACCCATGGCCAGCAATCGCAATTGCTGAGCCCACGGAATTTCTCCACCTGGCATTGCACCGTAATTCAACAACAGGTTGCCACCGTCAGCCACTATGTTGACGAACATCGTGATGAGCGCGGGGATTGACAAATACGTCGAGTCATCTTCGTCTTGTGTGTAACCAAAGCTCGTTCCGATTCCGCGGGTGACTTCGTACATCTTTTTCGGACCAGCTGCCTCGGTTGTGTATTCGGGAGTTCCAAAGTCGGCATGACTCGTTCCTTGCATCACTCCAATGAAATCAAAACGATCATTCACGACTCCCTCGGGATTGCCGTTGTAAAAATCTGCCATTAACTGCGCAGCACCTTCACCGAATCGTGGATAACCAATGTCGTTCCACAAAACATCAGGGTTGTACTTACGAATCAATTCATGCCAGTGGGCTTCGGCGTACGCGTGATACGTATCGTCTTGCGGAATCGCCCCGTACAAAGTCGCCCAACTCTTGATACCGAGTCCTTGGAAGGTCCAGTCGATTCCACCGGAGTAATACACACCGAAACGAAGCCCCGCGTTGCGAGCAGCATCAGCACACTCTTGAACAAGATCACGTTGTGACGACCACTTCTCACCATGAGTTGGGTTAGGTGTTTCCGATGGCCACATCAAGACACCGTCGTGGTGCTTGGTCACCATCACGCAATACTTTGCGCCTGACGCTGCGAGTAATTGTTCCCAACGCTTGGAGTCCCAACCTTTGGCCGCTTCAAGAAAAATGTTGACGAAAGTTGAGTAGTCACAATTGCCCCATACTTTTTCGTGATGAAGCGCTGCGGGCGAACCCGGAATATTGATTGAGTTCTGATACCACTCGGCATACGGCGTGTGGCTGAATGCCATCTCTTCGCCTTCTTCTCGAGCAAGGGTGAATGGATCTTTGCCTAATGGCGCGAATGCGGGAACCGATCCCACAGTCCAGTGCGAGAAAATGCCGAACTTGGCATCTTGAAACCACTCCGGTACTTCGTGTTGCGATAGCGACGCGAACGTTGGTTCATACTTCGTCATATTGCCCCCAATATCTATTGTCCAAGAATCGGACAATAAGGACACTACTCCGAGAGGAGCCGTTTGTTAAGAGTCCTGCGCGGAAAGTCGTTCTTCGGTGCGGCGCACCAGGTTTTCACGTTCGGCTGCAGTCAATGGTCGCGAGGTTCGAATATTGAGTTCGATTTGATCGACCCCGGCAATTGGCGTCGCCGTTGTGATGTCGTCAACCAAAAGCACTTCGGTGAGGTGCTCGGAGCCCGCTAGTTCGCGAATTGTCTCAGCAGCTTTCAGGGCCGCCTCTCCCCGTTCCGCGTCAATCGGTAACTGAATCGCAAGCTTCGTGGCAACGGGTTCTTGGCTGATATTTCGGACGGCGATCAACGCGGAATGAGCAAGGTGGACCGTGCTGTAGCCATCACGAACTCGTGTTGACACCAATCCGATGTGATCAACAATGCCCCGAACGCCATTGGGGAAAGCAGTACTGATTTCAATTTCGTCCCCAACCCCATAACGATCTTCGATGAGAACCGACAAGCCAGTCAAATAGTCATTGACTTTTTGCGATGCTCCGTAGGCAATGCCCGCACCCAAGAAACCAGCACTCGACAAAACTAGAGGACCGTTGAGTTCGAGAATGTGAAAGATCGCAATCAGCACACCAACCCAAATCACCACAGCAAGCAGATGATGCAACATACGCGAAACAGCATCGACACGTTGCCGACGACGATTCTCGCCTACTTCACCTTGTTCAAGTTCTTGATAGCGAGCACGGGTTCGCCACCACTGTGACGGGCGAGAAATACTGCGTTGGGCAACATAACGCACCACTCGACGAATCACGACATGTGTAAGACGCGTAAAGATAAAGGCACCAACAATGATGATGAGGACGAGCAGCGGGCGTGAAATTGCCTCACGAGCTGACGTTGGTTGATCGGGTGTTGGGGTAAGGGTTGAAATGAAATGAAGCAACATGGCCTCCTCAGTGTGCCAAAGTTTTTGTCAAACCATGTTCATAAAGATAATTGATGTATCCATGCTGGTAGTTCGTTGATATCTCTCAATTCACCAAAGCGCGGGCTCGTCGGCGGATGTTCGGCTTGTTCAAGTTCCCATAAGAAGTGGTACGGGATGTGAACTGCATGCCCACCTAGTTCAAGGATCGGCAAAATGTCACTCTTGACCGAATTCCCCACCATGCATACTTTTTCGGGTGGCACAGCAATATCTCGAAACACTTTGGCGTATGTCGCAACATCTTTCTCTAAAACGATCTCAACATGATCAAACAAATGATCAAGACCGCTCGTCGTGACCTTGCGTGTTTGGTGGACGAGATCGCCTTTAGTAATCAAGATCAAACGATGCGATTTCGCAAGCTCTGCCAAAACCTCGGGAACGCCGTCGAGCAGACGTACGGGGGCCAGTAACAAATCTCGCGTGAGTTGTAATAGATGAGCCAATACTTCGGTCGAAACTTGGCCTTGACTGATCGTTATCGCGGCTTCAACCATGGAAAGCCCGAAGGCCTTCACGCCGTACCCATAGGTATGCAAATTGGCCCGTTCGGTTGCTGTCAGCGCAGCCTTGATATCAATCCCTGTTGACACAAACGGGGCAAGCAGTTCATAGAACGCCAATTCGGTTGCACGAAAACCATCTTCGCTGTGCCACAGGGTGTCGTCGGCATCAAAAGCCAGGCAGTCAAAAGTAGCCATAGGGACTTATTCTTCTAGAGTGCAATGTGTGAAGCAGGACAATTTGGCCTGCGAAACATATTTTTATGGCAGAAATATCACACAGAGGCAATGACCCGGCCTGCAACAGGGCTTTACGATTGGTCGCCTCGAGGAGTACTTACCGAACTCGTAAGTACTAGCGGTGAATAGCGTTGAGGTAGTTGTACACAGTGATGCGCGAAACACCCATGGCGTCGGCGACATCCTCAACTGCACGACGCAACGTAAATGCACCACGTTCATCAAGCAGTCGAATCGCTAGCTGCTTTTGTTCACGATTCATTTCCGAAAGTTGTTGACCCATTTCTCGCTCAACCGAATCAATCAAGCGAGCTAACGCGCCGTGTAAGTCGGGAAGCCGGACGGCAGCAATCAACTGACCCTCATAGACCAACGGGATGTCGGAAGTTTCAATCTGATCGGCTTCGATGACCGAACAACCAAGAGCGTCCACGAGTGGCTGCAATGTTGCAAGCACTGGGTGCGAAAGATCGATGGGTGACGAGGTCATGCGTCAATCTTTTCCATGTGGACAGTGACGTGGGTTGCGCCATTGGCATAGGCCTCGCGCACTAAGTCGCCGACCGCACGCGACACGGTTGCATCGTCGGCCTCAAACTCGGTGGCGAATGGCCCAAATTCGACGGTGAGCCCGTGTGCTTCTACAGCCGCAACCGCAGCGCGAACATGAGGTCCGGGCTGTCCTTCAATAAATGGCTCGACAGTGAACTCAACATGTAGCACACCAATATCGTAATCGGTCAGGCATCGTATTGGCTCAGGGTGTTCCCATCACACGCCGAAGTTCATTAGCCCGCATGAGGCAATCTCGTCCAGCAAGGTCGAAGGCCTCACCCAAGCGAGACAGGGCTGTTCGAAACGACGACTGCCAATCTTGCTCAAAGGCCTGGCGGGCGGGACCGTTCCAGTTAGTAGAAGCTAAGGCCGAATTGACGACCGCCACAAGGCCTTCAATATCAGTGCGCTGGCGACTCAACGTTTGACCTAGTGAAGTCAGTTGATCGGGATCGGCACCAATCATGCCCCCCATGGTGAACTGCGACATACAACATCCCTTCTCGGTATCCCGTGGAGTTCACGGTTGTCCAGAGTGGGAACGGGCGCCACCTTTACGGTGATCAAAAATCAATGTACGGCAAAAGTAAGGCCAAGCTGTCAGGTAGAAAACGTTCTCGACGCAATAAATCGTTGAGCCCATCTCGATGAACCCACCACGCCTCAACCACTTCACCGTCATCAAACGTGAACGGACCTTGTGAAGTCACCACGTAGCAACGCGCCATCAGACGCACTTGGTCATCGTCATATGGTCGCGACTCGCCAAGGTCTATTTCTTCCAGAGTCGCAGCGCTTACGCCAACTTCTTCGGCAAGTTCACGATGCGCTGCTTCAAGATATGACTCGCCTGCCCCGACAACTCCGCCCACGGCGATATCACACCAGCTTGGCCAAATGTCTTTATGAGGTGATCGGCGATGTACTAAAAGTCGGCCCGCCCCATCGAGGATCGCGATAAAGACTGCTCGGTGGCGTAAACGATCGGCACGCATGACCCGCCGGGGAACAACCTGAATGACTTGGTCAAACTCATCAACCACATCGACGAGTTCATCTCCGGCGTTTAATCCCACACCCATTACCTACCACACAAATACCGGGTTGCACTCGGGTCTACGATACGCATATGGCTGATCCGACCGACATCTCATCTTTGACCGAAGAATCGCTTGAACTACTTGATGACACGATTGCGCTTCGCCGTCGTTTGCACGAATGGCCAGAGTTGGGTAACCACCTTCCGAAAACTCGTGATGAAGTTTTGGCCGCACTCGAGGGTTTGCCGCTCGGAATCAAACTTCATGAGACAACCTCTGGCATCGTTGCCTCACTTGAAGGCACTCGTCCCGGACCAACCATGTTGTTGCGCGGAGACATGGATGCTTTACCGATGCCCGAAGACACTGGTGTTGAATTCAGTTCACACGTTGAAAATGTGATGCACGCATGTGGCCACGACACGCATACTGCGATGTTGGTTGGTGCAGCGCGTTTACTATCAAATCATCGTGATCAAATACAGGGTCGGGTTGTGTTTATGTTCCAGCCTGGCGAAGAAGGTCATGCCGGAGCTCGCTTCATGCTTGACGAAGGACTGCTTGACGTCGGTCCGCTCTCGGACGGTTCGTCTTCAGAAGTCACGGGAGCATTTGCCATTCACACCACGTCATCACTACCGACTGGTTTCATCAGCACACGCGGTGGCCCCATCATGGCGTCAAGTGACACCCTGGTAATTCGTGTCATCGGACGTGGTGGGCACGGCAGCGAACCATTCCGCACCCTTGATCCGATTCCTGCGGCCTGCGAAATTGTTGGCGCATTGCAATCAATGATCACTCGACGCATCAACGTCTTTAACCCGGGTGTCTTGACAGTGACGCAAGTGCACGCTGGTACTGCCTTTAACGTCATTCCAGAATTCGCCGAAGTGTTTGGAACGATTCGTGCGATCAGCGAAGTCACCCGTCGCATGATTCATGATGGTGTGCGTCGCGTCGCCGAAGGAATTGCTGCGGCCCATGGACTTGAAGTCACCGTTGAGTTAACTGATGGGTATGACGTAACTGTCAACAGTCCGACCTACGCGAGCACCGCAGGGAACATCATCAAGGAAGTCATTGGCAACGATCGCTTTATTGAACTGCCCAACCCTGTGATGGGTGCCGAAGATTTTGGTTACGTGTTGAATCATGTTCCGGGTGCAATGGTCTTCTTGGGCGCTACACCACACGATCGAAATCTTGCGACCGCAGCGCCTAACCACTCAAACCGCGTCTTCTACGACGAAGACTGCATGAGCACTGGTATCTCGATTTACAGCGCAGTCGCACTGCGACATTTATCAGGCGTTTGAACTGGGTCCCGCGGGATAGCGGGCATCACCAAGAACCATTTCCATTGCAGGCTCAATGTTTGGTCCACGACGTAAGTGGTGTCCGCCGTCGGCACTTATGCATGTGCCGGTGATCCATGAACTTTCATCACCCAACAAGAAACGCACGAGCTTGCCAATGTCTTCGGTGCTACCGACGCGACCCAAAGGCATTTGTTCCAAGTAGTCATTCAAGATCACATCGAGTGTCATGATGCCTTCGGTTGCATCGGTCGGTACGAGTCCTGGGCGCACTGCGTTCGCGCGAATGTTTCGGCAACCGAGTTCATCAGCGGTTTGACGAATCAACATCTCAAGTCCGGCCTTTGAAACGTCATACGGAGTCATAAAGCGGTGTGTGACCGGACCGGCGATAGATGAAATCGCGACGATCGAACCGCCACCATGTGCTGCTAAGTGACTCACCGAATGTTTGATCGTCAAAAACGCACCGGTGAGATTGGTGCCGAGAATCCCGTTCCAGTCTTCAAGCGATGTCAAGTGGATTGGTCCACCACCGCCGTACCCGGCATTGGCGACCACCATCGTGAATTTGCCGGCGTTGTTTGCTGCCGTGCAGGCATTGGCAACACTCTCTTCGTTGGTGACATCGCAGGCAACAGTCAGAACCTGAGCTCCACCTTCGGCGATTGAACGTAATTCGGCTGCCGAGGCTTCAAGGCGTTCAACATTGCGAGCAGCCAACATGACTGTCGCACCATCTTGAACCAGTTCACGTGCACAACCGAGACCGATACCCGATCCACCCCCAGTAATCAGAGCAATTTGGCCGGACAAAGGATGAGGATTGCGCGTCGAAGACATAAAGAGATCGTGTCACATTCGCCCCAAAGTTAGGGAAGCGACCCACATATCCATGTGGGGAAATACAAAAAGCAACGACTCAGGTATTTCAGATTCCCTTTTTCTGTAATACAATATTCGGGACTTCTGATTCACCCTTCTGCTCTCAAGCACGGTCATTCCCCCATCGAGATTCAACATGCCATCCAGTTCTCAAACCACCAATTTCACATTGACGATTCCAATGAAGCAGATCGGATTTTGATCATCGGACCAAATATCGAGGGAAATTTTCTTGAACTCATTGGAGTCATTACTGACCGCGATGAATTACTCATCATTCATTCCATGCCCCTGCGTACTCAATTCCATCCACTCTTAGAAAGGTAACCGGTCATGAAGAAAGCAAGTCCTCAATACGTATTGAAGAACGGCCGAGTTGTCAGCAATCGCGACTTAGAAATCATGTCGGAGAAAATTGAGCATGAGCAGTTCGATCTTTCACACATCAAACGACTCAGAGGTCGTCCCCGTTTGGGGAAAGATCCCTCAGTCATTGTCCCGGTCAGACTCAATGCCGATTTAGTTGACGAGTTAGACCTTCGCGTCCACGATTCAGGTCAAACTCGCAGTGAAGTCATTCGACTTGCATTGAAGAACTACCTCGCGTCCTGAACAAAATGTTGAGTATTCGCTACATCCGTGCCCAACAAGGCATCATAGATAGATGAATCAGTTGCCGTCGCCGCTCTCAGGAATTCGAGTGCTCGACCTGACACGGGTTCTTGCTGGTCCACACTGCGGCCGCATGTTGTGCGACTACGGCGCCGAAGTGATCAAGGTCGAACCACCTGACGGCGATCTCACTCGATTCTCAAGTCCACGGGTCGGTTCACTCGCGACATATTTCATTCAACAAAATGCCGGCAAGAAATGCATGAGTCTTGATTTGTCAACACCCGAAGGTGCCGAGATTTTTCGCCGTCTCGCGGCAGAGAGCGACGTTGTTCTTGAGAACTATCGCGCTGGTGTCATGGATCGGTTGGGCCTTGGCTATGAAACTCTGGCCAAGATCAATCCCCGACTCATATACGCGTCAATCAGCGGATACGGCGCTGATGGTCCGTGGGTACATCGCCGCGCATATGCAACGGTCATTGGTGCAGAAAGTGGAATGACCCGAATGCAGGGTGACGCTCGCGGTGGAAACTATTCGAACGACCCATGGTCGCATGCCGATACCTACACCGCTCTCGAAATGACGACGGCAATTCTTGCTGCGCTGTTTAATCGCGAACGGTCTGGTCACGGCGAACGCATCGATGTCTCAATGGCCGAAACAATGTTGTACGTCAATGAACATGTCCACGATGAGTTGTATGACGGAGTCGTTGATCCCAACTGGATTCGATCATTCCAGCCTGGCGACTACCCCATCATGCAAGTTGCCGATGGCAGCACCGTTGTCATTAGTGGCCACCCAGCAGAACGTGGAACTTTTGAAATCATCGTGAACACGATGGATCGACCACAACTATTGTCCGATCCTCGATTTGCCGATGTGCAAACACGTTTACAAAACCTCGGTGCACTGCAAGATGAAATGCGAGCCTGGGCGCTTACCCTGCCTACTGCTCAGGCTTTTGAAGATCGTTGCGCCCAATTCGGTCTAGCTGTTGGTGTGATGCGCAGCGTTCGTGAAATTGCCGAGAGCGATTGGTCAAATGCACGCGGGGCAGTCGCCCATGTTCCCGATCGAATCGGCGGCGAGGTGCGTATTCCGAATGCCCCGTGGCACTTCACGAATAGCCATGTCGGAACTTCTGGTGAGCCGCGCTATCGCGGTGAAGATAACCGCACTGTGCTTCGCGACATTCTCAACATGAATGACGAAGAAATCGACAAACTTGAAGCCAACAACGTGTTGTCGAGTCGACTTCCAAAAACAAGTTAGGCGTCAAGAGCGGTGGGCTGCTGAATCACATCAGTGCCCATGAACCGCACCATCGGCGGCAAAGTTCTTGCCAATATTGGTCCAGTCAAAATCACAAAGAGAATCGTGCCAACACCGATCTGTCCGCCGAGCAATATGCCGGCGGTGACAACCACAGCTTCAATACCCCAACGACCGACTTGCATGCTTAAACCCTTGTCGTTCAGACCAAGCATGAGTAACTCCATCGGTCCGGTGCCGAGTGTTGTGGCGACTCCAATTGAAATCGCAAAATAGAGCAATGCCATACCAGTAATCATCATGACCACACGCCACGCCATCACACTTGGCTCGGGCATCAGTGGCAAAACAATGTTCACAACTTGACCAACCAAAACGGTGCCGATCAATGTGCCCCATGTGGGTGGACGCCTCACCGCAATCGCCAACAATGTGAAGAGCGCACCGCTAATCCAACCCATCGTGCCAACACCGATATTGAGTTGCTTTGCTCCACCAGTTGAGAAAACATCAGCCGGCGCAACACCAAGTCGCGCTGCCACCATCATCGAGATACCAGTGCCAACCATCACGATGGCGAGCAAGAGGGCTACGGCTCGAAAACGAAACGACTTCTTCTCAATTGTCGTGTCGCTTCGAGTCACCCAACCACACTAGGTGTTCAGGGTGCTGAGTTAGATCTTTTTGGGCGGAAGAGGGAAGAAAGGACTCGTTCGTGCAATATACGCGTCATAACCTTCACGGCGCTTCTTCAATGACTTCTCTAACAAAGTCACACCACTCACACGACGCAAGAAGAATGTCATGACCGCTGCACCAATAAAGCCCCAGGCTCCACTTCCTGTTTCGGCGGCAACGATTGCAATTCCCCACCACAC
>Ga0208082_1000723_pt1 | contig 9763 bp, 8 predicted proteins | sample LakMenE09Jun09ns_FD_150683 | JGI IMG/M metagenome (GOLD analysis project Ga0208082, IMG submission 150683) | Freshwater microbial communities from Lake Mendota, WI - 09JUN2009 deep hole epilimnion ns (SPAdes) | ecosystem: Environmental > Aquatic > Freshwater > Lake > Epilimnion/Euphotic zone ... | reverse complement strand
GGTCCGTTCGCCATCCTGCCCACTGTGCTGGATCAATGGCAGACATTGCAATGCCATCCCATGACCCGTAATCCAATTCAATAAATCGCTCGTCAATTTCAACATGCGGAGAGATTGCCAATGCAGTTTGTTGAGCGCGAACTAATGGACTGCTCACAATTCGTGCATGCGGAAAATGTTGGCGCACAAACTGTCCGCATAACGCCGCTTGCTGCTGGCCGACAGCATCCAAGTCGAGGTCAATACGCCCCTGCAGAAGTGATTGCGCGTTAGCTGTTGTTTGACCGTGTCGAAGAAGAATAAGCATCGTTAGCGTTCAATCAAACGAAGGTGCCCCGTGCGCAGGAACTCGCGACGAACAGATGGTGTCGACAAAGAGTTTTCACGCCACACCCATGCAATTAAGAGTGCCCCCACAATTTCAAAAATGACGCTGAGGACAGGTCGATCAAAACTAGGAATCGGAGAGCCATTGAAACTAAACCCAGCAAATGGCCACCAGAAAACTTTCGTGTTATTGAATGCGCCGTCGAAGACAAGATGAAAGAACATGCCTATCGGTAACGCCAGCCACCGTCGTCGCGCGAGAGAACCACGCCGTGCAGTTGCCATGACGACTGCCAGTACCGCAACGCTTCCTAGCACCGAGTGAAAGACCCACGCGCCACCGCTCCACACATCAACGAGGTCAGGAACTACTGCACCAAGCGCCAGTACTCGAAAATCAAAACGATCATCACGAAATACAAAAAGCACGGCCACAGTGGCAGTCCCGATAAACCAAAGAAACATCACTGCAACCTTAGAGAGTTGCTACCCCGCTGGCGTGGTCTTAATTGTTGGCGGAATTCCCTTGGCGCAGTTATAAACATAAAAGCGATATGGATCAACCCCGACTACTTGCGTAGCTGGGTTGGTATCGGTAGGGGCAATCGTGGTCCCCGGGTCAACGATGCTGACAACTGGACCCTTGAACACCGTTGTTGTGGGCGCTACTACCGGCACTCCCGCAATTGTGGTGGTGGTAGCTACTTGAGGCGCTGCAGTTGTAGTGGTTGGCACCACATTGGCAATTGACCCAGTGGCAGATTTAGGAAGTTTTCCAGAGACCAACTCGGCAATGCAATCAACCCCAGGAAGATAGAGACGCATTGGATTACGAGGAGAGGGAGCAGGAGCATCCCAATCAAGAATCGGTACATCACTATGTGCTGCGTCCATAAATGCTTTCCAGATCTTCACTGGATATGCATTACCTGTCACCTTTGCAACACCATCTGCTTTGAATTCAGGAATGTTCACCATTGGCGTGTAACCCTTTGGGTCACCTACCCATACTGCGGTAGTCAATTGTTTTGTAAAGCCAACAAACCAAGCATTCGTGTTCTCGTCTTGGGTGCCAGTTTTTCCTGCAGCTGGGCGCTTATTTGCTAGCGGGTCTCGTCGAGCGGTACCCACTGTCAAAGTCTTCTTCAAGATATCTACTTCTGCATCGGCGACTTCTTTTGAAATCACCTGCGATGGTGCTGCCAAGTGTTGAAACAAGACACCGCTTGGTCCTTCAATTTTCTCAATGAAGTAAGGCTCATGGTGCACGCCACCATTTGCAATCGTTTGAGCGCCCGATGCCATGTCGTACGCACTGAACTCGTTTGCTCCAGTGGAAAAACTGGCGTAGGGCTGAATCTTGTAATTGTCGCGCGTGAGATACGGCGACGACATCACGCGATACGAAAGATTCACTACGCGGTTGAGACCCACGATCTGCGCAAGACGTGCGTATGCGCAGTTGATGGAAAGCCATGTCTGTTCTGCCAATGGAGATACTGGATGACTCACACCTTTCGTGATCTTGAAAGGTTCTTCAGGCAAACCTGGGTTGGGCAAAGTGCACGGCAAAGTACCGTCAATCAAATCACTCGCCTGTACCCCTGCTTCTAGTGCAGCTGTCAACACAAACATCTTGATGCTGGAACCGGTTTGACGACGGCGTAATGCGAGATTTACTTCAGTTCGACCGGGCACAAAACCTGGCCCACCAACTAACGCCCGCAGTGCACCAGTAGAAGTTTCAAGCGACACGAGTGACGACTGAATTCCTGTTCGGTTTGCGGGCAACTTTTCTTTGGCTGCCTTCTCTGCTTTTGCTTGAGCAACTGCATCAAGCGTTGTAGTCACTGTGATTCCACCCCGATAGAGAGCGTTGTATCGCTCTTGGTACGTGGAACCCAATGCGGAGAAATACTTAGGGTCATTCAACAAGGCATTTCGCACCATCTCTGTGAAATACGTACGACTTGTTGGTCGTTCCGGCGCATCGGTGACAGATTCTGGTGGCTCCCACGCTGCAAACGTGGTGTTCCGTTCCTCTGCTGTCATTAATTCAACGTCAACGAATCGATCTAGCACCTGTCCAAAACGCCGACGTGACTGCTCTGGACGACGGATGGGGTCAAATGTTGTGGGTGCTCGTACCAAACCGGCAAGAAACCCAGCCTCAATCAACGACAGGTCTGCCACTTTCTTTTGAAAGTACACATCAGCTGCAGCTTGAATTCCGTATGCGTTGTTTCCAAAGTAAACGGTATTGAGATATCGCTCAACGATTTTTTCTTTTGAAACAGTCTTTTCAAGCATCACCGCATAGCGGGCCTGCAACACCTTGTAACGACCATCTCGCGGTAGTCCCATGAGATATTCGTTTTTCACTACCTGCTGAGTAATGGTGGAAGCGCCTTGCCTACCACTTGAGAATTGAAAATTGGAAAGCGCTGCTCTCACCAACGCACGCAGGTTGACACCTTTATGGTTTTTGAATCCCGTGTCTTCCACAGCCAGCAGTGCGGCCACCACATGCGCAGGAACTTGCTCAATCAAGAGGGGTTGACTGTTCTCCAGTTCAAAAACACCTACCTGTTGACCATTGACCCCAAGAATCTGTGAACGGGTGGCAAGACCACCAAACCCTCCCAGTTCCACTGGCACCTCTTCGTGGGCATTCAGAATTCTCCATGCCTGAGGAGCCATGCCAACGATGGCGCCACTCATCAACATCGCGCTTGCTAATACAGCAACAACAAATCGGAGCGTCCAGTTCGCGGGAAATTTCACAACATGAACACCGTAGTTCTCGTTCATCTGAGTGCTGTGTCACCCTCATTGGTACGGTAAAGCCATGTCATCTTTCCCACATCGCGGTTTTCGCTTCGGAGTTCAAGTATCCAAAGAAACATCAGCACGAGGTTGGGCCGAACTTGCCCGTCGTGCCGAAGGCGCCGGGTATGACGTCTTTACGATGCCTGACCACTTCACCGATCAACTGGCTCCAATCCCCGCTCTTATGGCTGCAGCAGATGCCACAACGAAATTACGCATTGGCGCTCTCGTGTTCGATAATGACTACAAGCACCCAGTCGTACTCGCTAAAGAATTGGCCACGATGGATCTCCTTTCAGACGGTCGCGTCGAAATTGGACTTGGCGCCGGCTGGATGATTAGCGACTACGAAGAAGCAGGCATGCCGTACGACTCGCCGAAAGTTCGCATCGACAGATTCATTGAAGGCGTTGCTGTGATTCGTGGCGCAATGGCGGACGGCCCATTTTCTTTCTCCGGCGACCATTACAACATCACCAATTACAACGGCCAACCAAAGCCCGTTCAGAAACGTACTCCACTGCTCATCGGTGGTGGCGGCAAGCGTGTGTTGTCATACGCGGCGCGCGAGGCAGACATCATCGGCATCAACGGAACCATGACTGCAGGCGTCGTGGGGCCAGAAGCACTTTCCACCATGACAGCAGAATCTGTCGACGAGAAAGTAGCCATCGTGGCTGCCGCTGGCGCACATCGACTAAACGACATCGAGATGAATATCCGAACATTCTTTGTGAAGGTCACAGACGACCGTGACAAAACAGTCGATGGAATCTCTTCAATGTTTGGCGTGTCGAAAGAAATGATCGATGCATCTCCATTTGCACTCATTGGTTCAGTCGAGTCATGCATCGAGCAATTGCTCGAACGTCGTGAACGCTGGGGATTCAGTTACACAATTGTTGGTGCCGAAAACATCGACGAATGCGCACCCATTGTTGCTGCACTCAGTGGCAAATAACTAGAACAAGCCCACTACTCGCCCATCAGGGCCAATGTCTATGTGCAGTGCTGCTGGGTCTGAACCGAGACCAGGCATTGTGCGCATAGCGCCACATATGGGATAGATAAATCCGGCACCGACAGACGCGCGAACTTCACGAACCTGCAAAGTGTGACCTGTCGGTGCTCCCTTTAATGTTGGGTCACCACTGATGCTGAGATGGGTCTTAGCAATACACACGGGTAAGTGACTAAAACCGTTGGCATCAAACATGGCTAATTGTTCCTCAGCAACAGCCGAGTACTCCACATTGGCAGCACCATAAATACGAGTTGCAACGGCATAGATCTTTTCTTTCAGCGATGCATCGTCTGGATACAAGAACTCGAAGTGGCTCTCCTCATCACATGCCGCCACAACTGCCTGTGCCAACTCCACTGCACCAGCACCACCGTCTGCAAAGTGTGTACAGATTGCAACGCGCGCACCAAGGGCCTCAGCGATTTCTTTAATGGCTGCATGCTCACTTGGATGGTCAGTTGGGAACGCATTGATTGCAACCACGGGCGAAACACCGTGAGCCTTTACATTCTCAATTTGCTTTGCAAGATTCGCAGCACCTGCACGCACATCTTCTGGGCTTTCTTGCAACATCTCTGGAGGCAATGGCTTTCCAGCCACCACTTTGTATTGACCAGAGTGCGCCTTCAGTGCTCGAACCGTTGCAACCAGTACTGCAGCATCGGGAACCATGCCTGAAACTCTGCACTTGATATTGAAAAATCGTTCAGCACCCATGTCTGCACCAAAGCCGGCTTCTGTAATCAGATAGTCACAGAGATGAATTCCCAATTTGTCTGCAATGACAGACGAGTTCCCAGTTGCAATGTTTCCGAATGGTCCCGTATGAATAAGCGCTGGGGTGTTTTCCAACGTCTGCATCAGATTTGGTTTGATGGCATCTCGCAAAATGACAGCCATTGCACCAGCGCAACCAATTTGCTCCGCAGTCACAGCAACCTTTTCGTCTGTGTATCCCACAACGATGCGTCCAAGACGCGCACGTAAGTCTTCCATCGACGTCGCGAGCGCAAGTAGTGCCATCACTTCTGATGCAGCAGTGATATCAAAACCCGATTCCCGCTCTACTCCATCTTCCTTTGGACCAAGACCGATGATGACATTACGTAGTGAACGGTCATTCACGTCCAGTACTCGTTTCCACGTGATGTTCTTCACTGAAAGGCCGAGAGCGTTTCCATGATGCAGATGATTGTCCACCATCGCTGCCAAAAGATTGTGCGCAGCTGTTACCGCATGAAAATCTCCCGTGAGATGCAGATTCAAAATCTCCATCGGAATCACTTGGCTATAACCACCACCGGCAGCACCACCTTTGATTCCAAACGTTGGACCCATCGATGGTTGACGAAGAGCAAGTAGCCCCACTTTGCCAATGTGCTTCATTGCTTGAGCAAGCCCAACAGATGTAGTTGTCTTTCCTTCGCCTAAAGGCGTGGGAGTAATAGCCGTAACAACCACATATTTTCCACGAGGCCGATTCTGCACTTGTTGCAACGCAGTCAGATCAATTTTGGCCACGGTGCGACCATACGGCTCGAGTACATCGTCTCCGAGTCCAAGCTGCGTGGCTATCTCCGAGAGAGGAGCAATGTGAGCCGCCTGGGCTATTTCTAAGTCTGAAGGAAATGGCACGCCTCAGTCTCACCCAGAAGGCCTTGCTACAGCAAAGCGAAGCCCATTGCCATCGTTAGCATTGTCCTCGTGCGGAGGTGCCATGGGACTCATTAAGACATTGCGGTCCGTGGCTAGCTTCTCTGTGCCCACCCTCTCGCGTCGCAAACGACGTTTCAACCGTGCAGCCAATATCGCAGACCTTCGTCTCATTGCACGAGATCGGTTGCCCCGAGGAATTTTTGACTACATCGATGGTGGCGCCGAGGACGAACTAACGATGGCGCGCAATAGCAGTGACTTTGCCGGATACGAATTTGTCCCGCGGATTCTTCGCAATGTCGCCAACATCAACACATCAACATCACTTCTCGGCCGAGAACTTGAAACACCCATCATTTTCTCGCCCACCGGTTTTACCCGCATTGCGCACTCACAGGGTGAGCTCAGCGTGGCACGAGTTGCCGCCAAACATCAATCTCCGTATTGCCTCTCCACACTTTCCACGCGATCCATCGAAGAAGTTGCACAAGTGAGCAACGGCCCGAAATGGTTTCAGGTATACGTATGGCGCGATCGCGAGATGGTGAAAGACATGTTGTCGCGTGCAGAGCAGTGTGGTTATGAAGCCATCATGCTGACAGTAGATACAGCGGTACTTGGACGTCGCGAACGTGATGTGCGCCGCGGCTTCACACTTCCTCCCACGCTTGGCCCTGGCACCATCATCGATGGAATCACACATCCATCATGGACATGGGATTTCATTCGTCACGAACCAATCACGTTCTCAAATATCAAGGCATCGTCTGACAACAAAAACGGCACTGCAGTCACTTTGTCGGCGTTCATTTCCGAACAGTTCGACCAGTCTTTGTCATGGGATGACATTGAGTGGTTTCGTGCGCATTGGAAAGGTCACATCATTTTGAAGGGTGTCCAATCTGTTGCCGATGCCACCGAAGCAGTCGCTCACGGAATCGACGCAATCGCAGTCTCTAACCATGGTGGTCGTCAACTTGATCGCTCACCATCACCCATCAGTCTGATCGCCCCCATAGCCAATGCCATCTCAGGCGCAGTGCCAATCATTTGCGATGGTGGAATTCGTCGTGGCGCAGACATTGTGACGGCTCTTTCTCTTGGAGCATCTGCGTGCTCGATGGGTCGTTCGTACCTCTACGGCCTCGGCGCAGCCGGCGAACAAGGGGTTGAACGCGCATACGAAATGCTGGTCGACGAGATGCGTCGCACAATGGCGTTGTGTGGCGTGCGCACAATTGCCGAGATCGATTCAACTCTCACTACACACCATTATCAATCATGAGCAATTTCTCCTATGTCTCAGGCGAACGTCGCCCCGTTGAGGTACTCGTATTTCGAATGGATCCAACAGTGGTGAATGAGTTCATCCGCATCGATCATGACGTGTGGACAATGCGCGAGGCATTCATGGATGGACTCACCAGAATTCCATTTCTCTCCAAAGAGGTATGGCTCGACGATTCCAAACCAGGCGAAGTCACCATCGTGTTTGTGTGGGATACACAGGCTGAATGGGATGAAGTAGGAGCAGTTGAGTTTCAGCAAAAGCTGCAGGCCGAGTTTGATGCCCTCTTCCCCCACCCTGTTGAGTTAATCGCAGCACCACATGAGGATTCCCATTTTGGCATTCACCGTGTCACACGATTTGAAAGAATTGACTAATGCTAGAACAACTAGATGTTTCATCACCACGCACCATTGGCTCTCTCGGTGAAGTTGGGGCCATCGCATTCGGGTGTTGGCGACTCACTCGTTCTGACTCCGAAAACTCTGCAGTAGTTTCGGCCGCCGTCGATGCTGGAATGACGTTCATTGATAATGCCGACGTATATGGACTCGACTGGGGCGGCACTCATTTTGGCGCGTGCGAAGAAGCTCTCGGGCGCATCTTTGCTAGTTCTCCCGGATTACGCAGTCGCGTTACCCTCGCAACAAAGGGGGGCATCACCCCAGGTGTTCCGTATAACTCATCAGGTGAATACATCGTGAAAGCATGCGAAGCATCACTGTCGCGCATGGGTGTCGAACACGTTGATCTGTACCAAATCCATCGCCCAGACCACTTCACCCACCCAGAAGAAATTGCTGAGGCGTTTCATTCATTGCACGCGCGCGGACTTGTTCGTGAATTCGGAGTTTCTAACTACACGCCCAGCCAGACACTTGCACTGAACTCATTTGTTCATAACGGAATAGCCACTACACAACCGCAGTTCTCGGCTGCGCACTTAGCGCCATTGCGAGACGGCACTCTAGACCTTTGCATGGAAGCAGCAATCACGCCACTTGCCTGGAGCCCGCTCGCAGGCGGTGCACTTGCCACAGGTGCAAACATTCGGCCCGAACTCATTGTCACCATTGATCAGTTGGCTCAGCGGGAAAATGTCACAAGGTCAGCAATCGCAATAGCTTTTGTTCTGGCACATCCTTCAAAACCTGTTGCAATTGTGGGAACGCAAAACCCAGCACGTATTCAGGAAATTTCGGCCGCACTGACTGTGAAACTTTCGCGTACCGATGTGTACAGCATTATTCAATCAAGTGATGGCGAACCACTGCCATGAGTGAAATCAGTTGGTTCAGCGCCCTCTGTGACGACGACTACGAACAACTTGGCGTTCCTCAACTAGATTTGCGCAGCAGTTGGGAACACTGCTCAGACATCGTGCGAACCGTACAAGGTGCCGGCTTTGACAATGTCTTACTTCCGTCTGGCTATGACTTAGGAATCGACACACTTGCATTTACTTCTGCAATTGCCCCCTCGATCTCCACTATGAAACTTCTCGCTGCGATTCGTTGCGGAGAAGTGTGGGTACCGCAACTCGCGCGTCAGTTAGCCACCATTAATGAAATTCTCAACGGTCGGCTCTCCATCAACATCATCTCTTCTGAAATGCCCGGAGAAATACTCAACGGCCCTAGTCGTTATGCGCGCACACTAGAAACAATGACAGCATTACGCACATTGTTAAGCGGCCAGCGACTCGACATCGATGGAGAACACTTACAACTACATGTAGACGCACCAAGAATATGCAGAGACACTCCGCAAACTCCACAGTTTTATTTCGGTGGGTTAAGTACCGAGGCTCGTGATGTGGCAGCAGCCGGCGCAGACGTGTACCTCATGTGGCCCGATACCGAAGACGTAATTGCAGAAACAATTGCTGACTTGCAACATCGAGCAACTGCATACGGTCGATCATTGAAATTCGGCTACCGCGTTCATGTTGTAGTGCGCGAAACTGAAGACGAAGCCCGAAGTGCGGCGGCACATTTGATATCTGCAGTCGATGCCGCCACAGGAGATGCAATTCGTTCACGCTCGCTTGACAGCACAAGCGTTGGTGTGCGGCGCCAGGCCGAACTTCGCGAATCAGCAAGTTCCGATGGGTTCGTGGAGCCACAACTATGGACTGGCATCGGAAAAGCACGTAGCGGATGTGGTGCAGCCATTGTGGGCACTCCTCAGCAGGTCATCGACAAGATCCATCGCTACGAGGCCATGGGCATCGAAGCCTTTATTTTCTCGGGCTACCCACATAAGGATGAGGCTGAACGCTTTGCCGACCTGGTGTTACCGCACCTCAGTCACGGACCTCTGTAAAAAACCGTCTACAGTCACACTATGAGCGACATCACATCACTACCCGTTGAATTTTTATGCCACATTCACGCAACGCTGAACCCACCCATCGTTGTCCCAGGTGGACCGCAAGGTACGCGCGTGATTGTTCGCGTTACAGGTGGCACGGTCACCGGACCACGCATCAATGGCACTATCGAAGACCTCGGCGCAGACTGGCTCACCATGCGGGCCGATGGCACTGCACAACTCGACGTACGAATCGTTATAAATACCGACGACGGCGCAGCAATACATTGTGCATACAAAGGAATCATGTCGCCAGATGCCAATGG
>Ga0208082_1000720_pt1 | contig 9777 bp, 8 predicted proteins | sample LakMenE09Jun09ns_FD_150683 | JGI IMG/M metagenome (GOLD analysis project Ga0208082, IMG submission 150683) | Freshwater microbial communities from Lake Mendota, WI - 09JUN2009 deep hole epilimnion ns (SPAdes) | ecosystem: Environmental > Aquatic > Freshwater > Lake > Epilimnion/Euphotic zone ... | reverse complement strand
TTCCTATCCCCGATTAGGTACAAATAACAAATGTGTGGAAGTAGTAGTAGATCAAGTTGATGCCAACCTTAAAACTAACAAAATCAGCAAGAAGAAAACTTGGTTTGTTTCCAAACCCTGTGTGCCCATAAGTGCAGTACAACATGCAGCAGGACGAATGGAAAGAATAGATGCAAATAGCGTTTATTTAACAATTGGTGATCTTGGTTTCACCAAGATCAACGATGTTAAAGCTCGTGGTGATTTAGGTTCAGTTTTTCAAATAAGTGAATCAAGTGTTAAAAAGATATCCACAGGACATAGAAATGCCCAAGGAATAGTGTTACTTGCTAATAAAGCTCTTTTGATATCTGAGCATGGTCCTCGTGGTGGGGATGAAATAAATATTATTAAACCAAACGCAGATTATGGTTGGCCCTTTGTTACTTTTGGTAAACCCTACACATCATCTGATTATGTGAAACCTTCTAAAACTGGCACTCACAATGGTTATGAAAAACCAATCAAATATTGGGTTCCTTCCATTGCCCCAACCGAATTAGTGCAATTACCTGATAATTGGGGTAAATACTCCAAACAATTAGTGATGGGAACATTACGAGAAGAATCATTAGTGTTTATGACTATTACTCCAGCAGGAGTTGTTACTGGAGAAAAAAGAATCAAAGTGGGAGAAAGAATTAGAGATCTAGATATCGATGAAAACAAAAACATTGTGGCCACCACCGATAGTGGCAAGATAATGGTCTTTAAATTTAATAATTAGACGTTGAGTGGTTTAACTCAATTACATTAATCTGGTCTGACTCAAAATTAAGTGAATTTAAAGCACAGTTTTCAATCTCTGGAAATCTCGTTCGATATTCATTGGCATCAATATTCATAAATTTACATAACAACAACCTTATTAAAGTTGAATGAGCAACTATCAAAACTTTGCCCTTTGGGTATTTTTCGATTATTTCATTGATCACCGGGTTTGCTCTTTCAATTGCATTCACACCTTTTTCCCCATCGGGTAGAGGATTATCAGCTGGTGCTTCAATGAATTTTGCAAGCTCTTCAGGAAACTTTTGTTTCATTTCATCTCTGGTTAAACCCTCTCCTTCACCGAAATTAACTTCATTTAATCTTTTCTCAACGTTAAGATCTAATCCTGTTTTCTGGCAAGAAAATTCTGCTGTTGATTTTGCTCGTTTTAATTCAGATGAATAGATTGCACTTAATTGTGCAGTTTCGGCCCAATTGGCTAGTTTCTTTCCTTGCTCTAATCCTTTAGCAGTTAATGCTATGTCAGAAATTCCTGCATACCTATTTTCTGCATGCCAAACAGTTTCTCCATGACGAACAAAAATTATCTCAGTCATTCTAGATTAATTCTAATTGTTTTAGTTTGTTCTTGAACTGCTGGTAGTAATCATCTAATTGATTTACTTTCTTAGAGTCTGGCTCAATTGTTAATGATGTTGAATTCATTTGTCTACTTATTTCGGGAAGTTTCATATTTCGTGAAAGTCCAAATCGTGCCAAAATTGCTGAACCTAGGGCAGTTTCAACTGATGCCGGAATAACTATCTCTTTGTTTAACATCGTGCTTCTTATTTTATTCCAAGCCTCACTTTTAATAGCACCACCTGACGAGCTCAATCTTCCTGACAAAGATGCTCCTTTTTCTGCCAGCATTTCAAAACAGAACTTCTCAACAGCGGCCACTCCTATATAAACAGAGCCTAAAACTTGTGCAGGGCTTAAATTATTTGATACCGCAAGAGGTTCATCTTTTCCGGCCTGAAAAGAAAATCCAGCAAATTCTGAATTTAAGATGGGAAATCTTTCTCCCTTTTTACTAAGTGGATAATTTATTGTCCACTTTTCAGTTGAATTATTCCAACTTTGTAATATATCAGAATTTAATTGATCTAAATTAGCATTTGGTAAAAGTTTAGAAATAATTCCAGCACCCACACTTGAAGCTCCGCCTGGTAACCATAAATCATCATGTGGTGCTTTGTGAGAATAAATAGAACCAGTTGTATCAAAAATTGGTTTATTGCTCACACCTTTTAAAACTAAAGTTGTTCCTATTACGCTGTGCCAATCACCCAGACTTAAAGCTCCAGCACCAATTTGTGCTGCGCAACCATCTGTTTGGCCAGAAACTATTTTTGTGCCAATAGGTAAACCAGTTTCTTCTTGCCAATCTTTTCCACTCAGGCCAATAATTGTTCCCGGACCAACTACTTGAGGCAAATTTTCTAGATTTATACCTAAACTGTTGAACGCTTTTTCTGGCCACTTTAATTCTAATAAATCAAATCCGCTTTTTAGAGCACTGCTCCAATCTGTTGCAACTTTTTGCTGAGCCATTGAACTTGAGATAACATCTGTTTGAAAAACAATTTGGTCATCTTTTTCTATTTTATTTTCTCTAAATAACTTAAGCATTTTTGGTAAAGCCCAAGTTGGTTGAATTTGGTACCCTAATTTTTTCCACATCGCTGGATCAGATTCAATTATTTCATTTGTGAATTCTTCTGCTCTTTGATCGTCATACATAATCCCTGGAGCTTTAAATTCGCGCTTGCCATTCATGACCGTGATAGTTCCAGAAGTTGAGCAGGTTGAAACAGCTCTGATGTTGAGTTGATTTACATTTTTTAAGCAGTTTCTTAATGCAGATTGAGTCTGTTTAATCCATTGCACAGGATCTTGTTCATGAATTTTATCTTTTCTTACACTTACAAGTTCTTTTGCATCTTGGGCAACTATTTTTCCATCATTATCTACAACAACTATTTTTACACTCTGAGTTCCTAGATCAATACCTATCCATAAATCATCTTCACTCATTGTGATTTCCATGTGTTACGGGCAACATTTAATTCTTCTTTATATTTAAGATATTTTTCATCATAAAATTTAGACAATTCAGGATCATTGTTTATAGTAATTCTTTGACTTTCCCACAAGGTTTCATCGACTGGATTATTCAAATACTGCCAAGCAATTCTTGCCACACCACGTGCGCCAACTAATTCTTCATTAGGAATGCTAATTGGTCGGTTCATAACATTGGCAATTATTTTTGCCCATTCGCGAGATTTAATGCCGCCACCTGTCACAGATAATTCACCTTTTAAGCCCATATGTTCAAAACATAATCTGGCAGCAAAGGCAATTGATTCACACAAGGCCATAACTAAATCAGCTGAAGTTGTATTTAAACTCATGCCCGCAAATTGTCCACGTGCTAACGGTTCAACATAAGGTGCTCTTTCCCCTGATTCTGCAAAAGTCGAAAGTGCTGTAACCCCGTTTGCCCCCGGTTTACTTTGTTTTATTAAGTCTTCAATGTCTGTTGATTGCTTATTAATTATTTTTAATAACCAATCCATGCTGGCTGTTCCCACCATCGAAGGCATAACTCTTAAATAAAGATCGGTAAAAGGTGTGCACAACCACATTCCAGATGGTTCACTATTAGATGGAATCGTTAAATCTTTAGTAAGTACTTGGCAACTTAGAGTTGTGCCCACAACTAATGTTCCTTGTCCTTCTTTTGTAGCTCCAGCTCCAAATCCGCAAGCCTGTAAATCATATGGACCACTAATTAAAGGTGTGTTTTCAGGAATTCCTAAAATTTCTGAACCTGCTTTATTTAATTTAAAGATTTTTCCTATCTCTGCTGGTGTTGCTAACAGGTGCTTCCATTCAGAAATTCCGCACAATTCTAAAGCTGAATCCACATACTTTCTATTTTTCACATCCAAAAAAGGCAATGAAGCATCTGAGGGATCTACTGTTATTTCCCCAGTTAATCTTTGTGTTATTGAGTCAAGACAATATCCAGCAACTTTTGCTTTCTTTAAAGATTCGGGCTCATGTTGTGCTAAATAAGCAAGCAATCCAGCGTGACTTCCAGGAAAAATTCCTGAACCAGTCAGGCGATAAATTTTATCTACTACCCCTGATTTTTGCCATTTAGTAATTAGCTCTGAAGCTCTTGCATCCATCCAAGAAATTACTGGTCTGACACTTTTTCCATTTTCATCTCTTAGCCATAATCCATCTCCTTGGCCTGTGATTGCAATTGCTTCAATTGGTTTATCTGTTTGTTTGATTACCTCGCGGGCAACAAATGCCACAGAAGCTAAAACTTCTTCAAGATCTTGTTCAGCTTTACCGTTTTCTAAGTGAAAAACAGTTGAAAGTTTACTGGCATGAAATTTAGATGTTCCGTCATGAGAAATTAAAGCTGCTTTTGTTACTGAGGTTCCAACATCGATACCTAATATCATGTCAATTCAATTTTTATGACTTAGATAGAACTTGCGGATTGGCAACAAACATCATTTTTTCACCCTTAAGAAATCTATTTAAATCAGCTGCCACAATTTTTGCAGCTACTGCACCTGTTTGTTTAGTAGCCCCGCCCAAATGCGGTGTTAATACAACGTTTTGTGATTTTAACAAAGGATAGTTTTGGGATGGTGGTTCTTCATCGTAAACATCTAGTGCTAAACCACCAAGTTGACCACTTTCTAACAATGCAGGCAAACTTGAATAATCTAATAAACCACCTCTAGCAGTATTAACAAGAAGTGCACCTTTGGGCATAAGTTTTAAGTTATCTGCATTTATTAAATGCTTTGTCTTTTCAGTTAATCTGGAATGAAGTGTGACAACAAAACTTTGAGACATTAATTCATTTAACTCCACAGCTTTACAATTTAACTTTTCTATTTCTTTAGGATCTGCAAATGGATCATGAACTAAAATATTGGCACCAAAAGCATTTAATATTTTTGCGACAATTTTTCCTACTGCCCCAAAACCAATCACTCCCACAGTCGTGCCGTTTAGTTCTTGTCCTGCTTTTTCGTATACGAAATAATCGCCCCGCCAAACTCCAGCTTTCATTTCTTTATCTGCATCTGAAATTTTTCTTAAGGAACTAAGAATTAATGCGATAGTAAATTCGGCTGCAGCTTGGGCATTTCTTCCAGGTGCATAGGTAACTACAACTCCTGCTTTAGTTGCTGCTTCTAAATCCACATTTACTGGACCACCTCTGCAAATGCCAATAAATTTTAAATTGGGAGCAGCTTTAAAGACTTTTTCTGTAAAAGGAGACTTGTGGGATAACACATATTGGTGATCTTTTAGTACCTCTAAAAGTTGAGCTTCTGTTCCACTTGCTTCAATAACATTTCCAACAGGACCAAAAGGCTCAAGTGGCCAAGGAAGTTGTTGATGTGAAAATGTGAAATTACTTGAATCGTTTACTTCTTCTTTAAAAGCTTTTTCAAACAAAGACGGCAGAATAAAGTGATCACCAATGCAAACTATGTGAGTCACTTTTTACCTCCTCCGTCTTTGTCGATTTAAGTCCAATAATAAATTAATATATTTAAATCTATTTCAATTAAACCTTAAGCCTATCTTGCAAAATGCACCAAGGTATGTTCGTTTATTTCATCTGATAATTCTCTATCAACATCTGCGTTTAAGATCACATCTGAGAAGTCTTTAACTGGAGCAAGTTTGTGCAATGAGGTTTGTCCAACTTTTACGGTATCCATTAAAAGGAAGTTTCTTTTGGAGCATTTCATCATATCTTTTTTCATAATTACAATTTCTTGTTCTTGATGATAAGTCATCGCACCCTTAATTGTGGAAGTAGACAAAAAGGCCATATCAATTGAATAAGAACTTAAACCTGTTTCTTCGGCAAGACCGATAAATGAATCATGGGTTTTTGAATAAGATCCACCTAAAACTATTAATTTAATTTCTGGATTATTAATTAAAATATTTATATTTGGCAAATAATTTGTCACTATTGTTAGTGGACCAAAATCAACTAGAAGCTTTGCTAGAGCGTGACTTGAGGTAGAGTCATCCAATAAAATTGACATTCCTGGATCAATAAACTCTATAGCTTTTTTTGCCAGTGAAACTTTCTTTTCAACGTTGCGAAGAAGTCTGAATTCAGAACTTGATTCAAAAACACTGGTTGGTAAGGCCGATACCCCACCGTGAAACTTTCTTAAAAGTCCGCGAGCAACTAAATCATCAACATCTCGATGTATTGTCATTAGACTTTTACCAGTTAAATTGACTAATTCGGCATAAGCAACGGTGCCTTGGTTTAAAACATGATCTAAAATTTCTCGCTGCCTATTGGTGCGGGAATTAAGGGATCCCTGTTCTAAATTCTCTATCATCTAATGTCCATTTTCTGGTCGGTTAACAAAATGTGCCCTCAGGAGATAAGTTACCACCTGATCATGTTTTCCAAGTTTTTGTTAATAAAAGGAGTCAATTGAACTCTATATTCCCACAAGGGCCTATTCCCCCACAATAGTTATTCAATCTTTATCAAAAAAAGTTGCATAGTTACCATAATCGTTGATAATCTCCAGAATGAAAGCCCTTCCCTTCAAGGAAGGGTTTTTTATGAAATGAACTCGGCATACTGCTGAAAAAAGGAGAAACAAATAGATGAAGAAGAACAACTCACGCAGATTCGGTTTAGTAGCCGCATCAGTGCTTGCTCTTGTTTTGACAGCTTGTTCTTCAGGAACAGATACTGCTTCTGAAGCCCCAGCTGATTCCGCTGAACTTAGTGGACAAATTGGTTTCTTAATGCCTGACTTAGCTTCAACTCGTTATGAAGAACAAGATGCTCCACTCTTCAAAGCAAAAGTTGCTGAACTATGTCCTGCATGTGAAGTCATTTACCAAAATGCTGACGCAGATCCTGCCAAGCAACAACAACAAGCAGAAGCATTAATTGCTCAAGGTATTAACGTATTAGTTCTTGATGCAGTAGATACCAAAGCAGCAGCTTCAATTGTTGTAGCAGCAAAAACTGCTGGAATTCCGGTTGTTACTTATGACCGTCCAATTTCAACTGAGCCAGCCGATTACTACGTATCATTTGATAACGAACTTATCGGTAAAGCAATTGCTGAATCATTAGTTGCAAAACTAAAAGCAGATAATGCATCCGGTGGAATTCTTATCGTTGGTGGATCACCAACAGATCAAGCAGCTGGATTAATTAAAAAGGGTATGGAAGCTGGCGTAGCTGGAAGTGGCTTCGATGTTCTTGCACAATTTGATACCCCAGAATGGGATCCTGCAAAGGCTCAAGAATGGGTAAGCGGTCAAATTACACAATTCAAAAACAAGATTGTTGGAGTTGTAGCAGCAAATGACGGTACTGGCGGTGGATCAATCGCAGCATTCAAGGCAGCTGGAGTTAATCCAGTTCCACCAGTAACTGGAAACGATGCTGAAATTGCAGCTATCCAAAGAATCATTGCTGGAGAACAATACAACACAATTTCAAAACCAATTTCAATTGTTGCAGGCGCAGCAGCTGAAATTGCGATTGCATTTTTGAAGGGTACTCCGCCAGCAGGCGAAACTACCTTGTATGACACTCCATCACAATTGTTCACACCAGAAGTTGTGACAATTGAAAACGTAAAAGCAATCATCTTTGATGGTGGCATTTACACAGCTGATCAAGTATGTACAGCAGATTACAAAGCTGCATGTACTGCAGCTGGAATTATGTAACAAATAATTCAGTATGTTGGTGGCTTTCTACGCTAGGAAACTAGTGTGGGAAGCCACCACATGTATTATGGGAACAATTCACGAAACTTGGAGATAGCCGTGGCAGACAAAAGCGTGTTATCACTTAAAGGTATTTCTAAACATTTTGGTGCTGTGGCAGCACTTACAGAGGTAGATTTAGAAGTTTTCCCAGGTGAAGTTGTAGCACTAGTTGGCGATAACGGTGCAGGAAAATCAACACTTGTAAAAATTCTTTCCGGAGTGCACGAAGCCGATGCTGGTGAAATTGTTTTCAACGGACAAACGGTTCAAATACCAAATCCAATGGCTGCTCATCAAATGGGAATTGCAACTGTTTATCAAGATTTAGCTTTGTGTGACAATTTGACGGTAGTAGAGAACTTATTTTTAGGTCAAGAAATTAATAAAAAGAATCTAGATAAAGTTTCAATGGAAGTAAAATCATGGGGATTTTTGAAAAGATTATCAGCCAAAATTCCTTCTATTAATTTGCCAATTGCTTCTCTATCTGGCGGTCAAAGACAAACCGTGGCTATTGCTAGATCATTAATTGGTGAACCAAAATTAATTATTCTCGATGAACCAACTGCAGCACTTGGAGTAGCTCAAACTGCTGAGGTTTTAAATTTAGTAGACAGTCTTCGCTCTAGTGGAATGGCAGTAGTAATTGTCAGCCACAACATGGCAGATGTCAGAGCTGTGTCGGATCGAATTGCAGTATTTCGTTTAGGTAGAAACAACGGAATTTTTGATGCTAAGAAGGTTTCGAACGAAGAACTCGTTGCTGCAATCACTGGTGCAACAGATAATGCTGTAACCCGCAGAGCAACTAAGTCTAGTTCATAGGAATGGAAAGAATATGTCTTTAAACACCAACGCTGGTCAAATGGATAGACAAGATGAAAGATTAAACAACGATAATTCTTTGCTTGGAAAATGGAAAAGTCTCACTGAAAAAGTAAGAGGTGGAGATTTAGGACAACTACCAGTTCTTTTTGGTCTGGTCATCATTGCCATTATTTTTCAATCAATAAATCCCTTCTTCTTATCAAGTGCGAATTTAGTTAACCTTTTGATGCAATCAGCAGCTGTGGGTGTGATTGCTTTAGGAATTGTAATTATCTTGCTGGTGGGTGAAATTGATCTATCCGTAGGCTCAGTCAGTGGACTAGCTGCATCTGCTTTTGCTGTTACTTTAACTACTCGAGGTTTCCCAATAATTGCTTCTCTATTATTAGCAATCTCAATTGGAATCGCCATTGGCGCACTTTATGGAGTTATTTTCAACAGAATTGGGCTTCCCTCCTTCGTTATTTCTTTGGCAGGCTTATTAGGTTTTGTGGGTTTTCAACTTTGGGTGTTAGGCAAAGCCGGCACAATCAACCTTCCTTTTGAATCAGCCATTGTTCGCTTTGGACAATTAGCATTTATTCCAGAACCTGTTTCCTACTTAATTTGTGCATTGGTAGGACTTGGCTATTTTCTAAGCAGATATAGAGAATCTTCTGCTCGAAAGAAAGTAAATCTTAGTTCGACTTCGATTACCTCAATTGCCATAAAATCTATTTCTTTATCTTTGGTTCTAATATTTGTTGCCTGGTATTTAAACAAAGACCGCGGTGTGGGTTGGATGTTCTTACTTTTTGTGGGATTAGTACTACTTATGAATCACTTGTTAAACACCACGGCATGGGGGCGTTCAATTTATGCAGTAGGTGGAAACGTTGAAGCAGCAAGAAGATCAGGCATCAACGTTAAAAGAGTTTATATGTCAGCTTTTGTTTTGTGTTCTACCTTTGCTGCAATCGGTGGTTTATTAGCTGCAGGAAGACTTGCCTCTGCTGCTCAAAGTAGCGGTGGTGGAGATGTAAACCTTAACGCCATTGCTGCTGCTGTAATTGGTGGTACGAGTTTGTTTGGTGGAAGAGGATCAGCTTTTTCTGCGTTGTTAGGAATTATTGTGATTCAATCAATTTCAAGTGGTTTAACTCTTTTGAATCTTGATTCAGATGTTCGATACATGATTACTGGTTTGGTTTTATTGATAGCTGTTTCACTTGATGCAATTGCTCGTAAGAGTCGAACTAGTAAGGGTAAGGCCTAGCTTAAAGATTTTGCCTTTTTTCTCTATTTAAAGTAAAACAAAAGCCTTTTTATGTCTTTTCA
>Ga0208082_1000718_pt1 | contig 9799 bp, 17 predicted proteins | sample LakMenE09Jun09ns_FD_150683 | JGI IMG/M metagenome (GOLD analysis project Ga0208082, IMG submission 150683) | Freshwater microbial communities from Lake Mendota, WI - 09JUN2009 deep hole epilimnion ns (SPAdes) | ecosystem: Environmental > Aquatic > Freshwater > Lake > Epilimnion/Euphotic zone ... | reverse complement strand
CTTAAAAAGGACCAGTACCTGACCGAACGTGTTGGGTGCATATTGGTTCATGCACTTTCATCACCATTTATGGCTCCAGGGTATCTTTTCAAGGATCTCAGGAACCTCGAACACCGCGTGCGCAAGATGCCCGGACCCATCGACCGGAGTCCGTGGTCTTAGAGAAGAGGACCGCTTGAAACACTAAATGAGCATGTCGGCCCTCTGCAAGGTTTGCCTGTACTACAACTCAGCTGAGAAGACGTGTGTGCGCTCGATCGTGGCCGTCAGTCAGGGCAAGATTCATCACAATTACGCCAAGTTTGTGCGTCTCGACAAGAACCAGTGCGGCCCACAGGGCAAGTGGTACATGGAGGTTATGGGGTCGGATGGCCTCTCGAAGAAGTCGCCAATCGAGGAGCTCTTTGAGTCTTTTGATATTTAGTAGTATGGACAGAATTCATTTTCCCTTCACGGGCAAGATCCCGCACGGCGATTACGAAACCTTCATAAGGAGGGGGTGGCCTCCACGGATCGCGCGTTTATACACTGGGACTTAAAACCACCCAGTGCTTGAAATTTAAGATGGATCCCGAGATCTGGGGGACCTTGCCCCCGGACCTCATTGAACGCATCGCACATTTCGCGGACATTGATTCGAGACGTGCGTTGGGTTTTGGGCCACGCAAGTTGCCCCCGTCGGATTTGAAAATATGGTTTCCGAACATTGGTAAATATTGGAACCAGGTGGGAGATATGCAATGGTTTCAAATTATGGGACCAAGAAAGATACTTCACACTGGAAAGGCTATATGCAACAATGGTGAAGTATATTACTGGCACAACTATGAACTTCTAAAAGAGAAAGAAGTCCGTGGTCTTAAAAGGTCGAGACCTCTTTAAAATTAAATGATATTCACCTGGCTAAACGACGATGAACTTCGCGAAATTGGCTGGTCCGAGGATCACATACGCACGGGCCTCGTGGCTCAGGTCGCGGCTTTCTTTTTCGTGAAGGACGAGGGTGACGTGTACAATGTCCGGCGGCACTTTATGCGAGGAACCTACGACTGTGAAGAGAACGTCACGTTCCGTGGCGAGGAATGGGCGGCTCTCATCACGACCTGGATTTAAAGCAGTACGGCCTTGTAAACATAAGATGAACCTCATCGAACGCGTGGCCCATTGGGCCGATATAGACACGCGCCGAGCACTCGGCATCCCTCCAGGGAAGCTTCCCAAGTCCAATTTCACCCACCGGCCCATCGCCCCCACGACCTTCAGATACTTTGCGGCTCTCAAAAAGCTTCTGTACCTCAACTTTGACGAGTCGTACGACGTGTTCATGTGGGAGGTTTATGAGGACATCGAGCCGGTGGCGGGTGGCGAAGCGTGGTTCCATGGGCCGAACGGGTCGCACAGGGGCGTTTGGCGCGGTCTCGATAGATTCATGGAATTTGACAAGAACGGGGGTCACTTCCCGTTCCACTTTGCGGGCGAACCGGAAATCATTTGAAAATACTATTATGTAAGGCGTCGCGGTACGCGATGACCAACTCGTCGTGCTCTCCGTTCATACCCTTGAACCGAAAGCTTGAATCTAAATTCTCTAGGATCGCACGATCCTGCTCGACGATCGCCTTGCCCATGAGCACAAAGAGTGCTGAAGGGACTCCAAAGTTCTGGCTGAACCCCACAAACATCTTCGTCGTGAACTCGTCGAGAGGGCACAGAGTCACGTACGTCATGAGCACCTTATCACCATGGACGACCACGTCACTCCACGTCGTGTACGGGAGTGCGAACGTGTGGAAATTGTGCGTCGTGCTCAGCCCAAACAGTTTGGTCGAGAGGGCTTCGCGATTAGGGACGTAGTCAAACTCAATCGTGTTGCCCCTGTGAATGACGTTCGTCGGGTTCTCACCGGCCGTCCCAAAACCAAGGGGATTCGCGTGGACCCACGACGCGTGGCATGGGTCGATTCCGTTCTCGATGATCATCTGGGCAGACTGCTTGATGGTCGTCTCGAACCACACGGTACTGAACCCGGGCTCGGTGACGTGCGGTACCTCGGGTGGGTCCGGCCCGTCCAGCCCTTTCGGACGGACCCATAAAAGCCCATTCTTATCTTTCTTATCAAAATCAATCTGAAGGAGCTCGGCGCAATCATTTCCCCAAGGCTTGCACAGTTTCTTCTCGGTGTATTTCCATCCATGGTACGGACACTCGACCGAGCCGTCAACGAGTACTTTCCCCCCAGAAAGCGACGCACCCCTGTGCCGACACGCGTCCGACGTGATCTGTACCTCATGATTGCCACCGCGCCACACGACGTAATTACGACCAGAGAGGGTCACCTTGCGTGGCTGGCGACCGAGCGTCGCGGTGCGCGTCAGTGCGATCCAGCCCTCCATCTTACTTTAAAAATGTTTGCTATTTTTAAATGGACTATTACACTCTGCTCTTCTGGATCGGATTTCTGACCCTGCTCATCATTCACGCCCAGATGTACAAGGTGAACATGCGTCACTCGGTCGTCGCAATCACCGGCGCCTTGGCGATGTTCGTTGGATCCAAGATCGGCCGCGAATTTCTAGGTATCAATTAATGAAGAGCTGTCAGAGGGCCGGGCCTAAAAACAAAAAATGTGTCAGGACCTCTAACAAAAAGGTTTTCAGCCTCCCGCGAAAGTTCTCCAAGCTCGCGTGTCTCCGGAGCTTTATAAAAGGGTTTACGATGCGCGCGAGTTGTGCACCGTGGAAGAAGTGAAAAGTGGATATTTTTATATAACGATAATTTATGGACCAGTTGAGCAACCTGGTAAACCGGTACAAGGCGGCCAACGCCGCCAACAGACCCGCTATATTTACACAGATACAGGCCCTGCTACGCCGAATAAAGAACCAGAATGGTGAGCAGGCCATGCAGGAGTTGCAGCTCGCCATGCGTCGCAAGCTCAGACCAGAGGGCTCACCCGGCCGCGAGCAGCCCCCGGGTCGTGATGGCTGTTGGTTCCTTTCCATACTTAATGGGTTCCTACTCGGGTACAGAGCCAAACAACTTTTGAAGCAGCGACTCGCTCAGTACAAGTCGACACACTTGGCCCAGTTTCAGAGAAACATAGGGGCCGTGGGTCCCGTGTGCCCCATGCCCGGAAAGTTGAACTCGGGCCTCTTTTGGTCTTATCTGAATACGCGGCTTCAGACTGGTTCACGTGCGGTAAATAGAGCAGTCAACCAGGACAGGCTCATTTCTAACCTAAGTTTGAGAGGACCGGGAAACAACTTCGGAGGCGGTACCACATCAGATCTCAAAAAATTCATAAAAGATTTGTGGCCAGAATTTGAGACTTCCGCCTCGCCCATCATAGTGATGCGCTATCGCCCCCAGTGGGGAGAGGGCGTGCCGGCCATGATCAGGCAAGAGTCGGGGCTTTACCGAGTAAGTCATGCGTTTATACATATTAGTAGAATGGGTGGTAACCACGTCATCACGGGATACGTAAAACAGGACGGAACCCAGATGGTGTATGATTCAAACGATATCAACGGCTTCCGGTGCGAGTGGAGGACGAACTGGAAATGCATAGCCGAATATCTCGCTTCTAAATATAAGGGAGCTCACAAGAGTACTGTCCGAATTTACTATGATGTCGTCTACGTAAGGTCCGACGCGATGAATTCGGGCGCGCCCGAAAACAACATCCCGTACATGTGGCCCCCATTGAGCCACCTGCCCATAGAAGGGGGGCACCGACAAACGTACAATAAATTCAGGGCCCTCGAGCCTAACAGGTTCGGACCCCGCGTGTCACCTAATAGAGGTGGGCCAAAACGCAAACAGAATTCAACTGGCACTGCGCGGACGAGGGCCCGTGTCTAAAAACGTGTCATGTGTACACGAGGGTTCAGGACGCGACGGCCCTTTCACATAAACACATGGCGGCCACATTCTCATCCGTCCCTATCAAGTACGCGCCTAAGCGCAAGTTCCTTGAATTCGCCAAGCCCACATGGCACAACAAGCTTGGCGAATTCAGTGATCCGGATGTCCTGAGCTGGATCAACCGTCTTTATCAGGACAAGGCCTTCCCTACCCGGGCCGACTTTAACAAGGCTTACGACGCCGCCCTAGACATGGGCGTGATGCCGAGCCAAATGGTCTCGTGGCGCAACAAGACCATGGTCCTGAACAAAGAGGACGTGGCTAATTTTGTGGAGGAGTTTGGCGGCGGGGCGTTCTGCGGTTCGGAGACGGCCGCGGGGAAGCTCGTGGCGAAGATGCAGGCCGCTTTGGAGACGGGCGAGAAGGTGATCTTTGTATGTTGAACCGCACGTCCGACCCTATCCCTATGGGTCTGAACCCCATTTTGTTATAAAATGCACGGGCCTCGGGCACCGACTCGAGAGTCACGGTCTTTAGTCCCCGTTGGCGTGCATTGTTGATTATACGCTCCATGAGTACCCGGCCTATTCCCCTTCCCTTGTTCGTGCCTATGAGGCGGATGCGGACGTCACCTTTTAGGTTTCTGTGATTCTTGTTTATCAGAGCAAAGCCCACCAACTGACCACTCGTGTTCGTCACGGTGTAATGTCTGTTGCTGAATTTGTACGCCTCCCTGAACCAGTTCCTATTGATGGTTTCACGCACGAGACTACGGGCGTTCTTCCGTAGGCTCTTGTTTAGGAGTTTGTTGGGACCCAACACGGCCAAGTTGTTCATTTCCCTACATTTAGCCGAGAAAGTTTTCGAAGTATATTAACGGCTTGATTTTCAGGAAGGGTCAGAATGGCGTTCCTCTGTGCATTGGTGAGTTTCAAATTCAGGTTGGCCAGTGTTTTATGGATGCTTATGCGCCCGCTTGGTGTCCGGCTCCACGTGATTCGTGAATTATTCGGAGAAGCGGTCGAGTGTTTGAATCCTCCCATGATTCCAAGGGCGGCCTCGCGCGCAAGCGTCGCAGGGGACCGCAGTTGGGCCGTCTTCTGGGGGCTCGTTTTGGGCGGGCTTTTTCTACGCGGTGGGGAGGTTGGGCCACCCCTCGGATCCAACTGAAACTGCGCGAAATTCGCAAGGGCGCGAGCCTTTTCCTTTTCCAGACCCTTTTCACGGAACGCACGGAGAAGAGGGCTCGCCCGGCGGCGGAATTGTGAACGCAGCTGTCGGGCCGCGAGTTCTTCACGGATGGCCTGTTTGTACGTCCCACCACGCCTCTGTGAAGCGCCCCATATCTCGGCGTTTATCACGCGAAAACGGTTAGCCAATTCGTTGCGGCGGGGGTCGTTGTTGGCAAGGGCTCTCCACCGCTGAGCTATATTTTTCTGATTCTTTTCGAGCTTTTCTATTTTGTGAAGGGTACTGATGATGTTTCTCCGGCGCGTAGGACTCATCGGGGGCTGAGCCCGGCCCGTTCCAAAGTTCAAACGACGCACGGCACTCATGAGTTGGTACTATCTAGGTGGAATTTCTTTTCGAGGTTGAGCATCCGGGTCACACGCGCCTTGGCCCGACGCAAGCGGTCGCACTCCTCGGCCGCCTCCTCCATCTCGAGCTCGATGCGCAGAGGCGCGATGAGCTGGCGGAGCTCGTCGGCACGGGTCTTGGCGGCCCGGACCTTGGGTGGGTTCTTCTTGTAGTCGGTCCAGGCCTTCTTGCACTCCCTGTGCTGCTCGAGGTAACACTCCATCTCACCCTTGTTGAGCTCGAGGTCGCACTCGAATTCAGCCATGGACGCCTCGTGTGCCGTGAGCTTCTCCGCGTCACTCAGCCGGCCGTACCGACGAAGCGCCGCGGGCATGTAATCATCGCACGCCACGTGGAGACCCGCCGCCGTCCCGGGAAACTCATCACGGACCATGTCGAGCTCGCGGTGCGCCTCACCCTCAAAGTAGTCGAGGACCGACTGACGCGCCGAGGGCCACGGTGGGTAGTCCTCATAGTCGTCCTTGCGAGCGCGCCACTTGCACCCGTCTGCGCAGTACACGTAGCCGTTGGCGTCGAGAGCGAAGCACACGCCCCAGCCCATTGAGTAGATATCGTCGCGTCTCTTTAGCTTAGACATTAACCTCCTGGTAAATCATATGTACGAGATCCTCCCCGGTCTGTACTTGGCGTCCTTCAACGACGTCAGACAGAGGGGGGCGGAAGCCCAAGAGTACTTTATCATCAACTGTTCACGGGACTTGCCGATGCTCAGCCCCACCGGAGTCCGTCTGGCAATCGACGACGCGCCCCAAGAGAATGAGCGGATGCTCGGCTTTTTCCCACGTGCGACTCAGCTCATCCGCCGCAAGCTCCGCGAGGGAGACGAGGTCATCGTCCACTGTTGGGCCGGGCAGCAGCGCAGTGCGGCCGTCATGGCCGCGTACCTCATGAAGTACGCTCACATGTCAAAGGATCACGCCATGAGATTCATACGACGCCAGAAGCCGGACGCGTTCTCATGGGGCGCGACGTTCGACCCGGCCCTCGAGGACTGGGAGAATAATATGGTCTAAAATTAATGACCAAGTGGCCCACCCGATACTTTGCGGGGCTGAGCCCGGTCATGAAGCGTCAGCGCGAGAAGGAGCTCTTGAAGCGCAGACGCACGGGCTCTTTCAAGTTGGGCCCGAGTAACGCGGCCGCCAAGCCCCGTAGGTCCCGGTGGACCGGCCTCTTTCACAAGGTTTACCCGGGTCTCAAGTTTAATAAAAATTTAATTTCAAAAAAAACTAAAATTCCTAAAAAGAACTTGAACACCGTCTATGACCGGGGGCGGCGCGCGTGGCAGACGGGCGGGTCCCGTCCGGGTATGACGGCCGACCAATGGGGTGTTGCGCGCGTATACAAATTTGTGATGGTTTCCAAGGGAAAGGCTCCCAAGGCCTGGTACGCCAAGCGGCCAGACCCTGACGCAAACTTGCGGAAGCGAGGGTCTTCTTGATCAAGAAGTTTTGCGAGACCCATTATTGTTTCTATATGTGACCCGAATGTGCCCTTTGTTCGTGTACCCGTTCATGGTGTACACACCAGGAGCCAAAGTAACCTCGCTCTCATATGTGGAGCCTGTAAAACGCTCCCTGTTTATGGCTGGGTACTTTCCAGGTGGAAGTACGATTAACTTTCCGTTATATGATGCAAAGTTCCGTGCAACATTCCTATTTTTCGAGAATGATGAAAACGATGTGTTTATGAGTTGACCATTATTCAATAGTTTTTGAGCCAGGTTGGGACGAAGACCGCGGTACAAAGGGGCATTCACGCGTACGGGGAACACGTGCATACGACGTTTGATAGCTGATGTATGTGTCGGGAGTTCTCCCCGACGTATAGCCCCATAATTACTCAATATAAAATTCCTATACTTTCTCCGTGTGTACTTTTTCGTCACGATACGCTTAATAGTTCGGGCTGCCTGTCTCGTTCGGGGACTCCATGAGCTTGGGCTCCTAGCCGGCGTTCTTGTCCGATTGACGGCCGACGGGCTCCGGTTCCGAGGCGTGTTTGCCGAGGGACTCATATATCATTTACGCGGGTTTTTAACCAGAACCTACGTAGCCGCGCGCGGTCTTGACGCGTCTGGCTGAGCGCAAGGGGGAGGGTGAGCGGCCACGCTTCACCCTAAAGTTGGCGACCGGGACCCATCGCAGGTTATTGAGCTCGCGCAGAACCCCAGCCATCAAGGCCCGCCCCGTACGTGCACGGGCCGCTGCAAACTTGTTGCTCGCGTGGGCCAGAGCCGCCCTTTGCGCGTTTCTACGGTTGCCGGTGGCCCGCGCCTGTCGACGCGCATGCGTCTTGCGGGCGACGCTACGAGCACGCTCCAGTGCGTTGTTCACGTTGGCGTTCCCGTGCACATTCTTCAGGTTTCTAATCTTGTTGTTGATTTCGACCAGGCGCCACTGCCCCTCGTTATTACGTGACGCAATCTCTTCCCGCGCTATATTCAGGGCATTTTCCACGAGTGACGGCATGTTGATATAATATTCTCTACATAAATTAAATGCCCAATAAAGGCAACTATATGAACCTTGCGTTCGCAGCGGCCCAGCACGCTAACAATATCTATCAGCTACAGACCCGTCTGAATAACGCGTCGCCGGCCCAGGCGGAGAGCGTCATCAGATACTGGGGCGGGAAGATTGCGCGAGACTCGAACAATATCAATAGACGGGCGGAGCGTTTGGGACTTGCTGTGAACAGATATCGCAAGGGAACGCGTGAATATTACACCACGCTCGTCAACCTCGCGATGAACAAGACGCGCAATTAGATGTGCGTCTCGAGGTACCTCAGGGCCCCGTGCGTATCCTTGCGGGCCAGGAGCTCCTTGAGCCGGTTCATCTGGGCCATGAACTGCTTCGCTCCCACAGACTTTAGGTAGTTGTGCCAATAAGCCTCGGCCCAACTGACTTGCGCATTGTAAGCGACGGCATTAAACTTGACGTCGCTTGCAATCCGGACCGCCTTGCGGGCGTTGCGAAGGTATTCACGCTGGATAGAGGCGTTCATTTTTGGTGGTGGGGTCATGAGGTACCGGGACCCTCACGGACCCACAACGTGCTTTTCACGAGTCCTCCTTGCGTCCCAAAAAATATTCATCGAGTTCCCGGACGAGACGAAGGCCCGGGCGCGTTAGGGCCACTTGCCCGTCACTTGTCATGCGCACGTCCTTGAACGGATCAAATTTGTTCCGTGTGAGAATTTCCCAACGTTCCTTGTACCGCCGGTTCTCAAACGAGCCGTGCCAGTGGTGCAGGATGGTCCCAGGGACCCACGAGATGCGCAGGCCCGTGCACATCCTTTGGTACTCTTCTAAAAGAGCCTTGTAGTTTGTGTGTATATTTCCAGGGGCGCTTTGAAGCGCGCGCCCGGCCAACGCCATGGCCATGTGCCGATCACCAGATCCTAGGATCGCCCAATCGATGAGTCCATCCATCTGGGTCCAGGCCTGCTTCGTGCATGCCCACGCGTACCCCGGGTGCCAATGCCCGTACCGGTCGTTCGGGACCCACGGCGTCCCGCTCGCCTTGTGCATATAGGCGAAAGATTTGTCAATTTTTAGAGCTTCGCAATTCGGGCCGAAATTGACCGCCGTCTGCCACATCTGCACGACGTCCGCCGACGTGCCGAGCGCCTTGATCGTGTCTCTGACCCAATTGGCGTTCAGGAACGTGAGGTCGGCATCGACCCACGCCACATATTGCCAATCTGCGGGCAGTTGGTTAACCGCCAGGTTGATGAGGTTCTCCTTGAGCCATACTCTGTTCTGTGTGGGAAACTTCAGGTGGCGCCAAACTGGCAGGCGGCAGGGAAGGGGGCACGGCCCGACTGCCTCGCTCACGACCACCCGGATGCCGCACCTCCACTTGAGCCAATCTACAAATTTTATAAAAAGTTCTCGGCGGCGCTTGAACCCACAAAAGTTGAAGTAGGGGAGGACCACGTAGAGGATGGGCCTGGGCTTGAAGAGGCAGGGGCCCATCTACTTATTGCCAATTATTAATTTCATATTCGGCTGTGTTGGCCATGAGGCACACCTCCCAGATCGAGCCGACGGTCGGGCACCAATCCACTGGGTCGGCCCGTCCCGGATTGAAGTGGACCGGGTGCCAGTTTGGCAGCCACCGGGCCGTCGTCAGGTTTGTGAGTGAGTCGTCGACGAATATGTGCGTATGGTGTTTGGCAAAATTCGTGTAGGCGGTCGCCTCGGGCTTGATCGGCGACTCTACTATGTTACTACCCGGGCACACCACGTAAACCTGATCACTTATGGCATGTGCCACCTCACCTGCCCACTCGATAGGCGAGTTTGTGAAGAGGGTCACACGCCACCCAT
>Ga0208082_1000713_pt1 | contig 9846 bp, 4 predicted proteins | sample LakMenE09Jun09ns_FD_150683 | JGI IMG/M metagenome (GOLD analysis project Ga0208082, IMG submission 150683) | Freshwater microbial communities from Lake Mendota, WI - 09JUN2009 deep hole epilimnion ns (SPAdes) | ecosystem: Environmental > Aquatic > Freshwater > Lake > Epilimnion/Euphotic zone ... | reverse complement strand
CAGTATCAAATAAAGTATTCGTATCTCCTGGTGTTTATACATCAGAGAGAGACCTTAGCTTCGTAGCTCAAAGTGTGGGGGTAACCACTCTTGGTCTTGTTGGGGAGACATTAACAGGTCCGGCTTTCGAACCAATTTTTATCACAAACTATGATGATTTTGAATCATACTTTGGCGGAACGATTCCCGAAAAATTCGTTAACACTCAAATTCCAAAATATGAGTTGGCATACATTGCAAAATCATATCTTCAACAATCTAACCAATTATTTGTAACAAGAGTATTGGGTTTATCAGGTTATGATGCGGGTCCATCTTGGTCAATCACAACAATTGCCAATGTTGACGGAAGTACTGTAGGTCTTAATGTTCCAACAGGTACAACATATACTGTTAATTTTACAGGAACTACTGGTGGAACATCAATTACATATTCTACTGCGTTACCATCTGTAATTCAAACAGGAAACACCTATACACAATATAATGGTGGTGTGTCAACAATTAGTGCACAATTATATAATCAAATTCAAACAATCATAAATAACTCAGGTACAACATCAGGTGCATCCGCCTACATTTTTGGAACTGTTGCTACCTCTGATTATGATTCATTGTTGTCAGGATATACTGCTCAAACAAACGTTTATAATGTATCTGGACTTTCAGTATATGACGCAGACTTTACATCTCCAAATGATGACACTTGGTATTATGCAAATTTTGACATCACAAGTGGTGATGCTTACACAGGTTATTCATTCTACAACGTGGTATCTTCAATTACTAGTGCAGGTTCAGGTGTTTATACTGGTACAATAACAGGTAAGACTTACACATATTCAGGTACTGCTTATGAAGGTTGGAATGACGTAGTTGTTGCAACTTTACGTTCAAGAGGTATTTCGTTATTCACAACTGACCTTCACGGTCCACAATATCAAATAACAGGAACAACTGATGTTATATTAGATAATTCAGGTTCTTATTCAGGAATTTCTCAAAACCCATTCGCACAATTTGCAATCTCAGGTTACACTGACAACGCTGAAACACCAGCTTCATTCTCATTTGTTACTTCAATGAATAGTAATGATGCTAACTATATTACTAAAGTATTTGGTATTTCTAACTTTGGTAAGAATAGAGTTGAAACACCATTGTTTGTTGAAGAACAATTCCAAACAATGTTAACTTATGGTTATAACAAAGGTTACATTAGAGGTATTAATTCATCTTTGATTAGTTTACCAGGTTTAAGAAACCCTGTTACAACAAATACAATTGCTAACTACTTAGAACAATACAAATCACCTGAATCACCTTGGGTTGTATCACAACTTTATGGTTCAACAGTTGAAAGATTATTTAAATTTTACTCAATTGCTGATGGTAATAGTGCAAACACTCAAATCAAAATTTCAATTCAAAATATTTCATTTAACAATTTAAGTTTTGACGTAGCGGTTCGTGATTTCTTTGATACTGATGCTAACCCAGTTATTTTGGAAAAATATACTAACTGTACTATGGACCCAACAACTAATAACTACATTGCGGTTAAAATTGGTACTAGTGATGGTGAGTACGCTTTGAATTCTAAATATATAATGTTGGAAATGGATGTTGATGCAAATCCTGAATCATTACCTTGTGGTTTTGAAGGATATGTAATAAGAAATTATGGTTCTGCAACTCCTCCGTTCCCTGTTTATAAAGTAGCATACAACTTCCCTGGTGAAGTAATTTATAACCCACCATTTGGTGTTGTTACTAACCCACCATTCTCTTATACTGGTTTTGATAACAAAGCGGTATCAGGTGGTGATAGAGTAAGAAGTACATATTTGGGTATTTCATCACAAATTGGTTATGACCCATTATTTTTTGAATATAAGGGTAAACAAAAACCACTTGACTTGTGTGTTGAAAGTGATGCACCATCTTGGAACTATGTAACCAAAGGTTTCCACATGGATTCAGGAGCAACTGTTGTAAGTATTGTTACAGGTCCAACATCTGGTTCACCAGCATTTGATTGTGGTGTTGCTTCATTCCAAAGAGACCCTGAAACTTCAGCAAACCCTTACTACCAAATCCAAGCAAGAAAATTCTCTTTCTTATTACAAGGTGGTTTTGATGGTTGGGATATATATAACGAAAGTAGAACAAATACTGATAGATTCATATTAGGTGGTAGTGGATATCAAGCAGGAGCTTGTCCAACTACAAGATACCCTAACGCATCTGGTTGGGGAGCGTTTAAACCAATCGCAATCAGTAACTTTACTGACTTTGCAAATACTGACTACTACGCTTACTTGTTAGGTATTAACACATTCTCAAATCCTGAAGCTGTAAATATAAATGTATTTGCAACACCTGGTATTGACTATGTTAACAACTCAAACTTGGTTGAGGATTCTATTTCTATGGTAACATTTGATAGAGCGGATTCAATCTACATTTGTACAACACCTGACACAGCAATGTTCGCACCTGTAACAAATCCTGCTGATTTTATTTACCCAACTGAAGCGGTTGACAATTTAGATAACACAGGAATTGACTCAAACTACACAGCAACTTACTACCCATGGATTTTGGTTAGAGATACTGTAAATAACACACAGATTTACATACCACCAACAAATGAAGTTTGTAGAAACTTGGCGTTGACTGATAATATTTCATTCCCATGGTTCGCAACTGCGGGTTACACAAGAGGTTTGGTAAATGCGGTTAAAGCACGTAAGAAACTTACACAAGAAGATAGAGACACTTTGTATCAAGGTAGAATCAACCCAATCGCAACTTTCTCTGATGTTGGAACTGTAATTTGGGGTAATAAAACATTACAAATTGCTGACACAGCACTTAACAGAATTAACGTAAGAAGATTGTTATTACAAGCTCGTAAGTTGATTTCAGCGGTGGCGGTTAGATTGTTGTTTGAACAGAACGATGCTAAAGTAAGACAAGATTTCTTGGATTCAGTAAACCCAATCTTGGATGCAATCAGAAGAGACAGAGGTTTATATGACTTTAGAGTAACAGTAAGTAATTCACCTGAAGACTTAGATAGAAATACTATGACAGGTAAAATTTACTTGAAACCAACTAAAGCATTGGAATTCATTGACATTGAGTTCTTGATAACTCCAACAGGAGCATCATTTGAAAATATTTAATATTTAAATGATTAGAAAAAAAACATTAAACACCACATCGTCATTACTTGAAGGTTTTGACGATGTTGGTACGCCTGACATGAAATATTACGCCTTTGATTGGGATGATAATATCATGATGATGCCAACTAAAATTATCCTTAAAGATGAAAATGATAATGAGGTTGGTATGTCAACAGAAGATTTTGCGGAATACAGAAGTGAAATTGGTGTAAAACCATTTAATTACAAAGGTAGTACAATTGTTGGATATGCTGACGAACCTTTTCGTAATTTTAGAACTGGTGGTGATAAACAATTTAAAATTGATGCCATGAAAGGTAAACCAGGTCCCGCTTGGTCTGATTTTGTGGAAGCAATCAACAACGGGTCAATTTTTTCAATAATCACCGCACGTGGACACAACCCTGAAACAATAAAAGATGCGATTTATAACCTAATAGTTTCCGACCACATGGGTATTAATAAAGACTTATTAATTAAGAATCTTAGAAAATTCCGTGACTTTACAAATATGGAAGACAAATCGGATATGGAATTAATAAAAGACTATATGGATATGAACAAATATTATCCCGTTAGTTTTGGTACAGACGCAGGAGCTGCCAACCCCGAGGAATTAAAAGTCCAAGCAATGAAAGAATTTATTTCATATGTAAAAGGACAGGCAAAAGAATTGGGTAAAAAATTATATGTTAAAGATGATGTAAGAAATAATTTTGTTCCTAGTATTGGTTTTTCAGATGATGATTTAAAGAATGTAGAAGTAATGAAGAAGCATTTTGAAGATGAACCAGTTTTAAAGACTTATTCTACTGCTGGAGGAATTAAAACTAGATACTAAACGATGATAATTTTTAAAAAATTAAAGTAAATACAAAAATTTTTAAACAACGAGTATTTATAGATAAATAAACTAAAACAAAAAACTAAAAAGAATATACCATGGCTGATTTATTAATGAAAATGCCGGTTCCTTACGAACCAAAAAGAGCGAACCGATTTATACTAAGGTTTGACACAAGTTTAGGTATTAATGAATGGTTCGTAGAATCATCAGGAAGACCAAGTATTGATATTAACCCTGTTGAGATACAATTTTTGAACACTTCTACATATGTAGCGGGTAGATTCAAATGGAATCCAATCTCAGTTAAATTCCGTGACCCAATTGGTCCATCAGCAACACAAGCTCTTATGGAGTGGGTTCGTTTACACGCTGAATCAGTTACAGGTCGTATGGGATATGCTGCGGGTTATAAAAAGAATGTTGACCTTGAAATGTTGGACCCAACAGGTGTTGTTGTGGAAAAATGGATTCTTGAGCAATGTATGATTACAAAATCCACTTGGGATAACGTATCATATAGTGATGACAAATTAGCAGGATTGGACGTTACATTACAGATGGACCGTTGTATTTTGGTTTACTAATTTTGTATTTATTTTTATATTGATAAATTAATTTAATACGGTATATTTAACACAGGGTCTATTCCCTGTGTTTTTTTTATGGACGAAAATTTATTACAATATGCACAACAAGAATTTAACTTACCACATGATGTGGTAAAATTACCATCTGAGGGTAAATTCTACAAATCAAAGAAAAAATCTGTTAAGGTTGGTTATTTAACCGCCGCTGATGAGAATATTATCATGGCCTCAAACCCTGATGATATGATTATGACCTTGGTTCGTTCAAAATTGTATGAACCGGATTTAAAACCTGATGAACTGTTAAACGGTGATATTGAAGCTATTTTGATATTTTTGAGAAACACATCTTTTGGTCCTGAATATAAAATTAGTATTAATGACCCTGAAACTGGAAAAAGATTTTCTGCTGATATATTGTTGGATGAATTAGATTTTAGAAGACCATCAACTAACCCGAACGAAGATGGTACTTTTGATGTTGTGTTACCAAAGTCACAAGCATCCGTTAAATTAAAACCACTTTTATATAAAGAAATTCAAGAGATTAATAAGGCCGCTGACTCATATCCTGCTGGAAGGGTTGCCCCAAGAGTGACTATGAAACTTCAAAAACAAATTTTATCTGTAAATGGTGATACAACACCAAGTACGATTATTAAATTTATTGAAGGATTACCAATTATGGATTCAAAATTCATTAGAAAATTTATTGATGAAAATGAACCAAGATTAGACCTAACCAAATCAGTTATAGCCCCGTCAGGAAACAAGGTAGATGTTGAAATCGCCTTTGGGGTTGAGTTTTTTCGGGTTTTCTTCTGATTATAGGAAATTCCAATTAGACGAATTTTTTATTCTGAGCCGAGATTTACATATGTCTTGGACAGATTTTCAAAAAATGCCTACATATGCCCGTAGGTATATGGTGGACAAATTAATAGAATCTTATCAAAAATAAGTTTTATTCTATTTATTAGAATATGCAGGCAGCTACAGGAAATACCGCCACAACTACACAGGCAGTAATCAATGATTTAACCAGAACTATTAATCAGGGTTATGATAATTGGTTATCTAGAACAAAAGTATTAGAACAAGAGTTTTCAAACTTTAATGCAAAACTTGCAGGTACTTTTGGTCAAACACAAATGGCCATCAGAAGTCTAAATGTTGAGTTGGCGGTTGCAACACCAAGAGTTACAGGATTAGGGGGTTCGTTAACAGATGTAACAAATATACAACAGGGTATTGCCGAAAGTTTAAATACTAATGTTATTACTCTTGGGGAAACTGTTGGTGAATTATATGCTGCGGGTCAAGCGGTAGGTGTTAGTTCTAGCGAAATTGGTGGTATGGTAAAGGGATTCCAAGATGCGGGAATTCAAACCGGAAATATTAGAGACAATATCCAACAATCAGTTGACATTGCCAGAAAAGTTGGTGTCAATACAAGTGCTGTGTTTAAACTTGTTGGTGATAACTTAAGTAATATTAATAAGTATGGTTTTGAAAATGGGGTTGCAGGGTTGGCTAAAATGTCGGCACAGGCTGCGGGATTACGTATTAATATGAATGAAATATTTGGATTTGCTGAAAGGGTGTTTAACCCCGAAGGTGCTGTAGATATGGTGTCTACATTCCAAAAGTTGGGAGTTGCCGCTGGTGATTTAGCGGACCCATTTAGATTAATGTATTTAGCGTCTGAAGATACTGCTGAATTACAGAATCAGGTTGTAAAAATGACCGAAAAGTTTACATACTTTGATGAAAAAACAAAAGAGTTTAAAGTTTTTCCAAACGCCAAACGTGATTTAAGAGAAATTTCAAATGCTACGGGAATTGCTTATGAAGACTTAATCAAAATGTCTGAGGGTCAACAAAAGTTAAATAAAATTAGGAGTGAATTCAAAACAACGGGTATTGATGAGGAATCAAAACAATTTATTGCTAACGTAGCTCAATACAACAAAGACAAAGGTGCTTTCACAGTTAAAATTGGTGACCAAGAAAAAACAATTTCTGAGATTAATTCTAAAGACCTTGAAGAATTGAAAAAGGCTAACGAACCCGTGACTTTGGAACAATTAGCGAAGGAACAATTAAATCAAGACCAATTGGGAAATGCTCTTTTAAAACAATTAGTTGATAGTGTTGCCGCTCCAATTGCTGGTTCAAGGGCTCCAAGAGATTTGAGAGAATTTGGTCGTGGTGCGACCCAAGTAGCATCAACAGCCGCAACTCAAACACTTGGAAATCAAAGAGGTGCTATAGAGTCAATTGATAAATTTTATGGACAAGCAGGACAAAGTATTTTGGATTTATTTCAAGGAGAAGGAAGTCCAACCAAAATTGCGGAAATATTTAAAACCGCGGGTATGGATGTACAATCTGGGTTTGCCAATATAAAACAAACAATAAGTGGTATTGATTTTAAATCGGCAATTCAACCATATATAAGTTCAGGAAATAAAATTGCCGAAGCTGCTGAAATGGCGGTACAAGGACTTACAAAATTGGCGACAAAAGCCACAGCCTCAGGAACAATTCCAAATAGAGTTGAAGCTAACCAACCACAATCATTCATTAATCAAACAATAAAAGTTGATGATATTAATTATAAAGGTTCTATAGATGTAAAAGTAACAAATGCAAATGGAAACACTAGTAATTTAACAGATACTCAAGTGTATGATTTATTTAAAAACGAAACATTTATCAAACAAATTAATAAAATGATTAGTGATGGTAAGATTAGTGGTAATTATGGTTATACACCAAACAAAACAAATTAATAGAAATTATTAAATAAAAAATAGGAGGGCTTCTATTTATAGATGATACAACAACATGCCAAGTCGTTTAAGTTTTAGTGCTACGAAATTAAAAAGGGATGAGTTACTTTTAAGGAACTTAAAACCTTACAATAAGCCGGGTGTTTATACACCTGTAGGTAGACCTGGTGTTAATGAATATATCCGAAGTGATTATTCAGTTATTGATTCTCCTGACGCATTAATAGATGCTGACCCATTTGCTGATACATTATATACAAACAATACGTTTGGACCTTTGGGTGGCTACAATAAAGATATTAGTGGTTTAATTAATACACAACAAACATTATCAAACCAAGGTCCTTATACTCAAACACCACCATATACCGAAGCATTACAATTATATTCAGTATCGTTCCAAAAAAGACAATACATTAAGAATGTTTATTCGCCAGGAAACCAATACACCTATTATGACATGGGTGATGTTATTAAAGTACAAAAAAATGCAACATATTGGGACCCACCAAGTTTCAGACCATCATCATATTCGCCATTTTCAGTTTTATTACAAGCCGACCCCGTAGGTGATAATGGTCCCGCAAGTGATGATTCAGAATTGGCTAGATTAGGTGTTAAAGCGGCAAAACAATCTTTTCAATATAGAGTTGACCAAAATGTTAGAAGTGAAACATTAGGAAGAGTTAATATATTAAATGGTGTTAAAGACCCCGTTAACTTATCTTTAATTTTAGCTGGAAAACAACCTTTAATTTACAGAGATTGGAAAATTACCTCAGGTGGGGGTAATATTATATCACAAGGTCAGGACATTGTTCAAAGAATTGCTGGTTTTACTTTACCATTTTCACCAATACCGGGAAGTTATTACGAACAAAGAGATATTAATTCAACACAATCTGCTATCAGAGCTGCTGGTAACGGAAAACGTGGTGGACTATTTGGGTTATTTGGTTCAAGACCAACATCACCATCACAAGTATTTTTAGATTATACAGGTTCAGGTCAAAGAGCACAGTTGACACAGAATTTGGATATGAACAGATTCCGTCCACAATACAATACGGGTGGTACAGGAATTTTATCTGCTCTTGGAAACGCTATTACAGGTGCGTTTGCAAACAATGCCAGTCAAGGAACTTACTATGTTGGTAGTCCCGAAAGAGAGCCGGGTTATTTAACATCACCTCCTGGTGAGGTACCAATTGACCCATTTGGAGCTCAAGTATTAGCACCCGTTTACGGTCCTGATATTTTAGGTAAGGAATATGAAGGTGTTGATAAAGACTTTAAATTTGGTTTGGCGGGAAAACCATTTGTTGATGATGGTAGTATTGTCGGTGGATTTAGTTGGGTAAGTCAAAAATGGTCACCAAATGCGGGAAGATATCAAAAACCTGGTGGTGACTATGGTGAACAAGACCCTGCATACCCATCAATATCAAATCAATTTACCGATACACAATCAATAAAATATGAATACAAACCAGGTTCAATTTTAGATGATACCCAAAGATTAATTGATTCACAACCAAACTCAGGTGCAAGATTTGGACACGTAGGTAATGCAATTGACCAAACATCAAAAGTGTTCTTTGATGGTTATAAAGAAATTACAAAAGGTTCACAGATTATTAAGTATTCTGACGGACAAGCCAATGTTGGTATAGAATATTGTCGTGTTTTTACAAAAGATACCCCATACTACACATTTAACAATTTACAAAAAAAAGATGGAAACATTCGTAAGTTCTCATACTCTGTTATGGATTCAACTTTTAATCTTAATATCGCCCCTGAAAAAGGTGGTGATAGTATTGTTAATGGTAAAGTAAAAAAATACATGTTCTCAATTGAGAATTTGGCTTGGAGAACAGGATACAGAGCGGGTTATAGAGTGGATGATTTACCTGCTTGTGAAAAAGGACCTAACGGTGGTAGAGTAATGTGGTTTCCACCATATGATTTATCATTTACTGAGGATACAAGACCATCATTTAACGAAACTACTTTCTTAGGTAGACCCGAACCAATTTATACCTATAAAAACACTTCTCGTAGTGGTACATTGAAATGGAAGATGATTGTTGACCATCCATCAATTTTGAATCTTATTGTTAATAAGGTGTTAGCAAATGAAGGTGATAGACAAAAAGTGGATTCTATTGTTGATTCGTTTTTTGCTGGTTGTAAAAAATATGATTTATATGAACTTGCTAAAATTTATAATACAGTTCCATTAACCGATTTACAAGCTTGGCAAGAAATAATTACCAATCCAAACGCAACTAACACAAATATTGTTGACGCTTCAAGAGCAACCAATACAACTCCTACAAACTCATTACAAGATGGGGGTACTACAGATGATGCAACAGCAAACCCAACTTTAAACGAGTATAATGGTTTTGGATTTTATT
>Ga0208082_1000712_pt1 | contig 9848 bp, 5 predicted proteins | sample LakMenE09Jun09ns_FD_150683 | JGI IMG/M metagenome (GOLD analysis project Ga0208082, IMG submission 150683) | Freshwater microbial communities from Lake Mendota, WI - 09JUN2009 deep hole epilimnion ns (SPAdes) | ecosystem: Environmental > Aquatic > Freshwater > Lake > Epilimnion/Euphotic zone ... | reverse complement strand
TTTTTCAATAGCGATATAGTCAGATTCACTAATAGGTTTGTAGCCATTCTTCTCGCGCAATGCCATACCTGCAAAACGCTTCTTATACAAAGGGGTATCTTTAATGGCACGGAACATACGTTCCTCACCAAACTGTCCCTTAAAAATAGTTGGGTCATCCTGCAAGGCAGCGTCAAGGTTAGTAATCAAAGAGTCCAACCCGAACTGCCTCAAAAAATCAATTGCATCATCTCTTGCTGACATTACGCCGTCTTTCCAAATCCACGAGCCAACGATATGGCTAAATCACCATACGCCGATTTTGCTTCATTTGTATTCTGCCACTCAGGTAGAGTGCGAAGATATTTATTCCATTCCCACAAATCCATCTGGCGATACTCACCAGTCTTTGTATCCTGGAAATTCAAAGCCTTATTCCATTTATCTTGGGTCCAGTCAATCTGGCTAGAGTCAATAGACGAACCAAGAATTGACTCAGCCTGTTGCTTGTAGGCATACATGGCGGTGTCAACATCCTGACCCTTATCAAGTGCTGGTTGCAAAGAACGAAACTGGGTACGTGCAGAGTCCCGCATTGTTTCTTCAAACTCTTTCTCGCTTTTTTGACCAGTAAGAATTTGTTGGGTCCAACTACCAATCATTTCTTCTGATGGCTTCTGAAAAAACGAGGCTGCCTTAGAGCGAAGATTACGACTAACAGATGACTGTCGCAAATCAGACATTCCTTGTGCCCCACCAAGTTGGGCGTTTGCTATTTGTTCTGAACCTAAAGCGTTTAATTTCTGTTGGTCAGACCAGCCAAACTTTATTGAGTCAGTAGCAAGTTTACGCAAAGACTCATCATTAAAAGTGAAACCTAAGTTGCTTGCGTTAATTCTAATTTCTTCAATAGAAGCAACAATCCTTGACTCTGCTGTTGCAGGGTCGGTTGATTGCTGAACAGCCCACTGGCGCGCCGACTGCTGAGTGGTGCGATACCAAGATGTGTTTTGAAGTTTTGCTTCCATCTTTACTTCATCGTCTTGGTAGCCACCTTTGACAGCATCGTCAAGAACTTTCTTAACATCGGGATTCATGTTGTAAACATCCCACAATGAACCAAATTCTTGTTGAACAATTGTTTTCCACTTGTCCGAAGTGGTATCAGCCTTTTCGGTGAGTGTTGCTGTGCGTACAAATTTTCCACCCTTGAACGTAAACTTTACATTCTTGGAGTTTGTGTATGTATCGCCTTCAATTGGTTTTGTTGGTTTTGTATTCCCATAATCTCTTGGTTTACGAGCAGGGTTTATCTTGGTGTTGGCATTGTCGCCAGTAGAATCTGTCTTGCCAGCATTTGTTTTAAGGGCTGACAAGGTATCAGAATAGTCCTGCTCGGTATACAAACCATAACCAGGAACCTTCCACCTGTTTGTTCTAGGGTCTAACTTTGCTTTGGTAAAAGCAGCCAACTGTTTCTTAGCCGCACCTGCTGCTTCTGGATTACCAGGTGGCAACAAAGCAAATGGGTCAGTAGCCGAAATGTCTGTCGTTTCTAATTCTGCCAATGCTTTTTTATCGGCAGCAGCACGACTCAAACCAAAAACAACCATATACGCATCAGAACGATTTTGTACCCAGTCAGCACCCTGTGCTGTAATTTCTCCCTGAGTAGGAGGATTTGTTTTTTTAGCAGCCATTACATGTTCTCCATAAGTTTTGCCACATTACTAATAGCAGATAGATATTTGTACCCGTCAGATTCTGCACCGTATTGTTGTTCAATGCGATTCTTGAAAAATACTTCCGTGTTAGGAGCAGACATGCCACCAGACGCTTCAGCCTGTTGGCTTGCCTGATACGACCTTGCAAACTTGGATGTTTCTTCAGCAGACAACTTTCGCCCAATAGTTGACAGTGCAGTGCGGTTTGCTATTTCAACAAGGTCTTCAGTTGATGAAGGTCTGAAACCTGCCCCTCCTGCTGATGTGCTTGCAAATGGTGATTTTTTGCCTGCCGTGTAAATTTGATTCCATTGAACACCTGCAAGGTTTGAAGCATAAAAAAGTTTGTAAACTGCTTTTTCGTCTTCGTCAGACAAACCACCACCAGGTCTGTCATTGCCGTCATACCATCCACGTTCATAAAGATTTTTAAGAAAATCTTTTCTCAACACCTCATCTTGCATGCCAGCAAGAAACTCACGAGGGTACGTAGTCAAATTATAATAAGGAAGATTTTGACCATCAGGACCCATAAGACCAGGTTGTTGACGACCAAATGGAATGTAGTTTTCGGATACGCCAGTATTGGAATATGTAGAAGATGCCCCACCACCGACAACAATGGGGTTTTGCTCTAAATAAGCCTTCGGGTCAACAACAGGATTAGCAGGAACAGTTGTTCCAGTCGTAGGTGTAGTAGAGGGTTTTTTGCGTACTGCCATTATTCCATTTCCTGTGAAAGTAGTCTGTCGTATACCTTACCGAAATCAGGGGTCTGTTCGGTGAGTGTCTCTGCATAAGAGTAAAGATACTCATGCAGGTCGCTAAGTGCGTCATGCGCAAGAGAATCGTAACCACGTCTATTTGCTTCTGCCAATGCTTGATTACGAATTTGCTCGTAATAGTTGACAGCCTGTGCCACGCCGTTCCCTTGAAGACCATCAGTTTTTGCAGCCTCAAATAAAGAATTGATGTCACGAGAAGTTTTATTTGGGTCAAGGTTCATTTTGCCGAATCCAGGGTATTTGGCAATGATTGCCTTTTTATAGTTAGCAAGATAGTCCCGTTGGGATTGGTTCAACTTCGGACCAAATTCTGATTTCATATCCCTATAGAAAGCCATACCGATTGCTTTCTGAGAGGCATCAATAATTTCTTCTGGGGTAAGCCTGGTGCGGGCACCCGTTGCTAACTGTCGGGTATAAACTTCAAAGTCAAAGTCTGTTCCTGAAGGACCAAAGAAACCAGCAATGTCTTTGTATTTACGGAATAAACTTGAATTGTTGCGTTCAAAATTACCAAATTCTTTTGACGCTCCAAGACCACCCATGTCGGTTGTTGTTTTGTTTGACAAATAGATGAAAGCGTTTTCACCAAAAATTTCAACGAAACGTAAAGCGGAGGTGTCTGGATTGTTTTCTCGTAGTGCCTGAAGTGCTGTTGCTAAACCAGCAGTATGGACATCCATCCCATCTTTTACTGCAACACTGAAATCAAAATCTCCTGCTGCTGGACCAGTGAATTGTACTATGCCACGAAGAACGGCAAAGAATCGTGCTTTATCTTTTGCGTCATCCTCTAAACGGGCTTTATCGTTGACATTAGATAGGTCGTACTTGCCTGTTGCAGCCAATGCTTGCATTGTTTCAGCATAGGTATTAGCAAAGAAACGACCATCTGTGTTACCAGTAAGACCTTCATATACTTTTGTTACCCATGTTGGTACAAAGGTGTCCCCAAAGTTTGTTCTTTCTCCATAAGGCAAAAGTATTTTACGAACAAAGTCTTGCTCTGGAACATTTTTCAAAATAGCACTCGTTGTCATTGTCATGACTGGTCCCAAACCTGGTCGGTAATCAAAACCAGGTGCTATGCCTTTAACACTAAAACCAAAATCTGCATTTACCCCTGTAACCATTTTTGTTAAATAACCAGTAAGGGGAATAGACATGGAGTATTTGCCCGTGCTTGGGTCTTTATAAAAAATGCCACGACCATCACCATCTGGGTCAGCCTCACGCCCGTTCTCAACAGCGAACTGTAATTTACGGAAGTTGTCTGGATTTGGAAGATAGCCAAGTGCCCCGCCCGCTACTGGAACTGTAAAGAACCGTGACATACGCCCAAAAAATTCAGCCTGTTGTTGTGCAAAAGGAGAGATAAGACGCATCACGTCTGTACCATTTCGGCGTTCAACAGCATTGTAGAAAGTTTTTTTGTAGTCATCAACTGCTGCGGCAGATGCCCAAGTTGATACTTCGTCAGCGTTTAGTGTCCCATATAGTTTGTCTGGGTTTGCTTTAAGGTCTTGGAGTTTGTTCCAAACTTGAGGTGTCAAATAATTTTCTGGGTCGTCAATACGAGATGTGATGTCATCAATGATTTTATTCAAAGATGCTTCGTCAAGGGATTGAGCAAGTTTTTCTATTCGTTCGTAATAGAAACTTCTAAATGCTGGAGAGCGTTCAAGTTTTGCAATTGGTTCTGTATAAAGAGTTGAGTGGAACTTGTCAACCATCATGTCCATTGCTTTACCAAATGATTCCTTTGATAAAGTTTGAGGGTCACGAATCTCTCCTACGACATACCGTGGCATGCGTGGGTCCATGTAAATGTTTTGACTTCTCAAAAGTGATTCAAGTTTGTTTGTGATGTTTCCTGCCCCATCAAAAGCAAATGGTTCTACAAGGTATTCAGACCCGTCAGGATATTTTGTTTCATCAACAACCCTTGCTAGATATGTTTGTTTTACTTTTTTACCAAAAACCATTACTTCTTGAGTTACTTCAACACGACCACCTACTCTGAGTTCGCCAACAATTTCATCGCCAAGTTTTACTAACTCAACACCTTTTGTAAGGCGACCCTGCGCAACAATGTCCAACAGTTCAGGATGGTTGCCAGTTATTTTTTGAAGACGAGCACCATTTGCTTCCAACAATCGTTTTAAGTTACCTGGAACATTCAAGTCAATTTTTTCAAACCTGTGTGTTTGTGTTGGGTTGTCCCAAATTTCTTTGCCTCTTTTGAATTCTTGTTCAACTTGCTTAAACCACTTGACTGCATCTTCGTCTCCAGTTTGGATTAAATCAAAAAGTTCGTCAACAGATTTTCCTTCTGCCATTCTCCGTGTAGCCCAGTCAGCGTTCAATTTGCCAATCTCGTCACCATGTGCTCTTGCAACAGCATTGTCTACCTGGTCAAGGCGACGTTCGTATCTAGTAAACTGTCCAATTCTTTCTGCTCTTTGACGGGCAACAAGAGGGTCTTTGTAGTATGCCGAAATTTGTGAACCTAAAACATTTCGGTAATCCAACAATGCTTCATCAAGGTTTTCTACAGAACCAGGAATGTCCCAATTTTTGCCAGTTAAAGTTCCCTGACCTACTGCATGTTTAACATAACTCATCCATTGAAACGGATGGTAAAAAGCACTTGTGTTTGTTTTGCCTGACAATGCAAGAGAAATTTGAGAGTCAACAGTGTTGCGTACAAAGTTTCCAATTGTTGCAGTGATGTATTTACGCCACACTTGTTCTTGAATGAATTGTGCCGCTGCAAGAGGGAAGCGTAAATCTCCAGCCTTCTGCAAGTTTTCAATGTTTGGGTCTTTCTTAACCCACAACCAATTGAAGTTGTTTGTTAAACGACGAACCTGTCTAGGGTCTGGGATAATAAATTCGTGTTTACCAAATTCGGAAGTTAAAGTTCCACCGAGGTATATCCGTGCATCAGCGTCAGGTGGTAAACCATGAAGCAAACGATAAAGACCGTCATCAGTTCTGTTGCCAAGTTTGTCAAGGGTGTTTGCTTTAGCACCTTCTACATAATCACCATGTACTTTATAAAGTTCGTCAACTATTTCTTCTGGTGTACCAAAAAATTTCATTGAGTCTTTTAGTTCAAAAAGAAGGTCGTCATAAAACTCTGCAATTTTGGCTGTGTCTTTAGAAAGTAAAAGTTCACCTGCACGATTTATATAACTAGCCTGTTTTGCGGGTTCAACCTTGAATAGTTTTAATGTTCTTTCAACAGTGTCAAGTTGACGAATCTGGTCACGAGGGGTTTCAGCCTGAAACAAATTAATGTTGTGTGATGGCATCTTTGCAAATGTTCGTGACACTCCTTCACCAAACGGTGCAAGGTCAATAATTTTATTTCGTTGAGCAAGAGACATGTAAGTTCTGCGACCACCACCAACTCCTGCAATGTTGGTAACTTGTGTACCTAAAACATCAAGAACAATAGCCATAACTTCTTCATCTGTTTTAGCGTTGGCAAGTTTCATGGTTGTTGCAGGGTCTAACTTCCCTCCCCACAGTTTGTGTGTCTCGGCAAAATCGTTTGTTTCTGCTGTGCGTTCAATTAGGCGACGACCAAAACCTGTTCTAAAGAATCTGTTGCTTTGTTCAAGGTCAATGCTGTTGCCGACAATACCTACATTGGCACGTAAAGCAGCCCGTTCTGCTGCGGTTGCCGCAGTAACTGTGACCTCTTTGCTTCCTCTACCAACAAGTCGGGATGCTGCGCCGACTTTAGAAACAACATCAGCACCAGTATCGGTTTGACTTACAACAGATAAACCTTTACCTACAAGTCCAAACCCTTTAGAAACATCAGCACCTTCTTCAACAGCACGTGCTGCCTTGCCTACTGCCCCTGCTAATGGAATAGATGGGATTCCAATAGCAACGGCTGCATCAACAGCACCAGACAGCAAACGGTATGCGTTTGTGTTTTCTTCAAGAAATGTTGATGCTAAACCACGACCAATAGTAAATGCTTCACCATTGATTGTCCCACGGTATCTCCGTGCACGTTCTGATTGAAGTTCTTTTGCTTTGCCACCAATAAAGAAACCCTCACCAGCATCTTCGTCATTAGCAATAAGCGAACCTAAATCTGTTGAAATAAACCAACCGTTAACATCTTCGTCATCATCAAACACTTGCGCTACTGCACCAACAGTCAATTGAGGTACAAATTCTAAACCAGCCATTCCATAACGAGAAGCAGTTTTGATTTTGTCGGTAACATTGCGGTCAATCCAAGACTTTTTCTTTGGTTCTTTAGGTTGAACATCTACACGAGCAGCAGCCAAAGCAATTTGTTTAACTTGTTCATCAGTGAGATTTGCTTTTGCAGCGGCAAGTTTTACACCTGGTGCTAAAGATGGGAATTGGTTATGTAGTTGACCTACACGGATAGCCTGTTCTGGTGTGCCCGTAACAGCCATTTGGCGGCGGCGTTCACTTTCAGCAGCAATTGTTTCCCATATAGCATCTTCGTTTTCAGCAGGTTGCATTATAAACCATTGTATTTGATTGCAGACAAAAGACCTTCAAGGTCATCGTTTGGATACATGCGATATAAAGTTTCAAGTTCTTCAATAACGGGATTAGACATAGGAAGAATGGTTGGTCTGTTATTCATAATAGGAGCCATTACGTCTTGGGGGCGTTCGGATGGTGCCATAAGGTCAACAACTTTTCCAGGTACAGGGCGATTCACTGGCTGTGTAGGAGTAATAGAAGAAGTTGGAGAAGGACCAGCAGGAACAGCCTGTTGGGATTGCTTTTGTTGCGTAGCCTGACCGTATGTTTGTCCAGTGAATTTTGCTTGCTGCATAGGGTTTCTAAGGTCTGAACGATTTGGATAATCCTTAGCCATTATGCACCTCCAAGACTGTTAGCCAAACTTAAAACGCCACCAGGGGTTTGAGGTTGCGCTGCTGCTGCTGCACCTCCACCAAGTCCTCCAAGAAGTGATTCCAAAGAAGCAGGTCCAGCAGGACCACCCATACCAGCCTCCATACCCATACCAGGCGCAGACAAACCAGGCATAGTTTCAGGTGCACCCTGTGGAGCCTGTGCAGCCTGACGTTCCTGCGCTCGTTTCTGTGCAGCCATAATTGCTTCAGGCAAACTCATCTTGTTTGATTGTACCTGTTCAGCAACATAAGCCAAATCATCAGGTTGATACGGACCATTAGGGTCTGCTGCCTGTGCCTGAATAGAAGACAACAACGCTGCTTCAATACCTTCAGCAACGATACGGTCACGTTCCAACTCTGGGTCAGAAATAAGAGGGTCAGCCTCACGAGCAGATTCTTTAGACATAAGCCCCGTACCAAGACGTTGACCCAAACCAACAATCAAGTTGTTCACATCTGAACCAGCAGCCGAGTATGAGACATAATGGAAATCTGTTTCCCACATTTTATTTGGCGTGTAATCCTTGACACCGCCACCCATACCAGGAATAAAGAACGATTTAGAACTGTTACCCCAATATGTTTTTTCAATGGCAATAGCAATTTTGTCTTCTTGAACCATTGATGAAGCAAAAATGTCTTGGGCTTCTTGAACACGGAAGTCAACTGTCGCTGCCAATACCGAATCGCCACGGCGACCAGTACGGATGTTTGTGCCTGATTCGCCACCGAACTCGGCAGGGATAGCACCTTCAAGGCGTTCTTGGCGTTCCAAACGGTCAAGAGCCACATCAGTCTTATAACCAGGGTTTGTTTGCAACTGTTGAATGTCGCCACCTTTGACAACACCAAGTTGCCCTGTTTTGCCGTCAGCAATTTGGATGATTTCAGGGTTGTCACCCTGTCGTGCTACAAGGTATTCATCAGGGAAAATGCCACGCTCAATAGCAATCTCTGTCAAAGCCTGCAACCTGGCACGTGTGTAGTACATACCAAGCAAACCATCAAACTGTCCGTGTGGCTTATCAAGAGTGATGCGTTGAGGGACAACAACTAACGGCATACCTGTTTTGTTGATGACACGTTCCAGTTCTACTGCTGGCGCACCCATAGAATAGGCACCAGTCATAGGGTCAATAGTTTTTTCTGCACCCAAAACAACCGTCACAACTTCGTTATCGCAAACGTATTCAAGGATTTTGAACATCGTATCCCACGATGGGTTGCCCACACGAAGAATACCGTTGATTGCATCACCATAGTTCTGTGTTAGCCAACGATATGTACGACCATATGTGAAGATGCAGTTATCTGGTACGGGATTATCAATGTCTACAGATGGTGCAGGAAAGGTATCAAGTGGGTTGCGTAACTGCCATTCAGGGATGCGCTTATCAAAGTTAGGTTTGATGAAAACTGGGGAGTTACTGTATGCAAGAAGATGTCTAGCCCTACGGCGCATCTTCATATTCATACGGTTGTCATCCCATATAGCAAGCATTGCTCGTTTACGGTCACGAGCCAATCTCATACTTCTATCTTGTCCTTCACGCAAAGCAGGGAAATACGGGGATGGCATAGTGGAAGAAACACGCATACTCATCTGGTCTAAGCCCTGCACAAGCAGGTTTGCTACTGAAGAACGGGTGTTACGGTCTAATTCGTTTAGGGGAACAATGACATCGCCATTCGCCAATTGACGGACTTCACGCATTTGGTTGAGGATTGGACCTTGTGCATCAAGTCGTTCTTTATATAGAGCAACAATTTCTTCAACAGATTTCATTTACAACCTTTAGTTGGACTTAGACAATTCAACAATAACACAGACTAACGATTCAAAAGCCAAGATGGTCGCCACTGACGGGGAGGAGCCTTTGCTTGTGTGAGGTTCGGCAGGTTCAATAATGCCATCCATAACGCCATAACGATGTCTGTACCGTTCTTTTTGTCACGGGTCCACTTTGTTAGTTCATCCATAGCAGCAAGAGTTTTCCAGTTGCCCTTCATAGAAGGAAGACGTAAAGCACCAGACCTGATAACAGGGGGCAGCAAAGCCTCCACACCCAATGTTTCATCCAGTTTATTTCGGCTGGTGGTATGGGGAATGACGTTGACACGGTGTAATTGTTGCCATCTACGGACAAAATCGTGTGCCAAAAGGAACCGTTGAGCAGCGTTGATTTCTACAACCCAATGGGAAATGGGGTAGCCCATATCGTATGAACGGTTTTGTAGGTCATCCATCAAACCACTATAAGTAGAGGTGGCTGTGTCGTATCCAAGCACTTCTTCGGCTGTCAGTTTTACTCGTTCAATATCTACAACGTGGTACAGATTGGTGTTCGGCTGGTAAATAATCCATACGAACGCCCAGAACATAGTTGGGGATGGGTCTACAGCCACGATAGATACCCACGGGTGCGCTAACC
>Ga0208082_1000710_pt1 | contig 9860 bp, 9 predicted proteins | sample LakMenE09Jun09ns_FD_150683 | JGI IMG/M metagenome (GOLD analysis project Ga0208082, IMG submission 150683) | Freshwater microbial communities from Lake Mendota, WI - 09JUN2009 deep hole epilimnion ns (SPAdes) | ecosystem: Environmental > Aquatic > Freshwater > Lake > Epilimnion/Euphotic zone ... | reverse complement strand
TACGGCAGAAAAAGGATCAACGCTCCAATCTTCTGCACTAGCTGGAACAACATCTAAATGTCCATGAACTACTAACCCTGGTCGACTTTGATCTTCACCTTCTATGAAAGCTACAACATTGCATCGCCCAGGTGCTGATTCATATATTTTTGCTTCGATTCCTGATTCGTTGAGTAGTTCAACAACTTTGCTTGCTACAGCGGATTCATCACCTTTGCCATCACCGTAATTAACGCTGGGAATTCTTATGAGGGTTTGGCAAATAGAAATCGCTTCAGATTCCAACTCTGCTCGATCGGCATCACTTAATTGCATCGGAGTCATACGCTTATCTTCCCCTAAGAACTTCACTTTTGCTTACCTTTACAGGCATTGCTATCGTTGTGCACGCACTCGTCCGGGTGGCGGAATTGGCAGACGCGCTAGCTTGAGGTGTTAGTGCCCGCAAGGGCTTAGGGGTTCAAGTCCCCTCTCGGACACAAAAATATGGAACTATCAGCATCGTGAAACTAAGCGATGCAATGGGATTGATACGCGAAGTTCCTGATTTTCCCAAAAAAGGGATTTTGTTCCAAGACATCACTCCGCTGCTTTCAAATGCACAAGCCTTCAGTGTGATCATCACCCACATGGTTAACTCTTCTTCGAATTTCGATTACGTGGCTGGAATGGAAGCACGAGGATTCATCTTTGCAGCATCTATCGCAAATCAATCTCATCGTGGCTTCATTCCTATTCGTAAATCAGGAAAGCTACCTGCAGATACACACTCAGAGAGTTACGGTCTTGAATACGGAGCTGACACACTTCAAGTACATAAAGATGCTTGCGCCGCCCCTTCCCAAGTTTTGATAGTAGATGACGTGCTTGCAACAGGTGGCACAGCCTGTGCCGCAATACGTTTAATCGAAAAAACAGGCGCATCGGTACTTAAATTAGTTTTCTTGCTTGAATTAGAAGAATTGAAAGGACGCGAAAATATTCTTCAGCAATTTCCACACATGGACATCCAATCCCTGAAGAAGATCTAATCAATGAAAACTTCCACGCCAAAAATTACTCAGATACAGGGTTTACGCGCCCTTGCTGCCTTGTTGGTGACCTTATTTCATGCGAAGTGGGTAAGTGGAGGATTCATAGGCGTAGACATCTTCTACGTTATTAGCGGATTTCTAATTACAGGGTTATTGATCCGCGAAATAGAACGCACTGGAACAATAAATTTCAAAGAGTTCTATGCCCGTCGATTCAAACGATTACTTCCAACTTCGTTCTTTGTTTTAGCAATAACTGCAGTATTTTCTTGGCTGCTCATTCCGGCCACAATGCGCTCATCGCTGGGCCGAGACATTATCGCCGCCGGTCTATATGTTTCGAATTATCTCTTTGCATGGTGGCAAGCTGACTATCAGAATCTGGATGCAACTCCCTCCCCCGTAATTCATTACTGGTCACTTGCCGTGGAAGAGCAATTTTATCTTCTGTGGCCATTACTCATCTTGCTTTTCTTTATGGTGGCAACAAAACTTAAGAAAAAAATTGCACTAACAGCATTAGTCGCAGCCGTTACTGCGCTCTCTTTTGTTTTCTCCATCTATCAAACTGAAACTTCTCCGATATGGGCTTTTTATTCACTACCTACCAGAGCATGGGAGTTAGGACTAGGCGCACTCCTGGTACTGCTTCCACCAATAAAAACAAAGAAACTAGTTGGTCTCCTCGGATTCATTTTCGTCATTGCAAGTGCTTTCATCTTCAATGAGACAACTGCATTTCCTGGATTAAATGCGGTGCTGCCTGTATTGGGAACAGTTATGTTGATCGCAACAATCAATTCATGGCCACCATTTCTTAATGACGTGGCAAACAGCAGACTCTTTCAATGGCTCGGTGAAATCTCTTATCCGCTCTATCTGTGGCATTGGCCTTTGCTTGTGCTTCCAAGCACCTACTTTGCCCGTCCTTTAGCCGTCTATGAACGAATCATTGCCATATTTGCAACTATCGTTCTTGCCGACCTAACTCATAGATTCATTGAAGAACCTTTTAGAAAAAAGAAGATTCTTCCGACGTTAGTTTTTAAGCAGTCTGCTGTAATCACATTAGTTTCTGTTTTGATAGGTACAATAATTATTTTCACAAGCAGTGACAGGATAAATGTTTCCGGAATAAACGGGGCTGTTTCCCTTGCTCAGATCAAAGCGCGTCCGTTGGTATATGAAGATGGCTGCCACGCAAACTATGCGGAAACAAAATCAGATGCTTGCGAGTATGCAAAATTAGATTCACAGAAAACTATGGTTTTATATGGCGATTCACATGCGGCGCAATGGTTTCCAGCCCTTGCTGAAATCGCATCCCGGTCTGGTTACAAATTGGTTTCTCTTACAAAATCTGCTTGTCCATCTGTGGATGTTGTTCGTTCGGACCAAGGCGCCTTCAAAATGTCTCGATGCAAGAAATGGCGTGAAGATTCAATCCAGAGAATTATGAAGATGAAGCCTGATGTCTTGGTAATGAGTAGCTTTCAATATTTCGCTCAACCACGACAATTCCAAGATCGAGATAAATGGTGGGATGACGGACAACGCAAATTGCTTGCCCAGGTAAAGAATGCATCGCCGAATTTAATCTACTTAACTGATACACCGCACCCCGCTAGAGATATTCCAGCCTGTTTGGCAAATAACTCAATCTCACAGTGCAACAAAACTGAGCGAAGTAAGGATCTTTCGATTTCTGGTTTTGAAGTTATAGATCCGAACTCATGGTTATGCTCGCGAACATGTCCGGCCGTTAAAGACGGCGTGGTCGCATATAGAGATGCCTCTCACATTTCAGTAGATATTGCGATAGCTCTCATCCCTCGTTTGACCCAAGCCCTGCGTGATCAAGGTGTAAATTTATAGTTAAAGTTTTGCTTTAGACCTGCGCAAAACCCAGCGCAGTGGCAAGATGCACCCGTGGCTGAGTTAACTTATTACTGCGGGACGATGGATAGTGGTAAATCCACCCTGGCATTGCAGACCGCTCATAATCATCAGAGTAGAGGTCGTACAGGTTTAATTTTCACCTCACAAGACCGTGCTGGTTCTGGTGTGATTTCTTCGCGACTAGGTCTTCAAAGTCCAGCTATCGAAGTAAGTACAGACATGGACCTTCATAAGTTTGTCGTTGATAAACTGTCACAAGGATCGCGAATTGATTACATAATTTGTGATGAAGCCCAATTTTATAACCCGATGCAGATCGAACAACTTGCAAAAATTGTTGATGGCCTAGGTATCGATGTTTATGCATTTGGAATTCTTTCGGATTTTAGGACGAAGCTCTTCCCTGGTTCTGCGCGTTTAGTCGAGTTGGCCGATCGTGTTAACACATTACAAGTTGAAGCTCTCTGCTGGTGTGGCTCCAGAGCCACTCACAATGCGCGCACCGTTGACGGAACAATGGTCACTCAAGGAGAGCAAGTTGTCGTAGGAGATGTGGCACCAGGACAAGAAGTAGCCTATGAAGTTCTATGTCGCAGGCACCACATGAGAGAAGTAACGGCACGTTCATCAAAAGCAGCACACGTATCCACAGATCCACTTCCATTCACCTAAACACAAGGGAATGTCATGAAATCTCGAGGCTTAGCAATAGACAATGCAACATCACCCTTGAAAACTTTCGAGTTTGAACGCCGTGATATTGGATCTCATGATGTTGGTTTAGATGTTAAATACACGGGAATTTGTCACTCTGACATTCATACAGCTCGTGGTGAATGGGGACCTGCTTACTACCCATTAGTTCCTGGACACGAAATAGCCGGTGTTGTAACAACCATTGGATCTGCCGTTACCAAGTTCAAGGTGGGCGACCTCATTGGTGTTGGAGTTTTTGTTGATTCATGCCGAAAGTGTGCAAACTGTCAAAAAGGATTACAGCAATATTGTCTAGAGGGTATGACTGGCACATACAACAGCATTGAACGAGACGGGAAGAATGAAACACGAGGTGGCTATTCAAACAACTTCGTTATCAATGAAGATTACGCCGTTCACATTCCTGCAAATCTAGCTCTTGAAGGTGTAGCTCCCCTACTTTGCGCTGGAATAACTTTGTACTCTCCAATAAAGCATTTCAAAGTAGGACCTGCTACCAAGGTTGCAGTTATGGGTCTGGGTGGCTTGGGACATATGGGCGTTAAATTCGCGGTTGCTATGGGAGCCGAGGTAACTGTTCTATCCCACTCTGCTTCTAAAGAAAAAGATGCGAAGAGTATGGGCGCCCATCACTTCGTAAACACTGCAGAAGCAGGTGCTTTCGCTAAGTTGAAAAAATCGTTCGATATTATTTTAAATACAGTAAGCGCCGAGCTCGATATTAATGAGTACTTGCAATGCCTAAAACTTGATGGAACTCTGGTGATTATCGGACTTCCGGGTATGCCATACAGTCTGCAAGCTCATGTGATGCTAGACGGTAGACGCTCTATCACTGGATCAATGATCGGTGGAGTTTCTGAACTGCAGGAAATGATTAACTTTTGTGGCGAGAAAAATATTCTCAGTGACGTTGAGGTAATTAAGGCCGACTACGCCAATACTGCTTATGACCGCACTGTCGCCAGCGATGTTAAGTATCGCTTCGTTATCGATGCGAGTACCTTCTAGCCGATAAGTGAATGTAGGCCGTAAACAAATATTGGAGCTATTGCCAAGGCAGGAAGTAAGTTTCCAACCGCTACTTCTTTAATTTTAAGAAGGCGCAGGCCAATGGATAAGAGCAATAGGCCGCCTACTATCGTCATGGCATCTATTTGATATTGGGCTAATACGTTGCCGAGTAAGAATCCAATCAATGTCCATAAACCTTGATAGATACCAACAGGTATCGCAGAAGCTGCCACTCCCCAGCCAAGGGATGCGGCAAAAGCAATCGCTGCAAAGAAGTCGAGGATTGATTTTAACGAAAGCTGATCAATTCCAGTGCCCATGCCATCGCTGATACTTCCTAAGATAGCTAGAGGACCTATAACAAAGAGAAGTGAAGAAGATACGAATCCTTCAACGAAAGTGCCTTCATGATGAGCACCAAATCTACGTCGTAAGTTTTGTCCAAGATGCTCTAGGCGGTCCTCTAACTTAAGTGCTGAACCAATAAGACCGCCGATAAGTAGGGCAGCCAAAATGCTCAGTAAGGTCCAACCCTTTGGCAACGCCGAACTAAATTCACTACTAAACATTGGTATAACGGCGCTAGCAGCAGCCAAAATTGTTATCAAACCTAGAACATCTGTGATGAGATCCCGAGTTTTCAACGCTAATCGAGAACCCGCTACAACTCCAATTGCAGATCCTGCGATAATTGCAACAACGTTGATCAGAGTACCTAAGCCAATAATCATGATTTCAACCTCATTGCTTCATTCTATCCCTTAGACTTCGCCAATGAGCACAGATGCTTCCAAAAATATTTTTCTAGAATTCCTTCGCCCGCACAGAACTATTCCACACACTGCCTGGGCCGCTCGGCATCGATGGGATCTATCTTTCCAAAGATTACTAATTCTGGGCTTCGGTTTATTTATTTTTGGCTTGGGTGACTCACTTCTCGTGCAAAGTGGAACAGGAAATGCGCCGTGGACCGTCCTTGCGCAAGGTGTTTCAAAAAGATTAGATATTTCATTAGGAGTTTCCACATTTGCAATCAGTACTTTGGTATTGCTTCTATGGATTCCTTTGCGGGAAAAACCAGGATTTGGAACGCTTGCAAATATTTTAATCATCGCAAGTGCTATTCAATTAGGTGTCAATATTTTTCCTTTAGCCCAGAACTATTTAGTCGGTGTTGCAATGGATTTCTTGGGAATCGCAATGGTTGGTTTTGGCTCTGCTTTGTATATAACGTGCGCTCTGGGACCAGGACCTCGTGATGGATTAATGACAGCCCTTCACCATCGAAGTGGTGTTCGAGTGGGCAGAGTTCGACTAGGAATTGAAGCTAGTGTCCTCATCATGGGCGCATTACTCGGTGGCACCGTTGGGCTCGGAACTGCCCTATTTGCTCTCTTTATTGGCCAATCTATTGCCATCTCTTTGGGTGTTGTGTCCCGTTTTACTTCACAGTAGTAGATAGCGTTACTTCCATCTTCCTCCGGCCTGCGAGCCGTGATTTCGCACGGGGTCGCAAACACCCCCGATACCAAAATCAGAAAGGTCGGTCATGTTAGATAAATACTTCAAAATCACACAACGTGGATCAACAGTTGCTCGCGAAATTCGCGGTGGCGTTGTCACGTTTTTCACAATGGCTTACATCGTTGCGCTCAATCCCCTTATCTTGGCAACAACTGATAGCACCGGCGCATTTATAGGTGGCGGCGACAGAACTAACGCGATCATTATCGTTGCAGCGGGCACAGCCCTTGTTGCGGGATTGCTCACAATACTTATGGGTGCAGTTGCAAACTTCCCTCTCGCTCTTGCAACAGGACTTGGATTAAACACATTCGTTGCCGTGTCGATAGCTAAGAATGCAACATGGGCACAAGCAATGGGACTGGTTGTATTAGAAGGTCTCATCATCCTGGTATTAGTGTTTACAGGATTTCGTATCGCTGTGTTCAAGGCTATTCCAACACCGCTTAAAGTTGCGATCTCAGTTGGTATTGGTTTATTCATCGCTCTCATCGGTTTAGTCGATAGCGGCTTTGTTCGCCGTACCCCGAATGTTGTATGGGGCAGCAATAATTCAAAACCTTCTGCAGTTCCTCTGGAATTAGGAGATGGTGGACAACTAGTTGGTTGGCCAATCGTGGTATTTACAGTCGGTCTTTTGCTCACAATCATTTTGATGGTGAGAAAAATCAAAGGTTCTATTCTCATCGGTATCATCACTTCAACAATTTTGGCAATCATCGTTGAGAGCCAATTTAAAGTTGGAAATAGCTTCATTAGCCCAACCGAATCTAACTCTCGCGGTTGGGGCTTAAATACTCCTGCCTTGCCGAAAAATGCCGATGGCACATTGAACTTCACCGATTCACCGCGCTTTGATTCCCTAGGTTTAGGGTTCGAAGATATTTTTGGTGCGTTTACAAATCCTAAAACTGGCTTTTTAGCCGCTCTGCTGCTTGTCTTCACTCTATTGCTCGCAGATTTCTTCGACACAATGGGAACCATGACTGCAATTGGTAATCAAGCTGGTTTAACTGATTCCAAAGGCAATGTAGAAGGCGCAAACAAGATCCTGATCGTTGATTCAATTGCAGCAGCAACTGGAGGCGCAGCAGGTATTTCTTCAAACACAAGTTATATCGAATCAGCCTCAGGTGTTGGAGAAGGAGCACGTACAGGTCTAGCATCCATTGTTACAGGCCTACTCTTCTTGCTAACAACTTTCTTAGCACCGCTGGTGGCAATTATTCCTTACGAGGCAGCTACGCCTGCTTTGATCATCGTCGGTTTCTTGATGATGTCACAAGTTAAAGACATAGCTTGGGATGATCTAGGCATTGGCTTACCTGCCTTTCTTACAATCATTCTCATGCCATTTACCTACAACATCTCAGTAGGTATCGGTGCTGGCTTTGTTTCACATGTAGTAATCCGTTTAGTACAAGGACGACGCAAGGAAGTACATCCACTTCTGATTCTCGTCAGTGTTCTCTTCATGGTTTACTTCCTATCTTCTCCAATTAATTCTTGGATTGGATAATTTGAAGTAAAGCAATAGCGTGGAGCCGTTACTGGTTCCGCGCTATTGCTTTGTCCATTTAATGAGGGATTTATTTTCTGACTCTAAAATTCTATTAACCGCGGAAAAAGGTTTACTGCCAAAAAAACCGCGATATGCAGATAAAGGGCTTGGGTGAACGCTTAAAATCTGCCTCTCTTTTGGGAAATAATGCGCGATCTCTTGTGCCTGACTTCCCCAGAAAATACCAATTACTCCTTGTTCGGCTAACACTTGAGCGACTAAATCTGTAAATTCATACCAAAGAGAACTAACTTTTTTATCTGGCAAAGTTATGCTCAGGCCTCGATTAAGCAACATAACGCCCTGATCTGCTAAATATCTCAGATCACCAGTATCCGGTGAAATGCCACCCACGTCACTGTGCATCTCGGTGTAAATATTTTTCAATGAAGGCGGAATCTTTTTAACAATTGGTGGAATACTAAATGAGAGCCCCATTGCGTGATCTCTATTTGGGTACGGATCTTGTCCAACAATTACGACCTTTATTGATGTGGGTTCGCAATCAAAAGCTTTGAATATGTCTTTTGTCGCCGGAACACTGGCCTTGAAATCTAAAACTTTGTCTAACTCATCTAGTACGTGAAGAGATGGTGCCAATAATGTATGCCAACGAACATCTAGTAAATCTCTAAGCACGGGCGAAGAATCGATCACTTTCATGTTTAACTTCAATGGGTAATCCAAAGACTGCGCTCACATGTTCACTTGTTATCACCGAGGCAACAGGACCGCTAACTGCAATTTTTCCATCTTTGAGCAATATTGCATGCGTTGTACCAACTGGAATTTCCTCGATGTGGTGCGTCACAAGCACACTTGCAGGCGCTGTCGGATCATTTGAAAATTGTGCAAATCGGCGCAATAAATCCTCTCGCCCGCCAACATCTAGTCCGGCCGCTGGTTCATCTAATAAAAGCAATTCAGGATCTGCCATCAAAGCTCGAGATATTAAAACTCGTTTTTTCTCACCAGAACTTAGAGTTGAGAACTTTCTTTCCCCGAGTTCGCGAACGCCAAATGTTGTTAATAGCGCGACAGCGCGAGACTCATCCCATAAATCATAATTTTCATTCCAGCGCCCGATGATCGCATATGCCGCTGTTAAAACAACATCTCGTACTATTTCATTGGATTCGACCATCGCTTCTAAAGAAGGAGATGCCAAGCCAATACGAGTGCGCAATTCAGAAAGATCTACGCGACCAACCTGTTGATCTAATAAAAGCGCCTGTCCTTTGCTTGGAAATATTCGAGCGGCAAGCACGCCAAGAAGTGTTGATTTTCCCGCACCATTTGGTCCGAGAATTACCCAGCGCTCCCCCGCGGCAATGCGAAAAGAGATCGGCCCCAAGATTTGTTTTGCGTCTCGAACAACACACACGCCATCGAGTGCTAGTACTAATTCCGAAGCCATAGAACAAAAAGATAGTGCTTCACAGGGGCTAATAGGGTCAATAGCGCGCAATTTCGCATGTGTAATTGACGATAATCTATGCCCATGGATAGAAATAACAGAGTTGAGAATCGCTACACAGGTCTGATTTTGCTCTCTGGCATTGATGCCCCAGGAATATCTTCGGCTCTTTTTTCTACTTTAGAACCATTTTCCATCACAGTATTAGACATCGAGCAAGTGGTCATTAGATCTCGTTTGATACTTACTGTTTTGATTGATCTAGATCCAGCCCATGCTGCAGCCGTTGAATCTGATTTAAATGAATGCGCTTTGAAACTCAATGTGGATATCGCAACTTCCTTCTCTAGCGAATCTACTGAGTCCATTGCCCAAAAAACTGGATTAATTCACGTTATCGCCCTTGCAGAGAAAATTACACCAGGTGCTATTGCTAATCTGGCGTCAGATATTGCTGCAACTGGTGGAAACATCGAAAGAATTCATCGAAGCGCTTCCTTTCCATTAACCGCAATCGAATTTTTAGTTTCAGATTCGCACCTAGAATCCCTGCGAAAAGCTCTCGGACCGACTGCAAAGAAATATGGCGTTGATATAGCAGTTCAAGTTTCTGGCCTTAATCGTTTTGCTAGAAAGCTAGTTGTTATGGACGTTGATTCAACTCTTATCGAACAAGAAATCATTGACTTGCTTG
>Ga0208082_1000708_pt1 | contig 9873 bp, 17 predicted proteins | sample LakMenE09Jun09ns_FD_150683 | JGI IMG/M metagenome (GOLD analysis project Ga0208082, IMG submission 150683) | Freshwater microbial communities from Lake Mendota, WI - 09JUN2009 deep hole epilimnion ns (SPAdes) | ecosystem: Environmental > Aquatic > Freshwater > Lake > Epilimnion/Euphotic zone ... | reverse complement strand
TATCTTTTTATATAACATAAATTGAAAACCTCAAAAAATTTTAGTGGTTTGGTTGTTCATTAAAAATAAATATTTTTGTTTTTTTTGTAATATCCATATTTATGCTTATCTTTATAAAAATTAAAAATATGACTGAAGAAGAATTAGAAAATTGGCAATCGGTTGATTACCGAATGAGAAACGAAGGAATTGATTATTGTTTTGAGCATTATAGTCGATTTGAAGAAATCAAAGATGAAGAATTCCACAAATTAAGATTAGAGTTTTTATCTAGTATGTTCAAAATACGTGAATACGTTAAAAACACAATAGAAAGTTACGAAGAGGAAGACACAAATATGTTGTAATACTTTTGAGAGGGACATCAATGTCCCTCTCTCAAAATTTTATTCTTCTTCGTAAATAACTGGAGAATAATGTGGAAAAATTTTATCAAACTTTTTCATAAATATTCCTGATAAAACATTTGCCATATTTTCAACAGGACCTCCAATATTTTGAACTTTTCCTTTAAGTCCCATCTTTTGATGTTGGAATTCATGAACCCACTCATGTGATACGGTTCTTAAAATATCTATCATTAATCTTTTATCTGCTAAAACAAATATTTGACTTCCAGGTCTTCTGACCCCTGTAGTCATTTTAATATCTCTACCACCTTTAAATGTAATATAAACATCATCTTTAAGGGGTAATTCAGTTTGCAAATATTTTACAAAATCTTTAACAGCTTGAATTTGTTTAGGTTTTGAAAATTTATTAAGACCTTTAAAGTATACTTTCATAATTATTAAATTTACTCTGAATATTTAACTCAAGAGATTCTTAATAGTAAATACACCAATATATGGGTTTGGTAATTGATAAAATAAAAAAAGGGAGTTAAACTCCCTTTTAATTTACATTGTTTTCACAATAGACTCTGTCATACCTTCCCATTTTTTGATTTGTTTTTTTGGTATCCAAAAAGTCATTTCTCCAATTTCGTCAACTCTTTTTAAGTAGTCCTCACGGAAACGAGTAGCTTCTGAAGCGTCTTTGATGTATTCTACTTTCATATGTTTTGCACATGTCTTACCCATACCTGTTAACATTGAGAACTCGTCAGTCAAATCTCTCATACAAGAAGTACAAACTTTACCTCTTTTGATTGTCATTTTACCAGAAAACTTAACTGCCTTTGGACTAACACTTAATAATCGAGTGATGTCAATCAATGTAGGATTGAACTCCAATCCGTAAGTTTCTTTTAATTTTTGGCCAATATTACGACCAATAATTAAAGTTTCTCCAGGAGTTCTCCAATTCATCTCAATAGTTCTTTCATTATGTTCTTTTTGAAAGATACCAAGAACAACTTCTTCTTGTTTTGGTGTTAATCTGTTATACTTTTTGATTGTATCTTTCATTTTGATAATGAAAGAGTTTGTTCCTTTGTAATTCTGTACTTTTTCGATTGTGGTGGTTGTAGTTGTCATATGTCGTAGTGGTTTTGTTCATACAAAGATAATTAATATATTAGTATTGCAAAAACATTTTAAAATTATTTTAACATTTTTTTTAACCACTCTTCTAATGTGATGGTTTTAATTGGTCCAAATTTTTCAATGTACTTCTCACAATGTAATCCGTACATCTTGTCGTGCCCCAATCTATCCGTCACATATTTGTATTCAGGAGTTTTTCCAATCACCTCCCCAACTTTTGCAATAAGTTGGTTGTTTGTAATTCTATAACCACTCCCTATATTAAACACTTCATTTTTTACATCAGACATTAACAAATTATAAATCGCAACTGAATTGTCATCCGCATGAATCCATTCTCTTACTTGTTCTCCATCACCATAAACAGGGATTGTTTCTCCGTTCTTAACACATTGAATAATTTTTGATAACATTTTCTCAGGGTGTTGGTTCTCTCCAAAGTTATTACATGTTCTTGTTATAATATACGGTAAACCAAATGTTTTTCCTGCGGCTTCAACAATCATATCAGAACCAATTTTTGAAGATGAATAATAAGAACTTCCGTGAAGATTGGATTCTTCTGTTGCTAATATCATTTTTCTATCAATTAACCGGTCTCCATAAACCTCATCAGTTGAGACATGAATAAACTTTTTTAGTCTTTTTAAGTTTTTTGCTAACTCAACTAAGTTGAATGTTCCCTCCACATTTGTTCTTACGAATGGTCGGCCATCTTTAATTGAATTATCTACATGTGTTTCAGCCGCAAAATGCACAATATAATCACAATCAGGAAGATACTTAATATCCCAAATATCTTCGTGGATAAAGTTGACATCACATTTAATGTTTTCAATATTTGCCGCGTATGTTAACTTATCAATTATCGTTACCTTACAATCAGGGTTTAACTCTTTTAACTTATTCACAAAATGAGAACCTATAAATCCATAAGCCCCTGTAACTATTACTTCCATATTAATATTTTACTCAGTTATTTTTATTTATTATCACAACATTTTTTTTCTTCCCCACATATTGGACATTCTTCGTTTTTATCCGATTTAAGGTATTTTAATCTAATAAGTTTACCCAATTCAGAATCATTTGGATTATCTAAAATTTCTTGTTTTTCAATTATAATATATTCAGTCATAATAATAGTTTTTTTATATTATAAATATAATAGTTAATTTTTAAAAAATAAACCTATTTATTGTTATGGGAGATAATGAAAATAAATTAGAAATTTTGACGGATTTTTTAAGTAAATTAGAACGTTTGACGGATAAGTTGGAATACTTATACAAAATGGAGTTTAAACAAAAAATGTTTATTTCCAGTGATATAGACATTGAGTTGGAAAAAATGAAAAATACAGATGGTGTGTGGATTATTGAAAGAGTTAATATCCAAGTGGATTTTGAATACGACGGAGCTCTTGATGGAGATGATGTATATACCTTTACCCGTGACTTAAAGATTATGTGTAATGAATTTATTTCTGTAATCAAACAATATACCCCAACCCAAGAAGGTAAAATTCTTTCAGGTGACTCACATTGTTATGTTTCAGACCCATTTATTTATAAAATGAACTATGTTTATGAGGACACACACACTTTTTCATTGGCAACCTTTATTACATATCCAGACTAATGAACGATAAATTAAAGACTAATGAACGATAAATTAAAAAGGTTATCCAAGAACGTATCTGAATTATTTTCAAATAAGGTAAGAAGTCCTCAACAGGTATTTGATATATTTAACTCACAAATATATAAATCCCAACAAGCATATTTTAATGCTCTTGGTGGTGATTCAATAATTAAAATAGTCCTATACATTTTTTCACTTAAAAAAACTGGTGATTTCAAAATGGGTGATGATATGATAAATAAATTATCATTCGCATCTGTATTTTACACCACAGGATATTACACAAATATTGAATGTGACTTTTGTGAGGGAAGAGGAATTGAGGGTTGTGGGAGATGTGATAGTAATGGTTATGAAGATTGTGATGGCTGTGGTGGTGATGGTGAAGGTATTGATGGTAATACTTGCCGTAGATGTAGTGGTAATGGAACAGAAACATGTAGTGAATGTAATGGTGCTGGTGAGGTAGAATGTAGTGAATGTTATGGTAATGGTGAATTCGAAACAGACGAATTAACATATATACACCATTACATTTGTACTTGGGACAACGAAGTAAAAACTCAATTTAAATTAAATGAAAAAACAAATGAACCGGCAATGTCTGAATATGACTTTGACCGTTTAGGTGATGAATATATTGTTTTAATGAGTACAGAAAATAACTCCGAATTAAGAAATTTTGTTGAGATTAATCAAGTTTATTGTATTTCCTATTTAAATGAAATAAACCTAATAGTATCTGACAGCTCATCTTTAAATATATATTGGTCAGATTATGAAGACTTTTTATCTTATAAACTTTAATTATGGAGTTTAAACAATATTTGAAATTTCTTAAATCAATTGATTATCCAAATCAAACAGAAAACTTGTTGAGTACGTCCAAGTATATTGATTATACACCTCACGAGTTTCAAAAGGATTTAGTATTAAACTTGGGAGTATCTGGTACCACCAATTTTATTCAACAAACTTTTTCTAAATTGGGTCTGATGTCAAGTCCAGGATTTAAAGTTATGTTAAATTATGGAAATGGTGATTATGTTTACCTGATAATAAATTCGTTTGATATTGTTGAATTTGGTGAGAATTCTTTTAGAAATCCATACAGATTACCATGGTCTGTTGAGGTAGATTATAGTTGGGGTGATAGTGGAATAGTTTGGGGTGAGGATTATGAGCGTATTACTATTGAAGACGCATATGAAGAAGTAGGTTTAGGTGAAATGGGTGAATGGGATGAGTTAATAGAGTTAATTCAAGATGATGTCAAATTAGAAGTATACAAACAAACTGGTTTTATGATATACTTTGACTCCGAACAATAAAAAAGAGAGACCGAAGCCTCTCTTTTGGGACCGACAGGATATGTCAGACTTCCACCACCTTGTTTTTCTAAACAAGTAAACTATACCTCAATACTAAGGTCTTCTCTTTTAATTACCGAGTTAACTAGTTTTTCAACTTCTTCACTCGACATCCACCCAATTACATCATCACTTGCTTCAGGATAAAAAAATCGGGTAATAAAATCTCTTGACTCAACATCAAAAATTGCAACCTCAAAAGTATTCTCAAAATCACCATACAGTCCAACATTCCCACCTACAATAGAAAATTCAACTTTATTGGTACCAAATCGAGTTTGTTTACCATTACCACCATTAAACTTTGTGGTTGGGTGTGGTTTTGCCCATTTCTTTATGTCGTCAATAGTTATCATAACTTTCGTTTTAACTGTTCCAATTTAATTTCTAACATTTGTTTATTATCCCACTCTTTTTGAGTTTTATTTGGCATAACTTGATACTCTTCAATTAACCCCTCAATAAAATCAATTTCCATATCCAAGTCAGTTTTAACCTCAGTTAAAGAATCTTTTTCTTTGTTTTTACCATCACTTTCACCAATCTTGTATGCCGCGTATACTACAGCAACTCCAAGTGCAATTTTTATTAATTTAACTAATAAACTCATTTTGTTTCTAATGCCTCCAATTTAGATTTGGCAACCAAATGCTCTGCCAATGTATAAGCCTCAACGTTAGTTGTAATAATTGAACTCACCAAGTGTTTGTGAGGAATATGAACAAGGAAATCCATTCCGTTAAAAAATGTCAAATCATTCTTTAACTCAATACATCCTTGTACCATCTTCAAGAATAACTTGAATTGGGTATTGTTAACAAATGTCTCATTCAATAATACTCCGAAAGTCTCGTGTTGAATCTTGATGTTGTGTGATGTCATATTCATATCCTTTGATTTAGAATACAAAGATAGTAAAAAATTTATATTTAAAAAATTATTTTAATGTTTAAAAACAAAAAACCCTCACATTTCTGTGAGGGATTAGTACTACCAAGTTCTACACGCCCAATATCTTGGTTTCCATCTTGGACCAGGAGTATCACAATTGTGTCTTGCTCTAAACGATTTTCTTCTTTCAGGATTATTCTTCTTAATCCTCATTATTTTACCTTTGGCCGATTTTCCACCAAAACCAAAGTTTACCTTAACAACCTTACCTTTATCATTCTTAACATATACTTTGGACTTTTTAATGTCACCTTGCATTATCTTACCCAACTGAACTTTCCTTCCCTGATATTCAGCTTCGGTTAATAAATCACCAACAACAAAGTTGGTCTCCTCAACTGAACCATATTCATCTTCATGTAAAGTTTTATTTTTGGGTGCAATACCCTTCTTCTTCATATTGATGGCAATTGCTGCTTGTTGTGCTGGACTTGAAGCCTCATTTGTTTCTTCAGATTCATTCTTAACACAATTTGGATATCGCTTACCAAACATTGTCTTCATTCCTTTTTGCTTATAACCGCTCCAACATTTTTCTGTCAGTTGTTCTTTTGAATTATTCTCAAATATGTTTTTGAATTGTTGTTCAGTTATTACTATTTTCATATTAATAAATATATGATAAAACAAAAAACCCCAACAATTTCTTGTCGGGGTTCTTGGCTTCAGGTTGAGAATACACCTTCTTACGAGAGACTTTACAGGAGATTATTTTTTCCTCCGATTTCCACTTTCTTTTGAAAAGTACCTCTCAGTCACGGTCAATTAGATTAACCAATCCTTAAGTCGTAATCTACTCTGTTTTTACTCGTTGCTCTTCAAGGTTGCCACCCTGATTATGTCTTGCGAACTTAGAGAACTTTCACAACAATCGTATTGGGTTTGGGACCCTTTACGGCCATGAACATTTCATGACTATGTAGTGACCTGTCAATCACGACTGGCGAACGCTTTTCCTTGTCTTTTAGTTGTTTATAAACCTTAATTAACAAAGTTTGCGGTTGTGGATGATGAAAGTAGCGGTTCGCCGACCAAGCCATGTCATTTTTTGAACAACACGATACTTAACTACTCCCTAAGATATCCCTATCTTCATATTTCAAGTTTGTTTCATCTTAAATTTCTTGGTAGAAATTTTAAGAAGGAATCACCAGCACCACCTGTACGACTTCTTACCTTTCGGTTTTAAACCTACTCTAATATTGAATCACGCAATAGTATGGTTGGATAACCATGTGTCTTACAATAATTCTACGAGTTATTCTTGTTGGTGTTCCCACCTCAACCAAACGACCCACATCGCTTGGTCATTAAACCAGTTTCCCTACAGTGTCACCCTCGGTACTCAAGGTCTAACGATATCTCGCTTGTCTACTCGAGCTCCCTTTCGGAAGCCGCAAACCACTTAACCAAATGATTCACTTTATACCACTTTCATGGTTTATTTTATGGACTATAGACCGCCCAATATCTTTAATTCAAAGAACGTTTTCTTAATTGTTTCACAAAGATAAGTAGATTTTTTCAATTTTCCAAATCTTTTTTAAACTTTTTTTTTCTTTATTTACAAAGGGAGAATTTGAACCTCAGACTTATAGTTATACATATGAACCACCAATCTTCTACCCTACAATATATTAGTTTAAAGAACTTTTAAAGTAATGTCCCACAAAGATAAAACTATTTTTTCAAATAATCAAATGCCTATGGGACATTTTTTTTTTTCGAGACTCTCATCTCAATTGTTTCACAAAGTTAAAACAAAATTCTCATTTTGCCAAATATATATTGTGAAACGTTTTGGGGATGTCCGTCATTTCTCACGGAAACTATAAATATGCCCAACAATTTCAAAAGTACTACATTTATACATAAAAGTCAAATTTTTTTCAAAAAAAGTTCAAATTAACATATCTTCCACAATTATTTGTATTTATATGTATGGAAGTTAGAATTAACAACAATATTTTTAATGTTAAAACTTTGGTAGATAAAGAATCTCAATCTATTGGAATGATGGGTAGAACATTTGATAATACTTTTGACGGTCTATTATTTTTAATCGGTGGAGACAAACAATCTTTTTGGATGAAGAATTGTATAATTAACTTAGACATTATCATTATCCGTAATAACGTAATCGTTAATATACACCATGATTGTCCTCCATGTCGTGGAAACAAATGTCCTAGTTATGGTGGAAACGGAAATATTGTTTTGGAACTTGAAGGTGGAACCTGTGAATATTTGAATATTGAACCAGGTGATACCGTTGAATACTTACTTTGATTCTGCGATTTTTTCTTTAAGTTTTCTTTCAAACTCATTCGCAATCATCTTTGTAAACTTAACTGAAGGTGAATCATCTTTCTCAGAATCATACTTATATTGTCCTTGAGGTGGTCTTTTACCTCTACCTAAATAATTTAAACCAGAAATGTTTGTAATACATTTGTGTCCACCTGAATTTGATTGAATTAAATCCCAAGCGTTGATTCCAATTTTATCTAACATATCTTTATGTTCTTCGGTTAAATCTTTGAATGATGTTTCCATCATATCTTGAATATGGTCTAAAACTTTTTCACCACCTTCCATAGTTGTAAATTTATCACCATATAGTGCTTCAAAATCGTTGAATGTAAATCCAATACTTTCAGGACCTACAGAAGTTTCACTAACCCATTTAATAGTTGATAAAGGAATTGTTCTTTGTTTTAGTTGTCCCTCCCATTTTGATAATACTTCTTGAGCTATTTCACCAAGATTAACACCTTTAAGTTCTCTGTCTTTCTTAAAAGGATTACAAGACGCTTGAACTAATCCCATAGGCCAAGCCATAATTAAAAAGTCGGCATCAGGATTATTTCTAAATGGTGTGTATCTATCATAAGAACCAGGTTTAAACATACTACCACCACCATATTGAAAAATAATACTATCACTAACTCTTGGAAAGTTTTTCATATTATCTTTATATCCCTCAGCATTTTTTTGTAATTCTTCTGGATTTGCGGCATTTGTTTTTTTCATCCAATTTTTAATGTTATTTAAAATAGACATTAAAGATGGTTCAGAATCCATAACCAACCCTTCTAAAAAACCTGGTTTGTTTTTAAACGCTAACAACAATTTATTAATAACCAATCCTAATAACATTTTGTTTTGTTGGAGTGGTTTTTCTTTATCCAAACGGTAAATATAATTAACAACTTCATCAGGTGTGATATTATATTTAGCGTAATCTGCTGAGTCAACAGTATTAATTAATAAGATATCTGAAGACGGAAACAAGTCTTTTGGAGACACTACTTGAGATATTGTTTCTACATTTGAACGAGCTCCTCTAAATTGTGTTGAGGTATTTTTTTCAACTCCAACTTGTTTATCGTGATGGTCCGTGTGAATTACAAACATTGGCTTACCGTGAGCAAAGTCCACAAGAACTGGCATCACATCTCCCTGTGCGTCGTTCTTTTTAACTGCGAATTCTTTGTCACCGTATTGGATTATGTGAGCCCCTACCACATCAATACCATTGTCTTCAAGGTATTTTTTCATTGCAATTGCGGTTGTCACTCCATCCAAATCTTGATGAAAATATATTTCAGATTTTGGATATCTTTTAGCTAAATTGTTGATGTCTCGTAATCCTGTCTCTTTGAGTAAATTCTTCATATTTAATTAATCTCAAATTGAATTGATTTATGATATTTCCCATCTTCTTGTTTTGTGATTACTAATTTAACAATTTTAGTTAAATCTAATTCTGTTAATCTCATAACTTTTTGTTCCATGTTATGACTTTAACGTTAACAAATATTTTAATTGGTTAATTTTAGCCAACATTTCGTCTCTTAAATTTAATAAATCTGTATCGTATTTTGAATCTAATTGGTCTGTCATATCAACCAAAAACTCTGTTATACCATCTAAAAAATTTTGAATGTTAATCGTTTTAATATCCTGAAACATTATAGAAAACTCTGATTCAAATTCAGGTCTACCATATTTACCCATCATGGATTCAACAAAATTGTCCGTTAGGTCACCTAATAAATCGTATATTTTACCATATGACCTATGTTTGGCATCACCAAATGTTTGCCAGTGTAAAAATCTAAATTGATTTTGTATTTGGACTAATTTTAATATTATTTCTTCTTTCATATGTTATAGATTAAATAGCCAATAATGCTGCTTTACCAACATTTGAACTAAATATACTTGATAACCATCCTTGTATTGGGTCTCCAGTTGATGGGGTTAACATTCCCACACTTGGATTAGTAACGGTTGGTTGTGTTTGTCCTTGCTCAACATTTCCAGGAAAATCGTATTCGGCATTTTGTTTAGCTGCGTCGGTTTGATTATATTCATTCATTTGTCTCATTAATGTTTCATTACCAACTAAATTTTCA
>Ga0208082_1000697_pt1 | contig 9941 bp, 8 predicted proteins | sample LakMenE09Jun09ns_FD_150683 | JGI IMG/M metagenome (GOLD analysis project Ga0208082, IMG submission 150683) | Freshwater microbial communities from Lake Mendota, WI - 09JUN2009 deep hole epilimnion ns (SPAdes) | ecosystem: Environmental > Aquatic > Freshwater > Lake > Epilimnion/Euphotic zone ... | reverse complement strand
CTTATCTTTCTTATCTTTCTTATCTTTCTTATCTTTCTTATCTTTCTTATCTTTCTTATCTTTCTTATCTTTCTTATCTTTCTTATCTTTCTTATCTTTTTTCACAATACGTCCGATGCCACCTTGAGTAATGATATTATGTATATCATGTTTCATAGAATTTGTATCAACCATTTTCTATACTTAGAATATAAAAAAATGATATATTGTATTAAATATTATTGTATTCAAACATGAATAAGCTAGCTAATATTCACAACAAAACAAAAGAACTTAATACAGATGAAATGCCGTTTAATAACAAGAATATTTTACTTTCAGAGGATGAATTAAAACAGTTATTTCACAATAATGGTTTGAAGGATATTGTATTTCATAATATTAATACTTATCGTAATGCTTTCGTGCACAAATCATATTGTACTATGAAAAATGCTGATTTTAACACAGGTAATGCAAAATGTCCAGACGACTGTCTACCACTCCAAGAAATGTCATATGAACGTCTTGAATTCTTGGGGGATTCCTTACTGGGAATGATTGTAGCTGGTTATTTGTATGAGCGATTTCCTGACCAAAGTGAAGGATTTTTATCAAAACTAAGAACTAAACTTGTAAATGGCAAAATGTTGGGATTCTTGTCTGAAAAAATAGGGTTTCCCAAATTTGCTATTATTTCCAAACAAGTCGAGGATGCTAATGGGAGGAACAATTATAAAATCATGGAAGATATATTTGAAGCATTTATAGGTGCTATGTACTTAGATTTTCAAAATGATAAAGTAGATATCCCCATATCTGTTGCATATGCTGGAAATGGGTTTTACATTGTACAAAAATGGATTATACATATCATAGAAAACTATTTGGATATCAGTGAACTTATTATATCTCGCACAAATTACAAAGACATGCTTGTATCATATATGCAACATCATTTACAGGACCAACCTAAATTCTTTGAAATTAATATCATAACAAGAGACAACAGCAAGATATTCACTTATTGTGTCAAAGATAAACACAATACAGTAATAGCAACTGCGAAAGGACCCACAAAAAAAGATGCAGAAAATAATGTTTCACTTGAAGCACTCAAATATTATAATGTGAGCTATTCATAAGCTTATGTTAGGGAGAGATTTGGTAGTATTCAAATAAAATGTTCTCAGTTTTAATTTTTTATTGTTTGTATTTTTGCAAGAATACTCAATTGAATGAAAGATATCTGATGTATAGTAAGGACGAGTATCACTTATATCAACACGTATATCTCTATTCTGAAATTTATCATATGCATACATTGGTGTAACTTCAGTAATACTTTGTACACATAATCCAATTAATACATACTTTATAATGTTAACAATGTTCATATATATTATGAATATAATTATTTCTTATACATATTCATGCGACACGTATTACAATACCTTGATTATCAATATACCATTGTTTAGGTTTAATAGCTTTTAGTATTTCTTCACTTCTCCACTTACTTTCATTATCATATACATATTTTAATTGTTCTTTTTGTTTAATAATATCATTGTATGTACCATACTTTGTACACATTTTATCAAATACTTCATCTAACACTTCAGAAAAGCTCATCTTTCATATATAATCTGTTGTAATAGAGATTGTCATTTTTTTGTTTGTAAATTGTAAAATTTTTACAAATATATTTTATTTGATATGCTTCCATGATGACGGACATAGCTCTTTTATATCATGTTGATGGTGTAATGCTGGTCCAAACCATACACATGGATAATATACAATTTTGTTTGTGCTTTCTGAAAAGTATGCTCCAAACCATGAAAATGTACTATTTGCTATGATAAAATGTTGACACAAAGACATCAATAGCATTTGCTTCCAATCATCTATCTCATATGGTACTTTCACAAAATTGTATTTTGATGACGAGTCATATAAATTTAGCAACACTTTCATATATTCATTTATGTATTGCTCATCTTGTGGTTGTGAAAAATAAAGGATATCATATTCTCCAATATCCTCTCCTCTATTCTTCAAATCATTTTCTAAAAATCTTATAGCATGTGCATAATAATCTGGACCTTTTATGCAATGATAATTTTGTAAACCTAAATAGTCTCCAATTCTAAAATGTAGAGCTATTGTTTTTCTTTGAAATAGGTCTTTATATTCTTCTTTAACTAATTGTATTTTCTCTCTGAGTTTCATCATTTCAACAAGTTTATCATAATTGTGTTCAAAATATTTATAACTTTGAAAAAAACCTTTCAAAAGTATATTGTCATTCAATGTTAATTCATGTGGTATCTGATTATATGCAAATTGTGGTTCACAGTACTCTTTCATTTGTGTATTATCCTCACATACTTCATTTTTAAATTCTGCAAGTAAATTATTCCAATATGTTTTTGTACCATTCATAGTTTTGTCATAATGAGACATAATTTTGTATTTTACATTATGGTCAAATGCATATGATATCAATGCAAATATCATAAATAACTGGTTTCCGAGACCTGCTTGTAAATACATGTGTATTGCCATTTTCTATATGCAATATGCTTCAATAATCTTATACCTATTACACTTTTGAACACCCGTTGCCTAGATAATTGTTAAAAAAGTAGAATACTAAGTAAAATATACCAAAGAACCATGCAAAAAATGCATATATTATTTTCAGGAAAGTATCTGTTTGCATAATTGTATTACATGTCCAAGATAAATAAATACAAAAAATACTAATTACCATAGCAATTGTAAATACTGTTAAACTCACCTCATATTGTGAAGCAAACTCTTCAATATTGTGTTGTTTTTTGTTCGCTAAAATACAAAAGATATTCATTTATATTACATATAAAAATTAAATTATATTATATTCAAATGAAGCATTATTGGATTAATATAGACAAAAATGAGAAACGTAAAAATTTCATGTCAGAACAATTTGATAAGTTAGGACTATTGAATCAACGAATTTCTGCAATAACTCCAGCTGATTTTAATGATGTTCTTGAACAAAAACGACCATTAACATGCAAATATCCAGGATGTGTTACCTGTGAATTTGAATTTGCTTGTCTATGCAGTCATATAAAAGCAATACAGGAAGGGCTTAAATCAGACAATGATTATTTTATAATCATGGAGGATGATATACATATGCCTTTTGTCATTGATTATGAAAATATGTTAAAAAATATTCCTACTGACACGCAGATTTTACAAATGATGATTTTATATGGTCAAACTGTATTACACTTATATGATTATTTTAAGCTCACTGGTATGAAATACATCCCTTGGCAATATCTACTGCCTTCAACTGGTATGTATCTTATATCCAGATCAGGTGCTCAAATACTTGTTGACATGTTTTATGACAAGCATACACAAAAGTATGATTTTTCATCTTCGCCTCATCAGATAGTTGCAGATGTTTTGCTTTATAAAACTGTCAAAACATATGCAACTACTGTACCCTATTGTGTTCCTTATCTTGAAATGGGTTCTGATATACATCCTGACCATTTAATTGCACATGAAGTTGCTATTAAAGATATCAACAAAGTGATTGAACAACATAACAATACACCATTTCCATATGTTATTTGTCATCAAAAAAATATTTAGCAATTAGTTTCTTGCGCATATTTCGTAGTTCATCACAACACTCTAATACAACTGCTTCTGTATTTGCATCATTATTTTTTAACCAGTATTGGAATAATTTGTTATATAAATCAACACAATCATTTATAAGAGGATACTTATCTATTTTATTTGTAGCTAACATTTGTGCTTCTTCTGCAAGTCCTATAATATGCAAAAAATGTTTTGTTATACAATCTCTGCATCTCTTGTTTTTGTTTGCTAAATGTTCCTCTAAAAGAATGGATTGTTTGACTATTTGCTGCATATTGTATTTGGGATCACTTACAGGATCAATAGATTTACATGAATGAACATCACATTTTTCAGAATTATGTATTTTTTTTTTATTTTTATCAAGGTAAACAATAATACCAATACATGATAAAAAGATTAAAAATACCAGGAACAAATGAATATACTGCATTTTCCCTAAATTTTTATATTCTATTTAAATAGGAATATATAATATTTGAATGTCCACTAATATTATGGGATATAATGATGCTGGTGAATCAATGATGAGAGAAGTCGGAGGATGCAATTCATGTGCTAACCAAGCAGGTGGAAAACGAAAATTGACACCTTACACTCGTTTTGTCAAGAAGACATTTCCTGACCTCAAGAAAAAACATCCTGATATGAAAGCCCCTCAAATTATGAAAATGATTGCGAGTATGTGGAAGCAGACTTCAGCTGCGTCTAAATCCAAAAAGCCTACATCTGCTAAACCTAAATCCAAAAAGCCTAAATCCAGCAAAAAGTAAATGAAGACCATTTAGGTCGTTTTTGTTTCTAGTGTATGGATTCTTTCAATTGCTATATTTAGATTAGATGATAATATATTGATTTCTTTTTTTAACCAGTTAATTTCGTTAGCTTGTATATTAGATGTACTAATGATTTTTTGACCTGCGCTGCTTATTTTATTTGACAATAATATGGTTTCTGTTGTCAAAGCATAAGATAAGTTATCATATAATTCATCATATTCAGTCATCATTCCAGATACTATATTTGAGACATTTAGAGATGAAACTAACGAATTACCATTTATAGTTTTCACAGGTTGGTATAAATTGGCATTATACTTGTCTGAATAAATTTGCTCATCCACATCAATGATATTAATATTTCTGACAGTAAGTATTCCATTTATTAAAAGAGAATCATTGTATATATTATTGACTATGTATTTATTATTAGAACCCTGTATTACATTATCCAAATTAATGCAATAAAGCTCATCAGATAAATCATCTAAGTTGCTGTAAATAGATGTTATACTTGATTGTATTGGTGCAATTATATCTAAAACTCGTGATTCTGTAAAATATAAATTAGATCCTTCTGCTAATTCTGAAGTACTTCCTGCATTGACTGATGTACTCAGGATATCATAGTTATCCAGTATACCTAGAACAATATTGGATACATTCAATTGTCTTTCATTCAAGTGGTTTGACCCAGAACAAGAAGGATTGTACAAATTTGAATGATAAATTTCAGAATAATAATCAGACTCAATATCAATAATATGTATATTTTTTACAGTTAATGTTCCATTTATCAATAATGAGTCATTATATATATTATTAACTATGTATTTATTGTTAGACCCTTGTACGACTCTATCTAAGTTTATACATGCAATTGTTTCAAGTGCATTATCAAGACTATCAATTACATTTGAATATATATTTGCAAGATAAGGAATGAATTGGTTGGATGCTATATAATTGCTTCCATATAGTATATCATATACCCTTTGTTCTGTAAAATACATATTAGAACCTTCTGATAGCTCTGATGTACTTTTATCACTTAGATTGATGTTTGACATAAGTATACCACTACCGCGAAAGTATGTAGCATTGATGATACCTGTTATGTCTATATTATAATTTGGTTGCAATACATTTCCAAAATAACCTTTATTATTCATGACGAATACCGGTGCATAGTTATCATATATTTGAAATATGTCTCCTTCCCCTATTTGTAAAATATTTATAGATGGGTTGTCTGTATAATTGGCTATATTTAGACATTCTGAATTATATATAGAATTGTTAATAACAGAAATATTATTATGTACTATAATATTATCAACTGTCAGGGTTCCGTGCACAGCAAGATCATCATTATATATATTATTTATTATGTATTTATTGCTTGTGCCTTCTGGCAATATATCTGTATTTCGAAGAATACTATGTGATTGTATAGAATTACTTGAAGCAGAAAACATGATACCATCTATGATAAGATATTCTACACTAATACCTCCATTAATAGTAAGATCATTATTGTATATATCATTAGTTATGTATAGATTACTTACTCCTTGTTTTATTATATCTGTATTCAAATTTAAAATTTTCTCTATGAGAACATTTGATGTATTGAAGATATAATCTGTTAGCCCCATATCAATTTCATTCAATGCAATGGAAGTATTGTGAATGTAATTGGAAAGATTCAAATCGGTATAATTTATATAGGCTGTGATATCAGTATTTGACGCATTGACAATTTCACTTACACGTTCTGTAGTATAATATAAATTACTTCCCTCTGTCAACATAGTTGTATTACGATCATTCAAATTTACATTGTATAATTTGTTGCCTTCTCCTACAAACTGTGAAGCATTTACACTGCCATATATTATCATGTTTCCAGTACTATTAATAACCATTAGCTCGGTGTCATTATATTCAGCAGTCAATAAATTGTTTATTCCATCTCCAGTTTGTGATATCAAGAGTGCAGGACCATCTACTGCTGTAGTTACTATATGCAGATTCTCAGATGTATAAGATGCTGTGTTGATGGTTGTGGTAGTACCTATTATATTCAAGTTTCTGGCAGATAATGTTCCATGTATAAACATGTCAGTATCATATTCATTGTTTACAATGAAACGATGTGATATACCATCAGCAATCATATCAGCACTCAGATTTGTAATTCTATGACTGAGAATGTTGGATGTGGACTGTATTGTATTGACAAGCTCGTTGGATGTGTTATTGATGTAGTTGGATGTTTCAGTAATACGAAAACTAATAATGTTGGATGTGGACTGTATTGTATTGACAAGCTCGTTGGATGTGTTATTGATGTAGTTGGATACAGCAACATTAGAAGCAGATACTATAACCCCTACACGCTCAGTAGTGTAGTACAAATTGCTACCTTCTTCTAATAATGATGTAGTTCTGTCACTTAGATTGATGTTGTATAAATTGCTACCATCTCCTTGATAGAGTGTAGCTTTCACAATACCATCAATTACCAATTTCTGTTCCGGGTCAGTTATACCAATTCCTACATTTCCACTACTTGTGACAACCATGACATCATTATTGTTGAATGTAGCTGTTAACAGGTTGTTCAAACCATCACCTGTTTGTGAAATGAGAAGAGCTGGTCCATCTTGTGCAGATGTAATGATTTGCACATTTTCAGTCTTATAAGAAACAGTATTTATATTTGTTGTAGTTCCTATAATATTCAGGTTGCTTGCAGTAAGAGTTCCTAGAACTGTCAAATCTGTATCATATATATCATTTATTATATATCTATTATTATTTCCATCATACAATTGGTCTGCGTTTGTGACTGGATTTGATAGAATATCATCAATTTGTTGCTGAATATTATTTGAAGCACCTGTTAAATATAATAATTCATTTGTGGTTATAGAACTGTTATCTACTTTTCCAGTTATACTTGATATTAACACCCTATTTTGTAAAAGGTTGTATGTTGCTATACTAGATGCTGCGCCTGTTATAATAGTTTGCTTTGTGTTGATATACTCACTTAATATGTAATTTGATGCATCAACAACATCAGATACTCTATCGTATGTAAAATAGAGATTACTTCCTTCTTTCAATTCTGATGTAGTTTTGTCATGTAAATTCACATCATATAAGTACTTACCATTTGCATGAATATTACCCAAATAATCAATTGAAAATATGGTACTATTATTTGAAGAAATATTAATAATATCAGTAATATTGGACCCAAGTATATCAATATTCATCGCAGGTCCATCTTGTTTATCGGTTGATATGTATATATTTTCTGATTGATATGTTGTAGTATTGATAATTGTTGTTGTTCCAATTACATGCAGATTAGATGTAGTTAATGTTCCATCTACAAACAGTGTGTCTATTGTATCATTTACAATAAATTTATGCATATTTCCATTTGTAATTTGGTCAGCATTCATATTTTGCAACTGATTAATAATGCTATTGGAAGTACTTGAAACATTATTCATAATATCATTAGATGTATTGGCAACATAACTTATTGTGGCATCAAGTTCATTCACATATTGTATAATATTATTTGAAGTGTTTAATACATAATCTATTAAAGCATTTGATGTCAACGAACTATAATATAATGTGTTAGTTATTGCATCCAAATGTAAGTATTTCATATAACTTAATAAAATATTTGATGATTCTGATATAGCATTTGGAATATATTGAATAATATTGTTTGACGTAGATTGTAATAATTGTTGGATATCATTAATCAAAATATTTGAAAAATCTATATTACTATTATAAATTTGAACTGCAACTCTTTCATGTGTATAATATAGATTTGAACCTTCAAGTAGTTCTGATGTGCTCTTATCATTTATATTGACATCATATAAATGTATTCCACTGCCAAAAAACCCATCAGCTTTTACAGTTCCTACCACATGCAATGCTTCTGTTGGTTCTGAAATTCCAATACCAACATTATTATCATTTGCTATAATAAATGCAGGTACATCCAAATTATAAACTTGCATAACATCATACATATCAGTTTTTTGGGATAATATTAATGATGGACCATCTGCATTTGTATTATTGATATACAAATTTTCTGTTTCATATGTTGTTGTATTGATAGTAGTAGCATTTCCTAAAATATAAAGATTTGATGCATATAAAGAACCTTTGACATGTAAATCACTATCATAAATATTATCTATTATATATTTATTAGTTATTCCTTCTAATATATCATCTGTATTTCTCAGTATTATATCATCAATTTGCTTTTGAATAAGATTTGATGTACCTACTAAATAACCTAATTCTGTTGTTGTTATGCTACTTTCTGTTATTTTACCTGTTAAACTTGATACAACAACTCTATTTGATATCAAATTATAATTTGTTATACTAGAAGCTGCGCCATTTATGATATTTTGTTTTGTGCGAATATAGTCTACAAGCTGATTTGAAGTGTTTGCACTGAAATTGAGATTATTTATGAACCCAATAATATCATTTGATAACCCTATATTGCTACTATCAATTAATAATGAAACACGCTCATTAGTATAATAAAGATTAGAACCTTCTACAAGTTCTGAAGTGCTTTTATCACTAAGATTAACATTATGTAAATATATACCATTGCCTTTAAAATAATCTGCCTTGACTGACCCTGATATTTCAAGTTTTTCAGAAGGCGTTGATACTCCTATTCCAACATTATTTTGCTCATTGATAATGAATGTAGTTATATCATTTGATGTTATTAATATACTGTCTGTTATACCATTTACATCAATAGCTAATGCTGGACCATCTGTTCCATCAGTTGATATCAACAAATTTTCTGTAGTATATGTGCTTGTATTTATGATAGTTGATGTTCCTATAATATTTAAATTTGATACTGTTAATGTTCCATTTACCTGTAAATTTGCATCATATGTATCATTTATTATAAATTTATGTAAGTTCCCATCTGCAATCATATCAGCATTGAGGTTGGATATTCTATGACTAATTGTGTTTGATGTGGCTTGAATTGTATTTGCCAGTTCATTGGATGTGTTATTGATATAGTTTGATATAGATAACTCTGTATTAGTGATACATTCACTGATAATATTGGATGTGGCTTGAATTGTATTTGCCAGTTCATTGGATGTGTTATTGATGTAGTTGGATGTTGAATCTCCTGAAACTGTATTCAAACTTGTTATACGTTCGCTTATGATGTTAGATGTGGCTTGAATTGTATTAGCCAGTTCATTGGATGTGTTATTGATGTAGTTGGATGTTGAATCTCCTGAAACTGTATTCAAACTTGTTATACGTTCGCTTATGATGTTAGACGTGGCTTGAATTGTATTGGCAAGCTCATTGGATGTATTATTGATGTAGTTGGATGTTGAATCTCCAGAAACAGTATTCAAACTTGTTATACGTTCGCTTATGATGTTAGATGTGTCTTGA
>Ga0208082_1000693_pt1 | contig 9974 bp, 9 predicted proteins | sample LakMenE09Jun09ns_FD_150683 | JGI IMG/M metagenome (GOLD analysis project Ga0208082, IMG submission 150683) | Freshwater microbial communities from Lake Mendota, WI - 09JUN2009 deep hole epilimnion ns (SPAdes) | ecosystem: Environmental > Aquatic > Freshwater > Lake > Epilimnion/Euphotic zone ... | reverse complement strand
CCGCCGCCAGCACCGCGACCGCCACCCGGCGCACCACCGGTCGGGAACGACGCCGTCGCGATCGTCTCGCCGGGACGTTCCACGAAGCCACTGCCCGCGCCACCGCGGCCGCCACCGCCACCGGCACCACCGCGCCCACCACCACCGATCGGCGCTGCGCTCCGCGCCATGAAGCCCCGCACCGCATCGATCGACGCCTTCGGAACGACGTTGTTGCGCTCAAGCGAATCGAGCACGGCACTCATCCGGATCGCCTGCGACAGCGAATCCCGACGTTGCGCCACCGTCAACACGGGCGGTCGCGGCGCGAGCGAGTAGTTCCAGCTCACGCGATGCAACCCCGCCGTGTTGGGGCCGTTGATGTTGGCTACGACATCGCCGCCTCCGTTGGTCACGACGACCGACACCGGTCCACCGGCCGGCCGCGCCAAGTGATACCAGATGTCCGCGCCGTATTGCGGGCTCGGCGACTGGAACAACAAGTGCCCATTGCTCCCACCATTGATGGTGGACTCGCCCCACTGGAACGCCGTGCGCGGCGCGAACAGATGCGCGGCCTTGGTCGCGACCTGCGCATCGAACTGCTGGAGCGGCGTGATGTCGACGATCCAGATGGAGCGCCCGTGCGTACCGGCCACGAGTTCGTTGTCGCGCGGATGGATGATGAGATCGTGCACCGGCACCGACGGCAGGTCGCTCATGAAGCGCTGCCACGCGCCGCCGCGGTTCGTCGACACATACACGCCGACATCAGTCCCAACGAACAACAGTTCCGGATTACGCAGATCCTCGCGGATCACGTGCACGAAGTCCGGACCCCCCGTCGGAAGGTTGCTGGCGATCGACTTGAACGTGCGGCCGTTGTCCGTCGTCATGTAGACGTACGGCGTGTAGTCATCACGACGATGATTGTCGAACGTCACGTAGAACGTGCCGAGTTCGCTGGACGATGGCTCGATGCGCGACACGTACGAACCGGCCGGCACGCCCGGGAAGCGGCCCGAGAGATCGGTCCACGCGCCGCCGTCGTTCATCGAGATCCACACCTTGCCGTCGTCGGTGCCCGCGTAGAGCACGCCCTGCCGGAGCGGCGACTCATTGAGCGACACGATCGTCGAGAACATCTCGGCGCCCGTGACGTCGCGCGTGATGCCGCCGGTGGTCGTGGTCGCGACGTAGATGCCTAGGGAGTCGCGCGTCGTGAGGTCGCCCGAGATCGGGAACATCTCATCACCGCGCTTCACGCTCTTGAGCACGCGGTTGGCGCCGAAGTACAGCACCTGTGGGTTGTGCTTGGAGATGATGTACGGCGTGTTCCAGTTCCAACGCAGCGTTGACTCGGTCGAGTCGTTCTTCTGGCGCATCCGCAGTTCGGTGATGCGCCGCGTCTGCGCGGGCGTCAGCGTCGTGCTGCTGCCGCGCACCGCGGCGATGGAGTCATCCCACGAGCCGTACGTGTCACGGAACGTCGGCTTGCGGAGGCTCGTGCGCTGTCCGAGGGCGAAGTCGAGCCGCCCCATGTTGCCGCCCTGCGACGTGCTGTAGATGATGTTGGGGTCGGAGTAGTCCTGCTGCGTGACGAAGCCGTCACCCCCGCCCACATTGTGCCACATGGCGTTGGTGATCGCGCCCTGCCGACGCCGGCTCGGGCCACACCACGAGCCGTTGTCCTGCAAGCCACCGCACACGCGGTACGGCACCGCCATGTCGAACGAGATGTTGTAGAACTGCCCGATCGCGAACGTATTCGGGAAGATGTAGTTACCGCCACCGTCGAACGTGATGCCGATGCCGCCGTCGTTGCCGACGATCATGCGCTCAGGATCCTTGGGGTCGATCCACATGGCGTGGTGATCGACATGCAGGCCCGCGGTCGCGTTGCCGGCCGTGGCGCCACCATCGTTGGAATACTTCACCGGCGTGGACGACCACCACACGCGGTTGGGCTTGGTGGGATGCACGCGCACCTGCGAGTAGTAGAACGGGCGCACGTTCTCGGGGCTCATGTACTTGAACGACCGGCCGCCATCCTCCGAGCGATACAAGCCGCTCGGGCGACGCTGCGGCGCTTGCCCGCGCGTGGTGTTGGGATTGGTGTCGGCTTCGATCTGCAGGTACATGACATCCGGCGACGACGGCGAGATTGCGATCTCGATGCGGCCGTAGCGTGACGTCGGCAGGCCCGCGGCCTTCACTTCGGTCCAGGTCTCCCCACCGTCGGTGCTCTTCCAGAGCGCCGAGCCCGGTCCGCCCGACATCAGCGAGTACGGACCACGCACGCGCTCGTAGCTCGACGCCCAGATCACATTGGGGTCGCGCGGATCGAGCTGCAGGTCCACGAAGCCGGCCTTGTCGCTGACGAACTTCACGAGGCGCCACGTCGTCCCACCGTCGGTGGTCTTGTAGACGCCGCGCTCCTTATTGGGACCCCACGTGTGGCCGAGCGCGGCGACCCACACCGTGTTCGGATCGCGGGGGTGCACCTGCACGCGCCCGATCTGCCGCGTCTCGGCGAGGCCGAGGAACTTCCAGCTGCGGCCACCGTCGGTGGTCTTGTAGATCCCGCCGCCCGGCGAGATGGAATTACGCGAGTTGGGCTCGCCGGTGCCGTAGTACACGGTGTTGGTGTCGGACGGCGCGATGGCGAGATCGCCGCCCGAGACGACGCGCGCGGTGTCGAGCACGGGGCGGAAGGTCACGCCACCATTGGAGGTCTTCCAGAGCCCGCCGCCGGCCGTGCTGACGTAGAAGGTGCGCGACGGCGACGGGATGCCTTCGACGTCGACGATGCGGCCGGACATGTTGGCGGGGCCGATGTTCCGCCACCGCATGGCGTTGATGAGTGTGGTGTCGACTTGCGCGTGGAGGGGGGCCGCGCTGAGCAGCGCTCCTCCGACCACGACCGCCTTGAGCAATCGCATAGAACGGGACCGGGGGTGAGGGATCGACGCGGTCCCATCGGTGAAAGCCCAGGGCCGCTCGACGAAGTTACGCGCCGTGGGCGCGCCCTGCTGAATCCCACTAGCTTGGCTGCACGATGACGAACGCCGTGAGCACCGACTTCGCCCATGTGTACCGGGCGGGGGACCCTGACAAGGTAACGCTCCTCCTCCTGCACGGGACCGGCGGGACAGAGCACGATCTCCTTACCCTCGGCGCGCGCGTGCTGCCCGGTGCGACGCTGCTCAGTCCCCGCGGGCAAGTCGATGAACAGGGGCACGCGCGATTCTTCCGTCGTCTCGCCGAAGGCGTCTTCGACATCCCGGATCTGCGCGCGCGCGCCGATGCACTGGCCACGTGGACGCAGGCGCAAGTCGCGGCGCGCGGGGCACCATCGCGCCTCGTCGCGATCGGATTCAGTAACGGCGCGAACATCGCATCGGCGATGATGCTGCAACACCCAGGACTGCTGGCCGGCGCGGTGCTCATTCGCGCGATGGTGCCCTACACACCGACGCACAGCCCGGCACTCGCCGGCACTCGTGTCTTGATCAGCGCCGGGCGCAGCGATCCGCTGATCCCATCGCCGCAGGTCACGGAGCTCGAGGCCATCCTCAGCACCGCGGGCGCCGATGTGACCCTCGCGTGGCAGCACGCCGGCCACGGATTGGTAGGCGGAGACCTCACGGCGATGACCGGCTGGCTCGCGGAATTCTGAGGTCGCGGCAGCCGTAGACTTGCCGCCGGCCCCCGGTCGCCATAAGGTTCGCTATGGCCACCCAATCCCTCAGTCCCGAACTTGTCGAGCACGCCGCCGCCGCGTTCGTGCCGCACCCCCCGCCTGGCGGGGTCCTCGGCACTTCGCTCAAACTGTGGATCGTCCTCGCTCGGGCCTATGAGTCGCTGGCCAAGCACACGGCCGACGACGTGGCGCGGCACGGGCTGACCATCCCCGAGTTCGGCGTGTTGGAGGTGCTGTACCACAAGGGGCCGCTGCTCCTCCGCGAGGTCCAGAAGCGGGTGTTGGTGTCGAGCGGCGGCACCACCTTCTTGATTGACCGCCTGGTCGCTAAGGGCCTGGTCGAGCGGCGCGATTGCCCAGCAGATCGGCGCGCCCGCTATGCCGCGCTGACCCCCGATGGCGAGGCCCTGATCGCCGACATCTTCCCCGAGCACGCGGCGCGCATCGCCCGGGCCCTGAGCGGATTGTCCGCCACCGAGCAGCGGGAACTGACGGAGGGGCTCAAGGCGCTGGGGAAGGGTGCGGCCGCGCAAATGGAGGCCGAGGGGCGGGACGACGATGCCCCCGCTCCCCGCCGTCGGCGCACCAAGACCGTCACACGGGCCTGATGGGCCGGGAGGGGGCTTGCGTGGCATCCGCTGACCCCTTAATATCTCACTGATAAGCTTCTTGTGAGTGAGCCATGGCGACCCTGACGACCATCGGATTCCATCACGTGACCCTCGTTGCTCGCAACGTGGCCCTCACGACCTCGTTCTACCGCGACCTCCTGGGACTCCAGCTGGTGGCGGGCGCGCCGGACGCCACGGGCCTCGGCGGCCGTCGGCTGTTCTTCGGCAACGCCAGTGGCGAGCCGGGCACGCTGATCTCGGTGGTCGAAGACACCACGGCGGGCCCCGGGCACTACGGCATCGGCGGCATCCATCATCACGCGTTCAGCACGCCGACGCGCGAGACGCTGCTCCAGTGGAAGCGCTGGTTGATGCAGCATCGCGTGCCCGTGAGCGGTCCGATGGAGCGTGGCTACTTCACGTCGCTGTACTTCCGTGACCCCGACGGACAAGTGCTCGAGATCGCGACCGCTGGGCCGGGGTACGCAATCGATGAGCCCGCGGACGCACTGGGGATGAAGGCGACCACGCCTCCTGTCACGCAGTTGCCCGGCGGGCGCAACGAAGCGGCGATCGCGGCGGAGTTGTGGCCGGAGCCTGTCCCGATGATCCACGATGGGATGCGCCTCACCGGCATCCATCACGTGACGGGCATGACCGACGACGTGGTGCGTGCGAGCGAGTTCTACGCCATGGCGCTCGGCCTCCGCCTCGTGAAGCAGTCCGTGAACCAGGATGATCCCAACACGTTGCACTGGTTCTGGGCGAACTACGACGGCACGTCAGTCCGTCCGCGCAGTTCACTCACGATGTTCGGTTGGCCTGGTCGCGCGGCGAAAGCGCGTCCCGGCGCCGGACAGACGCAGCACATCGCGTTCCGCGTTCCTGATGTGACCACCCTTGGCGCCTGGCGTGACCACTTGCTCAGCAAGGGAGTGGCCGCGACCGCGATCACTGAGCGGCCGTACTACCAGATCCTGCAGTTCCGCGCGCCCGATGGACTCCTCATCGAGCTCGCCACCGACGGACCGGGATTCGCGCCCGTCGCGTAGCCCGACCGCACACCACCCCTCCATCACCACACGCATTCTCCCGGACCACACCCATGCAGCACTGGAACCTCGATACCGATCACAGTCACGTTGAGTTCGCCGTCAAGCACCTCGGCATCTCCACCGTGAAGGGCCGTTTCAAGACGTTCGCCGGCCAGGCGACCACCAACGCGAACGGCGAGTTGATCGCCTTCACGGCCGACATCAACGCGGCGTCCATCGACACGGGCTCCGAGCAGCGCGACACGCACCTCAAGTCGCCGGACTTCTTCGACGTGGAGCAGTACCACGCGCTCACGTTCGCGTCCACGACGATCACGCCGCTCGGCGGCTCGCGCTACCAGGCCGAGGGCACGCTCACGATGCGTGGTATCGTGCAGCCCGTGACGCTGGAGCTCGAGCTCGGCTCGCCGGCCAAGGATCCGTGGGGCAACACGAAGCTCGCCGCCGAGGCGACGGGCAAGATCAAGCGTAGCGACTGGGGCCTGACGTGGAACGCGGCACTCGAGACGGGCGGCTTGTTGGTCAGCGACGAAGTGAAGCTGTCGTTCGACGTGCAGGCCGCGCTCGCGGCGTAACGTTCAGTAGGGGAGGGTTCAGTGCGCGCCGGTGGATCCGAATCCACCGGCGCGTTCTGTTGTAGCGGTCACCGTGCCCGGTGCGAAGGCCGCCGTCTCGAAGCGCGCGAGGATCAGCTGCGCGATCCGCTCGCCGTGGACGATGGTGACGTCGGTCGTCGCCGCATTGAGGAGCAGCACCCCCCACTCGCCCGTGTAGTCGGGGTCGATGGTGCCGGGCGCGTTGGGCACGATGAGCCCCCGCTTGAGCGCCACGCCGGACCGGGCGCGGATCTGCCCTTCGATCCCCTCGGGGAGGGACGCCCGGAACCCGAGCGGCACGATGACCCGCTCACCAGGCGCGAGGGTGAGCGTCCGCTCGAGCGCCGCACCGGAGAGTGCGCGCTGGTGCGTGGCCGTCCCCTGCCACACGGTGATCGTATCGGTCGCGAACCAGGCCCGCAGATCGTAGCCCGCCGAGTGTGCGGTGGCGCGTGTGGGGGGCTCGACGCCAGGATGGAGCGCCTCGAAGACGATGGAGTGCATGAAAAGAATCAGAAGGGGATGCGGCGCGCGTGACCCAGCGCACTGCCCAGAACGATACACCCCTTGCGCCAACCGAGCAGGGCGGTGAAGCTCCACAGGTGGATCCGCTGATCGCGCTCGTTATCGTCGCCGGCCTGATGCCGACCGTAAAGCAATTGGCCGGCGCGCTGCTGATTCGCGCGTGCGGCGCTTGGTCCCGTCCGTGATCCACGCGTCGCACCACTGATGGAACGGATCCGCACGAGTGCAGTCGCGCTCATCGCAACGGCCTCATTCCTGTTGGTGCTTGGGTACGGCGCGACGTTCTGGCCCGGCGGCGTGCCGATGTGGGTGTCGGCGCTGTTCGCCGTAGCGACAGCGGCACAGCTCGTTGCGTTCTGTGTGCTCGGTGCGGTGACGCGTGAGGGGCGACTCGGCGCGGCCGCGTGGGGCATCATCGCGATGGGCGTGCTCGTCGGTGGATCGTTGGTGTACGCGATCGTGGCGCCGGACCTGGGCGCGCATGAGCCCTTGTTGCTCGGTGTGCCGCGCAGAGCCGCGGTGATCATCTATGGCGTCGGCGTCTTGCCGCTGGCGGTTCTGGTGTGGGGATTCGTGCGGCATTTCCACTTGTGGGAGAAGCACGAGAAGCACGAGAAGCACGAGAAGCACGGGAGGCACGGGTGAAGACGGGGATCATCCTTTCGTACTTCCTCATCTGTGCGGCGATCGGGGTGTGGGCATCGCGGCGGACGCGGACGGCGGCGGATTTCTATGTGGCGGGGAAGCGGCTCGGCGTGTGGACGCTGGCGCTGGCGGCGATGGCGTCGACGTTGTCGGGGTTCGTGTTCATCGGGGGGCCGGGGCTCGTGTACTCGCTGGGAATGGGCGCGGCGTTCATCGTGCTGCCGTCGGCGGTCACCTCCGCGATGGGCGCGTGGGTGCTCGCCAAACGGATGCGCTTGATCGGCGATCTGCGCGGTGCGATCACGGTGCCTGATGCGATCGGCGCGCGGTATCGCTCGCCGGCGGCGCAGGGGTTGAGTGCGATCGCCATCCTCATCGCGACGATCGGGTATGCGGCGACCAATGTGCTCGCGCTGGGGCTCGTCGTGGCCGCGTTGTCGGGCTGGTCGCTCGGCGTCTCCATCTGGATCGGCGCGGCGGTAGTGTTCGCGTACTCGGTGTCGGGCGGGATCCTCGCGGGCATCTACATCGATGTGTTCCAAGGCCTCCTGATGGCCGTCGCGTCGACGTTGGTGTTCGCCGTCGCGTTGCAGACGGGCGGTGGCTTGGTGGGCTTGTCGCAGACGATCCAATCGCTCGAGCCGGGCTTCCTCTCGCCGTGGGGGACCGGCACGGTGATCGGCGCGCTGTCCTTCTACTTCGTGTTCAGCGTCGGCACGCTCGCGCAGCCGCATGTGGTGCACAAGTACTACATGCTGCGCGATGCGCAGCGCCTCAAGTGGTATCCGCTCCTGATGGGCGTGGCCATGCTCGTCACGCTCTTGTTGTACCTCGGTGTAGGATTGGCGATGAAGGCCGCGGTGCTCCGCGGCGATCAGCCGGCGCTCACGTCGCCCGATGCGGCCACGCCGACGTTCCTGCTCGCGTACACGACGCCGGCGTTGGCCGGGCTCGTGTTCGCGGGCGTGGCGGCGGCGATCATGAGCACCGTCAATGCCTTCCTCAACGTGGGCGCGGCGGCCCTGACCCATGATCTGCCGCGTGCCTTCGGATGGCCCGCCGGCGATGCGCTCCGCCGAGGGCGGTGGGCCACCGTGGTCATCGCCGTCCTCGCCGCAGCGGTGGCGCAGTTCTCGGGCCAATTGGTGGCCTTTCTGGGCATCTTCGGTTTCGGACTCTTCGCCAGCACGCTGGTACCGAGCTTGGCCGTGGGGCTCAATTGGCCGGGCGGCACGCGGGCGGGGGCGTTGGCCTCCATCAGCACGGGGTTGGTGGTCACGCTCGGGGCGGAAACCGCGGCATATCTCCGGTGGTTGAGCCTCCCAAAGGGGTTCTCGATCGCCGGCGCGGCGCTGGCCCTCTCGCTGTTGGTGTACATCGTGGTGAGTGTGCTCACCCGGCGCACGGCGGGCGATGTGGACCCCGATATCCGGGCGCTGTTGGACGTATAATCCCGTATTCCATCGCCCTGCCCATTCGGGTAGATTCCTCCGCTTATGAGTCAGGATCTGCTGCGACCGCCCTCTCCGGGGAGCCCGTCATGTCCGTCCGAGCGCATCAAGCACGCGCTGGGCGGCGGCGTGCCGCTGTCAGAGCCGATCTCGGGACCGCGGCGCGCGTTGTTGCTCGTGGTCGGGTGGGTGTCGTTGGCCACGGGTGTGATCGGGATGTTCCTCCCGCTGTTGCCGACGACGTGCTTCTTGTTGCTGGCGGCATGGGCCTTCGGCCGGAGCTCGCCGCGGTGGTACGCGTGGATGTACCACAACAAGGTGTTCGGCAGCTACCTGCGTGATTATCGCGATGGCCGTGGGATCCCCCTCGGGGTGAAGATCGGCTCGCTCGCGGTGTTGTGGGGTTCGATCGCGCTGTCAGCCGTGGTCTTCGTGAGCGCGTGGTGGGTGCGCCTGATCCTGGTGGCGATCGCCGTCGCCGTCACGGTGCATCTCGTGACGTTGCGCGATTCGCGCGCGCCGATCGCCTCGTAAGCGACGCGGCGCCACGCGCCGATCACATCAGCAGTGTGTTCAGCTCGCCATTGCGGTGGGCGATTCTTGGAGCTGAGCGCGCAACCGCGCCACGGCATGTGCGCGGATCTGCGACACGACGGCGCTTGGTACCCCTCGGCGCGGGCCATCTCGAGGAGCTCGAGGCCGTTCATCCCCGGCATCTGGAAGTCGGCGACGACGAGATCCACCGCTTGGCGCCCGAGGTGAAGTAGGGCGGCGGCGTGCGGCGCCTCGCTACGCGGTGGGCACCGGGGGCAGGCTAAAGTCCGGAGCCTGAGGGCCGATACCACACCCAGACATGTCCATGCGCGCCACGATGCCGGCCCCCGTTCCCCCCTCCACGCCTCCGATGTCTCGCCCCGCCGATGGTCGAATCGACCCCATCGCACTGGCGTGGTACCGGCACCGCATCGAGGCCGGGCATTGCGATGCCGACGAGGTCGCACAGCGGTTGGCGGAGTACCTGCACGATTCGCGCATTCCCCGCGATGAACCGCTGGACTGAGGGCGCCGGTTTGATGTGGGGTGGTGCATTGGGTAGCGTTGCGCCATGACGGCCAGCGCCCTGAAACACCTCCGCACGGTCGACCCCGCGCTTGCCGCGGTGATCACGCGCGTCGGTCCCTATCGCTTGGTGCCCGAGGTGCGACGCAGTCACTTCGCGGCCCTCGCTCGGTCGATCATCTACCAGCAGCTCTCCACCAAAGCGGCCACGACGATCCACGATCGTGTGGTCGTGGCGCTCGGGCCCGGCGGGATGCGCGCCGCCAATGTGCTGGCCGCGACCGACCCCGTGCTCCGCGGAGCGGGGCTGTCGTCGCAGAAGATCAGCTACCTGCGCGACCTCGCGGCGC
>Ga0208082_1000686_pt1 | contig 10047 bp, 9 predicted proteins | sample LakMenE09Jun09ns_FD_150683 | JGI IMG/M metagenome (GOLD analysis project Ga0208082, IMG submission 150683) | Freshwater microbial communities from Lake Mendota, WI - 09JUN2009 deep hole epilimnion ns (SPAdes) | ecosystem: Environmental > Aquatic > Freshwater > Lake > Epilimnion/Euphotic zone ... | reverse complement strand
CCGAATCGTGGCACAAGCTCGTTATCCATGCATGACTTTCAATGTTGGCTTCGTCCACCACATACAGTCCCAATTCATCACAGATATCAAGGAATCTGGGGTCGTTTGGATAATGCGAGCATCGCACTGCATTGATGTTGTGTTGCTTCATCGCCACAACGTCATCTCGCATATCTTGCACCGTGACTGCCTTACCGCGATCAGGGTGATGATCGTGTCGATTTACCCCTTGAACCATGATGCGCTTACCGTTTACCAAGAGATCACCGCGAACGATTTCAATTTTTCTAAACCCAATAAACTGTTCCGCCGAATCAATCACTTTTCCATTCGCATCAAGCAGTGAGATGCGAACCATATAGCGATGAGGCAGTTCTGCGGACCAAAGCTTCACACCATTCACCGACCATTGAATTTCTGCGCAGTGTCCCGTGAACAAATATGGACGCGTGTTGTGGGCAACCTCTCCGGAGTGCTGAACTCCGATCTTCTTTCCGTTAACACTGTGCAATGTCGCTTTTACTTTTAGACCAGACGGAAAACGCTCTTCGCTTGAAGCTGCTACTTGTGTAGTAATGCGTATCTGGCCATTCCCCGTCAAAGAATCTCGCACGTCATCCACTTCGGCATCAACTCGAATATCTTCGATTCGCAGTTGCGGTTGGGCTTCAATGAACACATCTCGGTGTAAACCCGACATCCACCATTGATCTTGGTCTTCTACGTATGACTGTGCCGAATATCTACACACCGTTATTGAAACAAGATTCATTCCTTCTCGAACAAACGGAGAAATGTCGTATTCGCTGGCTAACCGACTATCTGTTCCGTATCCAACAAATTCTCCGTTGATCCGAACCGAGTGCACGCTTTCTGCAGCGCCCACATGTAATACAATTCGACGGTCGGACCATGCACTCTCAACCTTGAAGTTGCGCCGATACACCGCGGTAGGAACTTCTTTAGGCAGATGAGGAGGAGTTTCGCGCCACGGCATTGCAATGTTTGTGTAATGCGGCACGTCACCCAGATCGAACTGTGTCCAGTTGCTCGGAACAGGGATACTCACCCAGTCGCTGTCATCACATAGTTCGCCCAATTCACGAAGAGCAATGTCTTCTGGGTGTGCAAACCGCTTAATGCGCCAATCGCCATTCAATGAAACCCGAATGCTTGAAGCCGAGACAAATGGTGTTCGCATCGGTAGGCGATTGACCTGAACAGCATTGGGGTCCGCCCACAGTTTTAAATCATGTAATTCAGGTATTGATGCCATGTATTTACGCGACTCGACCTACCAACAAAGCCACACCAATAAATTGCAGCACACCAGCAATGACGGTAAACACATGCCAAATTTCGTGAAAGCCAAAAATCTCGGGTGAGAGTTTTGGCTTCTGAAGATAAAACAGCACCGCACCAACGGTATAGACAACGCCACCCAGGGCATACATCAACAAACTGGTGAAACCTGCCCGACCATAAGCCCACGGCAAAATGATCAACGCTGCCCAGCCAATAATGATGTACATCGCATGACCCAAACGCTTTGCCTTCCACGTGATTTTTAATCCCATTCCTACAGCGGCCGCTGCCCAGATCAACATCAAGAACGGAATGCCAACGTTGTATGGCAGAGCCAACAAACACACTGGCGTATATGTACCAGCGATTAATACGAAGACCATGGCGTGGTCTATTTGCTGCATCGTCTTCTGCGAGCGCATCGACCTCGTGAACAGGTGATACGAGGCTGAGGTGGAGTACAAAGCCAATAACGACAATGCGTAAATCCCTACTGCCAAACGCGGAATGCCGGCAGGCGTAAACAAGGTGAGGATAATTCCAGCTGGAATCGTGACAGCAACAGCAATGGCATGAACTCGCCCACGCCAACGAGGTCTCCAGTTTCCTGTTGCATGCATGAACACGGGAATGTGTGGCACGAAAGCACCTCCTTTGCACAGCGTAACCTGTGTAGATGACCTACAACTTTGATCGCTTTCTTCGATACGACGAAATGGTTACGTGGCTCAATGAATTGGCTGCACGATTTCCCCAGTTAGTGACATTAGAGACATACGGAAAGTCGCACAAAGGTCGAGATCTCTGGATCGCAACGGTTACCGATTCCACTACTGGATCGCACGACACAAAACCGGCGCATTGGATTGACGCCAACATTCATGCCACGGAAGTCACTGGTGGAGTTGCAGCGTTATACATTTTGGAATATCTCACCAGCCAATTTGGTCGAGACCATCACACAACAGAAGCGCTTCGCACACGCACCTTTTACATTGTTCCGCGTGTGAACCCTGACGGCGTTGAAGACGCTCTCCTTGATAGTCCGCTCTATCACCGTTCAAGCGTTCGTTCATGGCCATGGCGCGATGGACACCGTTGGCCAGGGCTCAGTGTTGAAGATATTGACGGCGACGGAGCTGTGCGCACCATGCGTATTGCTGACACCGATGGAGCGTGGATGGAACACGCCGATGATGCTCGAGTGATGGTTCCGGTTGGCCCGCTTGGTGTGGCACCTGGAACTCAGCGTTACCGATTGCTAGATGAAGGCTTGCTCGAAAACTTCGATGGCTTCACTATCCCAATGCCGCGCGACCCAGCTGGGCTCGACCTCAATAGAAACTTCCCAGCAGGTTGGGGTACCACTGTGCTTGGTTCAGGCGATCACCCAATGTCTGAACCAGAGATTGACTCTCTCGTTCGCGCTGCTCGATCACGTACGAATGTTTGCGGTTACAACGCGTTTCACACCGCAGGTGGCTTTATGTTGCGACCAAGCAGCACGCGTCCTGATTCAACTCTTCCACCATTTGATATTTGGGTGTACAACGAACTGGGCAAAGTTGGTGTGCAACACACGGGCTACCCCGTTCATTCGGTATACGAAGACCTCACGTGGGACAAGAGCGACACCATGAGTGGTGCTGGAGATGATTGGGCGTACGAGCATCTGGGTGTATTCGGCTGGACAACTGAATTTTGGGACATCATTTTTCACGCAACCGGAAAACACTCGCCAACCGATATTTGGTACGTTGGTCCAACCCCAGAGCAAGAACTTGCTGTCTGCAAATGGACTGATACACATGCACCAGGCGCCTACGCGGCGTGGAAGAAGTTCAATCACCCGCAGCTGGGCGAAATTGAAATTGGTGGTTGCGACCCCATCAAAACCTGGTCTAATGCTCCTGCTTCAAAATTGCGCGACGAAGTTGCACCACACGTGCATTTCGCAATTTACCAAGCGCTTGCTTCGCCACGACTTGAAATCAAACGTGCCAATGCTGAATCACTTGGCAACGGTGTGTACAAAGTTGAAATTGGTATCTCTAACACTGGCTGGTTGGGCACAGAAATCAGCGAGTGGGCACACAAGAACAAGATCGTTCTCCCGCTGACCGCAGAAATTTCTGGCGCAACTCTTGTTGAAGGTGCGCCACGAGTGAAGCTTGGCCAACTTGATGGGCGTGTGAAATTTCGAGTGAGTGGCGACGCAAAATCGGATGGAACACCCGATCGCGTATTGCATAGTTGGCTAGTTCGTGGTGAAAAAGGCCAGCGAGTCACACTGACTGCAACACATCAACGCGCTGGTGCTGCATCTGCGGTAGTTGAACTTCCATAACGCTTGTGCGACTGGATTGCGCGAATTGAAATAAACAGTGCGCTCGGCACGATGACAACATTTGGCAGAGCTACGTACAAGTCGTCAATCATTAATCCGTAGATTCCCCATGATGCCGACATCGTGACCACCATGATGAACGTCACCACCGAGATTCCAACGAGGTGACTTGTCTTCGCAGCGCGAATTACCTGTGGGACAATTCCAGTTGCACCTACGGCAACTGCGATTGCCCCTAGTAAATCACGCGAAATAGCAAGTGCAATGAGTGCGGCGAGGACCACAGAGATTTCAACCGTAAGTGCGCGAACCGCTGACACCGCTTTGAGTCGTACCTGCATGAATACAACAGTTCCAAACCCACAAATGGTCATCAGGTTTGCAAGCACAACAAGATGAGTGGACGACGCTATTCCGTAGACAACCCACAGAATCGACCCACTGACATTTTGTAGTTGTGAAGGTACAGAAATGCCTTCAACGGTATTTCTCCTTACCACCCGGTAAGCCTGGGGAATCGTAAAGATAAAGGAAAGCGAAATACACCACAGGCTGAAAATGGTGCGAAAATCCACTTCGCAACCCTAGGCGGTCTCGTTAGCGTTACCTAGGCCATGTTCACCACGTACGCGATGACACTGCCCACAAAGAAGTGGACCGAGGAAACCCGCGAGCGCGCTATTGGGATCATTTCACAGTGGCATCAGCAGTGGTTCCCTGCGGATCGCTTGCCTATCAATATTCGTGTGCGTATTCGACACAGCCAAGACGATGAAGTTTTCAGGCTGGAAGTCCAAAACACTCATCCGCAAACCGGTGGCACCAACCTCATTATTGCGACACTCACCCCATACAAGGGTCAACTTGTTTTTGATCTCCGTGTGAAGTTTGCGCCAGGCAAAGACTCGATCATCCCCCATCGTCGTGCAGAATTACCGCCTAAACCCGTGCGTGCGCTTGTTGCCGAAATGGCCAAGTTGCTCGAGGTGTACGACGCGGAGCGTCGCATTAGTCCAACCATTCGCCAAGTTACTTCTGCCATCGAAGGCCAGGCGCTTGCCGCTGATTTTATTAATGCGCTTGCGCGCCGCTTACCCATACTCGTAGAAACAATTGTTGATAAATCAGTGCAGTCATCGCACACTGGTCCATTGCTTGAAGATCTCGTGGGCATTGCCCACATTGCACATATCACTTCACTCGAAGCGGTTGATTCGTTTAATGCATATTGCAACGGCAAAGTGCTGGACAAAAACTACGTCACCATTTTGTGGCCTCACCCGGCTCAACCGATCACATTTCACACGGTCACGCCCCATCGCGAACAAATTGAAAACCCCATTCTTGAAGCCGCAGCATTACAACCAGACATTCCAACACAGGCGCCACCGCGTTTTGCCACAAGTCGGCCCGTTCAATCTGTAGCGCCGAAACCGGCCTCTGTTGCAACTCAAGCCACAACAGACCTTTCGCCAGTCGTTGAGCAACTTAAACGCACTGTCGATGAACATCAATTACATATTGAGCAACTCGATGATGCGCTGGAAGAAGTTGAAGCAGAGCGCGATGAATTTGCAGAACTACTTGAAGAGAAAGAAGTTGAAGCAGAAGAGCTGTCCACCGAGGTTGCGCTTCTTCGTGGACGGTTAGACGCACTCACGCTTCAGGCACTTGACCTTGACGCAGAACTTGCGCGCACGCGCCCCGACCGTGTGCTTCGCACCGTTCTTGACGCTGTAAATCGTGCTCGATCCGAGTGTAGGCATCTTGAATTTCTCCCCACAGCATTTACCACTGCTAACGAACTTCAAGGGCCTAACCCACGTCAAGTGCTTCAGGACTTGAAAGCCCTTGATAACGCTGTAGCGAACTGGCGCAGAGACGTGTTTCCCATTGCAGGACTGCAGTCGTATTTGCGAGACAGTGCTGGGCTCGATTTTGCCCCGCGCATTTCTGAAGACACACACCATCGCCATGGTGAGTGGTACTCGGCGATGCATAAAAACCAACAAATCCACATCGGCGCCCATCTACGCAGGGGTAAGAATCGCACGTTGATTCGTATCTACATGCATGTTGACACTTCTGAAAAGTCCATCGTTATCGCCAAAATTGTGCGACATGGACCAGACAGCACTAGCTAGTCACTTCGCATAAAACGCCAAAAAAGGCGTATCGTATTGCCATGACTTCGCCTGTGTATTCACTCTCCGACGACTACATCAACACGGTTGCGCAACTTGATCCGGCTGCAGCCACATACATGGGTATTGCTGGCCACGATCATGAAATGACCGACTTCAGCCCAGCAGGTCACGATGCACGCGCAAACAATGATCGCCAAACTCTTGCGAAGTTAAATGCACTTGATTCCAGCGCCAGTTCTGACCGACTGGCAGCAGGTGTATTGCGCGAATCGCTCGAAATTTCTGGCGAAGAATACGACGCGAACGAACATCTCGTTTCAATTCGAGTAATTGCAGGCGATGTTGATGCAGCTCGAGCAATTTTCGACCTCATGCCGACAGATACTGCCGAACAATGGTCGGTAATTGCAGAGCGCATGTCACAAGTTCCACAGGCATTTGCCGGTATGCGTGAATCATGGCAACTTGGTCTTGATCGCGGCGTGAAGGCTCAGCGCCGACAAGTACTCGCATCAAGCGAGCAACTTGCAACTTGGGCCGGTCGCAAAGATGCTCCTGCGTTTTTTGAGCAATTCGCAGAATCTGCTGCTGCAGTTTCTGGCGCACCACTTGACCAACTTCGCAAAGCGGCAAAGAATGCATCGCAGGCGCTTGGTGAGACTGCAGACTTCCTGATTAATGACTATGCGCCTCATGCGGACACACGTGACGGCGTTGGACCAGAACGCCATGCACTTGCCCGCCGACGATTCATGGGAATGAAAGTTGAAGCCAAAGATGCGTATGAGTGGGGTTGGGCAGAAGTACAACGCATCGATGCAGAAATGGAACGTGTTGCACAGGAAATTCTTCCTGGATCAACACTCGCAGAGGTTCGTCACTTTCTTGACACCGATCCTTCCCGTTCAATTCAGGGCGAAGGCGCTCTTCGCGATTGGTTGCAAGAGTTGATGGACGACGCAATGTCGTTCCTCATTGATAACAATCATTTTTCAATTCCAGATTCCATTCGCACAGTAGAAGCGATGATCTCTCCGCCGGGCGGCGCTGCCGCCATGTATTACACGGGGCCAAGCGAAGACCTCAGTCGTCCCGGTCGCACCTGGTATCCAACAAATGGTCGCACCGTGTTTCCTCGTTGGAGTGAACCGACCACTGCATATCACGAAGGCGTTCCTGGACACCACTTGCAAGTCGCCATTGCCACCATCAACTCAGAAAAACTCTCGCGCTTCCAACGCAATACGTTTGTGTCGGGTCACGGCGAAGGCTGGGCGTTATACGCCGAGCGCCTGATGGACGAATTCGGATTCCTAGAAAACCCTGAGTACCGCTTGGGCTACCTCTATGCGCAGGCATTCCGTGCCGCCCGAATCGTCATTGACACCGGAATTCATTGTGGTTTTGCAATTCCACAAAGCTCATCGTGGCACCCAGGCGAACAATGGACCCCAGAACTCATGCTCGAATTCTTGAGCGCCCACTCTTCAAGTGACGACGAATTCAATCGCTCAGAGATCAACCGCTACCTCGGTTGGCCAGGGCAAGCCATTTCATACAAGCTTGGCGAACGCGTGTGGCTTGACCTCCGTGACGATGCCAAGAAAAAATATGGAGCGTCATTTGACTTACGCAAATGGCACGCACATGCTCTCGACCTTGGCAACTTGGGTCTTGACTTATTGAAGTCAGAAATGGCGCGCTTCTAACAGTTCCTACGGAACGACAACGACCGACGTTCCAGGTTTTGCCCAGTCATAAATAAACTTTGCGTCTGCGGTGCTCGATCGCAAGCAGCCACTACCTAAAAACGTTCCCAGCTCTGCTTCGGTTTGCAGCGGTATGCCGTTCTTCGTTGGTATTTCATGGAACCCGATATTGCCCCCATTGCGGCCAATTGCGAACCGTGTCATGAAACGAAACTTCACGCCCTCAAGCTCCTGGCTAAACGAAGACACGGATTGGTTCTTGACAAAGTATGAACCCTTTTTGGGTTGACCACGCTGGCCCGACACCAAGAAAGTGCGGATGACTTCACCTGAAGTATTGATTACCCATACACGCAATTGACGGTTCGAGTACACAATTCGTCGACCACTTCCCGAATTCTTCGGTACAGAAAGATTCAATTCAGCAACGGTTGTCGAAGTAGGCGCAATCGTTGTTGACGTGGTTGTTGGAGTTGGGTCGACGGCGGCACTAGCAACTCCCTGCCCACACCATGTTGTTGCAACAACTGCTAGAGCTAGAACTGCACGTTTCATTTCAACCCGCTCAAAATTACACGTGAGGCAGACGCTCCAATCCGACTTGCTCCGGCTTCAATCATCGCGAGTGCATCAGTAGTTGTTCGAATACCACCACTTGCTTTTACGCCGATGTCGTCTCCAACCGCATTGCGCATCGTGCGTACTGCTTCAAGAGAAGCTCCGCCTGCTTTATGAAACCCCGTAGAAGCTTTGACATAGTCGGCACCACCAGAAACACTGTGCTTGCATGCCGAAATGATTTGCTCACTTGACCACAATCCTGTTTCCAAAATAACTTTCAACACCACAGTCGAGCCAATGGCTTGCCGAACCGCCGCAATTTCACCCTCTAATTTCGACCACTCTCCACTTGCAATCCAACCCAGATTCGCGACCATGTCAATCTCGCTCGCTCCGTCGGAAACTGCCTGTGCTGCCTCAACTGCTTTAATGCCAGAAAGATGACTGCCTGAAGGAAATCCCACCACGCTGGCAACCGGAATTTTGGTGATTTTGTGGACAAGTGACACCCAATTCGGCGAAACGCATACAGCGCCTACTGCTAGTTCATCCGCCTCAGTACACAACGCGACAATGTCTGCCGAAGTGGCTTCTGGCGTAAGCAATGTGTGATCAATCACCAGGGCAAGCGTGGCGCGATCAATGGCTTCCATGTCCCCCACACTACGCCAGGTGGCTGAAGCACATCAGCCCGACTACGGTTCATGGTCGTCATGGCCACCTTGCGATTCAGTTACGGCACGATGGGTTCAGGTAAGAGCACGCTTGCTCTGCAAATTCATCACAACATGTCATCGCGTGGAGTGAGTGGACTGCTGCTCACCAAACTCGACCGCGATGGTTCGCAAGTGACGAGCAGACTCGGCGTTTCTGCTCCAGCGATTGACGTGTCGCTTGATCTTGATTTATTTGAACTGACCAAGGAACATATGCCGTTGCAGTTTCTCGTTTGTGATGAAACTCAGTTTTATTCAGTCGAACAATGCGATCAACTTGCCCGTGTTGTAGACGAACTTAATGTTGATGTCTTTGCGTTCGGCCTCATCACCGACTTCCGTGGATTGTTGTTTGATGGAACGCGTCGTTTGTTAGAAATTGCAGATCAGCGCATTGAAATGCAAGTGGAAGCACGATGCTGGTGCGGCGACCGCGCTAACAATAACGCCCGTTTGGTGAATGGTGTCATTGTGTACGAGGGAGAAACCGTCGTTGTTGGCGACACCGACAAGACCATGAGTGAGCCGTTATTCGGCGATGAAGTGCGCTACGAACTTCTCTGCCGAAAGCATTACATCAACGGCGTGCTCGGACCTTCCCAATAACCTCTGCGCCAACAAAAACCAACAGCAGGCCAACACAATTTCCGATCAAGTCAGATACCTGGCGCGAACGCAGTTGAGTGAACCAAGGTTGAGCTAGTTCTACGAACACGGTCCACATAAACAGCAGTAACAACGCGCGTCGAATGTTTATTGCACTCACCGCATAGGCAACCAACAATGCACACGCTCCCCACACCAGCGCGTGAAGATCAGCGTCACCAGTTGGGCGACGTTCAAGAACTCCGGTAGTTGCCGATTCATTCACACGCAGAGCGAATTCAATGATGTTTGTCCACCATGTAATTGCGGTGTCTGACCACATCAAAGCAGTTGCTGCAACGATTGCACTTCCAGCAAGAACCGAACGGGCGGTACTTCGCGGCATAACTAGTTCAATCGAATAGCACGCTTTACTGGGCGGTCCCAGCCAGGTTGGCCTGTTGGTTTTGGACTTGGCCACAAACCTGGACCCATTTCCACCATTCCGTGGTGCGCGCCGTAATCGCCGAGTAAGTTCAGAAACGGATCAGCATTAAATGCTTCGGCGCCTCGAACACCTGTGGACTTCCAACTTCCATTTGCAAGAAGTTCAAGCGCTACCACAGGGCAAATCGCGGTTTGCCACAATACGGCTTGCGAACCCCAGTCGCGCATGG
>Ga0208082_1000684_pt1 | contig 10080 bp, 10 predicted proteins | sample LakMenE09Jun09ns_FD_150683 | JGI IMG/M metagenome (GOLD analysis project Ga0208082, IMG submission 150683) | Freshwater microbial communities from Lake Mendota, WI - 09JUN2009 deep hole epilimnion ns (SPAdes) | ecosystem: Environmental > Aquatic > Freshwater > Lake > Epilimnion/Euphotic zone ... | reverse complement strand
CTGCCAATCTTCTATGCAACTATAAACCTCTGGCACTACCTAGGTAGAGGACTTGATGACAAGAAGTGGGTTTCCATGTCTGTTTGTCAGACTGGAACACACGAGGACTTCCTTCGTGCAGGTCGTGCACTAGGTGAAGCGATTAGAGACAGTGACAGAAAAGTATTGTTACTAGCTTCTGGTGCTCTTTCACATACGTTTTATAAGCTCCGTGATCTTCGTAAGCATGAAGCATCAGATCCGAAGCACATTTATTCAGATCTTGCTCGTGAGATGGACTACGAGAGATTGGAATGGATGAAGAACGGTGAACACGGCAAGATTCTAGAAACTATGCCTGAATTCTCTAAGGTCAAGCCTGAAGCTAACTTCTACCACTGGCTAGCAATGGCCGGTGCTACTGGCGAAGAACTAAACACCGCTAAGGGTGTTATGTATTCAGAGTATGAGAACTCTATTGGAACAGGCCAAGTTCACGTTTACTTCCCGAAGCCAGAAGGTGGCTTCCCTAAGGCTAAGGACTTGGTACTTTCCCGTGACTGAATATAGAAGAATCCTGATTGAGGGATACCCAACTCAGGTAGTTCGTAAGGGTGAAAACCTAGTTGCCGGTGATGGTCGAGTGGTTGCTATCAAGGACGCAATCCACTTACCTCCGGTTGAGCCGACCAAGATCATCGCTGTGCACTTGAACTATGACTCAAGAACTCAGGAGTTCATGACCAAGCTGCCTCCTGCACCTACCTACTTCCACAAGCCAATCACAGCTCTAAACTCACACAATGGAGCTGTAGTTAGACCTGCTGGTTTGAAGTGGTTGAACTACGAAGGTGAAATCGTAATTGTTATTGGTAAGACCTGCAGAAACATCTCCCCTGAAGAAGCAGGCGAATACATCGCTGGATACACAATCGGAAATGACTTTGGCCTTCATGACTTTAGAGATACCGATGCAGGTTCAATGCTTCGAGTCAAAGGTTCAGATACTTTAGCTCCAGTAGGGCCTGGGCTCGTTACTGACTGGGATTTCAAAAATAAGTTCATTAGAACCTATGTCAATGGTGTTGTGAAGCAAGAAGATAACACCGACAACATGGAGTGGGACATGCACTACCTAGTGGCCGACATTGCTAGAACCATCACTTTGGTGCCAGGCGACATGTTGTTCTCAGGAACTCCTGCTAACTCAAGACCTGTTGAACCAGGTGATGTTGTTGAAGTTGAAGTTGAAGGCTTAGGCAAACTAACCAACCACATTGTTGAAGGACCTACCAGTATCAGAACCGATGTTGGTGCTCAACCTACCTCTTCTGAAGAAGTAGTTTCAACTGCCCTTGGTGGTGACTGGGAGTTCAGAGGAATTAGAACTCCATCTAAAGATCTTTATCCGTCAACAGTTGTAGAGAAGGAATAGCAAATGATTAAAGTCGAAGTTGATATGACTAAGTGCCAGCACTACGGTCAGTGTGTATTTGAGGCACCAGATATCTTCCGTCTAAACTCAGACGACAAACTTGAATACACAGCAGAGGCTGATGATTCAGAACGAGCAAACATTGAGGCAGCTATCGATGTCTGTCCGATGCAAGCCATTCGTATCGTCGAATAGCTAATGAACCATCCCGTAGTCATCGTTGGCGCATCCATGGGTGGATTGCGCACAGCTGAATCACTACGACGATTTGGTTATCTAGGGCCTATCACCGTTATCGGGGAAGAAGCACATAAGCCTTATAACCGCCCTCCGCTATCCAAAAATGTTTTGGCTGAAGGGGTGAACCACGAAGCAGTTGCCTTTGAGGAAAGAGCTGCAACAGCAGATGTCAACTGGGTCTTAGGAACTAGAGCAGTATCAGTAGATCAAGAACACAACACTGTTACTGACAGCTCCGGTGTGGTGCATCCATACTCTGCCCTAGTAATTGCAACCGGCCTTAGGCCAAAAAGACTAAACCTTGCTAATGGCGATCTAGCCGGGAGGCATGCCTTAAGAACTTTGGATGATGCCATCAACCTAAGAGCAGAACTGACGCCTGGTGCAGATGTTGTGATTGTTGGTGGTGGCTTTATCGGTTGTGAGGTAGCAGCAACAGCAGCCAAACTGGGTTGCGATGTGACTGTTGTTCATAACTCCGCCCACCCAATGCTTAGACCTCTAGGAACTGAACTAGCTAGGGAAATGCAGTTAAGGCACGAAGCCGAAGGTGTTCGCTTTCTTCTAAATAGATCAGTAACAGGTGTCTCAGGAGACACAAGAATCCAAGAAGTTCAGATTGATGACGGTAGCAGCATCAAGTGCGATGTCTTGATAGAGGCAGTTGGTTCTCATTCAAATACTGAGTGGCTGGAAAGCACCAACATCGACCTAAGCGACGGTGTGCTAGTTGATAGCGCTATGCGAGCTGTTAGTTCCTCGGGGCAGGTAATCCCAAATGTTTATGCCATCGGCGATGTGGCTAGGTTTGCAAACCCTATCTTTGATGAAATCCCTAGAAGAGTAGAGCACTGGAATATCCCCACCGAAACTGCAAAGCGTGTGGGAGCAGTTATAACAGCAGCGCTAAATGATAAAGAAAAGTTTGAAAACCTAATCAATGAACAGTTCAAACCAGTTCCATCATTCTGGAGCGATCAATACGATGTTCACTTACTAGCTTTTGGATCTTTGGGAATAGCGGATAAAGTGACATTAGTTGCAGGAGATGTAGCAGACGAATGTGTTTTTGAATATCACAGAGCCGACCAGCTGGTTGGAGTCTGCGGTATTGGTATGAGATCTGTTGTCCAAAGTTACCGAGCCAAGTTCGCATAGGAGAAAAGCATGTCAAACGAATTCGATCTAGATGTCACCTTCGAAGAGAACGAGCCTGATCTATCGCATCTGACTGACCAGCAACTTCAAGCTGCGGTGAGCACTCTTCCCGAATCGCTTCTCTTAGTGGCTCAGGGATTACTGGTTGAGAAAAGGTCTATGAGCGATGTGTCCCAAGATCTGGGAATCAGACAAGCGGAATTAGTCATGAGGTTGTACAGGGCAAAAAAGCTCATTGCCGCTCATATCTGAATGGGATTTTCCTAGCGCAAGCATAACTGCTTGATTATAAAGTGCGGTCTTAAGAAAAAAGCTCAAATTCCGCAGGATAAGTCTCTTTGATTTCCCTAGCTCTCGCTCTCATAGCGGTTTCGAATTGAAAAACATTAGTCTTCAAGGACAATTTGTCACGAACTTCGGCCCGGATGGCTCCATAAATCATTATTCCTGCGGGTTGCAGAATGTCGAGAATTTCAAATAATCCATCTTCGAAAGTGGCGCGCAAAGCCAAATCCTGAAAGTTCCCGAGAGCTCCAACAGCAAAGACGCTGTTACTGGAGATGCCATCGCAAACAAAGTCAAGGTCAGATAAGTCAATCCATCTGATAGAAGGTATTACCTTGAATTGTCTGGACTGGTAGAAAGCTCCTATAGCTCTTGATAAGTGGGTTCTCTGGATGCGCATCCATCGAGGCATTCCACTCATTATTGACAAATCAGGCGTTAGCAAGGATGAAAATGGAAGGAATTGCTCCAGGTGTCTTTCAGGTTTGGTTAGCACTGATCTGAACTTCTTGTCCTGCACATAGAAATGTAATCCTGTTTCTTCAGGCTTCACAGTTCTACTTAGCTGATCGAACGCACACAAATACTTTGGAACATCATCGACCGTCACGCGAGCAAGTTGTGCAATCTGGTGTTCACCAGCTAGTGGCTGCCCCACGGGATACCAGTTCGGCATACCCCCGTAAATCAACCGGTCAAATTCAGATTCAAAATTGGTTTTAAAAATACACCACTAACGCTTTAGGGCTTCAATCTCTCGATGAAAATTGAAGTGCTGATTTAGATCTTCTTCGAACTCGTTCGACGCCTGGGGTAACGTTTCTAGATTTAAATTTTCCTGATAAGTGATGGAAAGCATGGGCAGATTGTGGTCCTCCAGTGAAATTAGTAAAAATCCTTCAGCAAATTCAATAGCAACAGCTGAGTGACAGGCATAGTCAAAATTGGGAACCCCGTCTAATGAGCCTGTTATATTGTCCCTAACTAAACTCATGGAAATAATTTCTTGACCCGAGAATTTCTTATAAACATTTCCGTTTTCAAAACAATCTTCTAAGACAGAGACATCCACTTCATCTACATTGATCTTGCTGATGTCTAGCCACTCCTCGCCAAACTTCAACTCTTCGCAATTTGCTTCTAGCTCAATGACTGCTTTCTCGGTAGTGATGTAAACCTTTGGTGCTGTCAAGTGGTGCCACAGTGTTGGTCCAGCCAAGTGGCTGAACCTCGACCCAACTTGCTTGCTGAGTAATTTGATTTCTCTTGTTGTGAGTAGATTTTTCAATCTATTTATCCTTACCTTTTGTCCAACCGGTTGGTTCAAAATGAATTTTGTACCTTTGACCTTGAATGCCTGTTAACTTAATGTTGACTGCAGGGCCACCACTGGATGAAGTCTCTCTAAAAAACACCGTGGACTTGTCGCTAAAAATAGCAATCTTCCCTTTACTTACCTCTGACACTTTTCCGCCTGCACTCAGATCTTTGAAAAACGATTGAGCCGTCGCCGTTGGATTATCTGAGACTATAACCCTTGACTTCCCTTCGCCACTCACACCGAACTTGCCAGACAGCTTGTTAAACTCATACTTACCTGCAAGCCTTGCAACGTTTGCCGCCAAACTTGCTCCGCCTGAGAAACCTCCCCCAGTGCCTGAGCCCATTCAAGTACCAATCCTTCAATTATAACTATTTGATAACACAATTATAACATCCACATGGGAACGCACCCTGAGGTACTCCAACCACGGCACAACTACCAGCGCTCCGAATTCGAGTCATAAAGCTGCATTTGAACTGATGCCCCATGGCTGCTCGGTTTTTTTGATGTCACCTTTGAAAATGGTGAACCAGATTTATCTCACCTAACTCCTGAGCAACTTAAGGCTGCAGTTGAGGCGCTGCCACTAGCTCTTAGAGCTGTGGCAAAGGGTGTTCTGATAGAAAAGCGCACCATTAGTGACATCTCACAAGATTTAGGAATTAGACAAGCAGAGTTGGTAACCAGGCTTCATAAAGCAAAACAAGTTACCGCAGCCCTCTAGCTTTTACCAGTTATGCCTATCGTGCCTTGAATGACTGGGGCCATCTTCTTTTGAAGTGCCTCGTAGAACATCGATAGTGGGAACTCATCATCCATTACCTGGTCAGTTAGTTCACTTGTTGTTCCAGTCAGAGGAATCTCTCGTTTAGCCCACTTAGATGCTGGATGTGGAGCTAGGACACTAGAAACCAGATCATAGGCGGCAAGCCAGTGCACAACCTTAGGCCTATCAATTGATCTCCAGTAAAGCTCATTGATCTCATCTGAGAGTGTCACTACAACATCGGGTAGGTTTTCCCAATCAATTGAGAGTGAAGTATCAGTCCAGTGCAGCACCTTGTTCTGATGCAAGTATGCAAAAAGCATCTGGCCTGCAACTGAATCGTAATTTCTGATTCGATTGCCACTGAGTGGGAATCTAAAGATGCGATCAAATAGAACAGCATATTGAACTAGTTGAGCATGCTGCCGGAGCTTTGCCTCGGTATCTTTGGCCCTAAAGAGTTTTACTGATTCCCTAAACGCTGTCAGGTCACAACGAAGTTCCTCTAAGCCGTATAGGAAGAATGGCATGCGCTGTTTAATCATGAATGGATCAAAAGGCAAATCCCCTCGCATATGAGTTCTGTCATGAATCAAATCCCACATCACATAGGTTTGTTCCGCTAAATCTTGATTAGCTAAAAGATCAACAACTCCTTGAGGAAGATCCATTCTTGTGATTTCAGCTGCCGCTGCAACTACTTTTCTATACCTAGCTGCTTCACGGTCAGCAAAGATTCCTCCCCAGCTAAATACCGGCAAGGCTGCTTTAGTCCCAGGTTCTGAACCTGCTGGAACTCGAGGTGTAACCGCTACTGATTCAGGAAAGAGCACGGCTGAGTTTGTCACATAACCGGGTGTGAAATCTAGAAAACGAATTGGCACGAAAGCAGCGTTTGAATACTCTCCGGCTTCCAGCTCAGCAACAAAGTCTGGCCAGATAGTTTCAAGTACTACTGCCTCTACGAAGCGGTCTGTTGAACCGTTCTGGGTATACATAGGAAAGATAACCAAATGAGGGGTTGCATTTATTCTGCTTTGTTCTGGATGAAACACAGAAAGAGAATCATAGAAATCTGGAATTCGGAAACCGCCATCAGACCAAGCCTCGAAGTCGGTAGCGCAAGCCATCAGATAATCTTTGTCGTGAGGAATATGACCTGCTAGCTCTCGAAGAGATCCAGCTATTCCAGCAACGGCTATGGAGCAAATCTTATGGACTGATTTCTCTGGAATGCTTCCGTCTTGAACCTGGTGACCTCTTAGGGTCAAGCAAGCGGACTTAATAATCTCCCATGCTCCAGATTCGACTATCTTCTGAGCACTAAGTTTTTCATTAGTTGAAACCATGCAAACCACCTTGTTCGCGAAGCCCAAATTGAACTCTTAGTAACAGCCTACTTCCATTAGTAAATGTGCCGCTATGACTACTTACAGGCTCCCTGCATGTAGTTTCCGAAAGTAGGCTGTGCCTTTAGTGATGTGACTTCTCTGCGCACACCACCAAGTTCAACAGCACCACCTGGTAACCCTGATTCAGCCATTCCCAGTTCTACTTCCTCTGGGAACTCCTGCGTAAACTCATCCTCAGTTGCACCCACGGAAACACAAATGTCTAACTTACCCGGATCAACAAAGTGAACCATGTGCACTTCACCCTTGGAATCCAAAAATACTTCAACATCTCCATCAAATCTGAACTTCGTCTTGTAGTCAGTAATCATGTTTCTGGCAAAGTCAGCATTGAAGACTGGTAACTCCGGATTCGATCTTCTGTAGTAAGCGAAGGTATCTAACATCGCAGCTAATTGAATCTTGCTATCTGAATAGTCCGGTAACTGATACGGCTGACCTTCAAATTTGAAGTCGAAGCTTGTAGCAGTGATCAGATTGTACTCAAACTTCTCTTGAGCCAATTTCTTTACGTCCGTGTTTAGCTTTGGCAGCGCTTGAGAATAGTCAATTGGAGACAATTGAGTGCCATAAAGCTGCATAGCGATAGGCGAGCCATTTGACGTTAGTCCCCTCAAGAAATAGTCGGGCGAGATCCATCCCCAACCAACACTTCTAGGGTAACCACTCAAGACACTTTCACATCGAGCTTGTGATTTGCTAGAAATCTCCCGCGATAATTCTGGATCGTCAGGAATTATGTCGTGAGTAAATCCAAGCTTTTTAGCAAAAGCCAAAGCCTCGCTACAAATCTTCGCATCTTGTCTCTCTTGAATTTTGTCGGTAGTGAACATCAGGCAAGTGTCCGGAGACTCATCCTCCCCTGGACAAGGTAGGCCTCGATTAAAGATGGCTGCTATTGGCTCATTGAAGCTTGGAATAAGCGCAACATTTTCTGTCACCTGAGCTTTGTATTCGTCTGCTAAAGGTGTCAGTTCAAGTACAGACGGAATAGGCTCAGGATTTACCTGGCTATTCAGGCTGTTGGTGTAGCTAATAATCTGGATAACAATCCAGATGGGAATCAAGAGTGTGCTCAAGCAAGAGAAGCCAATTACTCGGGCAATGATTACACCTGTACTGGCTCGTGGCTTGACTGGCGCTGGCTTGTCGCTTGCTGGTTGGTTCTGAATATCTGAATTCATTCTTTGTCCTAACCCCTCGATTAGTTCGATTCTGCCAACAATTTGACTTCCACCCAATAGCCAAATGGTCCCCACTTTGGGGGACTACCTGACGTGGTGCCTCAATTGGGAAGGTTATTCGATGATCTTTAGTCGACGCAATCTCGCAAGAGCACCGTCTTCAATTGGTGAATCTGGGCCAATCAGGGTTTGCAGAGCTCTCAAGCTAAATCTGGTCACTGGCACAACTAGCCACTTAGGTAAGGTTCTAAGACCCAGCATTACTCTGTGCTCGGGCTTTAGAGAAACAACGGCAGCTGCAAACAAGAGTTTATAGATTGGTCTGACTAGAACAGGTAGCCCTGGGTTTCTAATAAACTTGATTACCTTTTGAGTAGTCTCATCTACACGAAGTTCGTTACGGTCATAGAACCCTCTGATTTCTGAATCAAGTTCAGCTCTAGTGTGAGGAACCCTTGACAGCCCTAGAGGCTCAACGGACTTTGACCACTGATCAACATAACCGTCAGCTCCACCAGGGATTGGCCGCCAGGCGTAATCAAGGTGGCAGGTTAGAAATGAATCCGTGAAAGCGATGTGGACCCAGAGCAGAAGGTCTTGGTCTTTGGCTCTATAGGAAAGTGTTTCACCTGAAGTTTTTGTGTATTCACCTTTGACTCGATCGTGCAGACGATTTACTCTGCTTGCCTCACCTGCAACAGCCTCGTGAGAACCAAACGTTGTAACTGTTAGCCAGCGAATGGTTCCAGCAAGTCGACCTAGAGCATCTTGTTCATATCTGGAGTGCTGAGCAACTCCAGCTAAAGTGCCAGGGTGAAGGGCTTGCATTAGTAATGCCCTGATTCCACCAACTAGAGTTCCAAAATCTCTATGGACAATCCAAGGTCCGTCAGTAGGTACAAACAATCCGCCGGTTTCACCTTTGGCAATCACATCAAGCCAAGGTGGGGTTCCGCTTGGTTCGTTAGAAAGTAAAGCTCGGAATTTCTTGGAGTACGCTTCTTGAAATCTATTGTTTGGCATTCGGCCTAGCAGGTCTTTTCTTTTGTAGGGAGTTTGCCATTGAGTAGGAAATCATCGACTGTGTCAGCAATACAGCTATTGGTTGAACCATAAGCCGTATGTCCTTCTCCATCGTAAGTCAGAAGGTAGCCCTTCTCCAAAACCTCATTGGCTAGCTTCTTTGCCTGTGAGTAAGGAGTGGCAGGATCATTGGTTGTTCCAATGACAAGCATGGTTGGAGCACCCTTAGCTGAATAGTCGCTTGGGCCCTTCTTCACATCGAATGGCCATTCGTTGCAGGCAAGGCCGCCGTACTGCCAATACTTCCCAAACACCTTGCTAGTTTTCTGAACTAATTCGTTTTGTGCTTCCATAGCCGCTTGATCATCAGATTCACGCCCATCGATGCAGGAGATTGCTTTGAATGCCTCATTCGAATTAGCGCTGAAAGTCTTAGAGCCAGCGTCGTAGTTTAGATATTGATCGGCCAAGATCAGAAACACTCTTCCATCCCTATTACTCGTGTCAAAGAACTCATTGAAAGCTTGGGTTAGATAACCCCATGAATTCTCTGAATACAGAGCGGCAATCATTCCGGTAAAGCCAGAGTTCAAAGTTAGTTCTCTGTCGTCCTCAGAGGTATAGGCAGGCTTCTTTTCTAGGACTGCTAAGAAATCTTTTCCTACTTTATCCATCGCCTTATCCACTGATAAACCAGCAAACGGGCAGTCACTGTCAGTTTCGATACAGTCTTTGAGGTATGAGCGCATAGCTGATTCAAAGCCGATTAGCTGATTCAAAGAATCCTCTGAAGTGCTTGAAGTTGGATCGACTACTCCATCCAATACAAATCTGCCGACGTTTTCAGGGAAGTAAGTTGCGTAGGTAGTTCCAAGAAGCGTTCCATAGGAGAAACCTAAGTAGTTGAGCTTGTCACTGCCTAGCACTGCCCTAATGATGTCCATGTCTTTAGCTGCAGAAGATGTGTCTACATGTCCTAGTAGATCTCCTGTGTTCTCTAAACACGCTGCACCAAAATCGGCAATTGATTCTTTTGAGTATTCAAGATCTTCAGCACTGCCGTACACATAAGGAGACTGCTCGTAGTAGAACTTGTATAGACCCTCATCATCAAAACATTTGATAGCCGTGCTCTCACCAACACCTCTTGGATCAAAGCCAACTATGTTGTATTCAGATCTAAGTAAATCCGTACCGAGTGACTCTAGATAATCTGTGACCCACTTTCTCCCGCTTGAACCCGGTCCACCAGGATTCATTAGAAGATAAGGAGA
>Ga0208082_1000683_pt1 | contig 10091 bp, 10 predicted proteins | sample LakMenE09Jun09ns_FD_150683 | JGI IMG/M metagenome (GOLD analysis project Ga0208082, IMG submission 150683) | Freshwater microbial communities from Lake Mendota, WI - 09JUN2009 deep hole epilimnion ns (SPAdes) | ecosystem: Environmental > Aquatic > Freshwater > Lake > Epilimnion/Euphotic zone ... | reverse complement strand
TTTGGGTTTTGGGAATGTGCCCTTTAGGCCGCGGCGGACATAAACCGCTGCGGCCGCTGCTGCGGCTAATGGGGTGTCTTCGTCTTGAAAATCCATTACCTATCCCGGTTTATTATTTGGCGTAATTTCCTAAAGAATCCTGATTCTTAAGAATACGCAACCCTAAGTATCTAGGTTAAGTGGGTCTTCCGACAAGAAAGTGTGGATTTAGCTAAACAGGATGTTTCACGTGAAACCGTATTTACCTAAAACCTAAAGGGGTAAAAAGCTTTTAGGCGGATAACTAGTTAGTCCCGATTGGGCCAAGAGTCGGTTTTAAGCCCGGATTATCCGCACAACAGTAGTTAGCGGGTCAACTAAGCCAGCCCCAACTTGGACTATTTCGGCGGTTTTCCCAACTAGGAACCTTTCGGCCTCGGCAATTTCAGTGGCTGCCGAACTACCTTTCATGGCAAGTATTTGGCCTTCTGGTTTAACTAAGTTATTTGTCCAGGAAAGGAATTTATGTAGTGGGGCAACTGCTCGGCCAGTAACCACATCAGCTTTTGGCCCCTTGAATTCTTGGGCTCGGCCTCGATGGACAGTAACTTGATTAGCTAATTCCAGATCGTTAATAACCTCAGTTAAGAATTCACAGCGGCGTTGGAGGGGCTCAATTAAACCAACTTTTAAATCTGGGCGAATAATTGCTAAAACTAGGCCGGGTAAGCCAGCCCCACTACCTACGTCCAGAACTGTAGCTTCTTCGGGGATTAATTCCTGCACTACCGCGCAGTTATAAATATGGCGATCCCATATCCGGTCCACTTCTCGTGGGCCCAGTATTCCTCGTTCTACCCCAGCCGTAATTAGCCATTCCCCGAACTGCTCTAATTTGGCAGCTGCTTCGGGAAAGGCTTCCGGCAAGTTATTTGGTTTCACGTGAAACTAGTGGACTCGAAGTCTTAGTTTGCAGATTCTTTATTGGGGTGGACCACAATCCGGCGTTTTGGCTCTTCGCCTTCGGAAACGCTAACTGCCCCAGCGTCATTAACTGCGTCGTGGACGACTTTGCGCTCAAAAGCGTTCATTGGCTTTAATTCCACGGCTTCCCCAGTTTCAATCGCTTTTTTAACTGCATCCTGGGCCACTTTAATTAACTTGGTTCGGACTGCTTCTCGATGGCCTGAAATATCCAGCATTAGACGGGACCGCTCGCCAGTTTCCCGAGTTACGGCTAACCGGGTTAATTCTTGGATTGCGTCCAGGACTTTACCTTTTTCGCCAACAAGCTGGTTTAGGTCGGCACCGACAATACTGACTACTGCTCGGTCGTTATCTATATCCATATCGATATCGCCATCTAAGTCGGCTATATCAAGTAGCCCTTCTAAATAGTCCGCAGCTACGTCGCCTTCTTTTTCTAACTGAGAAACTCTTTCGCTCATTTTCTTACCTTTCACTAAAAATTGAATTTTGGTCTTGATTAACAAACCCGGCTGGGCCAGGCGCGGTTAGACGCCAAACCCTTTTCGGATGTTTCACGTGGAACTTTATTTACGTTTTTTCTTCTTTTTTGGTTGGTTACGAACCGGCTTTTGTACTTCTTGGGTCGGTTCCGGGGTTTCGATTGGAAGTCCCTTTTTAGCTGACTTCTTGGCTCGCCGTGCTTCTAGCGCGGCAAAGGCTGGGGTGTCTGGTTGTGGGCTATTGCGGATCACATAGAACTGTTGGCCCATAGTCCAAACGTTGGTGGTGAACCAGTAGAGCAATACACCCACTGGGAAGTTGATACCGGAAACCGCAAAAATCACTGGGAACACATAAAGCAGGATTTTCTGTTGTTGCACCATTGGATTACCAGGCGCTGTGTTTTTAACAATTAGTTGACGTTGGGTTAGGAAAGTTGTCACAGTCATCAGGATGATCAGAATTACAGTTACCCAAAGTGTTGCGCCTGGGTCGACTGTTTCATCGCGGTGCATAAATGTTCCGTAAATCGGAGCGCCAAGGATTTTCGCATTACGCGCTGATTCCATTAAGTCATCCGTAAAAACACCGCGGACTTTACTTTGGGCTAGACCGTTAAGTACCGAGAAGAGTGCGAAGAAGATTGGTGCTTGAGCCAAGATTGGTAAGCAGCTAGCAAGTGGGTTAGTGCCCGTCTCTTTATAAAGTTTCATTAACTCTTGTGATTGACGTTCGCGATCACCAGAATATTTCTTTTGAATTTCTTTTACTTTAGGTTGGATGATTTGTAAGTTGCGTTGGCTTTTAATCTGCTTGACGAAAAGTGGGATAAGTAAAATCCGGATTAAAATAACGAGCGCCACGATTGCTAGACCCCAGGCCCAACCACTGTCTTTATTGAAAACCAAACTTGTTACGCTGTGGAACTTAACGAGCAACCAGCTAACAATATTCTCGAGCCAAACTAATGGGTTCATTAACCTACAACCTGTCCATTCGATTTAGTTGAAACTTCAATTACTTTAGATTCACGTACCGGCCATTTTCCGCGAGCTGGCACTTCATCGATGCCGCCAGCAGACCATGGGTTACAACGTAAAATTCGCCAAGCGGCAAGTAAAGAACCTTTACCCGCGCCGTGAGTTCTAATCGAGCCAAGCCCGTAATGTGAACAAGATGGGTAATAACGACAAACTGGACCAAGTAGTTTGCTAATCGTCATTTGATAAAACTTAATTGCGGAAACCAGAATTAGCACTAGTGCTCGCCCAATAGTTTTATCCCAGAGATCGTAAACAAAATTTAGTAAAAACATTAGGCACCAACTTTAGCGAGTGCGGTGTCGAAGTTTTGCTGTAATTGGGAATGTGAACTTAGTTCAATCCCAGGTAGGGCCCGAACCACAATATCTGAGCCGGCTGGAAATTTACCAAAATTAGCCATAACTAAATGGCGAAGCTGCCTGGTGACTTTATGTCGAGTTACAGAGTTACCCACGTTTTTCCCAACTGCAAATGCAAATCTGGTTTCTGGAGTTTGGCCTGGGGCTATGTGAAATACCAAAAATTTAGCGGGGTAGCGTTTGCCACTTTTTAGAGCTTTTGCGATTTCTGGTGATTTCCGCAGCCGCGCTGAAGTCGGCAGCATCTCAAGAAATACTTAAGCTGAAAGTTTGGCGCGGCCTTTAGCGCGTCGTGACGAAAGGATGCCGCGGCCAGCACGGGTGCTCATCCGGCTACGAAAACCGTGGGTTTTCGCACGACGACGGTTATTAGGTTGGAACGTACGCTTTGACATATAAATCTCTCCGCAGGAAGTGGGGGCTACCGATTCGCCATCGGACATTCACAACATACTTATTTGTGAATATTCGACGAGTACCTATCGATTCGCCTTAACTTGATAAAGATACGCGAATATTCGGGTTTTGGTCAAACTTGGCGGGTTTTAGCAATTGTGGATAACAACTTGTCAGCACCTATCCACAGGCAATAGATTGCTAACCCGAGCCTGTGGAAAAGAGGGGGTGCCATGGAAAATATCGATTTAGCTCAAGTTTGGGAACAAGCCCTAAACTCCCTTTCCTCTGGAACCCTTACCGCCCAGCAACGAGCATTTGTGGCCTTAACCCGTCCACTTGGTTTGGTCGGAGATACTGCTCTAATTGCGGCCCCAAATGAATTCACAAAAGACGTTTTAGAGTCTCGATTAAGCCCTGTTGTTTGTGACGCACTTTCAAATATTCTTGGCCGCGATATACGTTTAGCTGTCACGGTAGATGAAACTGTTGCGCCTGATCTCGATGATGATGCAACTGATGATCTAGCTGATGCAACTTATGCTGAACCACTTTTGTCAGATCCAAATCCAGCCCTTCCACCTGAAGGTAGTCGTGGTCCAGCACCTGCACCAAAATCTTCAGAAGAAGGCAGCCGGTTAAATCCGAAATATACTTTTGATACTTTCGTTCCCGGCGCATCAAATCGTTTTGCGCACGCAGCAGCTCGAGCAGTTGCTGAACAACCAGCTAAGGCCTACAACCCACTTTTCGTTTACGGTGAATCTGGTTTAGGTAAAACTCACTTACTCCACGCAATTGGTCACTACACCAGAACTTTGTATGCTGGTTCAAAAATTCGATACGTCAGTTCAGAAGAATTTACGAATGAATTTATTAACTCAATTCGTGACGATAAAGCTAAAGAATTCCAACGCCGGTACCGAGATATTGATGTTTTATTAGTTGACGACATTCAGTTCTTATCTGGAAAAGTCCAGACGCAAGAAGAGTTTTTCCATACTTTTAACACTTTACATAATGCCAATAAGCAGATTGTGGTTACTTCAGATTTGCCACCTAAACAATTACAGGGTTTCGAAGACCGGATGAGTTCTCGCTTTGAGTGGGGTTTGATTACCGATGTTCAGCCACCCGACTTAGAAACACGTATTGCAATTTTGCGTAAGAAGAGTGCCCAAGAAAGATTAAGCGCGCCGCCAGAAGTTTTGGAATTTATCGCATCAAAGATGTCAACAAATATTCGCGAACTTGAAGGCGCCTTAATTCGGGTTACTGCTTTCGCGAGCTTAAATAGAGCTCCAGTTGATTTGGAGTTAGCTGAAATAGTTTTGAAGGATTTAGTTTCGGATTCGACTGGCCCTGAAATTTCTGCAGGTTTGATTATGTCTCAAACCGCACATTATTTTGGTGTGACTTTAGATGACTTAACTGGCGCTAGCCGTTCGCGTGTTTTAGTTACCGCTAGGCAGATCGCCATGTACTTATGTCGTGAACTAACTGATTTGTCTTTACCAAAAATTGGCCAGCAATTTGGTGGCCGCGACCACACCACAGTTATGCATGCGGATCGCAAAGTCCGCCAGTTAATTGCTGAGCGTCGCAGCCTTTATAACCAGGTAAGTGATTTAACTGCTCGGATTAAGTCCCAAGCCCGGCAGGGTTAGTCCACCTCTAGAAATCAGTACACTTTTAGAAATCAGGGGCGACTGGGCGGCTTCAAGACTTTAAATTTAGAGCCTTAAAATCAAGATGCTTGGCCCATAACGTCACAAAGTCACAAACCGCCCCAAAAACCCCACTAATTTAGTTTTTGCACACTGTGTATATCTAATGTGGATAACTCTCAAGAATTGATATAGGTTTTGGTGGGTTTTTGGGCTAAATATTTTAATTTTTGGAAATTTCTCTATTTTGTGGGTTATTTGTGTAGAAATCTTTAAATATCCACAAAAATCTGTGGACGGCTGTGGATAACTATTGATTTTGATTAAAGCTGTGGGTAACTACTTTAGTTATAAACACTTGTATCCACAGGGTATTTCTTTTATTTATTGGGTTTTTTGGGGTTATCCACTTTATCCACAGAGGCTATTACTACTACGAAAAAGATATATATTCAGACCTGATTTACCTACTGTTTGTTGATAGAGGTTTATTAAGGTTTCTTATCTTTATAGCTTTTCCTTAGTTTTAAGTTAATTCTCCATTCTGGATTAATTTATGCCTTTGTCACAGGATTGTGACACTATAAATGCTCAACAACATTAAAGAACTAAAAGTAAGTGAGAAATTTCGTGAAATTCCAGGTCGATCGTGACGCTATGGCTGATGCCGTTAACTGGGCTTCACGGACCCTTCCAAATAAATCAACCCAACCGCTTTTAACTGGACTACACCTAGTAGCCGAAAAATCTAGCCTGGTTCTTTCCGGAAGTGATGCGGATGTAAGTGGTCAAGCAAGCGTTAACGCCGACGTAGAACAACCAGGCACTGTTTTGGTACCAGGCCGACTGTTGGCAGACATCACAAAATCGCTACCATCGGCAAAAATAGAATTCGCCCTATCTGGCAACCAAGTCAATATAACTTGTGGCCGTTCCTCATTCACCATTCCAACAATGCCAGTTGGTGAATATCCACCACTACCAAACATGCCTGAATTTAGCGGAAGTATTTCAGGCAACGAGTTTGCTGCTGCTATTTCCCAAGTAGCAACCGCAGCTTCTCGCGATGAAACACTTCCAGCATTTACTGGAATAAAAATTGATGTAGAAGGATCTGTAATTACTTTGGCGGCAACCGACCGTTACCGATTAGCAGTTCGCGAAATTAACTGGAATCCAGTTTCAACATCAATTGCAACTCACACATTAATTCCGGCACGCTTCTTACATGAAGCAACAAAATCTTTAGCAACTAGCGAAGCAATTTCAATAGCTTTCACCGCTAACAACGAAGGCCTTTTTGGAATTGAAGGTAGCGGCCGCAAAACTACCAGTCGCGTACTCGCCGCAGATTTTCCACCGTACCGAACTTTATTACCAAGCGAGTCAACAAGTGTTGCTCAAGTTAAAACAAGCGATCTAATTGATTCAGTAAAACGCGTTGCGTTAGTGCTAGATCGAGAAGCCCCAATCAAAATTACTTTTAAACAGAACGAAGCTGTAATTTTTGGTGGCGGTGGAAGTGGCGAACTTGCCGCAGCGCAAGAAACTATCGAAGCAACAAATAATGGTGAAGAAATTTCAATTGCATTCAATCACCAATTTTTATTAGATGGTCTACACGCAATAGATGCAGCTGTGGCAGTAATTGCTATGACTACCTCAATTAGACCGGCGGTAATTACTGGAACTAATGAAATTGGCGCTGAATCCGACGACAGTTTCAAATATTTATTAATGCCAATTCGCCAACAGTAAAATGCGCATTAACGCACTCACATTAAATAATTTTAGAAATCACAAAAACCTAAGTTTAAATTTTGTTGGACCTACTACAACTATTGTTGGGCGCAATGGGCGCGGCAAAACAAATATTGTTGAAGCGGTTAACTACTTTGCAACCTTAAGCAGTCACCGTGTGGCTAGTGATCAACCATTAATCCAAACTGATGAAATAAGCGCTCAAATAACAGGGGTTTTCGAGAAGCACGGCAGATTAGCCACCGCTGAAATAACTATTAACCAAAATGGCCCAAATAAAGTTTTGTTAAATAAAAGCGCACTACCTAAACCACGCGACTTACTTGGTCTAGTAAACGCAGTTGTTTTTGCCCCAGAAGACTTAGCGCTTGTAAAAGGGGAGCCCACTGACCGCCGTAAATTTCTAGATGACTTTAGTGTTTTATTGTCGCCTAAATTTTCCAACACAAGATCTGAATATGATCGAGCTTTAAAACAACGCAACTCATTATTAAAGTCAGCTGGCCGAAAAGAATTATCTACAACAGCCAAGGCAACATTAGCTGTCTGGGATGAACAACTAATTACACTCGGCACTCAAATAGTTGAACAAAGAATAAACTCCCTAAAACTACTTACTCCATTTATTTCACAACACGGTGCAACACTAAGTGACTCACATGAACCGCTAATTATTAATTATTCAGCTAAGTGGTTAACAGATTTAGAAAATAATATTGGCGAACAGCTTTCTGACGCACTTGAACAAAAACATAAAGAAGAAATTGATCGCGGGATGACTTTAGTTGGTCCACACCGCGACGAACTTGAAATTAATTTAAGTGGGATGCCGGCCAAAGGCTATGCTTCACACGGCCAATCCTGGAGTATCTCACTTGCGATGCGCATCGCTACTTTTAATGTGTTGCGTGAACACGATGACGACCCAATATTAATTTTGGATGATGTGTTTGCAGAGTTAGACCAACGCCGCCGCACAAGATTACTTAACGCGCTAACAAACGTTGAACAAACATTAATAACCGCAGCCGTGGTTGAGGACTTACCAGATGGCCTAGTTGGCGAACAAATTGTGTTAGCGGATAATTAACTGTGGCTACTAATGAACAACAAGAATTTTTAAGGTCTCTGTTATCTAGAGCCCGGGCTCGAACCGGTCTAAAAATATTTAAACCAACAACACCAAGAACCTATGTTGATGAACAACGAAGTGGTTCCGGACCCGATGAGCGAGACCCAGCAAAACTTGCCAGCTTAATCGACAAAATGATTATTAATAAAGGCTGGGATTTACAGTTAGCGACCGGAAAATTACGGGCACAGTGGAAACCAATAGTGGGCGACGACATCGCTGAGCACGTCCAAATTGAAGAATTCAACCTAGATGCCAGTGGGCAGTCGGGAATTTTGGTTTTGCGTGCTGATTCCACTGCTTGGGCAACCCAAATGAAACTACTTTTACCAAATTTAGAAAAACGTCTTGAAGAACAAATCGGAATTGGCCGATTAAGTGAAATAAAGATTCTCGGACCAGCTGCGCCATCATGGAAACATGGGCTCAGAAGCGTCCCGGGAAGAGGGCCAAGAGACACCTACGGGTAGGCCTAAATCCCGATATCTGGCTGTCTAAAACAGCCCAAAAAGGGTAGAATAAGAGCACATACAAAACCACAAAAAAGCCTTATTTTTGTGCCTATTTAGGCCAAAAAAAGACTCAAATGGAAGGCCCTGCCAGTGTCTTATGACGCAAGTGCAATCCAGGTCCTAGAGGGCCTAGATGCAGTCCGTAAACGCCCTGGCATGTACATCGGATCAACTGGTGAACGTGGTTTACACCACATGGTTTACGAAGTGGTCGATAACTCTGTCGACGAAGCTTTAGCTGGTCACTGTACTGAAATTGATGTCACTTTATTAGCAGACGGCGCCGTTCGTGTAATAGATAACGGCCGCGGTATTCCGGTTGGCATTGTTCCATCCGAAGGTAAACCAGCAGTGGAAGTTGTCTTAACTGTTTTACACGCCGGTGGAAAATTTGGTGGCGGCGGTTACGCAGTATCCGGTGGTTTACACGGTGTTGGTGTCTCTGTTGTTAACGCACTTTCAAAAAAAGTTGCAGTAGAAGTTCGAACTGAAGGTTCAATACATACCCAGTCGTACAAATATGGTGTGCCAACTGCACCACTTAAAAAAGGTGGCAAATCAGAAACAACCGGCACCTCAGTAACTTTCTGGGCAGACGGCGATATTTTTGAAACAACTGTTTACGATTTTGAAACACTTTCACGACGTTTCCAGGAAATGGCATTTCTTAATCGCGGTTTAACTATTCGACTAACTGATGAACGTCCGGGTGTAATAGCTGTAATTGATGATGTTGATGCCGATGCCAAAGCGGAGACACCAAAGTCAGTAACTTACAAATACGATGGCGGTATCGCGGATTTTGTTTCGCACATTAACGCTCGTAAGCAACCAATTCACTCCTCAGTTATTTCCTTTTCTTCTGAAGATGAAAAACGCGGGTTGAGCCTTGAAGTTTCAATGCAGTGGAATAGCACTTATACCGAGTCGGTCTATACCTTCGCCAACACAATTAACACAATTGAAGGTGGAACCCATGAAGAAGGTTTTCGAACTGCCCTTACTTCACTAGTAAATAAGTACGCACGTGAGTGGAGCATCCTGAAAGAAAAAGATGCCAACTTAAGTGGTGACGATGTGCGCGAAGGTTTAGCTGCGATTGTCTCTATAAAATTACGTGAACCTCAATTCGAAGGCCAAACAAAAACAAAACTTGGTAACACTGAAGCAAAAACTTTCGTACAAAAAGTAGTTAACGAACAACTCGCTGAATGGTTTTCTAAAAATCCAAGTGAAGGTAAAGACATCGCACGCAAGTCTGTGCAAGCAGCAACCGCTAGGTTAGCTGCGCGTAAAGCTCGCGACCTAGCTAGAAACCGAAAAGGTTTATTAGGTTCAAGTGGCTTACCTGGAAAATTAAAAGATTGTTCCAGTAGTGAACCAAGTGAGTGTGAAGTATTTATTGTTGAAGGTGACTCAGCCGGTGGTTCAGCCGGACAAGGTCGCGATCCACGCACTCAAGCAATTTTGCCTATCCGCGGAAAAATACTTAATGTTGAAAAAACTCGACTTGATCGTGTTTTACAAAACACTGAAGTGCAAGCAATTATTTCCGCGTTTGGTACTGGCATCCAAGATGAATTCGATATCAACAAACTTAGATATCACAAACTTGTTTTAATGGCGGATGCTGACGTCGATGGACAACATATTCGCACACTGCTACTTACATTTTTGTTCCGCTACATGAAACCGTTAGTTGATGGTGGGTTTGTTTACTTAGCGCAACCACCGCTTTACAAAATTAAGTGGTCTCGTGAAGCTCCGGCATA
>Ga0208082_1000682_pt1 | contig 10098 bp, 11 predicted proteins | sample LakMenE09Jun09ns_FD_150683 | JGI IMG/M metagenome (GOLD analysis project Ga0208082, IMG submission 150683) | Freshwater microbial communities from Lake Mendota, WI - 09JUN2009 deep hole epilimnion ns (SPAdes) | ecosystem: Environmental > Aquatic > Freshwater > Lake > Epilimnion/Euphotic zone ... | reverse complement strand
TTTCTCCTTACTTGAACCCGCCATGACAAAAGCCGATGCGATGCCAAGAACAACAAAGCCGATGGTCCAAATACGAATGCGGCGTGAAGCATCAAATCGGCGACCGATTAATGCGAGAACTCCAAGCACAAAAGGAAGCGCGATATAAAACTGTTCTTCCACGCCAAGTGACCAAGTATGAATAAAAAAAGTTAGATCTCCCGACTGCACAAAGTAATCAAGTTTGCGAAACATGAAGAAAAAGTTGCCATAGCTAAACAACGCTGCGCGCGCCTGCTGAATGAAGAAGTCTTGAGCCTTGGTAAATGGGACAATGAAATACGCATACACCGTCATCACGATGACCATGAATGACAGCGGCGGGAAAATACGGAAGAACCGGCGTTCAAAGAATCGTGTAAACGAAACTTTTCCAGTCGACATTTGCTCGTTCACCATGGTGAGACCGATAACAAAACCAGACACCACAAAGAACATGTCAACGCCAACGAAACCGCCGCTAAACAACCCGATGCCCAAATGGCTGAGCACCACCAATGTCACCGCTACTGCGCGTAGAAATTGAATTTCCTTGCGTATGCGATGCTGCGTATTCACTGCTACATCGTAGTTGAGCAGTTAGTTACGCAACGCGTGGCTGAACAGCCGGCACATGCACATCGACCTCCTGTGTTGCCACGTATCCGTGAATGGAAAGAATGGACCACAGTGCCGTGCGCACGTGATCTGAATCTGGTGCATTGAGTTGATTGACCACAACAACGCCTTCGATCATGTCGCCAAGAATGGCAACGAATGGGCGATCGCGAAGCGCAACAGCCACCACTCCACCACCTTCACGTCGACGCACTGTGCGATTGACGCCGATAACCCGTGGTGGACTGCGAAAACTTGGTGCGAGCAAGCCAAAACGCTGCGCCTCACCCGCAATTAAGCGCGCAACTGCCGCAAATTGCATGGTGGTCGAGGTGCTCATGGCCACAGCATGACACACCCATGTGACAGAGTGACCGTGATGTCTGAAACCGAACTCAATGCAATGCAACAGGCCGTTCTTGAGGCATTAGGTAAAGAGCCCGACTGGGTTCCTATCCCTCGCGAAATCATTGATGGCATCCGCACTCAGCTGCATGACGGACTTGCCGACATTGCCCCGCGACTCACTCCAGAAAACGCGTTGTGGGTCAGTAAGCACAAACTCACCACCGTGCATGGTTGTGAAGCTAATCACCTCGCGGGCCTCACCGGATTTGAATGGACGCTTGGCAACGTAAAAGGCACCGTGCTACACAAAGCAGTCGAACTTGGTCTCAATTGGCGCGGAGTCATTGTTCCCGCTGACGTGGTGGATGAAGCGCTAGCTCAACTTGCCGACGACGAACGCCAAAGTGCCGGGCCGTTCATTGACAACTTGCCTGCAGGAGACCGCGCGCAACTGCGTAGCAACGCAATTGATCTGTACACAAAGTTTGACGAATGCTTTCCCCCGCTGAAAGCTGCATGGCGTCCGGTGCTCGAAAGTTCTGCGCGCTACGAAATGTTTGATCAACGAATCAACCTCAGCACTCGTGCAGACCTCACGCTTGGCGCTGTTGGTTCCAAAGTCATTATCGATTTAAAGTCCGGACGTGTTCAACCCAACCATCGCGAAGAACTTCGCTTTTACGCGTTAGTCGAAGCCATGCGCACTGGTGCGGCGCCACGTCGCTTAGCCAGTTACTCACTCGTTACCGCACGTGCCGATGTGGAAGACGTAACCGAAGGTGTATTGCAAGCAGCAGTCCGTAAAACAGTTGATGGCATTCGCAAAATGGTTGAGTTGCAACGCGATGGCCGCGAGCCAGTTATTCGCAGTGGGTTTTTCTGTTCGTGGTGCCCACTCCTCGACTCGTGTGCAGAAGGCACAAAGTTCATTGCGCGTCGTGACGACCCCGACGCAACTGACGACTTTTAGCTATCGCTCATTAACGCAACGGGCACACCAAGCCCAACTGCACCACGAAACGTGGCGATCAGTCTGTTTTTTTGCACTGCTGGTTTCGGTGGGCTCAATACATCTGGGCCAAGGTAGGCAGCCACTTCATGTACGTCGGCAACGTTTAACACGAACCCCCACAGCGATGCATCACCTGCTGGCATTGAAGGCGCAGACACAATTTCAATAATCACGTCACCCAGCCTGTGGAAACCTTGGCGTACACCATTTCCTGCATCGCGAATTCGCTTCAACTCAGCGCCAGTTGCTTCATGCAACGCATGCGAGGTGCGCTCCAAGTCGGGTGTATTCACTACAACGTGATCGATACCAAGCGGCGTCAACACAAAACCTTGTGCATCGCTCGGTTCGTTTCGAACATTGTCGACATTTCCAGTTGTGGGAATTCCGTCAATCGACACAATTGCGGAATTGATATTGGTCAATGCCCAGGAGTGCAATCCAGGTGGTAATGCCTCGTCAATTCGCAGTCCAATTTCGCCAACGGCAAATCCACCTGCTTGAGAAAAGTTGATTCCTACCTGCGCCCAGTTGGCGCGGGAACCACCGATAACCAATTCACCAATTCGTGCCAAACTCATTTCAGGCACGCCAGCGTTATTGCTTAGCCACGTCCCATGTTTGGACGCTTACCGTGGTTGGCCTTCGAGCGACGCATCTTGGCTTTTTTCTTCTTGGTCTTCTTCGACATAGTCCCGCCATGCTAACGGGCATTCTCGCCATTTCCGATGGCTACGCCCTGCGCCAATGGGCCCTTCCGTCTGAATATGGCTCACCAGAAGCATCCGTTTTCGAGCACACATAGGTGGTTGGCGTTGTGTTTCCACTCAATGTGTAATAGCCAATTGCGCCTTCCGGCGCACAATACGAACCCGGTCTTATTTGTGTCACTGTGCCTGTTGGCGCGGTATTTGGAGTGACTGGTGAATTGGTGCTTGTTGTCGGTGGATTCGTGACCACCGTTGTGCCACCTGAAATATTTGGCAGGTTCGGAATAGGCGCAACGTCCAACGAACTACATGTCGATTGCAAAAGATTTTTGATTCGCCCAAATTCGCTCGAATCCATCGACAGGCTCCAGCGAACTTTTACTGCGATCCAGTTACCGAGATACGTACATGTATACGACTGCAGTGGTGGCAACCAATTGGAAGGATCTTTGTCACTCTTCGATTGATTCACTGAATCTGTCACAGCCAACAAAGTTCGACTGTCTGACGTGTCGTTTGCGAATGCCTTTCGCTGTGCGGCACTCCATGCCCACGCTCCCGAATCCCAGGCTTCCTTCAGCGCGACTACGTGATCAATATCAATATCTGACGGATTACTCCACTTGCCTCCGTCGTAGGGCGAAACCCAATCCCCTGCAATCACATTGCAATTCACAGGGTCCACTTGTGGCAATGAGATGCTGTCCCGCTTTAACACCTGATCGCGAGAGTCGCACCCATCGCCGTCAATGTCACGCCAATGATCGAACAACGCGCGGTCGTAACCAACTTGATATTCATTTTCAACGCGAATGGTCTGCAAGAGCGCAAGTGCGCTTCCCACAATCGTTGGTTTCCCCGTTGTCGTTGTCACGTTGATACTTGACGTCGTTGAAGCAACGCTCGATGTAGTTGTCGGCGTACTGCATCGCTGCGTAAATGCTGTTTTCACAGCGACAAACTCACGCTGATCCATCGCAAGTCCCCATCTTGTTTTCACAGCAACCCAATTTCCAAGGTATGCACAAATGGAATTGCTTGTTGAAGGCATCCATCCAGCAGGGTCTTTGTCGCCCCGTTGCTGCACGCTTGTTGCACGCACCAATGCCAGCATGGTCATGTCGGCTCGGTCATTCATAAAACTCTTTCGCTTTGACGCGCTCCACGCCCATGCACCCGACTGCCAGGCTTCACGAGCGGTCACGATGTTGGCCACACTCGCCGCAGCGACCGACCGGCTCACTGCGCTAGTAAAGAGTGAAGGTTTGAAGCCCGCTGTTCGCTCGGGTGCAACCTTTATCGAGGCCAACTGACCAAGCGTGGTTCCATTATTTGCCCTGGGCTGTGCAATGGCAACCGAAGAAGCACTAATTGCCATTACAACAATTGCGCCATGAACCGAAAGGCGCCACTTCATGGGTTAACCCTACCTACAGGGCAATCAGTGGTTCATCCATCTCGATGAATATGCATTCACCCGGACACACTTCTGCGGCCTTCACGACTTCAACTTGGTTCTTCGCTTCGACAATCGCAAGGCTTCCCGAACTTCCCGGATCATTTAGTGTCACACCTGATTGCACTACGTATGCAATTCCGTCTTCAAGTTGCACGAAGACGTCAGGACAATGATCTACACACAGGCCATCGCCAGTACATAAGTCTTGGTCAATCCACACGCGCACGCTTGCACGCTAACGAATAAGCGCTGCAACTAAGAGAGCGAGCATCAAAAAATTTCGCACAATATTGTTCCAACCAATTGGCTTTGTAGAGCGAAAACTTAAACACGCACAGGGCGGCCTGTCCCCTGCAGCCAATCGAAGGGTGAGTAGCACGGTGAAACTTGACAGTGCCACTATCGATGCACTGAGCACGATGTTCGCCGCAATTCCAGCAATCAGTAACGAACCCAACGCCACTTCAACATAGGGAACAGTTGGAATTGCAAATGCAGGGGCGCCTAGTCGCTTGGCTTGTGTTGGCCATAAGTCGCGTGCAATGAACTTCTGCACGCCAGCGAAAATGAAGATCACTCCAACGAGTGCGGCCATCCACCAATTCAACGAAAATATTTGCTCGTTCATTGAAGAGGTGTAACGCCAGTTACCTTGCCGCGATAAAACACCATGGCTTCACCTGCAGATTCACTCACTGCAAGATGCTGAACTCGCCCAAGCACAAAACTGTGATCTCCAGCTGGAGTTACAGACTCAATACTGCAATCAATTACCGCGAGCGCACCAGCAAGAACAGGCATACCGCTTGGAGACTTTGTCCAATCAAGTCCTTCAAAACGAGCCGCCATTCCACCTTCTGGTTCGCGCGCGAATCTCCAGCACAACTCATCTTGCTCGCTCGTCAGCACATTGGCGCAAAAGCTTTTCCCTTCCGCAATGTGCGACCAACTGCGCGAAGCATTACCAGGGAAAAAACCAACTAACGGCGGGTCGAGCGAAACCGAAACAAAACTGCCAATGGTGATCCCAGACGGCGCACCATGCGCATCCACTCCAGTAACGACAACAACTCCAGTGGGTAAATGACCGAGGACTTGTCGAAACCGAGCACTATCGAAGTTGGCTTCCATCACGTGAATGTTACCCAACTATGGTTTGGTCATGACCGCTCAGCACAACATTGCAACGAATGAAGTTTCTGCAAACAACTTGTCATTCACCTACTTCGAATGCGGAACTGGACCACTTGCGTTATGCCTGCACGGCTTTCCCGACTCTGCGCACTCATGGCGTCACTTACTTCCAGAACTCGCTGCTGCTGGTTATCGCGCGGTTGCTCCATTCATGCGTGGTTACGCCCCTACTTCAATCCCTGCAAACGGTGCGTACCAAACCGCAGCACTTGCAACTGACGCGAATGCATTGCACGAAAAACTTGGTGGCGATGCAGATGCCGTCATTATTGGCCACGACTGGGGTGCGCCGATCACATATGGTGCCGCAATTCTTGAACCTCAGCGTTGGAAAACTGTTGTGGGAATGTCAGTACCACCGTGGGGTGCAATGGGCAATGCGTTCATCTCTAATCTCGATCAGGTCCGCCGCAGTTGGTACATGTTCTTCTTCCAACATGGACTTTCCGATTTTGTGGTTGGTGCAAACAATCTTGCTTTCATTGACATGTTGTGGGATCAATGGTCGCCAGGTTTTTCTGCACCGCAAGACCTTGCGAATGCGAAAGCGACCATTGCAACTCCCGAACATCTTGCGGCAGCTCTTGGCTATTACCGCGCAACACTTGGTGCAGGTTATAGAGATCCCGCACTCAGCGAAGCTCAGTCACTGGTGCAGGGTGAGATGCCGCCGCAACCACTTCTGTATCTACACGGAGTAACAGACGGTTGTATTGGCATTGAAGTTGCACGTGATGCTGCGACGCGAGCACCCGCTAATGCGAAGGTGGAATTTATTGACGGTGCTGGTCACTTCATGCAATTGGAACAACCGAAAAAGGTGAACGAGCTCATCATCAATTGGATAACGAGCAACGCTTCATAACGGCAGTTGCAACATCCCGTTTACGTCCATGATTAAGTGATCTGCGAGAAGCGATTCAATAATCATTTCCGCTCTTTCGGGCTGATTCACCAAGCCCATGGCGTGATCTGCCTTATTCCGCGTCACGCCTCCAGCAACCAGGGCTTTCATAAGTTTTCCTCGTGCTTGGCGATTTGAACCAACGAACCGAGCTTGTGGCTTACTTGTTCCAGCCGATGCTGGTGCCGGATCATCACCGCCTTGATTACGCCAAGCACATGAAACCGAAATTGGGCATTGCCCGCATTGTGGAGAACGAGCAACACAACATGTTGCCCCGAAATCCATAAGCACTTGATTCCATTCCCAAGACAAACCGATAGGAACTATCGAGTCTGCAATTGTCTGCGTTTCACGTTTACCTAGAGGCTTATTCAGCACACGCGCAAACACGCGAGTGACATTGGTATCGACAACACCAACATCAATATGTTCTGCAAATGCCAACACTGCACGAGCTGTGTATTCACCAATCCCCGGAAGCGCAAGCAGTTGTTCCAAATCTGCAGGAACCTGCGAATCGTGATTATGCACCATCAACTTTGCGGCTTCGTGCAAATTACGGCAGCGACGCGGATACCCCAGACCTTGCCAAATGGTGAGCAGTTCAGATAACGACGCATCTGCACATTCACGCGGTGTTGGAAAAGCCTGAATGAAAGCTTGAAACTTTGGCACAACCCGATCAATTTGAGTTTGTTGCGACATCACTTCACTCACCAACACGTGCCACCGATTTCGTGTGGCACGCCACGGGAAATCTCGCAGTTGCGACAATCCCCACTGCAAGAGTGGGTCAACAATGACGCTTAGTTTGTCCAGACGTCTTGACCGTCATATGGACGAGCACGCTTCGGCATGAATTCGCGCTTCCACACCATTACTCGCCTACGGAAATAGCACACTTCTTTGCCATCTTGGTTGAAACCCTTTGTCTCTACCGTCACGACCCCGCGGTCATTTTTTGACTTCGACTCTTGAACATCAAGCACGCGAGTCTCGGCATGAATGGTGTCGCCATGAAACGTTGGAAATTTATGTTGCAGCGTTTCTACTTCGAGATTGGCAATTGCGGCGCCGCTCACATCGGGAACGCTCATTCCCAATACAAGGGAATACACCAAGTTGCCAACAACAACGTTTCGGCCCTGCACGCTTTGCGATGCAAACCAATCGTTGGTGTGAAGTGGGTGATGATTCATGGTGATCATGCAGAACAAGTGATCATCTGCTTCAGTAATGGTTTTTCCTGGCCAGTGGCGATACACATCGCCAACTGTGAAGTCTTCTAATGCTCTTCCAAACGGGCGCTCATGAACGGTCATAACAACAAACTACTCCTCATCCTCATCACCAAGTAAAAACCTGTTCTTAATTTCTGGCAACGGATACTGCCCAGTGCGGTCACGCGGCGCATACTGCTCCAAGAATTCGTACTTGGTGGTTGGGTGCTCGGTCGCATTTCTGGCAACTTTGCGCAACGATCCCAGTTTCTCTTTTCGTTCAATCGCAAACGGACCGACACGCAAAGATAGATACGTGAATCCGCCAACAAGAATTGGTAACCAGTACTGAGCAATTCGGTACGACAACACGCCAACAGTTGCCACGTTGCGTGTGAGTCCAAAACCAACGAGGGTCGGAATGTAGATACCTTCCACAATTCCAAGTCCGCCAGGCGTGATTGGCACGACCGACAAAATATTTGCCAGTCCAAATGACACAATCAATGCATCGGGGGCAACGTCGCCACCGAAGGCGCGAATAAATACATACAGCGCGAGCATGTCAAGCAGCCAATTCACGAGTGCCCACCCCAACACTCGTGTCAGCAGCTTTGGCTCAGATGCCAAACCTTGCAATCGATTACCCAAATGCTCAAGCACTTCGGCGGCATGGTCTTCGTCCATCCGAAGTTTGCGTGCACACAACCGAATGAAACGTTCTGCTCTTCCTTGACCATCGATTAATCCGAAAATCAAGGCGGCAGCTATCAACATCAAAATGATTCCGATAATTGCAGCGGTTCCATATGCGGCGTTCACACCTCGGCCCGCTGAAACAATGAGACCAAACCACAAAATCACATTGAGCATGACTGCAGATCCAAGACCAGCAGTTGCCAAGGCAAAGCCCGCATCCGGACCAGCAACTCCAGAAAGTGTGAGCATGCGATAACCGAGAGCGGTACTTGCAGCACTGCCGCCAGGCAAAATGTTGCCCACCGACTTGGTGCTCAACTGAATACGAAACAGTCGAAGCACAGAAATTTCATTGCCGTGTTCAGCAAGGGCTGCTTTCGTTAACAGTGAATAACTAAATAGCGCTGCAAACTCGAGGCCGAGACCAAGCACGAGGAGCGAAGGCTTAATTTGCGTGAGGTCAGAGACCGCTTTTCGAAAGCCGGGGATAAGCGGCAGGACGAAGAAGTAGAGAATCGCTGCAAACAACACCCACTTGGCTGTGGTGAAAGCAGATTTCAACCCACTCAGCCGCGACATGCCCTAAATCGTAGGTGACAACAACCTGCAGGGTTAGGCCCTGTGACCCAGTGCTCACTAGCGTTTAGCGAATGGCAACCCCTAAATCGTCTCCAACCCCAGATCTCACACGTGCTGCCGAGGCCACAGAATTGGCTCGTCGCGTCGTCGAACAGGGTGTGCGCACGCTCTCTTCTCTTGGTGGACCAGATGATCAACAAGTACTTGCATACGATCTTGCGCACTCAGCTGCAGCGGTTGAAACCGCTCGCTCACTGAACGATTACAGCCGCAAGGGAAATACTGAAGCACTCATCACGTGTGCGTTCGTAGCCGACATGTTGCACGAAGTAAGTGCTCGCCTACTTGGCCGCGAGGACATGTGGGGAGTTGAAAAGAATCCACTTGCAGATGCACATGACTTCATGACCACATTTCGTGAACCTGAATTTCTAGCATCGCTTGCTTTTACTGCTGGACCTCGTCACCTTGAAGACGAATTCGAAATGGTGCAAGACACCTTCCGCAGCTTTGCAACAAAAGTAATTGCACCACACGCAGAGCATGTTCACCGACACAACGCAGATGTTCCTGAAGAAATCATTTCTGGGCTTTCCGAACTCGGCGCATTCGGACTTTCAGTTCCTTCTGAATACGGCGGCTTCAGCGAAGGTGGCGACGGCGAATACATGGCCAACTGCATCGCTACTGAAGAACTTTCGCGCGCATCACTTGGCATTGGCGGTTCGCTGATCACTCGCCCAGAAATTCTCACACGCGCATTAGTTAATGGTGGAACCGAAGCGCAAAAGCAAGAGTGGTTGCCAAAGCTTGCAACAGCCGAAGTGATGGCTGCAGTTGCAGTAACCGAACCCGACTACGGCAGCGACGTTGCCAATCTCACCACCATGGCGGTGAAAGGTACGAACGAAGCAGGCGATGAGGGTTACGTCATCAATGGCGTAAAAACCTGGTGCACCTTTGCAGCTCGCGCCAACGTATTGATGTTGCTCGCACGCACCGACCCAGATCGCAGCAAAACGCATCGTGGTCTCAGTTTGTTTATCGTTCCTAAACCACAGGGCGAAGCGCATGGCTTCATGTTCAAGCAACCTGGTGGCGGAAAAATGGAAGGTCGACCAATTGACACCATCGGCTATCGCGGAATGCATAGCTACGAAATCGCTATCGAAAACTGGTTCGTTCCTGCAGACCATTTAATTGGTGAAGAGTCAGGACTGGGTAAAGGTTTCTACTACCAAATGAGCGGTTTCGAAAATGGACGTTTGCAAACCGCAGCGCGTGCAGTTGGCGTGATGCAGGCTGCATACGAATCGGCTGTGGAATACGCAAAC
>Ga0208082_1000681_pt1 | contig 10115 bp, 3 predicted proteins | sample LakMenE09Jun09ns_FD_150683 | JGI IMG/M metagenome (GOLD analysis project Ga0208082, IMG submission 150683) | Freshwater microbial communities from Lake Mendota, WI - 09JUN2009 deep hole epilimnion ns (SPAdes) | ecosystem: Environmental > Aquatic > Freshwater > Lake > Epilimnion/Euphotic zone ... | reverse complement strand
AATAGCTTTATTTAAGTCGAAAATAAAATTTTTCATTAACTCTTAAATTAACCGTACATGGAAGTTTTCAACCATACGGCTAAAAGGAAAATTATTTCATCTGATTTATATTTTTTGTAGCAAATCATCTTATCCAAGATTACATAACTTGTTTTCTCATTTTGTCTCCTTTCTTATTGTCTTTTAGAGCTTACATATCCGTCGGATTTTTTTGCACATAATAGTCAAAGGAAATAACTATAAAATTAAAAATCAGTTACTATTAAAATTTATGCTAATATTTATCAACGGTTAATTGTTAAAATTTATTATTTTGCTCATTAAATTTAGTTATTTTCTGTTCAAGTAATACAATAACTATTATGGATAGGTCCACAAACGTTTTCCTCCCTAAAATACCAGACATGAAATTTTCAATTCATCCGGCATTTATCTTATTTACTAAAGTTATTTTAACTTAAAAATTTAAAACAAACAGTAATACTCTGAGTTTTCTTTTTAAATAATTTTAGTAAATGAAATTAAGAATATTCATTTACAATTTATTAAATCTTAAATTGTTTTATAAGTCAAATCTTATCAATTAACGCAACAAAATAACTTTAAGTTACAGATTTGTACGTTCCATGCAGATATAATTTTTTAATTAATCTGTAAGTTGTTGCTTTAAGTCTTCCCATTATATAATGTTTAAAACATTAAGAAGCATTTAAGAATCTTTATGTTAATTAACTTATGGATTTTAAATAAAAATAACTAATTATAGGTTTGTAAAACTGCAACTTTGTTTTCAAAAATATGAGTTCTAACTAAAGATTTTTAAAGTATCAAATTTTTAATAAACGAAGAAATATTATTATTCGCATAATTACTTAACCAAGCTTCAAAAACTAGCAAAAAATAAATGCCAATATAAGTGGAAAAATTAGAGTAAAGTTTAAAAGAATAATAATTTATTAATTACTTTATGTCCTTAACTGCACAGTTATAAAATCTATTGAAAAGAATTTACCTAGATCTATTCTAAAACGTATCACACAAAGACATTCGTATGTAAATAATTATTAAAACTATTTATTTTCGTTCCTTATTATAAAAAGTAAATTAAAAGAAATTTACTTAACAGGAGAGCTTTTTAAGATTTAAAGCTTTTTACGTACTATTTTATTGTGTACACAATTTAGAATTAAAAAGACAAGTAAATTCTGAACCATAATGATACGAATTTCAATAAAAAAAGTTTAATTAAAACTAATATTAATGAGTCACACTTCCCATAAAAATATAATCCAAGAAAGATAATAATCATCAGAAAACTAGTAACATACTTTTGATAATACCGTTTACAAACTATACATGATAATTAATTATCATATAGCTTTTTATGTTATAAAATAACAATTATAACTATTTTAATAAAAATAACTACTCTTCTAAAATTTCAGGAATTAAAATAATTTATATTATTAATAACGATTATTATTTATTGCAACAACAAAAAAACGACTGATTAATTTAAAATAAATAGAAAGAAAGGTTATAAAATAAAACTATTAGTCATTTTAAAAATTTAAGAAGAAAAACAAAACTAAATACTAAGATTTTGCAAATATAAATAATGAAAGTATTTCACATGTTAAATGATTATCCAATGCTTAAATTTAATAGGTATCCCTTAATAATATAAAATATTATTTATATTTAAAAAATCGGTTTTTTACTATGTAGTTAATTTAAATGTAGAAATAAACTAAATGCAAACTTTTATTAATATATAAACGCAATTCAAAAAAACCCATAATTAATAAATTATAAAAAATTTCATAAACAAACTACAAAAAATACGTATTAAAAATGTTTAATAGTATTTAAATTAAATTCATGTATTCAATATACTAAGGTTAAAGAAAAAAGATCTATTGAATGAAAGAAATGAAATTTAAAACTTTAATAGTAAACTAAATATGTAAAAAATGCTAGTTGATAATTTATACACAACCCCTAATAGTTTACCAGATAAATTAATAAGGCGAGCATTACCTGACCACCAAGCAAACCCTGTTGATTCTTGATCACGACCACCTATTGTTAGTCAAATCGGAAAAACCCGTTCAAAAAACTGTATATGCAAATAATTGCATACAGCTTATTAACTGGCAAAGTAAATAAATGTTATTTATTTATTAAACTTTTAATAAATTTCAAAAAAAGTTTCAAAAAATAAAAAATCTATTTGATTATATAAAAAAGATTTTTTCATAGTAGATACAAGTTTTTTAGTTGGAAAAAATGATTTATTCTCATAAATGTAATAATTTAAAATTAAATTAGGAGTATAAACACCATAAGCCCATGTTTTTCTTTTATTATGTTTTCGGCAAAGAGTTAAAATACAACTCTGTCTAATAACTTCAATTAAAAATTTTACTTTTGAAAAGTTATCTACACAACGAAACCAATTTAATAAAGAATAAGAAAATGCTCCAAAAGTTCTTATGATTTCTCTATCTTCATATGTAAGAAATTTTACATTACTAATTGGACGTTTTTTTCGTAAATTTATAAATCCTAAATTTTCAAATTTTGACAATATATAAGAAACAGGACAACTAATCAAAAAATAGGTTTTTGTTTGCTTTTTATTTTTATTTGATAAAAATAAGATTTTTTTTATAACAAAATTACTTTTGTATGTATAATCTTCTTTTTTAATTCCATTGTATAAATAATTATTGAAAGGATTTTCAGCATAAAATTTTAAACGATTTTGATTTAAATCCAGCAAATAGAAAGTATCATTAAAAAAATTAAACTTTTTTTTGTATTCAAAAAAGAAATTCGAAAAAGATATATCAAAAGGAAGTACTGATTTACTTAAAAAAAAAGGAAAATAATCAATAACATTCTTTATTAATAAACGCATTTTCTTCAAATAAAAATTAAATGAAAAATTTTTATAGCTAGTAATTGTTGGAAATTTTAAATCTAATAAAATTTCATCAGAAATTAAATTTAATTTATCTGACGAATTTATTAACTTACCAACTTGAAAACAACGAACGGATTCAAACTGAAATAAAAATAACCAAACTTTACGATCTTTTAATGACGAAAAATTTAAATTGTTATTTTGAAGAACAGACAGCACTTGTCCAAAAAGCTCAAAACTGAATCTGTCTAACATTAAAGAAGAAATTTTTTTCTTCCATAAAATTAAACGTGAGTGAATCCGAGAAAAATATTTTTTAGCAATTTTCAAATTAAAAATAAAATTATGTTTTTTGAAATTGGATTTTAATAATTGAATGTGAAATCCTAAAAAAAATATTTTTTCTGAAAAAGCATATTGAAAACTATTTATAAAAAAATCAAAATGTAAGTTTGATCGTAAAAATCCTTTAATTTTATGATTAGTAAATTTTGAAAAACTTTTAGAACCAACAATTCCTAAAGCGATATGTTCAAAATATCGAACATAATAAATTTCTTTACAAAAAAATAAAAAGTCCAGATTGTAAGAATCTTTTTTATATAAAAAGCTGAATCTTTTTCCTTTCAAAGCCTGTAAGTTTTTTAAATTAAACGAATGCATCAAAAAACTTCGCATTCTCACAGGAAGATAATTTTTCATTATTTTTATATTACGTTTATAAAAAGTTCTTATAAAATAAGGTTTTAAGAATAAAAGTTTATTAAAGTTTGAAAAATTACATAATTTTTTAATATACGTATCTAATCTAGAAAAATAAATATTCAATAAAAATTTTGATAAACTATTATTTGATGGAATTATTTCGCGATAAATATAATAATCAGAAATTCCAATAACGTTCGCGTTTATCATTTTTTCAATTTCAAACCAAATTCTTTTATCATTAACTGTTGACAAAAATATATTACGTAATATATTTTTATTAATTTGCTTAGAAGATATAATTATTTTCGGAGATAAAAAAAATTCTATTTTTCTATCCCAACTTTTAATTGTTGAAATAACTTTATGAATATTTGGAGAAATAAAATTGATAGTTTTAGTAGTTTTAAAAAAACTTTTAGTTTTTAAAACTTTTTTCAGGAATTTATTTGAAGTATTTTTAGTAAAATTCATCATTAGATAATTTTTAATAAATTCTTTTGAAAAGAAAAGCTTTGAAAAATAATAAATATCATAATTAAAGTTAAATAACTAAGTTTGGACACTTGTATACAAACTTTGCAAACAACATTTGAACAAAGCTTTTATAATTAATAAAGAATAACAAAACTTTCAATACTATTATTATCAATAGTTCATAAAATCTTAACAATAACTATATTAGTTATTACTCTAAAAATTATTAGAAATAATATAAAATTGTACATAATAAAAATAAAGGAATTATTAAAAATTATTAACACTAGTTTAAATATAGAACACGAAAACAAATTATAATTAAATAATTGATGTAGGGAATTTTGTAATTATAAACTTTTTTCCAGGCTTATTACAATATATATTAATTAAAAGGTAAGGAAAGATTTGTACATTAAAATAAAATTGTATTAATTTTCGCACGCACTCTGTTAAAGAAGAAGAAAAGTCAAAATTCTTACTTTGTAAGATATTATGAACAAAAATTAAAAAGGCATTTTCAATAATCTTATTTTTTAGAAAAAATAAAGAATTTATATTTAAATTTTTTTTATAAATAAATTGAGATTTACAAATTAAAAATGAAGCTTTTTTAAACCAGTCTTTTCTTAGTGGCCTCATACGTTTAGATATAAAAATTGATGAAAAAAAACTTTTATTTGACTTTAAATCAAGCCATGAATAAAATAAAAATTTAGAAGTCATAAAATTTTCAAAAAAAAACGAAGAGGTTTTTGAATCCATAATACAAGTTACTTTAAAATAAAATCAAATTCATGGTAGTATATACCAGTTAAACAAATTAAATATTGAAAGTTTCAAATATTCAAAATTAAATTTCCCTAAAGTGAATAAAATCAAAGTTATTCACAAATTTTAAATATAGAAGATACTTAATCACTTTTATAATTTTATCCAATATAAATTAATTAAATACAATTTAATTTATTTTTATCGATTTTGAGATCCAATTAACAAGCAAATTCAATTATAGATAGGTAATTTTAAAAGTGCTGAAAATTTCCCTCATTAATACATCGTACAAGAAATTTACATTTCATACGGCGTTTAATTAAACTTAATATTAAAATTCTGGTATTAAGCGTAATTGCTACCATTCTTTTACTTTATTAACATATATTTTATTTATAGGTTCTGATTGCCCAATTGCTGTTCCGTTATGATCTAAAACAACATCAGCTTTCCACGTTCCTTGTATTTTATCTACTTATTAAAATTTAGGTTGTTGTTATTAATCGATCCAAAATACAATATATAAAATATTATACTCGATTTCATAGATACAAGTATAAATTAATGATTGGAGTAATAAAAAATAATATTAATATAGATTTTTAAATCCACAACTTTGTTATATTTTATTATAATAATTTCTAACCTAAACTTAATATAAATTACAATTATAAAAAGATCTCAAACGTAAAACATAATTTTATAATTGTTAAAACCTTGTTAGAAATATTAAATTTTAACTATCAAGCTTAAAATAATAAAACATCTTTTATTGTTTATTATAAAATGATATTAGAAAGCTTTCCAAACGTTAATTATCTTCACTATTAAAACACATAGCTAGAATTCAATATTATTTTAATAGTTTAAAAACTATTTTGATAATTTTAAATACGTGTCACACTGTAACAATATTAAAGGCTACGGATTTATAAATAAAAATAATTTAAATTTAAATTAAAATTTAATATTATTTAATAAAATTGATTATGAATTTTTCATAACATAATTAGAACAATTATAAATTATAATTGAATCCCTAAGCAAAATAAAAAGTTTTAAAAACTAGCCTAATTTTACGATTAGTTTTCATTCAAATAATAAAAGATTCTACCGATTTTTGGAGTAAATTCCACACATTTTCCATTAATAGGATAGAAAATATAAATTATAAATACTTAATTTATATGAGCTTCCCACAAACGTAGCGGGAATTTTTTATTCACTACGCTTTTTCATAAACCATTATTAAAATATAAATATCTATGCATATTTTCAAAATTTTTAAAAATAATTAATAGATTTTATTTATCTGTATCAATTTTAAGACTTGACCTATTAATCTATCTTTTTAAAATAACTAGGAATTTGTCATTTTTTAGAGTTTTGGAATCTTTAAACTGCAAAATTCTTTTACTAAATTACCTATTGGTTTTAAATTTTTAAAAAGTAATTTTAATTAATCAAAATTAAAAGAATATGTCGTTTATTTGGTCAATTTCTTTCAGTAGTATTGTTTGATTAGGGTATGATTAATATAGCTCTTTGTAATATATGTTATATGTGTCTATAAACTTTAATATTTTATTTTAATAAAAAATGGGATTCATGGAAATATAAATTATCAACTTAAAATTAAAATTTATGTTTTAATTCTATCAAACTATGGTGAGCATAAAATAAATTTAATTTCTGCTTTTATAAAGATGTTATTTATAAAGTTTTGATTTCTCAAATTTTTATATATTTATTCTACTTTTAAAACTTACACTTTACTACCAAGAATTCTAAAAAATTTTAATTAATCATATTTCTTCTTTTAACACTTATGATTTTAATTAATTATTACTAATAATAAATTACTGAAATAAGAATAGCTAATTAAGCTAAACAATACCCACCAAAGAGCGTTTCCACGTGGAAGAACCTCCTCCGGGAATACAAGTTGTTCATGAGGCTGATCCTGTGCAGCCATCCACGCGCGAATACCTTCATTTAAAAGTATATTTTTAGTATAAAAAGTTTCAAATTCTGGATCTTCTGCAGCGCGTATTTCCTGTGAAACAAAATCATATGCTCGTAAATTTAACGCTAAACCAACAACTCCTAAGGCACTATAAAATTAAGTATTCTTACAATACTCATTCACGAACTGTACGTGCGCATTTGCAAACGCATACAGCTTTGCAGATATTTCTTTCTTTTTGGAATAAATAGATCTAGGGTTTGAGTGTAAAGAGATTTATTAATCTCTTCTTATGAATTTTATTTTAATTTATTTATTTCAAAGAAAAATGTTTCATTATCTTTGTTTTTATTTATTATTTTTTTTCATATGTAGTGAAGTTAATTTAAAGTTCGTTCCTTGATTTTTATTATATCTAATTATTAAAAATTGAAGGCCGTCAATGTTTTGGCCTTCAGTGAATTATCTTGACATCCACGAATTTCAATCTTCGCTGTCTCTTCTGACGTTGAAACTAATGTTTTAGTCTCTTGTTACTCACTGGCCGAATTGTAAGATATTTTCGACTTTAGTCAGCTTGAGAAGTAACCCTGTGTTCATGCCATAAGCAATTGTTTTTTCCATATTATTTTTGAATAAATAACCTATAATAAAATTATAGCCAAAACGTATTTTATTAACTATATCTAATGAATGAAGTTAGAATAGAGCGTTTTAATTTAAAGTAAGATTTATCTCTAGTTGATTTGTATAGTACTTTTGTGTAATTTTGATTTTGTATGAGATATTTCATAAATTCGGTGGATTCGTGCCGGGACAGAATTTTGTACTGCTTGTTTAATTTTTGAGTTATGAGGTGTATTTTGAGTTTAAGTATTTAGGCTTCAACTTTTGGTATGCTTATACCTACAGATTTTCATCATGTATCTTTGAGTTTCGAGGTTTATGATTCGAATTGTTGATTTTCGTGTAGTATGCCAAATAGTTTTCTCTTATTAATCTAAGGGCGTCCGTTTAGGAGCGCTGAATCAACAGGATAGTCGTCTAGGCGACTGTCTTCTCCACACCATCCATAAACCTGTTACAGGAACAAATAACATAAAGAAGTGTAACCAACGCTTATTTGAAAATGCAATACCAAAAATTTGAGACCAAAAACGATTTGCTGTTACCATAGAGTTTACTAAATAATTGAATGTATTTTAAAGATAGGTAAAGAAAGCTTAAATAGTTTTCTTTTCCCCCCTTATAACACCAAACAAGATATTTTCATTTCATAAGGCGTTTTAAATAACAAACGTGTATAAATAAAACGATTTCTAAAATTTTAATACATTAAAATTTTTATAATATTGATTCCTAATGTTTTGTTAGTAACTAATTCTTAGTGTTAATACTACATTAAATCTTAGGAATATTAATTCCTAACAAGTTAGAGTGTTTCATACATTTATTCCATTTAAATCACAAATTAGGCTGTTATTATAAAACTAGATCATTATATAATGTGTAAAACATTAGAAAGCATATAATATTACTTCTACAATTTTATTGACTTATAATAAAAATGTGATAAAAGCAGAAAATATTTTCAACATTTTTCAATTTATTTAGTTTTAAATTCTCATAACTTTGTCAATCATCAGAATAATAAAATACTAACCATTTAATAATTAAAAATTGTTAAGAATTAAAACATATGGAATTCATAGCAATAAAGTTGATTTTAACGTAAATCAAGCTTCAAACTTTCTAAATTTATCAAATAAAAAGCCTGTTGAAAGTTAAAAATTATATAAATTATAAATACTAAAAAATATACTATAAAACAATATAAATGTAAAATTTAAAATAGATGCTAAACTATTATATTTAACTGTTAAATTTAACAGTTAAAAACATATCGCACTGTAACCAAACTGAACGTGAAAATCTAAATTCATTCAGCTTTTAATCAATCTTAAAATATTGAACACAAAAACTAATTCCGACAACATAAAATGATGTAAACATTTTAATATAAATGAAAAATTCTCTTAAACTATATTTTCTTAAAAATAAACTGTCTTTTATGATATTTAACTTAACCAAAATAAATAGAAAAGAATTAAAATCTATAAGAGATTTTTAAAAGAAATATTAAGTGAAATCAACTTTAGTTTCGAGAATTTAGTAAGAAAATTAAAAAACAAAGTGTTTAATTAAAATCACAAATAATTTGTTTAAAAATACGCATTATAAAAATAAAAAGTTTTTATAACAATTTAGATATTAATTATGCTACACACATAAGTTTCTTCTGATTGAGTTGGATTAAATGCACGAAATGTATTTGAACTATCACCATCTTCAAATAAAGTATTCTCGACAGTCGCTCCATGAATTGCACACAAATAAGTAAGTAAACTCCTTATAAAACAGTACATGTATAATTTAATACATACAGCTTAATATTTTTAATTTTTAATAAATTTTATATTTTTATGGATATAAAATATAAATCATAGAATCTTAATAAAAAGATTAATATCAAACCACTTAACATTAACATATTAATAAAATTTCAACTATTAGAATTTAAAGTCTCTCTTATTTTAAATAAAATATAAGTAATTTTTAAAATTTATAAAAGCCAATTTAATTTAAAATAAATCTAAATTTAAACATTTATTATGTTAATCTTTCTAGATAAAACAAGATGCTTAAAAGAACTAGTAAAATTTAATAAGAAAGTTAAGAAATTAATCTGTATAATACAAAGAGCAGCACCTAATACACCAGCTACACCCATCATATGAAAAGGATTAAGAGTCCAATTATGAAACCCCTGAAAGAAAAGAATAAATCTAAAAATCGAAGCAATACCAAAACTTGGTGCAAAAAACCAACCAGATTGTCCTAAAGGATAGATTAAAAATACTGAAACAAAAACAGAAATTGGAGCTGAAAAAGCAATTGCGTTATATGGTCTAATTTGAACAACACGAGCAATTTCAAATTGACGTAGCATAAATCCAATCAAACCAAAAGCACCATGAAGTGCTACAAAAGTCCATAAACCTCCTAGTTGTAACCAGCGAGTAAAATCACCCTGAGCTTCAGGACCCCATAAAAGTAAAAGTGAATGTGACATACTATTTGAAGGTGTAGAAACTGCAGCAGTTAAGACATTACATCCTTCTAAAAATGAACTTGCTAAACCATGAGTATACCATGAAGTAACAAATGAAATACCAGTTAACCAACCACCCAAAGCTAGGTATG
>Ga0208082_1000680_pt1 | contig 10118 bp, 4 predicted proteins | sample LakMenE09Jun09ns_FD_150683 | JGI IMG/M metagenome (GOLD analysis project Ga0208082, IMG submission 150683) | Freshwater microbial communities from Lake Mendota, WI - 09JUN2009 deep hole epilimnion ns (SPAdes) | ecosystem: Environmental > Aquatic > Freshwater > Lake > Epilimnion/Euphotic zone ... | reverse complement strand
GAGAGAGAGGTATAGCGACAGGACCGAAGGTCTCGACTCGGAGGCGTCCAAGGCGGGAAAGCGCCTGGCCCGCATCCGGGTCAGCTTTTATAACCACTCAGGGTGACGTGGAGCTACGCGAATTACATGGTTTGGTACACAAACTCACAGGACATGGAATTATAGGTGGCGCGCTAACAGCTTCAGCGGCACTATTTTTTAACAAAAAATTCAAAATTGCAATCAAAAGATGGGCCAAGGTTTACCAAAAAATCACAAAAAATATAGAACCGATTTTTGCAGTGCAAACAATTGTAAAAAATGCCTAATTGTTGAAATAAATTTTCTATTGCAAAAATGTCGTCTTCATTCGGTCCAAGGGTCTCTCAGTGTGAATTTTTAATCAAGGTTTTTCTCCTGTATGACTTTTCAAAAGAATTATTTTTCACATTTTTGCGCCATCAACGCGGAATTCCAAAAAGATTTTAATCATTGTGGTTTCTCAAAGGCAGCTTTTTAAAGACCGTTGTTTACTACAAGCAGGATTTCTTTAGACAAAATCAGTTTGCCCCCTGTGCAGGAACTCGAGCCACTACCCTCAAGATTTTAACCATTTTTTACAATAGGATATTTTTGGTGGGCAAGACTTCAAGTCCCCCATTTCGAATTTTATGAATTTTTTTGTTGAGATATATACTCTCTTTTCTGCAGCATTCAACTGTCCATTTTTCTAAGTACATGAAAAAATCACTGGGTACCTATTTTGAGCAAAGTCCAGCCTACCGTAAAAACGGGAACACAGCTCTTTCAACAGTTAGGTGATACCCAAAAATCTCAAGTTTTTCTGAAAAGGAAAAAATTGTTCGGGGGTCCGCCCCTCACTTTTCAAAAAGGAAGAAGTCAGTTTTGGTGCGAACTATTTCACTTTGAAGTTACCAAGCTGCGCAGACTTTTTATGTTCGCAATAAGAAATGGTCCAAAAAATCACCCTGTTTTTTGCACAGATATTTTTTCAAGGATATTTTTTCAAAGGGTTGATTTCGCCAAAAATTTTTGTTCTTTGACTGCGCAGCAAAAATTGTCTCAATTCCAAGGGTCTTCATGGATCCGCAAAATGTTGCATACGGATCCGGATTCAGTTGAAAAAGCGCATTGACCCGCCCAAGCCCGGCTGGCGTCAAAATAGGCAATGATTTTTTCTTTCACTGCCGGTACCAGCGGGGGGCCAGGGTCGTCTTCATCCGGGCCCACGAGGCGGGCGGACAGGCGGGCAGCCGCCGCCAGCTCCTGCATCAAACCCAATTCCCCCTCTTTTGCTAAGCGGGCAACGGAGCGGGCGGCACGGTTCGTGGTGCGGGTGGGCGCTTTGTTATTTTTAAACTCTGAAGAATTCTTGTATTCGATCTTAACTTGCCGAACTTTTCCGTCGGTACGAGACGGCTGCGCATCCACCACCCGCCCCACGGTCCAGACGACCTCGCCGAGCTTCTGCTCGCTGCCGTCCTTAACGAAGACGACTAGGTCGCCAACTTCAAGATTCGGCGAGGACCTGAACCATTTTGGCGGTTTTGACACAAAATCAGCAAGCTTTACATCATTCCACACACTCCACCATACCTGGAAAACCGCTTCAAGCGACTCAAGCATCCTACTTTTGGAGTCAACGGTACAAGGGCCACTCATAGAACGCCGATTGTTCCGGCCCAACAGGAGACGGTTTGGAGTGAGAATTTCAAGCTCAGCAGAATCTTTGAAACCCGGAGAAGTACATATAGGAAAGTTGTTCAGGTCGTTCGATACGAAGGCAAAGGCTGATTCAAAGCTGAGAACATCTAACTTATATTTACAGCTAGAAAAGACGACATCAAATAACTTGCGAATTTCTCTGATGCTTCTTTCCACGGCGCCGTGCTGGTTGTGGCCGCCCACAGGCGCGGCGGCGTAATCAAAGCCGACCCGAAACTCTTGCGCCAATGTTCTCTTCACATCAATCCAGGAGTACTGCATGTCCTTGCACGCCTTCAGCAACTGCGAGCCCTCGTCCGGCAGCAGCTTCATGGGGTGCCCGTACCTGGCGGCGAACCTGATGTAGGCCATGATGAAGGCGTCGGTGGAGTAGGAGGCCATCACATACACGGCGACGGCTCCCGTTGATGTACATTTGAAGACAGCGCCCCACACCTTCACAGAGCTGCGATGGTTATGCTCACACTTGGCGGTGTAGGGCCCGAACAGGTCCACCTGCACGATGGTGAAGGCGGGGGCGATGCACAGCCTCTCCTCGGAGACCTTCCCCATCTCCACCTCGATGAGCCTGGCCTTGGCCCTCCGGCAGAAGGGGCAGGTATCACAGACTTCCTGCGCCAGGGCTCTCCCCCCCACCACGTAGGCCACCTCCAAGGAGAACCTGTATGTAGTAAGAGGGCTGCGGTGCACTGCTGTAGTCCAATGAATTTCGATCATCAAAGAATAGGCAATGGGGGAAGATTTTTCCAAAATTGGCTTAACAAAGCTCACAGGGTCAATGTCAAAAAGGACTTTTTCAGTTGCAATCAAAGCAGAAGTGTCAAGCAGGCGGCCAGTGAAATACAAAATTTGGTCTTTCTCAACAGAGCAGTGTTTTACTTCAGAAAATTTGCCAAATTTTTTGAATTCCTTTGTACCAAGGCGAAAGAAATAATCAGCAGCTTGCCGTAGCTCATCCTGAGAGAAGACAGCTGCGGCGGCGGGGTCGGCCTCAGCGGCGCCGCGGCGGTGGCCGCCCTCCCTGCAGCGGTTGATGAAACGGCGAACCAGAGCCAGCACTCTCAGGCTCTTAGACCAGCCCAACCTGCAGGGATCCACCAGGTACTTGCTGAAGGTGTAGCGGTCCGCCACGTCGGCGATCACGGCGTTGATGGCGTGGCCGCGGATGTCGCCGCCCCTGACCTCGGCGGCGGCAAGCCGCCGCTCCTCAGCGGACAGGGTAATCTGCTCCGCAGTCTGTAGGGGCATATCAGCAACTGGGAGAGTCATCCAGTCATACCCCTCTTGCCATGCGCAGCCAGGCATGACTTCGGCGACGGCGGCGGGGCGGGTCCCGATGTCGGCGACGTTGCAGCTCGTACTCACGTGGCGCCACTCCTGGACGGCGGAGAACCTCCTCACCTCCGCCACTGCATTCCGCACGCCTACCTGAAGGGGTTTGTTTTCCTGGCTGATCCAATAAAGAGCTACTGTTGAATCAATGGCAAAAATTTGGCCTGCAAACTTCTCACCCAAATTTCTTTTTACAACAGAAGCGGAAACAGCACCGGCTACGGCAGCCTTGAGTTCGGCCTTGGGTATCGTCAACCCAGTTAAAAGCTTGCTACGACCCATCAAAAGTTGGCAGGAAAATTTGCCGCATTTACGCAAAACCCGGCCAAAAATAGCAACTACGCCAAGATGTTGGCTGGCATCCGAAAAGGTAAGCAAGTGAACATTGGTGTTTGCCGCATCAGGTGGAATAATGGCTCTGCGAAAAGTAACATTTTTCAATTCCTGAATGTTCTCCATGGTAGTGGCCCACTTCTCCAAATACGAGTCTGGGACAGGGTCATCCCAGTCCAGCTTGAGTGCGCAGAGCTCGTGTAGATCCAGCTTCAGCCCGGCTGTTATAGGGGTGACTAAACCCAAGGGATCAAATATCCCTGCTACCAGGCCGGTCAACGTGCGCCTAGTGAAGCAGGCGCGCAGCGCCTCCGCGTAGTCCCCCGTGATAGGAGCCGGCCTCTTGCCCCTCCTTGCCTTGCCGAGACGGGGCGGGCCGATATCTAACTTGATCAAATCATCCACTGGACTCCACAAGTAGCCGGCCAGCCCAACATGAACGCCGTCTGCAGAAACTTTCTCATCTGGCTCAAGCTTGCTGAAGGTGAAGGCTTTGACACCCATACTTCCTCTAGCCAGGATTGTCTCAATATCCTGGGCAATCACAATGCTGTCTTGCATGGAATCTGTACTCGTAATAATGTCATCCACGTAGGTGTCTTTCTCCAAGACGGCGGCGCCGTCCATGCACTCGTTCTTCTCCTTGAAGTGGCCCGCCAGCTTCTCCAGGGTGACCTGCGTCTGCTGACCGCTAGGCTTAACCCCGTAAATCAGCGTGCACACATACATGACCTTCACTGGACTCTCCGGCAGAAGGTCGTCTTTCCACAGGTAACGCTGGTACTTCATATGCTCAGGATGCAGCCTCGTGCCGTTGTAGGCCATGGAGATGTCGGCAGTGACTGCCTCCTGCCCCATCCGGAACCGAAGCAAAAGGTGTTGAAGCTTGCACAATCTGTTCTGACCTTTAGCTAAACATCCATTCAGGGACTCTCCGCCAGGTGTTTTACTACTCGCGTCAAAAACCATTCGGCATGGGGTGGATAGAGACCCTTCGTTGTGAACAATCCGCCAAGGAATGTAATACCCCGCTCCGGGACTCTTCTCTATGGTTTCTCTGTGGTGTTTCGGCAAGTCCTCCTCCCACATGACATGGCCTCTATCCAACAGCTTCTGGTGAGACTTCAAGGTATCTTCTCTTGCAGAAGGATTTTTTTCAAAAAGAGCCATCTGAGTTTTCAAAACTTTTTCAGCAATAAACTTATTCTCCTTCAGATGCTCAACTGGATCCATTATGAAGGGCAGCCTCGCCCAAACGATGTGGTCCCTTGGGTCAAGTTGCACACTGTCCACAATTAGAGCTTGTTCAGCCTCCTCCTTGAAGCTAATGGCCTCCAGCTCATCTCCGTTCCTGCAACGCTGACAATTTCGACAATCAACACATCTGTAGGGAGACTCTGTGCCCAGATCCTCCACGGCCCAAAAGCGCTTCTCCTCCCTGGAGGCTGAATAAACACCAGTAAAATTGGCGGCATCCTCATCACACTTGCAGTGAAGGCAGCCTCCAGAGGCTGACCCATCGGTGATGCGGCGCCCAGCGGCCTCTTCAGCTGGCTCATCCAGTACAAATCTCTCCAAAGAGCTGAGTTTTCCTTGGTTGAGGCGGGCCCACGTGTCCTCCACTATCCAGGCCCTGGCCTCGGCAGTCAGGTAAGCCCTTGGGTTCATGTGCTGGGCCATCTCAAGCATCCTACTCCACGCCTTGTGGGGGCCTCCGAGGACGGCCTGGTTGGGAGAATCAGACTTGAGAACCGCCCTGTAAATCTGCAGGCCTCCAGGTAAGCTGTAGACCAGGCGGGGGAAGTACTTCACGTACTTGATGCCAAGCAAGATGTCGACCTCGCGGCCTCCGACCTCCGCATCAATCGTAGGTAAGCAGAGATTTGGCTGGACATTTTTTGCATGGTCACAAACATCTTGCCACGCCTCCTTCAGTTTGACCAATGGGAAGGGGGTGGTGACGTGGGGCATCCTCAATCCAGTAATTGTAGCTTTGACACGGTCTCCATCCTCTATCTGCAGGTGAAACCTCTCATCGCCGTAGGGAATCATAATGGTCTTGCCGCCGGCCACGTCCACCGCCGTCGGGCCCTTAGACACCACGATAGGGTTGAGACTGTAGTGAGCCCGATCCGAAAGAACTGCGGTAGAGCAACCGCTATCATAGAAGACCAGCAGTGGGCAGGATGGATCCTCAGATGGTATCGTCTGAAGCATAAATATGCTTTCCTCCGGGACATCAGGCAGTAGCTTGTACCCGAGATGATCCTTGGTGAGGGGGAGGACAGGAACCGCGCCTCCAACACTGTGGTAAGTTTGAACATGAAAATATCTCAGATTTTGCGGGGAGCATCCCTTGGGCAATTCTTTTGCATGAAGTTTTTTGATAAACTCAGGGACCAAAGCGGTATTTTGCTTATAATGCGCGGCACACATAACCAAATGGCGTTGCTTTTCTTTTGGAGCATTTTGGCAAGAATCAATTTCACAAACAAAAGTATTTCTGCAATAAGGCTCATGGTCAGGCCACCAAGTGTCACGCGGACCATCAAAGGAACGACCCATAGTAAGGCATCTGCTGCAAGATTTTTGCTTACGAACCATGTTGAAACGGTCTTTTACTTTTGCTTTGATAAAATGCTCACAATAAAACAGAAAAGGATGAAAGCCAGTGCAAAAAGAACATTTTTTAGGTGAAGTTGGTTTAGGCGCGGTTCCGTCGCCGCCTTTCCTGACAGCGCCGCCGCCGCCACTCCCATCCTGGTTCGCAGTGTGAGCTCCTTGCTTGCTTTTACCCTTCCAACCGCCGCCATTCGCCGCGCCACTGCCACTGCTGCCACCGCCGCCGCCGCCGGACCCGCCCTTGCCCTGGGCGTCCGCACGGTAGGCGGTGTCTGGATTCGCCATCATCGTAACCCGGGTGCTCAGCTTGGCTATCTGTTCATCGCACAGCTCCAGCAAACACGGATATAGCTTCGCTTTAGGCAGGGATTTTGACTTATTCATAGCCTTTCTAAAGATTTCCATCAAACTCTCCATGGAATCCTCATCAAGCTTCTGTTGAAAGAGACGGTTTAGCTGGCTGTCATACAGATGGTCCAAAACCTCATGTTCAGTGCACAGCTCCATGATATTCTGTAGTCTCGCGCGCGCATGCGCAAACCAATCCCTGCGCTGCTCATAGGTCCCCTTAGACTGCTTCCAGCTGGAGAACTCAGCCTCCCTGCTGCGGATCATCTCGATGGGGTTGCCGAACCGGTCGATCAGGTGGTCCAGGATGGCTTCCTCCGTGTCCATGGAGGAGGTGACCTCCTTGTCGGCCTCCCGCACCGCCGCCTTCAGCTCCTTCAACGCCTCGTTCACCGTGCAGTTGCTGTCGTCTTTGTAGCTACTCCACTCCTTGATAAACTCGTAGATAGACTGGGACTTCGGTTTTCCTGTGAAGGTAGGCGCTTTCACAGCCGCCCTGTTGCCGCGTCCAATTTTCTCAGAAAAGACGCCGGCCTCCCTCCGCCAGCCCATCAAAACTTTCTGCGCGGCAACCTTGCCCGCCTCTGTATCAGCAATAAGAGCGGTAAGCTCCGCTTCTTCAGCATAAAGTCTGCACGAAATCGCTCTGGCTGCCATCGCCGTCGCCTTGGCGCAGGCCGCATCTATCTGAGAACTCAACAGCTTGAAATCTTCCGTCAGACGGAATATTTCCGAATCCTCTGTAGGTTTCTTGGAATCAGTAAACACTTTCGCTTCCACACAGAGGGAGCTCAGCTTAGCAGTTGAGGTGAGCATTGCAGTCTTAGTAGAATCAACGAAGATAGGATCCGGAGGCGGCGGCCCCGCCGGCGGCGGCGGCTCTGGAGGCCTCTCTGGCTCTCGCTCTCCCTCCTCCTCCTCTTCTTCATCTTCAGTTTCAGTAACTCTGATCTGGGCCAACCTCCTAAGGATATCACCAAGATTTCTGGTCGCATCTACAATCCTTGGACCCAAATCGGCTTCATGGTTAGCTCTGTCTCGCCGCCGGAGGAATGTGTGGCACTTCCCAAGGCGGGCGATGGTGTCGTCTATCCGCTGCGCGAGCTCATCCGCCATGCGGGCTGTGGTGGCAGTATCAACGACTGGAAGAATAGCTCCCTCCACGTAGTACAGAATTTCTTCAGCCTCATCCTGGCGTTTCTCAACGGCGTCTAGCCGCGCGGCCTCCGCCGCCGCTGCTGCCGCCGCGGCTGCCGCCGCCGCCCCCGCGTCCGCAGCGGGCGGGACAGCAGCTTCTTCTTGGTTCATAGTAGTTTCTGCACTCTCCCTGCCTTCAGGTACTGTAGAGAGGATATCTTCAGCTTCCAACACAGGAACTTCTGGTTGGACAAGTGATGCTTCAAACTGTGCAACGGTAGACCAGTCGCCGGCGGTCGGCGTGCTGTCCAGGTGTTCGTCAGAGAATCCAAATCCGTCCCAAGATGGCGACGCGGAAGCTTCAAGCAGATCCGCGCCTGACCCGACCTGGCTATCGTCAGACTCGCCTATAACAACACCACCAAGGCGCTGCCGGCTCTGAAATCTCCCTCTGGCGTCCCTCGGCGGTAGCGGCAGGTCACTGCGCGGCTTTACATACCCCGGGGGCCGTTTCCAAATGAAGCGTGGGACAGTTTTCGCACGTGGTCTCAACTGCGGCGGCGAAAAGTCCCGCACAGTTCTGTTGCTACTCGTACTGCTGTTACTGCCGGATTCTCCGGCGACGACTTCTTCGCCGGCGGTAGTATACCCCTGTAGATCCGGCGAAGTGCAGCGTGAAGGGGGCGAGGACTCGTCCCCCATGCAGGAGCCCGACTCCGGTCGAAGCTGTTGCAGTAATTTTTCCACTGTTGAGTTTCGGCCTCTACCTGGTAGGGGCCCAGGCACTCAGTCGCCTAGATGTCGAACGCGAGCCCCAGCAGCTTCATCCACACCACGTCCAGGGCCATAATGCTCTCTGCAAAGATCCGCAAGATGGTGTAGTAGGAGTGGACACCGTGGAAAACTGCACAAGGAAAAAATAACATTTTAAGTCCCTTGCAGTGAACCAACAGTGTACATTAAACCTTGGCCCTTACAAAAGAACTTCAATCGAATTTTAAACAAACAATCATCACAAAAGTAAAGGGACAGTAGGATGAGATTTTCAAAAAGCTCAATAAAAACTCACATTGTGCGCGGGGCGACTTCCAAACAAGCAAAGTCACGTTCTGTTCAAAAAGCAGGCCCATCCTGTGAAAAGAATTCATTTTACTGATGTAAAAACCACTCAGACAATTTCTTATGATTTTTCAGCGATTCTTGTTCAAAAGGATTTCAAACATGGGCTCAAGCTGAGGTCCCAGCCTCTTCAATCAAAGGAAATCAAATATCTTCAAAAGTTTGATTCAAAGGGTTTACCAAAGGGCTATCAAGCCGTCAATGGATTTTTAGCAAAACTTCAAAAGCAGGTACCTTTGTTCAAATAGGCCAAAAGCAGGAAAAACATCCCAGACAAAGCGGTTTCCAACTGCAAATCAAAAGAAGGGATTTTAAACTGCGTTTCATTTTGGCATAAAAAAGGATTTTCTCAATGGTCAAAGAGTCTCACCTAAAACCGCCCTCCAGGGGCTTAGCCCGGACGGTTTACACGGCCGAGAACTTTAAACTTCACATCTTATTTCTGCAAGGATGTAAAAATTCAAAGGCTTTTGGGTCAAATTGGCAAATAGTCATCAGACTGGCACCCAAGCAAAAGAATCAAATATTAAAAATCACAGGTAAAAATGTTGCGAATTTCTCAGATCCATGGGCGGCTTGCAAAACTTGGTCTTCAAATGAATTCTTCTCAGCAGCAGTTCTTAAACAAAAGGAAAAAGGCCTCAGTTAAAAATTCAAACACCGAAGCGGGTCCGGTACCTTAGATATCATTTGATCAGAATTCAACAGTCCCCCACAGGGCCCGCTGAGGGCGTGAGAGATTTTTCAAAGTTCAAAAGGTAGCAATTTTGACCAACGTATGCATTTCAATGATTTCCATGGATTTCTTCGCTTTTTTCACACGGTTTTCAACGCAAAAACTTTTCTTTCACAGCGAGACCACTCGCACACCGTTCGGGTTGCCAACGCGCAACTTAAAAAGAATGCCGGGCCGATTTCTCAAAATTCGTCTTTTATGCTTTTCAAAGCGGTAAAAATAATAAACTCGACTCCGTCAAAATTTCCAGAGGTATTAAATAAACGCTTCAAGCGGATTTTTCAAAAGGTTTAAGCATGGCATTTTCCAAAGATGTCTCAGACGGTTTTACAAAAAGAGCTCTTCAGAGCGATAGGATTACGGATCCGGACATACATAAAAAAGACGGCAAAAACATTGGCGCGCTTTTTAAAACCGGAACCGGACAAAATGAACAAGATGCAGTTCAATAAATAGGCAATTGTTCACGCACAGATTTTCATTTTATTGTTTAACTATAGAGCGTGAAATTGTTACAGTAAAACTAGGCGTTAGTATAAAAATGCACAAGATTAAATACAATTCACATCACTGATATGTTGGTTGTTAAAATATGGGGCGACACAAGGTATAAAAATCAAAGCTCACATAACGACACATCAGTAGTTTAGGACGGTATGTTTTTGGTAGTGAAATATCATATAATAAGGCCCCCCCCCGCCTGCCTGGGCTGGCCTATTAAATAAGCCAAAGTCGCAAAAAATCGTGGGACATTGAATTTCAAAAA
>Ga0208082_1000679_pt1 | contig 10140 bp, 11 predicted proteins | sample LakMenE09Jun09ns_FD_150683 | JGI IMG/M metagenome (GOLD analysis project Ga0208082, IMG submission 150683) | Freshwater microbial communities from Lake Mendota, WI - 09JUN2009 deep hole epilimnion ns (SPAdes) | ecosystem: Environmental > Aquatic > Freshwater > Lake > Epilimnion/Euphotic zone ... | reverse complement strand
TCCAAATTGTACACGTATAACTCTTCACTGAAAGAACTCTTCCTTAGAAAATATTGTAAAAACGTTCGAGAATTTGGAAATTTTAATACTGATCAAATGAAACTTATTGCTGATCCACCGCGAGGTTTTAATGAATTTAACGCGTTGAATTTCTATTTAAAATCGTTACCGCCTACTATTGAAATTCTTCGGTTTCAATCACAGTTTACAGCTTTTGGCCAACTATGGTTTGTAAACTACCCAGTCGATGGATTTTTAAGTTATTTAGATCACTCTGATAAGAAAATGCACATTAAAATTATTCAATACCAATCTGTTTATTATCATGGACATACAAAAAAATGTTTTATAGATAATAATGCAGAAGAACAGTCAAACGTTGAAAAAACGTTACTTGTCAGTCATGAAATTGTTCGGTTGTGCAATCACTTAACTCAACATTTTAAAAAGTTGCTTAACCCTGTTGTCTTTGAATACATAGAAATATCAGACTGTGATTTTGTAGACCATAAAATCCCAAAAACTAAGAGCTTCGTGCCTTTTTATAAGTCCAATTATGATTACCATCAGTTTTTAGAAAATATTTACTCCCAAAAACTAACAGGGCTTTTAGTTGTACGCAATTTAAAAATTTGCAAACAGAATCAAAATCCAATTTTTGGATTCATTATTCAAAAAATTGAATACGATCTTAAAAAAATGTCCCCGTACACACAAGAACAAGTAAACTATTTGAACATGTCTAAACGTGTTGTTGGTGTACATGAAGCTAGAGAATTTATTGTTATAAGCACAGAATACTTTAATTGGTTACGAAAAACGTTTGGGTTCGAAAATAAACCCGATGTTTATCATGCTCTATTGTTTCAACTTGATGATTATTTAAGACGCAGTATAGAAAGTAAACTAAGTGTAAGAAAAACGTTAAAACAGTTAATAAAACAAGAAACTGATATTGTCAAAAAACAAAATTATGAAGTGAAAGCCGAACTCATAAAACTTATGCTTAATTCTTGTTATGGGTATACGCTTTGTAACTTATCCTCTACCAAGTTTAAACAGTTTGAAAATAGAAGACGTGCTCCGACTAAAAATTTAGATAATATCGTTTCGTGTTTACAATTTTCTGAAAATGTATTTCTTGTCCAAACTAAAAAAGAATACCCCGAAGAATTCCCCACCCTGCTGGGTCATGTTGGATGCTATATTTTATTTCACAGTAAAATAATTTTATTAAAACGGCTCGGTTATTTGATTAGATTTTTTAATCCAAGACACGCTCAACTTTTATACATGGATACTGACAGTGCTCATTTTCTTGTGAAACATAAAAAATTCGAAGAAAATGTAGATTTATGTTTGCGCTCAAAATTTTTAGAACTCTACAACAAACATTTTGAATCAGGAGACAAAATAAGTGGTATCTGGGTTGAAGAAGGTTTTTTTGATACCGGTGAATATTTAGGAGAAAAAAGTTACCGGCTATACAATGAATCAGACAGAAACGTTTACATAACTCATATGAAAGGTTTGAATACCTATTTTCAAAACAAATACCACACCAATGATATCGATTCTCTAAAATTTCCCTATTTATCCTACAATAACTTTTTTAAATCCCCAGATTTTCTTATTTTTAAAACTCACATGAGCAAAAATCTCTTTACTAATTATGTACCCAATAAAAGATATTTTGTTTCCGCGACAGGAAGTTTACCTTTAAAATTGTAAAACAGATTAACCATGTCTCTATTTTTTCTCTGTTCATCCTTTTTTTTCTATTTTAAAATTTATGTGTAATTACAGATAGAATAAAAATGTCAGCAATACGCGCTTTTCATTTTGAACTAGACGACGAAGAATGGAACAAATGTACAGTGAACGGAAAGTGCATTCGTCTGAATCCAAGACTCTTCCGCAATGCACACGACGTTTTTGTTGTTCAACCGATGGAAAAGTTTGTGGCGGTGATATGCAATAAACACAAAAATGATAATTCTTGCGAAATACCGCGTCAGGAAGGAGGTCCGGTTCATGTGAAACTAACGAATCAAAGTCAACATCACCCTTTGATCATACCCGATCGAACATCGTTATGGGATATTATTCGAAATGAACACGTTAAAGTAAATAGCCCTGTAATAACTTTTGACGAAAAATGTCCAAATTAACTTTACCGTTTACAAAAAAGGTCTTGCACAGAACCATATCCTTTTTCAAAAACTAAAGGCTACTCTAATATACCTATTGAACGTGTATCACATTTGCAGAAAAAATGGATATTGATGACTGTATTCTAAGCCAAATGGATGAACCGTTTGAACCGGCCCATTCAAAACATTCAATGACTCTACCATCATCGTCCGCGCCTGTTCCACCGCCTATGCCATCCACAGATCCGGCTATTCGTTTTCAACTGCATAAGCTGCAAGAACAAGTTGAAATTCTGGAAAACATAATATCAGAACCCCAAATTATCGCTATTACAGGTGTTCAAAATTTAAACCCAGAAACCGGAAATAACTGGAAAGACAGACTTACAACTCTTTTATTTGAAGCGCGTATCCCTTATTTTTGGACTATCCAAATTGTACCGGATGAAGATAATCATATAGATCCTAACCTAGCTTACATATATTTTCTTAACAACACCACCAAAAATAAAGCAAAAGAGATGTTAACTCATTTTTTACAGTCGACCTATAAAAATAATGTGTGTATTTTATAACGCAAAAACATAAAACAAAAAATAATGTTTACCGGTGTCGTAAAAGAATAATATGTTTATTCTATTCTAAAACTATTTTTTAATTTTTTAACTTTCAATTTCAGATAGCTTATAATGGTTGAATGGTCCGCGCAGTTTCAAGCAATGGCGACTCCTTATGAATTACCTTCAATCAATACCATCCAGAACAATTTTTACATTAAAAGATTAAAAAGAAGATTGCTTCAGCTAGAAAAAATACATTTCGATGATCAGACCATTGTTATCGAAGGTTGTGAACATCTACGAAGTGTCCCCGGGCAACACTGGAGATCAAAAATCTACTCATTATTTCATGATGCTGGACTTCCTCGTTTCTATATTCTTGACATGTCCACTGATGATATAACAGACAATATTCCCCAAAAAATTACCATACAACTTATCACATATCGAGTTAAACTTTTTGTTCGGAGTGTTCTCTTGGAGTTTTTTTTATCGCAGAACATGCAAAACATAAGTGTGTCTTTTAAATCCTAAAAGTATATTCACTTTAAACTATTTCAGATTTTATGTGTCTCACAATGAATTTTTCTGAAAAACCCGTTCAAAACAGTTTATCGGCTTTCTCCTTCAAATGTGACTATAGAGAACCTTCTGTATTAAAAATTAATATCATCGGAAAAAAATGTTTTGTTACACAATCTAACACGTTTCAATTTTACAATCCAAAATCTATCACTGTCCCGCCCAACACGTGTCACACAGTTGCTTTTCCAATCACAATCATGTCCTCTCTGCCTGCTGTGAGTGTTTTAACCAGCAATTACCATTTATATAAAAGAGGACTTTCCTATAACCTAAATATTTCGCATACTAACGATTCATATCTCGAATTGCCTTTATTCAACTACACACAATCACCTATTACACTATCCGCCTATGAACTTCTTGTTCATTGTCAAATTGTTTTGTTAGGTAAACCCTATCAAATTTATCGCTTTCCCTGAACAATTATATTTTTTTTCAGTGGACACAATATACAATGAGAGATGTTGAATCTAATTTCACAAAAAAATATAATCAAATGGTAAGGATACAATTTTTAAAAAAAAAAAAATTTAAGTCCCACAACAAAACTATATTTTTATATTACTATTTTTAGGCTAAATGGATTCACCAGCTCTGTCTCAGAATAAACCCAGAGGAAATTTCATCTTATAAATTAGTCAAAATAATTAACTACGGAGGAAGATCCGTTGTTTACAAAGCCACCAAAAAAAACGAAAGTTTTATCATCAAAAAAGTTAACAAAAACGGTCCAATTAATCAAGAAGTATTTCTTTTAGCCAAACTGCGTAATGTGCCTGGTGTTGTTCAGTATCTTACATACTTTTTTGACGACTATTTTGTTTATATTGTGTTGAAGAAAATACGTAAAACAATAGATTTATATGATTTTATAACCAAACATAACGGTAAAATCAATGAATTGCTAACAAAAAGTGTTCTTAAACAACTTATTTCTATCCTTCTAAACTGTAAATCCAAAGGCGTATGTCACAATGATATCAAAGAAACAAACATATTAATTGACCCATTGTCGAAAGAAATCACTCTCATTGACTTTGACGCGGCAGAAGAATGGACTGAAAATTGTTTCTATACAAAATACCGAGGCACGTGGCAATACAGTTGTCCCGAATGGCTGGTCCGTGGATGTTATACCCCAGATGATATGTGCTCATGGTCAATAGGCGTTTTAATGTACAGCATGCTTTGCGGAACACTTCCTTTTAATTCCCCGACTCAAATTATTTATGATGATCTACCCGAAAATACTGTCACATTCATGTCCCCATCGGCCTTTACTTTTCTCCGCCAATGTCTAGATAAAAACAATGCTTACAGAATTAAAATACAAGACATGCATTCAGCACCGTGGTTTCAGGAGTCATTGACTTGATTTCAGAAAAATGAATATGATTATAACCAAAGACTTGAAAAGCGTGCCGGATTATACCACTTCTTCGTGCCTCCCAACCGGCAAATACAAATGCTATGAAGTTTCAAACCCGCGTGACATTCAATTACAAGCCGATCGTGTAACAGACATTTGTACCAACGTCAAAATAATAACCACGGAGGGTTATGTTATTCGAATAAACAACCATCTGTGCAACAAACCTTGGAGACCGTTAATAAAATTTTTGTCAATAAACGAACAGAACCAAATGCTTACCGTGCCCGTTATTGTCTCTAAAAACATCAAACTCAAAGCATTCGAACCGCTGTGTCACATCAGCTTCGTGCCCATCACATTCGCTCTTGGAAGTATAAAAGGTAAATTATACATTTATTACAGTTCTTTTTTTCCGTTTTTTTTCATAAGTAAAACGTTTTATTCTGTTTTTTTTTTCAGTCGAAGACGAGCTCTATTTTTCAGAAGATGAAGAATATCCTACCGATAATGATGATGGTGACAATGATGAAGAATGATAAATATCTTTTAGTAAAACAGTCAGAAAAGTAATTTTTTAAAATCTGTATAAAACTATTTCAGAACTTTTTTAACCATGTCAACATTCTGTTTTTACCCCATAAAACCGGCTGACTACACAGAAGCTTTAAACCTATTTTGGACTGAGTTAATGCCTCATGAACAAACAACTCGCCTTAGTAAAAGTTACAATGGAACTAAAATTGCAAACCTCGATTTGATTATGCGTCACTTATTACAACTTAATGTGAGTTATATGGCAAAAACTAATTCGGGAGAAATCGCCGGTGTTATATTTTGTGCCATAGATAAAATTGATACGTTTCCAGATAAATTACCATGCAAATCGTTCTATCTTAGAACAGGATGGCCCGAACGTTTTATTAATGTCTTGCTCTTACTAGACCAAGCTATAGATCACAAACAGTTTATGAAAAACAAAAAAGTAAAGCAAAAATTTGATTTGTTTGCCGTTGTTGTAAAGAAAAAATATCAGCGCCAAGGATTAGCCACACAACTTATTTTGAAAGCGATACAGGAAGCAAAAAATATGAATTTTAACATGATAACTATGATTTCTACTTCAAAGTTTACCCAACAAATCTGTATAAAATTAGGATTTAACATTGAAAATACTATTTTTTACAAAGATTGGTATTGCGACCACATAAAAGTATGCAACGACGATGAAATCGATCCCATACATCAATCTATGATCGTATATTTTAAATGTGTTTGTATACATTGTATTCATTGTAAATAATTTTTGACTATTCTATCGTATTATGTTTTTTTATAAAAATACTAATCATTTTTTACCTTTTTTCGCTGCACTCATTTTTTATCTTCCTTTTATAAAAACATATCAAACTTATTTTCAGAACACAAATCTATTTGCGGCTAAGCAATAAATAACGACGTACCGGCATACACCTAGGAACGGCACCTCAAATACATTCATCGGGAGATCAACGTTATAGTTTTTGTTCAGATGACGGCTTCCTTTCCTCTCAATCGCAAACATTATCCAAAATTAATGTTAGACACGAGCCTCATTATCAAAGCCCTATCTTTAGAAGATGTAAAAGTTCCTGTAACTGTTTACATAGAGGGAAATATTGCTGCTGGAAAAACAGAATTTTTAAAACATTTTTTAGAAAAAAAAAATATTATTATTTTACCAGAACCCTTAGATCAATGGACAAATTTCAACGGTCAAAATTTACTTAAAATGAAATACGAAGATGCTGCTAAATATGAATATTTGTTTCAAACTCTGGCTAATGCCACCAAACTAAACCTATTAAATGAACATTGTCATAAAAATGGAATCAAAATAATAGAACGCTCTTTACAAAGCGGATTTAATGTTTTTGTTAAAAACTCTAAAGAAAACTATGGAATGGATGATGTAACTTACGAAGCGCTTAAATACAACTATGAAACAATGTGCACAAAAAATTGTTTAGACATGATAACTTGTCCGGATCTTTACATTTATCTACAAACTTCTCCGAAAATCTGTTACGAACGCATGCGCAAACGAAATAGAAACGAAGAAAAAAACGTGGATCTAAAATATTTGGAAAATTTACATACTAAATACGAGGAATGGCTTAACCGGCAGGATTCAGAAGAAAATGCAATGTGCCCAATTCTTATTTTAAATGGAAATTTGGATAAAGAACTCATACATGATCTTATTGATAGAGCAATAACAACTATTTTAAATATTGCCAAAGAAAAAGAAGTTTTAAAACACCTTTTTTTAAATTTTTCAACTTTTTTTAATCAATAGAATATGTTTGTATCAAAATTTGTAATAATTGTTGATAGAGTTCTACTCGTTAATAAAATTAGTTCGTTGTTCTAAACAAATGTATCTTACAAATGAAGTCCTTTTACATAAAAAGTAAAAAAGTTTACTTTTTTATTGTTTCAGAAAAAACTTCAAAACACAATGCAACAAGACTTTCATTGTTTTCAGTGTGCGTACACTTCACATGTACGAAAAAACCTATTATTACATTTATGGGCTGCTCACTTAATAGATAATAATACGTATCTGTGTCCTCTTTGTGATAATTACTTTACTGAAAGCAAATTTAAATTGCGTAATCATCTTAAAGTTTCCCATCGACCTCCTCGTGCTAACAAATTTGTGTTAAATTCAATAACCCGCATGCTTTCGGGCTGAGGTTGATTTGTCTGTTTTTTCAGATACGATGGGTCAAACAATCGATTTACCCGGACAACCATACAACAGCTTATTGTCAACATATAAATTCAAACAAGGATCGCCGCTGAAAACATATCTTCACTTCAAAATGCAAGAAAAATACAAAAAACATTTAACCTTTACACTCAAACATCTTTTGGACGATTTAAAATATGTCCTGAAGAAAGAAAAGCTCTATGATCCGCTTAATCCAGCTATAATTCTTTGTGATGCGCGTTTGGAAAAGGCGCTCAATATCAAAGCTCTGCATGTTAGTGAAGTAAAAGATCATGTTTTATCACACCTTGTACTCGTGTACAAATCTTTTCATACTAAAAAACAACCAATCCAGATCGAAACCAGAAATACAAAACGACTACGATTGTCTAAAGAAAACTTAGAGTCAAAACGTTTGATATATCCACAAGTTGAACAAACGTTCAATAAAGATTCTGATTACAGAATGAAACCTTTGCTCAAAGCGGCTCTTAAACAGCTACCCCACTTTCCTTCCCACAAACGTACTTTCAATTATACTGAAATATGCCAATACCTTACCAAATATATTATCTATCACAAAAAAAAATTGATTGATCCACGCCATATCAAAATATGTATAGTTTGTAATGATCCGCTCGGTAAAGCATTTAATGTTAATGCCTTTCACAAATGTCAGGTTATTCAGCTTTTGAGACGTAACATTATACCACTTGATTAACACTAATCTTATCTTAAAAACAACAATGTTTCAAACTTTAAAAACAAAAAACAAAAAAAACAAAAAACAAAAAAAACAAAAAAATTAAAAATTCTATTTCGTCTTTTTTACAGATAAACAATGGCCTGTACCGCAGATAAAATCATAGAGCAACTAATTCGCCTTTTCTTTGCTATTTTATGTGTCGGTGGAATTTATTTGGGTTTGTGGTTCCACAATCGTTTTTTATTCAGAAACGCGTGTCCTACAATTAAAAAAAATACTACTGCATATTATTGTCTTTAAACATTTGATAATGCAAATTCTAATTCAAAACAATTGCGACTCGGTTTACTTTATTAAAAATAATTTTAAAAATAACATCCTAACATCCTAACCTTTTTGCAAATTTAAAAATAAAAACTGTTCCCCACATCAACCGAAACATTATATTAAAAACGCTCCTGCCGTTGTACTTTATTGTGGTGTACATGTTAAAAGTTTGTTTCGACCTATACTTGTAAATAATCAAAAATAAACGTTGTGTTTTATTGTTTTCTATTATATAGTTCAACAACATCTATTCGCATTAATGACGTAAACAAACTTTGTTCCCCCCTTTTTCATTTCTTCACATTAAAAAAACAAACTTTGTCCTCCCCCTCCACCAATACTTTCAAAGAAAAAAAATATCGTCTTTTAATATATTATATAGTTCGTAATTTGCCGAGAGAGAGCGCATGTACTAATAGACAAAAAACACTTGTGCCCATAAAAATTGTTTTTATTACATCATTTCAATAAATATTTGACTTTGTTTTTATTACATCATTTAAATAAATATTTGACTTTAACATTTTGCTCATTTATAAAATCATTAAAAATAAAAAAAATGATTCACAAAAAAACTAAGCAATCTAGTTTTATAATTTACCCGTTAAACTTAAATGAGTCTTTGAAACCACCGGGAGAAACACTTATGCACGTGTACCCTCTAGAAAGTCGTCTACTCCGCCGGACTGGGATTTTCAAACTCCCTCCCCCCCCACTTTCCAAACACTCGAACAAAAAATCCGTCACCGAAAATGCTATGCTTTTAGCTGCCACAAATAAACAATGATAATATGGTGATTTGAACTCTTTTTCAGAATTCTAAAATGACGAAACATTTATCAGATGATCGCCCACCGGCTTATGACAGCCAGATTTTTTTCCCTCCTGAAATCAAACACCACAAAAAAGACCAAAATGCGTCGTCGGTTTCAGTGATTTATTTTAAAACCGCCAGTTTACTTTTTATATGTAGTGCATTTATGTTATGGTTTTCAATCTATACTGCCTGGCAATTGTTTTATGTAACTAATATGGCTATGGTTAAAAATTACTGTTACAAATTCATCACAAATACCTCAAGAATAATCATTAAAAATCCATGGTGCAAGTATATTGCGAATAACTCTGAAATACTTGTAAAAAAAATTTTGGAATCCACCTAAAATTGTGCTTCATACCTACTCACACCGCTGTTACATAAGCTCGACAACTTTTTTTTTGCAAAAATGAACGGCTCAACGAGCGGCCCACCGAATGTCATTCGCCTCTCTAAAATAATCTTTTTATTACTGAATCAAAATACATTTTTATTGCCACAGCTATCTTTTTTTTATATTCTCACCCACCTAGGGCGCTCTGGAAATCACACGACATTATTAATATCATTATTATTTTATATTGTTTTTTCAATCACGCAACCTTGGACATAAGTGCTTTATTTATTATTCATACGCATATTATCATCATTATTATTTTTTTAATCACGCAACCTCGGGGGTCTCAGTCATGGGTCATTTTTCATAGAGAAAATCGCATATAAACGATCTGCCCTAGCCGCCTGCTATATAAGCTTTTCAACTGCAACTTTTTTTTTTTTGCAAAACCAAACCTTATTTAATAGGCCGCCCGCCCAGCGCCCTCTTATGCGAGTTTCTCTCACGCATTTGACTATATATCACTACTAT
>Ga0208082_1000676_pt1 | contig 10185 bp, 4 predicted proteins | sample LakMenE09Jun09ns_FD_150683 | JGI IMG/M metagenome (GOLD analysis project Ga0208082, IMG submission 150683) | Freshwater microbial communities from Lake Mendota, WI - 09JUN2009 deep hole epilimnion ns (SPAdes) | ecosystem: Environmental > Aquatic > Freshwater > Lake > Epilimnion/Euphotic zone ... | reverse complement strand
AGAAGATGAGGAAGAAGATGAGGAAGAAGATGAGGAAGAAGATGAGGAAACAAAACCACTTCGACTTCTTGGTCCTGTTATTTTAAAAAATGAAATAAAGCAGGTTGTTCCTGAAGAAGAAAAGAAGGAAGAAGAGGAAGAAGAAGAGGAAGAGGATGACACAGAAGAAGAAGTCGGTACAGAGGAAGAACCTGATTCTGAGTTAGAAACGGTTCAAGTAAATGCTAAAGAACAACTTGTAATTACTGAGGGAAAGAAGGTAGTTGAGGAGGAAGAAGAGGAAGAGGAAGAAGAGGAAGAAGAAGAGAAAGAAGAGAAAGAAGAGGTTGAGGAAGAAGAGGAGGAAGTCTTTGAAATTGAAATCGACGATATCACATATTTTGCTACACACGAGGAAAACGGTATCTTATATGAGATAACTGCAGACGGAGATGTTGGAAAGAAAGTAGGAATTATTAAAGACGGAGAACCAATTTTCAAATAAATATAAATAAAATATAAATAAACTCTTTTCTAAAGATAATATAAGTAAGTATGCTCAATTTATGTGCCCCAGCATTAATATATGTAGCGTTTTCATTAACCCAAATAGTTATAGACACATTTAAAGGATTATATAATACTGCATTTTTTAAAGTAATTGTTATGATAATAATTACAATACTTTTAAATGCTTTGTGTCAGGCGGGAATGGGTATAATATCGTGGATTATCGTATTTATTCCTTTTATTTTTATGTCAGTAATAGTAGCAATACTATTATATGTATTTGGTCTTGATCCCGCAACAGGAAAATTAAATATTCAATGTGACAACTGTAATACGTCTACTTCTACTACAACAAAACAAAGTGGAAATTTAATATATAGTTCAACCCCAACTAACAAAAAATATGTTGATGTAACATATTCAGATACACCATCAGATGCAACACCGGATAGTGTTGAACAACTTCCACCAATGGGTTCATCTGATCCTCAATATGAATAAATAATTTTATTGAAAATATAATAAAACTATTTAAAAGATAAATAAACAATAATGTATTATGATTATTTATTTTGCATTGTTTACAGCCATTGCTAAAGAAATTTACCGTCATTTTTATCCAAGAGATTATGAAATATTGGTTACAAATATAAGGAATGCTACGTCTCAAATAAGAATTGTTTTGGAACCAACATTAATTACCGTCGGATATAATGTTATTTACTGTTATAGTTTATATCAAATCTACTTTAATAAATTTTTATCTGTTGTTACTCCATATTTGAGTGTAATATGGTCTTCGATATTAATAATTCTTAAACAAAATAACTTAATAAGTGATATTAATAGTGAAATCTCGAATACACCAACTAAAATATTATCGTTTTACAAAAATGGAAATGAATTAGACAAGATTGTATATAACGATACTAACAATAAATGTGAAGATTTTAATTGTTTTGTAAAAGAACTAAATGATGAAAAAAAATATGATTTGTTAATTTTATCTGACAAAAAGGAAAATTCAGAATGTGTAAACAAAATACATTACACTGAATGCCCAAAAACAACCGACTACATTAATTCCAACATTAAATTTCTTTCAATGGAAATATCATATAACAATAATTCTTATCCAATTGAACTAAAAAATAATACTTACGACCATTACATTGTTAACAACATTTTGAATAAGGATTTTTTCAAATATTATTTAGTAAATGTTCTGAATGTAGAAATAAAAGATGATAATTTTGATTATACTGTATCTATAATAGACCATAATGTAAATATCATTGAATTAAGGTCAACAAGTCAAATAGTAATAAAAAAAACTGATTATGAGTTTATATTTAATGAGAGCGTTTCTGATACTAATTCTGATACTAATTCTGATACAAATTCTGATACTAATTCTGATACAAATTCTGATATTAAACAAAACATTAAGGTAGACGGAGATAGCTTTTCAACTAATTCAGATAATTCAACTAATTCAGATAAATATGTTAATTTAGAAGTTCCAATTTAAATACATCTAAAAATTTAATTAATTAATATATTTAAAAATCATTTAAAAAAATTGAATTAATATATGTATAATGGTACCCTCTCATACTAATTTAACAATGGCTACTGCAAGTGAAACCGAACAAAATATTCCATTCCACAACTTAAAATCTAAGTGGAATTTATGGGCACACTTACCTCAAGACGCTGATTGGACTGTTAAGAGTTATAAAAAAATCTATCAGTTTAAAAATGTCGAGGAAGCTATTGGAATTACAGAATCTTTGCCTGACGGCTTGGTAAAAAACTGTATGTTATTTATTATGAAAGATGGGATAAGTCCTATGTGGGAAGATCCAAAGAACAGAAACGGCGGATGTTTTTCATATAAGGTCTCTAATAAAAATGTGTTTGAAGTTTGGAGAGATCTCACTTATGTATTAATCGGCGAGACTGTTAGCAGTAATATACCATTTGTGAATAGTGTTACTGGGATTACCATTTCCCCTAAAAAAAATTTCTGTATTGTTAAAATTTGGATGACAAATTGTGACCATCAAAACCCACAAGTTGTTACTGGAGATGTTAAAAATTTATCAGCTCAAGGTTGTCTATTTAAAAAGCACACCCCTGAATTTTAATAATATTGAAAATAATTAATTAATATATCAATATTAATTAATATAATATATAATAATAATATTTAAATATTTCTTAAACAAATAAAATATAATGAAGTTCCCTTTTATTTTATTTTTTCGTTACGATAAATATAAATCTATTGATACATTTTTAAATGATAATTGTGATAAATTAAATTGCACATTACATATCATTAATAAAAAGGAAAACCTAAACAAATTATTTAAACAAATATATCCATTGTTAGTTGTATTTGGAGAAAAAGAAGACTATATCAATGATTTGTATGACTTAAATAATTCCAATATATCTAATCGCATTTTATATATTTCAACAATTGATAGTATTAACGCATTCAATGAAACGATAAATAAATTATACATAGATATGTGTAGCTTAGAACGTGTTAGAACTCGTCCTGTGTTTTCTATTTTTACTACAACATTTAACTCATTTGAAAAAATACTTAGAGCATTCAAGAGCATTCAATCTCAAACACTAACAAATTGGGAATGGGTTATTATTGATGACTCCCCCGATGACAAAAATTTCCAATATTTAAAGAAACATTTATTAGCTGATTCTCGAGTAAGAATATATAAACGATTTGAAAATAATGGATATATTGGTAATGTTAAAAATGAATCTGTTAGTTTATGTAGAGGCCAATATGTGTTAGAATTAGATCACGATGACGAGATTCTTCCATTTGTATTAGAAGAGTCTGTCTCACTATTTTCAGAAAAACCAGATATAGGGTTTATTTATATGGACTTTATTAATATATATGAAAACGGTGATAATTTTTGGTATGGAAATCACATTTGTAAAGGATATGGCTCTTATTATTGCCAAAAATATAATGATAAATGGGTGTATGTATATATAACACCGAATATAAATAATATAACCCTAAGTCATTTGGTTTGTTGTCCTAATCATCCAAGAATTTGGCGAAAAGACGTGCTATTATCTATAGGAAATTACTGCGAATATCTACCAATTTGTGACGACTATGAGATACTCTTACGCACTGCGTTAAACACTAAAATAGCGAAAATACATAAATTTGGTTATATTCAATATATGAACAATGAAAATAATAATTTTTCATTAATACGTAATGCAGAAATTAATCGTATTGGTCCAAGTTATATTAGTCCTTTATACTACAATAAATTTGATATTCATAGTGAAATGAAAAAAATGGATGCATATGAAGACGAAAAATATATAAATGATAATTCTATTATCTGGAAACGTGACCCAAACACTTATTCACATAAATTCTGTAATTTGTTAGTTAACAATGATTATGAAACTCAATTTTGTATTATTGGGTTAGATGGACTTCTAAAAAATATAGATAGGATTTCTGAATTATATAAAGACAATAAAAATGATTTCATTGTTATAGAAAATAAATGCACTATTGAATATTTATGGAGAAAATTAGATGCACTTGGGTTTGAAAGGATGAAATGTTTCTTATTAATGGACGAACCAGAAGACAGAATAATTAACTATTTCAAAATGTGTTATCTATCAACTAACAAGTATGAAATCTTTACATCTAACATTAGTAAATTAAAGTATAACACCACAGTAAATGAGAGACATAAAATAATAAATGTTTTAACAAAAAACACACATAAATATTTGGAAATTGGAACTGAATATGGCTATACATTTTCTAATACACATTTTTTAAATAAAGTAGGCGTTGATCCTGACCCAAAATGTGATACAAATATTGCTGGTTCTGAAATATTTGATTGTACTTCTGATTATTATTTTGACAATATTAATAATTCAACTGCTTCTATTGAAAATTTAAAACAATGTGATTTTGATGTTATATTTATCGATGGAATGCATCACTGTGAAAATGTATTACGAGACTTCAATAATAGTCTAAATAAACTAACAAAAAATGGAGTTATATTTATTGATGATTGTATTCCGTTAAATTATAACGAACAATTAAAAATACCCATAAAACATTTTTACGAAAAAGGTATACTCAAGTATGGAGAAGAATGGACAGGAGATGTATGGAAGTTTATTTATCATTTATTGAAAAATTACAAAGATAAAATACATTTTGATTATTTTCATAATGAAAGTTATAGGGGAATATGTATCCTACAAATAAAGGAAAAATTTACTGTGGATGTTAGTTATGAAGAATTAAACAATTACAATTACTTTGAGAATTTTAACGATTACTTATTTTTATTAAGTGCTAAATAAAATTTGTTAAATATAATTAATAAATAAATAGTTAAATATAGAACATTTAAGTATTTATATGGAGTTAGTTATTAGGGAGAAAAGTGCTACTATCTGTTTAAATATGATAGTTAAAAATGAATCTCATATTATTGAAAATACATTGGAGAAACTTTGTAAAAAAATAAATTTCGACTATTGGGTTATTTGTGATACTGGTTCTACAGATAATACTCCACAAATTATAACTGATTTTTTTGAAAAAATGGGTATTAAAGGTGAAATATATTACGATGAATGGACCGACTTTGCACATAATAGAACATTGGCCCTTCAACGAGCATACAAAAAAACTGATTTATTGTTGATTTTTGATGCCGATGATGAAATAGCTGGTAATGTTATAATGCCGACTGAAGTATTATATGATGATTATCATATGAAGTTTGGGTCTTCAGCAGGAACAAGCTATACAAGAGTTTTATTAATTAACAACCATAAAAGATATAAATTCTTATCCGTTCTTCATGAATTCATTACATGTATAGACGGTCCAAATACTTCTACAACGGTTGAAGGTGATTATTATGTGGTATCAGGTAGAACTGGAAGTAGAAATATGGACCCAAATAAATATTTAAAGGATGCTCTTATTCTTGAAAAAGCATACACGGAGGCTTTAAAAAATAAAGATGATTTGTTTCATCGTTATTCATATTATTGCGCAAATAGTTACAAAGACTGTGGCAAGTATGAAGATGCTATTAAATGGTATAAGATTACGCTAAGTCACGAAAACCAATGGGGTCAAGAAAAATATACGGCTTGTTTATACATTTATGATTGTTATAAAGCATTGAATCAAGAGACCAATGGGTTTTATTATTTAGTTAAAGCTTTTGAATACGATAAAGAAAGAGTTGAATGTTTGTATCCTTTGTTAGTTCATTATTGTTGTGAAAATATACACCAAATCGCTTATAGCTATTATACAAACGTAAAAGACTTTTTTGAAAATAGATATTTAAATACAGATATGTCAAAAAAATTGTTTACTATTCAAGACAAGTATAACTTCTTTGTACCATATTATATGGTTCTAATTGCTGATAAGGTTCAAGATTTTGCGTGTGTTGTAAGAATGTATGAAATTATATTTATCAAAAAGCAACCGATGTTTGATGAGTGGTATGTTAAAAACTTATTATATAATCTACAATTTTTTCTTACACACGTTCCAAAAGATAATACACATTTTTCAAAATTAGCAAATGATTATATTAATTTTTTATATGTAAATGGGGTTAAATTACAAACATTTGACTTTTTAACTAAAGATGAATATAAAAGAGCCGGTATCGATGTAGACAAATATATTATTAAAGAGGTAACTGTGAAACCACAAAAGTATTCAAACAGTGAATGTTCTGGCTCAAAGAATATATTAATTTACACTGGATTTTTAGATATAGAATGGAATTATACATATATGCAAAATAACGCATTAGGTGGTTCGGAAAAAGCAGTAGCATATATCAGTAAATGTTTTCCAAAAGATTACAATATATTTATTAGCGGACATGTTAAAAATGAATCGTTTGACAATATTCAATATATACACTTAGACAAACTAACAAATTTAATTGAAAGCACTCCTTTTCATACTGTAATAGTATCTAGATATATTGGCTTCTATGAAATGTTTAAAACGTGTTCATTTTATCAATCTTTTATTTGGGCACATGATACATTATTGCTAGCATATGGTTGCAACTTAAACGACACTCAAATTTTGAAAAAATGGAATAATTATATAAACGGATGCATATGTTTAACTGAATGGCATAAAACTATATTTTCAGAGAAATATCCAGAATTAAAAAATAAAATAAGTCTTATTAACAATGGACTAGACCTTAATAGTTTTTCTAATATAGATACTAACACAAAAATTAAAAATAAATTCATTTACACATCACGGCCTGATAGAGGACTTAATGTTTTACTAAAATTATGGCCACAGATTATAGAAAAGATACCGGATGCTACTCTTGCTATTTCAACCTATGGTTCATTCCCATCTAACCCAGAAGAAGTCTTAATGAAAACTGTCATTGATGCAAGTCCTAGTATTCATTATTTGGGTAAATTGAATGTTGAACAGTTATATTTAGAAATGAGCACAGCAGAGTTTTGGTTATATCCTACTAACTGGCCTGAAACATCCTGCATAACTGCGTTAGAAATGCTAATGAGTGAAGTAATATGTTTATATTATCCTATCGCTGGATTACCATTTACAATAGACAAATATGGCATACAAATTAAACCAGGGTCAGAAATTGAAGCAATCGTTAGTTTAACTGTTGCACAAAAGAGACAATTGAGAAAAAATGGCAGAGAATATGCAGAACAATGTTCATGGTCTAAGCGTTATGAATTGTGGAGCAATTTATTATCACTTAATACAAATAAAAATTTTGATAATAATATAAAAGAACGAATTTATGAATTGAATAATATTGGGGTTATACCTAAAAATCACATTGACTTCCTAAAAAATCTAGCTATTTTTAATTCATTTCCATTTCATTATGAAATGTTTGGATATATAATTGAGTATTGTAAGAAACATAAATACAAACTGACTATTTTTACTAATACTGATAATTCACTTGGATGGATAGAATTCTATAATAGTCATTTTAGTTCCGATGTATTTGATTTTGAATATAAGACTATAAATGATTTTGAAAATTTAAAAAATACATTTGATGTAATATTTGTTACAACAGACGATGATTATGCGTTTAAAACTGAATGGATAAATGAAAGTTGCATTTCAATTAACCACCATTATACAATTAGAAGACCAGAATACAAATATAATTTGGCGACTAGACCCTTTATAGATAATTTAAGAGATTGGGCAATACCTTGTTACCAAATTTTAAATATTTATGATAAACAAAATATGTTTGAATCGGATATAAATATAGCTATTATTGGTGGATTAAATGATGGATTAAATTATAATATTATAAATAGATTTGAAAGTAATAGTCAAATTAATTTACATATTTGTGGCAGATATGCTAATAATATTAGCAATATCAATATAAATATCAATAATCCAAATGTAATTGTTAAACTATATTTACATATAAATACAATAGAAATTGTTTGTTTACTAAAAAAATGTGACTATATTTTAGCAGATTGTTCAAATAATATGAATAATATTAAAGGATACAGTATGTCAGGTGCTATACCATTAGCATTTTCTACATTAGTCCCTTTAATTATTAGTAAAAAAAATAACAGCATATATAAATTTAAAAATGTTATTGAGTTTGATTTGGAAACAAATGATAAGATTATTGTTGAAAAGGAGAAAATAAATATTGATTTGTTAGTAGAAGAAAGACGCAATTTAAGCTCAATAAGAGATATATATATAAATAATATATTAAAAAATATAGAAGATGAAAAAAATAACATAAGATTGCGAATTTTTTCTGATGAAGGAGTAAGCAATAATTTAGAACATTGGTTTTCTACAGAAAAATTAAAAATAATATATAATAAACCAGTAATTTTAACAAATGGTAATAATTATACTCATGCTATAATACTTAATACATGTATGCCACAATTAAATATAAAAAAAGAAAATGTAATTGGAGTTTCACATGAACCACATATATTATTATTTAAAGATGAAAATAATAAAAAAATATTCGTGGAATATGCAAAAAAAAATATACACAAATATTTTATAGGAGATATATTTGATTTACCTGAACCATTTTTAGAAGGACAGCCTTATTTTTTTTATAATAAGTCACACTTTTATGCTGAATCAAAAAATAAATTTTGTTCTTTTGTTATAAGTAAAAAAAACGAGTGTTATGATAATTTCAATTATAATTATAGACATGATTTAGTAAAAGAAATATTATCAACAGATTTACCTATAGATATTTATGGTTATGGAACTGATTTATATAGAGAAAATGACGATAATCGAATTAAATATCCATTAGAATATACATTAGACAATCCATTTGGAACTATTCCATTTGAAAAATACAAATTTCATATATGTATTGAAAATGTTAACAGTAATCATTATTTTTCTGAAAAAATAACAAATCCATTACTATCTAATGTAATACCTATTTATTATGGATGTAAAAATATTGATGGATACTTTGATAATATTATAAAATTAAGTGGAGATACTAAAAAAGATATACTGTTATTAAATCAAATATGTAAAGAACAAGAAATAATTCAACAAAATCAAAATCAAAATCAAAATCAAAATCAAACTGAAAATCAAAATCAAAATAACTATCAATTAATATTGGAAAAAACAAATATGTTTAACAATTTACATAAATTATTTGATAATATTGCATTAAAAAATAATATTAAAATTTTTATTATTCATTATAAAAAATTAACTGAACGAAAAGAATTTATGATTAATCAATTTAAAAGAGAAAATATAACAAATTATGAATTTATTACAATTGATAGAGACGAATTGATAGAAACAGATTTAATAAAATTTCAGGATAATTTTTCTAAGCCATTAATTGCGAACTTTTTATCGCATTTATTTGTTTATAAGCAAATTGCAAATAATAATTTTGATTATAATTTAATATTAGAAGATGATGCTATTTTGTGTCATAATTTTAACAAAATATTACATACATATATTAAACAATTTTCAAATAATTACGATGCAATATTTATTGGTGATGGATGCAATATAAAAGAACATCATATCATATCATCTAAAATTATACAAAATTGCAATGTATATAAATATGATGGAGATAATAAATGTAAATGTACGGATTCTTATTTTGTATCTAAAAAAGGTGCAAATCACATTATTAACTATTTTAACAATCTTGAAACAAAAATCAATAACCCAATCGACTGGTTTTTGAATAAACCATTAGAAATTTTGAATGTTTATTGGTGCGAACCAACTTTAGTTAAACAAGGAACTATTATTGGTCTTTTTAATTCTTCTATTGGTAGTGGAATGTTAACATATGATGGTTTAAATCCAAATGTATTATCGTGTTATAAACCTCCATTTAAAAAAATTAGAATAGGCAAGGATTATGATGGTGGTTATATTATTTGTGATATTCCAAATATAAATTATGATTTATTGTTGGGTTGTGGTGTAGATGTTGATACATCATTTGAAAGTCAGTTTTGCGATAAATATAAAAATACGTTATGTTATTTATATGATGGAACTGTAAATGATATTTATTTAAATAA
>Ga0208082_1000675_pt1 | contig 10192 bp, 10 predicted proteins | sample LakMenE09Jun09ns_FD_150683 | JGI IMG/M metagenome (GOLD analysis project Ga0208082, IMG submission 150683) | Freshwater microbial communities from Lake Mendota, WI - 09JUN2009 deep hole epilimnion ns (SPAdes) | ecosystem: Environmental > Aquatic > Freshwater > Lake > Epilimnion/Euphotic zone ... | reverse complement strand
CCGCAGTCGCGCAGGAGCCGAAGTTCGCTGAGTGGGTGCCGCAGCTGATCATCATGGGGGGCGGCCATGAAGTGGGGAACATGACTCCATCCGCTGAGTTCAACATCTGGGCCGACCCTGAGGCAGCCGCAAGCGTCTTTGATGCGGGCTTCAAGGACGTGTTGATGGTGCCGCTCGACGCCACACACAAGGCGCTCGTCACCGCAGCGCAGTGCAATGCACTTGAGGCGCTCGGCACACCGGCGGGAAAAGCCGCGGCCATCTTCATCCAGCGCCGTGTTGCGAGCTATGAGAGCAGCCAGAAGATGGACGTTCCAGAGTCAGCCCCTGTGCACGACGCGCTCTGTGTCGCCGCACTTGTTGAGCCGAACATCATCACCAGCAGCAGGCATCACGTTGCTGTAGAGACGACCGGCACACTCACGCTCGGACGAACAGTCGTCGACACGCACTTCCGTGGAGGGAAGGAGCCGAACGCCGCGGTTGCCTTTGATGCGAACGCACAGCGCTTTGTGGATCTAATGATGGAGATCTTCGCGAAGTCCTAACCTTCCGCTCCGTTTAGCGCAGCACCCGCCATGCAAACGGAATCGAACCGAACAAGATCACCGCAGAGAGCAAGAAGAGCGGAGCGGCGCCGAGTTCTCCATAGAGAATCCCACCCACCAGTGCGGCAATCGCCACCGCGAGCCCGTACGAGACGCTCTGATAGAGCGCCTGGCCTGTGGCTTGCAGTGCCAACGGGACAATCTCACGAACGCTAAGCACGCTTGCGAGCAGCGTGCAAGCAAACCCAACACCAACGAGTGAACGGGCGATCGCGAGCCAGTACGGCGAGTCAATGAATGCGTACGCAACACTACAGACACCCATTGCGACAAGGCCAAACGAAAAAAGAGATCGAAGCCCTAGGCGAGTCGCAATAATTCCTCCAGCAAGGAAGAAAGGAATCTCGACCGCAGCCGAGACACTTCCACCAAACGCTACAGCCGCCGCACTGCCACCAACCTCTTGAATTCTGAACGAACCGTACGAGTAAAAAATCCCCGCGCCAACATTGGCAACCAGGCTCAGCGCCAAAAAGGAGAATAGCTTTGGAGACTGTTGAAACGCGAGTGTCATCGTGCCGAATCGATCCCGCCAATCACCAGCAACGGCGATCTCTGCATTTGGGCCGGCAATCTCCGAACGCTCAACTTCGGCCTCCGCTTCACTTTGGGCATGGCGCGCACCGTGGCCGAGGGCAGGTGCAGTGTGCAGGCCAACGGTTCCAAGAATGAGGACAAGTGCGGTGATCGCATAAAGCGGTGCAATCACAATTGCGCCGCCGCTCGCAACGAGCGCACCGCTCAAGATGCACATTGCGGCGTAGCTAAAGCTCGTGATCGCCCGAAGCGGACCCCACTGCCCACCGACGCGCGCGAGCTGCTCCATGCCGATCGAATCCAACAGTGGCACCAGGCCCGCTCCCGCGAATGCTGCGAGCGCGGCACCGGGAAGGCCTGCGTACGGACCGATTGCAAAGAGCACAACGCCGATCGCCGCACTGATAACGGCGAGTCGAAAGGCTGTGGATCGTCCGAGCACCGCGTCACCTAGATGTCCCCAGATCGGACCTGCCGCAAGGGCCACGACGGAGTTCAGCGCTCCAATGAGACCGATCGCTTCAAAGGAGAGACCGCGATCGCGAAGGACGATTCCAGCGAAGGGGAGATACGCCGCCTGCATCAGACCGATGACAAAGTAGAGGTACGAGGAGCGCCGCATCTCTGGGCGCATCAGCATGAGGGTCATCCCCTCACATTAGCGGGTCACCCTCCGCCCCCGGTGCGGGGAGCTCTGGTGCGCGCTCGCGGACCAGATTGACGAAGCGCGTCTCCTCCTTGCGGAACCAGAGCTGGCCGCTCCCTGTTGGTCCATTGCGGTGCTTGGCAACGTTGAAGTTGATCGCCTCTCCTGTCACGCCGACGTCGTCGCTACGCTCCGCGTCGCGGTAGAGGAAGATCACGACGTCGGCATCCTGCTCAATCGCGCCCGACTCACGAAGATCGGAGAGGCGCGGCTCGCCCTTCTCTCGGGCCTCGGTCTGACGCGAAAGCTGGCTGAGGGCAATGATCGGGATTCCGAGCTCACGCGCAAGGGCCTTGAGCCCGCGCGAGATGTCTGACACCTCCTGCACGCGGTTGCCATCGCGGTTCTGTTGGCCTGGCTGCATCAGTTGCAGGTAGTCAACGATCAGCAGATCAAGGCCCTGCTCCATCTTCAAGCGTCGCGCCTTCGTGCGAAGTTCCATCACCGAAATGTTCACGGTGTCATCAATAAACATCTTGGCACTTGAGAGTGTCCCGAGCGCTTCCGCAATCTTTGAGAAATCCAGCCCTGAAACTTGTCCGCTGCGAAGATTGAACGAGTTGATCTTTGTCACGCTGGAGAGGAGTCGGAGCACCAGCTGCTCTTTGCTCATTTCGAGCGAGAAGACGCCGACAGACTTCCCTTCGCGGAGCGAAACGTTCTCTGCGATGTTGAGTGCAAGCGATGTCTTTCCAACAGATGGTCGCGCGGCAAGAACAATGAAGTCAGAGTTCTGTAGTCCTTGCGTGATGGTGTCAATCGCGGTGTACCCAGTGCGCAGTCCCATCAACTGGCCGCGGTTCTGGTGCATGCGATCGAGTTGGTCATACGCAGCACCAACGAGCGTACCGATCTGTGTAAAGCCATTTGCGGCGCGACGTTCGCTGACCGCAAACAGCTCAGACTCTGCACGGTCGATCGCTTCGGAGATGTCAGACGGATCTTCGTATCCGATTGATGCGATTCGTCCAGCAGCACCGATCAGGCCGCGAAGCATGGACTTTCGCTCAACAATCTTTGCGTACTGCTTTGCGTGGACCGCCGTTGGCGTTCGGTCGCAGAGATCTGCGAGTGCGGCGCGACCCCCAATCTCTTCAATCTGGCCACGACGCTCTAGCTCTTCCGACACGGTAAGAATGTCAATTGGCTGGCTCTGTTCGTAGAGCCGCTGAATGGCGGAGTAGACCTTCGCGTTCGCCGGCTTGTAGAAGTCGCCAGGCTTGAGGCTGTCCGCAATCTCCAGCATCACCTCGCCGTCAATGAGGAGTGCGCCAAGAATGCTCTCTTCGGCGTCGCTCGATTGCGGGGGGAGTTGGTTGCTCATGCGAGCATCATCGCAGTCTCTGCGCCAAGACTCCAGACAGATGTCAACGAACTCATGTGAATCTCTCCACGAAGCGGGCCAAGGCCGCGTCGGCTGTGGATAAGTCGGCGCCCTCGCGCGCCGTTTTGTGGATTAGTGGACGCGGCGAAGCACGCCAACGAGCACGCCCTGCACGTTGACGGTTGGGTAGTACATCGGCGCGTACGCCTTGTTGGCTGGCTGGAGGCGGATACGCCCCTGCTCGCGGAAGAGCTGCTTCAGCGTGACTTCGTTCTCCTCGACCTGCGCGACCACAATGTCACCGTCTGCGGCAACCTTGCTCGGCTTGATCACCACGTAGTCACCATCGGCGATCTGCGCATCAATCATGGAGTCACCCCTGATCTTTAGTAGGTAGGAGTCCGGGGTGGACATGAACTCCGGAACCGCCACAGTTTCGGAGCGCTCTTCGTAGGCCTCGATCGGACCTCCTGCGGCGATCTGGCCAACCACGACAAGGTCGCGGGCGACCGCTGGGAGGCTAGTGGCCTCCACCGCATCATCGAGCTCAAGGAGGGAGCGCCCGCGGGCGGTGAGGCGTACCGACCGAGAGAGGCCGGAGTCGCGCTTGATCAGACCCTCGCGTTCGAGCGTCTCGAGGTGGTGGTGGACGGCCGATGGTGCGGCGAGGCCAACGAGGTCTGCGATCTCACGCACCGTGGGGGGCGTCCCTGAACGGCGGCTCCCCTCGGCGATCGCCTGAAGGATCCGCGTCTTCCTGTCCTGGTCATGCTTCGTCATAAGGGCATTAGAACGGCTGTTCGGAATCTTGTCAAGTAGTTGGCACGGGCAAGCCGCATCCCCGCACGGCCACTACAACTTGCAGTTTCGCTAGGCCAAGTTGGAGAGTTCAGCTTTGTGCTCGCGACTGTTGGCCTTACGCAAGGGGTGATCCCGCAAGACGTGTACACAGGGATCCTGTGTGCCGTACTTCTCTCTATTGCAGGCTCTGCCATCGCAGCTCGGAGAGTTGGCCGTCGCGCCGCTGAGGAGACCGCAAAGGCGTAACTCGGGAGGGCGTAGGGCTACCCGTTCTCCGGACCCTCCTCCTCAGTGGAGCCGAGGAGCCGCGCGCGGGTGATGACGTCGTCGCCGTACTTTTTGCGCATCTTGTCTGCGGCGCTTGTGACGGCGCGATCGCGCTCGGAGCGAGCCACATCAAAGAGCGGGAGCTGCTCCGTGTCGCCCAGTTCTGACGCCGAGACGCCAATCAACCGATACGGCTCGCCTTGCGCCGACTTCTTGAGGAGCGCGCGCGCCGCCTCAAAGATTGGGCGGCTCAAGGCGCTCGGTTGTGCGAGCTTGATCTGTCGCGTGATTGACACAAACTCTGTGTCTTTCAACTTCAGCGTCACCGTGCGTGCAAGTAGGCCCTCCTGCCGAAGGGAGTAAGAGACAGATTCAACGAGATCAAGGAGCAGCGTCTCAAGTGCGTGTGGGTCGGCAACATCTTCGTCAAGCGTCATCTCGCGCCCCAACGACTTTCGGTTGTCGCCAGGATCTACTGGGCTCTCGTCCTCGCCCACTGCGAGCCGCTTGAGATCTGGGCCGTGGGCTCCAAATCGCCGCAGAAGGTGATCATCTGGTGCCTTTGCGAGATCTCCGCATGTCGTGATGTCGAGTTCTCGTAGTGTCTGCTGTGCAACAGGACCGATGCCCGGAATCACGCCGGCGGGAAGTGGTGCGAGCCACGCCGCCTGATTGTTCGCCGCCACAATGAGGAGGCCATCTGGTTTTGATGCACCAGATGCGATCTTCGCAACAAGCTTGCTCGCGCCGCCACCAACGCTAATGGTGAGTCCCGTCTCTCTCTTCACCGCACGCTTTAGCGCGCGCGCAACCTCGTGCGCGTCACCGTGCAACTGCTGCGTGCCAGCAAGATCGAGATACGCTTCGTCTACGGAAACTTGCTCGACGATCGGACTCCACGCGTCGAGGAGGCCCATCACCTGATGAGAGATTTCGCTGTATCGATCATGGCGAGGCTCCACAAGAATGAGTTGAGGGCAACGCGCTCGAGCTACATGTGTGGAGAGCGCCGCGCGCACACCAAACGCGCGCGCCTCATAGTTTGCGGCGCAGACCACGCCGCGCTGTCCATCGCCGTAGCCAACCGCAACAGGCTTTCCGGCGAGCGACGGATTATCGCGGATCTCTACCGACGCAAAGAAGGCGTCGAGATCAACGTGAAGGATGCTGCGCGGCGCGGACGTGTTCGTTGCCGTCAGCCGTTTCTTCTCTCAGCGATGCGACTGGCTAGCTCTTCGGTTCAACTGTGACTGTCACCTCAGCGATGAGGTGCGCCGCAACCTTCACCTGCACCTTGTACGTGCCGAGCTGCTTCAACGGTTCATCAAGGAGAACCTGGTGCTTCTCCACGGTGATGCCACGCCGCTCGAGCGCGTCAGCGATCTCCTTGTTCGTGATGGAGCCGAAGAGCTTCCCGCCCTCGCCGACCTTCACCCCCATGGTGAGTGCGGTGCCGCTGATCTTCTTGGCGTGCTCCTCCGCCTCCTGCTTGACGCGATCAACCTTGGTGGCCCGTGAGGCGATCTCCGCCGCGACACGATTCGCCGCCCCGCCGATCGCAGGGATGGCGAGGCCGTTGGCGATCAGGTAGTTCCGGGCGTACCCGCTCGCCACCTCTTTGAGCTCGCCGGCCTTGCCGACCTTTGGGACGTTGGCGGTGAGGATGACCTTCACGATGCGCTCCTTCCTTAGGGGCGGGGAGAGGCCCCCGCGCTGGTGCGGGGATTCTCGCACACCTTCAAAAACAACCCCTTGACAGAGAACAAATGTTCTATGACACTAGCCGTGCCGAACAGATGTTCTAGTTCGCAGCAGACCCCGGAAGGGGGCCCCACGGGGCAGGAGGCATGAAATGGCAATGCAGCAGATTGCTCCAGTCGCGGTCAAAGTGACCGCGCACTGGTGGAAAGGGACCCCCCAGGCGGTCGCCTTCGAGGGGATCGTGCGTAAGGTGACCAAGGTGCTCGCCTTGCGCCAGGAGCACGGTGCCTACCGTGCCGACTCCGGCCCTCGCACACTCTGGGAGCTAGAGACTGAGGACGCAACGCTCGTGCTTGCCTTCTCACGCCGAAGCGGCGCATGGACGATCGAAGCATTCGACGATTCGTGGAGCACGCTCCCATTCGCCTCGGCACTAGAGGTCCCAGGGGGCCTCTTCAGCCACGCTTAGTTCGCCAAAGTGCTCCGCCGTGCGATGCTACGCCCATGGCAGAGCAGAAACGTAGTCGGGGAGCTTCACGCGGTAAGGGGCCCGTTGAGTCGGCGCGCTCCGCACTTCGCTTGGTTGAGATCACGCTCGACCTCACGCTTGCCGCAGTTCTCTTGGTCGCCGTCTTCATTATCGGCAGCGAAGTCGTCCATGAAATCGTTGAGGGTGTTCAGTCGGGAGGCGTCGAGGCTGCGCTCAAGATCCTTGATCGCGTACTCCTCATCTTCATCATCGCGGAGCTGATCTACACGCTACGCATTTCACTCGCGCGATCGCAGCTCATCCTCGAGCCATTCCTCATCATCGGACTCGTTGCTGTTGTCCGACGGATCTTGATCGCCACAGCACAAGTAGAGCAGTGGCTGGTCGCCGGCCGAGATATCTCGCCGCTCCTTTACGAGCTCGGCGCGCTCGCAGGACTCGTGCTGTCGCTTGCGATTGCACTTTCGCTTGCACGACGCCACGGAAATCGGGCCAGCGAATTTGAGGCTGATTAACTCTTCATCGCGCACGATTCGGAGGGTTGCATGACGCACCTACCAACTACATCACTCGCCGACTATCTCGCTGCGCTCGCCGCGGCAACCCCAACTCCTGGAGGTGGTTCAGCGGCCGGCGTGACGGGCGCAATGGGGGCGGCGCTTGTAGAGATGGTTGCAGGCCTCTCGCTCGCGAAGGGTGAGAGTGAGCACACCGCTGTTCAACGCACAGCGCTGGATCGAGCACGTGCGGCACGGAGCGAGCTACTCACGCTCGCCGAAGAGGATGCCACCGCGTTCACCACGTTCATGGAAGCGCTAAAGCTTCCGAAAAACTCAGAGAGCGAACGCGCTGTGCGTACCGCCGCACTTTCAACTGCCGCGCAACGAGCGGCAGAAGTGCCGCTCGCAACGCTACGCGCCACCGTTGCCGTTGCGGAGGCTGCGAAGAGCATCACCGACCGGTCACTCGCTTCTGCGGAGAGCGACTTAGCCGTTGCCGCGCGGTTTGCGCGCGCCGCAGGCGAGAGCGCTGCGGAAAATGTCGAGGCAAACCTGCCCTTCATTGAAGGTGCGGAGATTCGAGCAACGCTCGCACACCAGACTGAAGCGGCACTGATTGCGCTTCGTCGCGCCACCCCGCAGTGAGCCGAACGCTTAGCGCACGCCCGCGATCACTTGAACTCGCAGCGGAAGCCGCTGAGTGTGTGCAGCGCGCAACAGTGGCCCGAGGCGGTCGCGCGCCCGTACTCGCCGCTGTCGCGGCAACAGAGGATGTGGCTGCGCTCATTTATATGGAGCAGCTCCTGAAGCAGGCGGCAACGGCAGGGTTTGCCGTGAAGAAGATCTCGCTCTCTGCAACGGCGAGCGAGGGTGAGATCACTACCGCACTGGCGCGCCTCTCTGCAGATACCGATGTCGCTGGGATCATCCTCCAATCACCACTCCCTGAAGGAGTGGACCGAACCCGCGTCGTCACTGGGATTGCTGCGGAGAAAGACATTGATGGGATCACGGTTGCTAGCGCTGCGCGTCTAAGCGCAGGCGACCTTGATGGAGCGCTGCTCCCAGCAACTGCCGCAGCGGTGATGGAGCTCCTTCGAGCGCACCAAATTGAGATCCGCGGGCGACGCGCGGTTGTGGTGGGGCGGAGCGCCGTCGTGGGCCGCCCTGTGGCGCAGCTCCTCGCCCTGGCGGGCGCCCACGTGGAGGTCGTTCATTCCAAGACGCCCGATATGGGAGCGATCACCCGTACGGCACAGATCTTGGTGGTGGCGGCGGGCGTGCGCGGACTTGTTCGCGGCGAACACGTTGGGTCTGGCTGCGTGGTCGTTGACGTGGGGATCCATGCCGAAGGGGACCGCATCCTGGGTGATGTTGAGGCCGAGAGCGTGACCGACGCGGTCGGCGAAACGGGCGCGCTGAGCCCTGTCCCTGGCGGAGTAGGCCCGATGACGAACGCGATTCTCGTGCTGCAGGCGGCGCAGTCAGCCCTTCGGCTCGCAGGGGCGTAAACTTCTGCTCATGCCGTTTCCATCTGACCTTGAGATCGCGCGTAGCGTCACGCCAAAGCCAATTGACGCCGTTGCGGCGGATCTTGGTTTCACTCCAGACGAGGTGGAGCCGTACGGTCGCACCAAGGCGAAGATCTCCATTGAGGCGATCGAGCGCATGGAGAAGCTCGGCACGCGCGGCAAGTACGTGGTGGTGACGGCGATCACGCCAACACCACTCGGCGAAGGAAAGACCACCACAACGATCGGACTTGCGCAGGGGCTCAACGTGATTGGGAAGAAGGCAACGGTGGCGATCCGCCAGCCGAGCCTCGGTCCGGTCTTCGGCATTAAGGGCGGCGCCGCTGGCGGAGGCTACAGCCAAGTCATCCCAATGGAAGAGTTCAACCTGCACCTCACCGGTGACGTCCACGCGATTGGCGCGGCGCATAATCTCGCCGCCGCATTCCTGGACAATCACCTCCATCACGGCAACGCGCTCGGCATTGATCTGCGTGCCATCACCTGGCCGCGCGTCGTAGACATCAGTGATCGAGCAATTCGAAAGACAATCATCGGCCTAGGCGGGAAAGAGAATGGCGTAGTCCGCGAATCAGAGACGGTGATCACCGTTGCAAGCGAAGTGATGGCGGTGCTCGCACTCGCCTCAGATCTTGCCGACTTGCGCGCACGTCTCGGCCGCATTGTGGTTGCCGAAACCACCGACGGAAAGCCGGTGACAACAGAAGACCTGAAGGTTGCTGGCGCAATGGCGGCACTGCTGCGCGATGCAATCAAGCCGAATCTGCTGCAGACGCTTGAAGGCGGTCCTGCCTTTGTGCACGCAGGGCCGTTCGCCAACATTGCGCACGGGAATAACTCCATCATCGCGGATCGAGCGGCACTTGCAACGAGCGAGATCGTTGTGACTGAGGCTGGCTTCGGCGCAGATATGGGGGCTGAGAAGTTCTTTGATATCAAGTGCCGCGCCTCTGGCATTGCACCAGATGCGGCAGTGATTGTGGCGACGGTGCGCGCGCTGAAGATGCACGGTGGCGTTGGGAAGATCGTGGCGGGGAAGCCGCTCGACCCAGCACTCAATCAGGAGAACGTTGCAGCGGTTGAGGCCGGCGCGCAGAATCTTGCGAAGCAGATTGAGAACGTCCTCGCCTTCGGCATCCCCGCGGTTGTTGCAATCAACAAGTTCCCAACCGACACACCAGCAGAGCACGAGGCGATCAAGCGCGTCGCGCTTGCTGCAGGGGCACGTGCCGCAGTGATCTCTTCGCACTTCACTGATGGTGGCAAGGGTGCGGCGGAACTCGCCGAGGCGGTCTGGGCGGCGGTTACATCTGGCGAAGCCAAATACGCGCCGATCTACGCAGACGATGTGCCGCTCGCAAAGAAGATTGAGACGATCGCGATGCGGATCTATGGCGCGGACGGCGTGGACATTGCACCTGCCGCTGCAAAACGACTCGCGAGACTCGAGGAGCTCGGCTACGGGAAGCTTCCGATCTGCATGGCGAAGACGCAGTACTCGCTCTCCCATGACGCGAGCAAACTCGGTCGCCCAACCGGTTTCCGAGTCCCCGTTCGTGGCGTCACGCTGGCGGCAGGGGCCGGCTTCATCACCGCGATCTGCGGCGACATGCGCCTGATGCCTGGCCTGAACAAGGCGCCTGGCGGCGAACGGATCGATCTCGACTTGACCCGTGGCGGGGAGATCGTCGGCCTCTTTTAGCGCTTGTTTCGTGCTCAGACGAGC
>Ga0208082_1000674_pt1 | contig 10200 bp, 6 predicted proteins | sample LakMenE09Jun09ns_FD_150683 | JGI IMG/M metagenome (GOLD analysis project Ga0208082, IMG submission 150683) | Freshwater microbial communities from Lake Mendota, WI - 09JUN2009 deep hole epilimnion ns (SPAdes) | ecosystem: Environmental > Aquatic > Freshwater > Lake > Epilimnion/Euphotic zone ... | reverse complement strand
TGGCTGCTATCGGTTAGGCGATAGTGCCCCAAGTGGCCTCATCCACTGCGTAAAAAGCTGCGTAAAACGCTGGCTTTGTGGCAGTAGGCCAAGATGTATAGCGCTTATTAGTCGCTGTACTTGGGTGTGAATGGGCATGAGAAGTAGCGCTAACGCGTAAAGCGTTAACGTTATGAGTGCTTACGATTGTTGACATCGCGTGCTCCCTTTTCTCGTATCCATCCACATTTTGGATGAAGTGCAAGGGTAAAGCATGGACCCGCGATGATGCAAATTAATTAATTACGAACTGGCGAGTAACCCAGATTCACGCAGGAATCGGCTCGGTTCTCCGCGATAACTCATGCGTAAATCCTTCTTCGCACGCGTGATTCCCACATAGAACAAGCGGCGCTCTTCATCGATAGCGCTCTGATTTTCTGGGCCAGTATTTCCTGATTCAAATGGCAATATCGATTCACTGACGCCAATTAAAAACACGCGTTCCCACTCGAGGCCCTTTGCAGCATGCAGCGTTGCCAAAGTCAGTACCGGCATTGTTGGTGGGTTATTTTGTTGCACTCGATCTTCAACTTCGCGCAAATACGTACGAAGCGTCTTTGGTGCAAATGAATCATCGGCATCTAGCTCACGCGCCAGGTGCAGTAAACCTGCAATGCCATCGATAGTGGCACCAGTTAAAAATGGCTGTGCCAAAGTGCGTAATTCATCGAGCCAATAGACACCTTCAGTTGGAATAACCGATGCGGTACGAACGCCCTTAAGAAATTCGCGCACATCCATGCGATCAAAAAATCGCTCGTTATTGCGCACTTGATACGGCAAGCCTGCTGCTGCAATCGCCTTTTCTATTGAGTTCAGCTGCCCATTGGTGCGAGCCAATATTGCAATCTCTTGAGCCGCAGCGCCTTCTGATAACAATGCGCCGATATCTTTAACAACGCCTACAATTTCTGCTGACTCATCTTTATAGGCTGCAATAGATGGCTTTGAACCGTGATCATTTTGGGCAACTAGTTCTTGTCCCATTGATGCACTTCGCAAAACAGTATTAGCCATCAAGGTAATTTCTGGAGTCGAGCGATATCCACTAGTTAATCTGATTACTTCGGCATCAGGAAAGCGTTGTGTGAATGTATTTAAGAAAACAGGCGTCGCGCCAGCAAATGAATAAATAGTTTGAGCAGGGTCGCCAACAACGCATAGTTCTTGGCGACTGCCAAGCCAAGCATTAATGACTCGTTGTTGCAGTGGTGAAATATCTTGATACTCATCGATTGTGAAGTGGCGATACTGATCTTGTACTCGCTCACGCACTTCACGCTCTTCTTCTAGCATCGCAGCAGTTAGCAATAAAACATCCTCAAAATCCATCGTGCGCTCTTGCTTCATCAATGACATATATGCGGTGTAGACCTGAGAGATCTGCTCTGGATTAATTCGTGGCTTTTGTGTGCGCTTTGATGCTTCGTTTACATAATCTTCTGGCACAACTTGTGAAGATTTTGCCCATTCAATTTCAGATGCAATATCGCGCATTAAGTCACGGGATGTAACCGATAGCGATCCTTGTAAATCTGCGCGTGTGATTGCCTGCGTAATAAAACCAGTCTTAGTTGTGAGTAAATCCGGAGCGCGACCACCAAATACTTGTGGCCAAAAATAAAGTAATTGCTTAAGGGCTGCTGAGTGAATTGTTCGTGCAGCAACTGTTGGAACACCTAATGAGCGAAGGCGCACGCGCATTTCACCAGCTGCGCGCGCGGTAAATGTAAGGGCTAATACCTTTTGTGGATCCATCACTCCGATTGATGCAGCGTAAGCAATGCGGTGTGTGATCGCACGAGTTTTACCTGTTCCAGCACCTGCAATTACGCAGACTGGGCCACGGCTTGCAAGTGCAACAGCGCGTTGTTCATCATCGAGGGAAGCGAGTATTTCTTCAGAATTTAGCGCCACGTTTCGCCACCAGTGAGTTTTTCTGCACCTGGTCCAAACCACAATGAAATCATCTTTCGTGCAACGCTAATCGTTGGTGGCAAAAGTAGTGAGCCATCTGCAACTGATGATTTAAGTTCATCACGACTAAACCATCGCACTTCTGTGATTTCCACTCCATCAGCTTTTGCAGTGCTTGGATCATCTACAACTGCAGAAAATGCAATCATGATCGATGCTGGAAATGGCCATGGTTGCGAACCTAGATATTTAATCTCTTTTACTTTCACGCCAGATTCTTCAAAGACTTCGCGTTCCACGCACTGCTCAAAAGTTTCACCCGGTTCTAGAAAGCCCGCAAAAGTTGAAAATCTTCCATCTGGCCATATTGGTTGATGTCCCAACAGAATTCGATCATCTTTATCTTTTACTAAAACAATGACTGCGCTATCAGTGCGTGGGTGATGCTGGCTCTGATCTTTAACGCAGACTCGCACTGATCCGCCAAGAGTTGATTGCGTTTCAGCTCCACACCGTGAACAGTGCGGATGCGAGCGATGCCAATTTGAAAGGGCAGTTGCCTGCATCGAAATACCTAACTCGAATTCATCGAGGGTTCCACCTAATTCGCGCAGCGATGCCAAACCTTCAACCGATGTTTCACCAGCTGCCAGACCTACTTCATCGCAATCCCAAGCAAAGTAAGTCGCCTTGCTTGCAGAATCAATGCCAAGAAAATACTTATCGCCACTAGTAAAAATCTTTGTAGTTACTAACTTTTCAACTTCGGCGGCGCTAAGAAATAGAAGCGACTTTCCATCAGTTGCTAATTGAGAGCCAGAGACGCGAACTATTTTTGCGCTATTCCACAATCGATCAAGTGCTGCTTCATCACTTCGAAGTTCACTTGCCCGATCTAGTGGGGCGCTAATTGGTTTGAGCGTGTTCATAGGGGGGCAACGCTACTAGCCTGTGCGCATGAGGCTGACATCGTGGAATCTGCTGCACGCAATGGCCATCCCGCCTGGTAATGCAGCCTCATTGCCGGGGGCAATTAAGAAAATCGCACCAGAAGTTTTAGCTATTCAAGAAGTTGATTACCTTCTGCCCCGCAGCAACTCTGCCAACCAAGTCCAAGATATTGCCAAAGCAATGAAAGCAGTTGATTGGGCTTTTGCTCCTTCTGTCATTGGAACACCTGGCGAAAAATGGCGTGGGCTTAACGATCATGATGAATCAATTATTACGGCGAAAAACAAAGGCGAAGGTGGATACGGAATTGGTTTTGCTTCAACAATTCCTGTGACCGCATTTGAACGCATTGAACTTGGTCGCTCGCTAGTTGGCATGCCACTGCTTGTGCCAGGTGGAGAAGATGGCAAAGGCAAACCACGTTTTATTTATGTGCAAGACGAACCACGAGTTGCACTGGTTGCCCACCTAGAAAATGGGTGGAGCATCATAAATACGCATCTCTCATTTGTTCCAGGAGTTAACATCGCACAATTAAAGAAACTCAAAAGATGGGCCGATGAATCTGCCTCCCAAACTGGTAACAAAATTGCAATCATGGGAGATTTGAATTTACCTAAAGGCTTGCCAGTTCTTGGTTCACAATGGAAATCTCTTCTGACCCAAAACACGTATCCAAGTTGGGGTGCAAAAATTCAATTTGATTACATATTGACCAAAGATGGTATTTCAAAGTTCAAGACGATTAAAACCACTGCCACAGGAATTAGTGATCACTTGCCAATTACTGTAGAGATTGAATAAGACTTACTAACGCTGCTTCATCGAGTAAATCTGCACGCTTATCTGTCACCGATGTAGGCACGTAATGAAATGCTGCACTTACTTTAGATACATCAATTGATTTTAATCGCGCCCAGGCCAAGCGATACATAGCCAACTGAATTGCAGCTGATTGCCCGAGTTGTTTTGACCCAGTCTTCCAATCCACAACTTCAAAGCCTTCTGGTGTTTCATAGACAGCATCGATTCGTCCACGCACAAGCACGCCACCAATAACAGATTCAAAGGGAACTTCAATTGCTGCTGGTTTGCGCTGGGCATATTCACTAGCAAGCCAAGCCTTTTTTAGATCTTCAAGTTTTCCATCTTCTTCAATTGGATCGAAATAATCTAAATACGAATCATCAAATAAAGTCATCGCTCCAAATTGTTTTTCAACCCATGCGTGAAATTGTGTTCCGCGACGAGAATAAGGATCTTGTGAACGCGGGATTGGTCTGCGAATAGCCAGTGCCAGTGCGTCTGGATCTTCGTGCAGTGCAACAAGAGTCGATGTTGATATGCGAGAGGGCAGCGCCACTTCGATAGTTGATGACGCACGGTTTTTTACTTCTGCAATAAGTGCTTGCGCGTCATGTATCCAGGAATCCAACGTTTCATCGCCACTTAAAGCAAGTGAGTGTGGTTGTGATTTCATAACTAGTGCCACACCAGCATCGAATACTTCACGACGTTCACCCAATGGATCCCTTGGCCAATACGCGCTATCAGGATCTACTTCTATAGGATTGCGAACTCCATCTTCTGGTGCACTGACTTGGCTAAGTAATACTCCGCCACGTTTGTCAGCAACTTCTGCAACGTGGGCAAATAATTCGCTGGGATCAACACTTCTAGAACCTTCACGCCACCATGATGTTGTGCAGAGCAAATGCGTGCGAGCACGAGTCACGGCAACATAACCGAGTCGAATCTCTTCTTGTTTTTTAATTGCTGCGCAAGATTTTCCATAAGCAGTGATTACTTTGCCTGCTTCGCTATCTTTTGTGCACTGTGCCAATGAAAATACAGGAAGCTCATCGCCATCTCCGCGAAGAACAAATGGAATTTGTCGCTCATTTGTAATCCAGTTATCTGGATCATTCGTATACGTACTTGGAAAGGTTCCTTCTGCTAATCCCGGGATTGCAACGAAATCCCATTCGGCGCCCTTTGCGGTGTGAATAGTTAAGAGTTGAACAACATCGCTGCGCACTTCAGGAGCGCCAGATTTGAGTCCGCCTTCTTTCTTTGATGTCACATCTAGCCACTCAATAAAGGCTGCGATGCTGCCACCGCTGCGCGAAAACTTTGAGGCTTCATCTAAGAATCGCTCAAGGTGGCGGCGACCATTGCGTGTGCCATCGCGCAAGGAAACTTCCAGATCAAGGTTTAAATAATTTTCAATCTCAGTAATTAAATCAATAATCGAACCACCTGCACGCGAACGTAATCTGCGTAGGTCAGATGCAAGGCGGGACAAACGCGTAAACCCAACTTCACTAAATTGAGCGCGAGATTCTTTATCGCACTGTTCTATTTCATCTAGCGCGTCAATCAGAGAACCAATGAAGAGATCATCAGCTTCGGCAGAATCAGGATTTCCAGCAGCAATCTTTGCAATGAAGGAGTGAGAATCTTCATGCCCGCTCTTTGCACGCTTCCTAGAATACGCACCAAGTGCTGCAATATCTTTTGCGCCCAGTGCCAGCCTTGGGCCCGTTAGATGACGCATCAACGCCGTGCCAGCTTCTGGATCTGTCACAACTTTCATCAGCGATAAAACATCTGCGACTTCTGCAACATAAATTAAGCCACCAACGCCAATTACTTCAACCGGAATACTTCGTGCACGCAGGGCACTTTCAATGATTGAAATTTGTGAACGCTTGCGCACCAAGACAGCAAAGGATGTTCGCTTCTCTTCTTCAATGGCTATGCGCTCAGGTGCAAACCAATGTTTATAGAAGTACTCGGCAATACCTTGTGCTTCACCGTCGAGAGTTTCAAATACGCCATATGCAATTTCACCATCTCCTGCAGTATCGCGCGGACGAAGTGGGTCTACTCGAACGGATGAAGTAGAACGAATCTGATCTGAAATTGAGTTCGCAATTTCGAGTATCTTCTTATCGTTTCTAAAAGTAATTGAGAGATTAAATAATTCAGCCCCAGTATGGCCGGCATTCTTTGGGAAATACTTCGCAAAGGTTCCAATTGTTCCAGCCGAAGCACCGCGCCATGTATAGATAGCTTGGCAAGGATCTCCAACAGCCATTACAGGATGGCCTTTTCCAAAGAGGGCTGAAAGCATGCGCACCTGTGATTGAGATGTGTCTTGATACTCATCGAGTAATACAACTTTGTACTTTGCGCGTTCTAATTCGCACGCTTCAGGGAATTTTTCTGCGATGTCAGCTGCAATCGACATCTGATCATCAAATGAAAGCTGTCCATCTTGCCTGCGACGCTTAAGAAACTCTTCAACCATCGGCAAGATCGCAATTCGTTGCTGTGCAATACGAACTACTTTTCGAACTTCTTCATTGCTTGTTCCACCGATTCGTTGAAACTCTGCCAACGTTTTTTCATCTTCTGCCTTAATTGAATCAAATGAAACTTGGTGTTCTAAAACTAATTTTGCTAGCCCTATAACATCATCAATGACTGTGCTAACAGCGCTCTCATTTGTGAAGTTTTCATCAGGCCAATTACGGACAACATCGGATGCAATTTGCCACAGCGCAGCATCACCCAGTGGATCACTCGTTGCATCGATACCTAAGCGAATAGCGTGCTCGCTAAGAATGCGCCCTGCATATGAGTGATAGGTGGTAATTGCTGTATCCAAAGCCAAGTCTTTATCTAATAATCCAGCTTCTTTTAATTGACGCAGACGTTTGCGCACTCGAATAGATAATTCACCAGCTGCTTTGCGTGTGAAAGTTAAACCTAAAATTTCATCGGGGCGCACAATTTTGTTGGCAACGAGCCACAACACTCGCGCACTCATCGTTTCAGTTTTACCAGAACCCGCACCTGCAATGACAACTGCCGGTTCCAGTGGTGCGCTAATGATTGCAACTTGCTCAGGCGTTGGATCAGAAACTTTTGAGTCAACGCTTCGAAGAGCTGCAGCTATTTCTAATGGAGAAATCATTCGATCACCGTGCGCCCTTCTGCCTTAATTGGGCACGAGCTCTTTACGGGACACTCTTTGCAACGTTTGTTAGTTGCGGCTACAAATTGCGCCGCTCCCATTGATTGTGCGATGCCTTCAATCTGAGTCCGAGCTGCTTGAATATCTATCGGCTCTTGCTCGCGTGTAGATATTTTCTGCACATCATGTCCCAAATAAACCAACGCTGCTCCGCTAGAAGTTGTACTCGCATGGTGCGCTGTGAAACCACCTTCGGTTACTGCAATTTGATAACTCTTAAGTTGCAAATTCTCTTTGGCCTTTTCATAAGAAATTGGATCTTTGCTCGTCTTAAAATCAATAACAAATAAGTTGCCTGCAGAGTCAACTTCTAATCTATCCACAGTTCCAACAATTCTTGCTTTGCCAACTGTGACATCGAATCCAATTTCTACCCCAACAACATCTCGATCGTGCTTCATGTGATATTTCATAAATCGAGAAATCATTGCAATCGCTTTTTCTTGCGAGCCTTTGCTGACCCATCCTTCTTGCGGATCAATCAGATTCCACGAACTCTTAAGTTTTTCAACCAGGATTGATTCGGTAATGCCTTCTTCTTGGACCATCAGCGCTGCAAATGCGTGAATCGCAGAGCCTAATACTTGAGCGATGCTGTCGCCATCTGTTCCACCGCTTTTTTCAAGAAACCATTTCATCCCACACTCTGTAAAGTTTTCCGCACTACTTGGCGAAATTGGTACAGCCTTTGTTGGATCAATAATGGGTTCGGTGGTACTTAACTGCGCAACACCTGTCCAGCTCTGCGGATCTGCGCTATAGATTCCAGCATCACCAAGTGATTTAATAATTGATGCCGCTTGAATTGCTCGTTCACCATCCAGCGCCGAACGCAAATCAGCTACTAACGCCGGTGTTGTGATGGGACGCGGCAGAGAGTATTGCGCTAACTCTTCGCTACTTTTATTAAGTATTGCTCCAGCGATTTCTTCAAAGAATTGTGATGGCTGATCATCTTCATATGAAACACAGGTAACAAAGAGTGAGTGATGAGCACGTGTTGTAGCAACGTGTAATAAACGACGCTCATCTTCTAATAGGGCACCTGCTGCAATGACATCTAATTCAGTACGGGCAAGATTTCCGTGACGTTCGCGTTCAACAAGTCTTTCAGCGCCCAGTAATGAACTGCGTTGGCGCAAGTTTGGCCACGAACCTTCTTGCAGGCCAGCAACTGCAACAAGATCCCACTGGCGTCCCTTTGCCGCATGCACCGTAAGTATCTCAACGCAATCAGGACGTTGACCTTGGGCGGTAATAACATCGCCAGCAATAACTTCTGCACTTACTTCACGGATAAATGCATGCGCACCAGAAAGTGGAAATCTCTCTGAGAAACGTTGTGCGCTTTGAAAGAGTTGCATCATTGCATCGAGATCTCGATCTGCCGCCGCTCCGCGATTGCCACCGCGTAGTGCGATCTCTTGCCACTGTGTACTAAGTTTTGCGCCATCACTTGTTTGTGCGTTATCCCAAATTGCCCAGAGTAAATCTTCACCACGTGCATCCGCTTTTCTAGCAGCCACACGCGCTTTAGTTAAAAGCAGATTGATTCGAAGAATTGGTTCGGCGCCTTCAATAGAGATGTCGCCAGTATCAACTGCCTCAATCAGTAATTGATTGCCACTTCGTTTGTCATCTTCTGCTCGAGTTGCTAGTAAAGATCTGCGAATTCGGCGAAGTGAAATCGCATCGGCGCCCCCGCATTCGCTGAGCAATAGCCGTTCTACATTTTCTGTATTAAGCGACTTTGTTTTAACTGCGATTTCGGCAAGTAATAAAAATGGCGCAATGCTTGCATTAGTTGCAAGCGCTTCGAGTTCGCCCGCAACTGGGATAGAAATTTGTGCAAATGCTCTGCGTACCGCACTTGTCAGCGAGCCAGGTGATCGCACAAGCACAGCCATCTGTGAGTATGGAACGCCATCGACTAGGTGTGCTCGACGAAATTGATAGGCAATGTATTGAGCTTCTTCAGATACAGATCGCAATCGCTCAATTGCAACAACACCCTTAGTTTTTTCATTCACACATGAGCGTTGATGTGTCTGTCCTGTGAGTCTAAAATTCGATGAAACACTCAAACCAACTGCGTGCGTTGATTGTGTACTTCGAAAATCTTGATTCAAAATTACTTGTGTGCCATTTTGATTGAGGTAGTAATCAATTTCGCCACTCACGCCATCAGGATCGGCGCCTCTAAAGCGACCGATTGCACTGTGCGCATCGCCAACTAAAACAAGATCAGCCGGTGCAAGCAATCGCAATAATCGTCGTTGAGCAGGATCAGTTTCTTGAAACTCATCGACCATGATTGTTTTAAATCGATTGCGAAGTTCTGAGAGCAGATCAGGATTGATTTCTAGATGCCTAATTGCTCTAGATAATAATTCGGATGGATCAATTCGCAGTTTTGAATCTCCAGCGGAAACTTCGCGCAAGAACATCGCCCCGTTATATCTCTTCCAAAAATCTGCAGCGCCTTGCCAATATTTCTCACCATAACTCTGTGCGTACTTTTCTAATTTTTCTGGTGTAACACCACGCTCTGATGCTCGCAAGATAAGGTCACGTAATTCGCGAGCAAAACCATGAGTTGATAGGGCAAGGTGTAAATCTTGTGGCCACTGTCGATAGCCATCTGCAATGTCACCTTCTAAGAGGTCTCGAATAAAGCTTTCTTGTTCGGGACCAGATAACAAAATTGGATCTGGATCATCTATGTGAGACTTCATTTTAAGAATAGAAAATGCGAGTGAGTGAAACGTGCGGGCAAGTGGTTCATGCATTGTGGCGCTAGTTTGTAGCGCAATTGCATCGCGCAGATCAGATGCGCTTTCGCGGCCAAAGGTAATAAGCAGAATTGAATCTGGATTTTGTCCTTGATTAATTCGAGAAAGTGCTGAGTGAATAAGCATTGTTGTTTTTCCAGTGCCAGGGGCGCCGAGTGCAATCAGTGGTGAATTGCGATGTGTGGTTATTGCTAATTGTTCTGGCGAAAGTGTGATTGCAGGGGCAGCAGAAATATTGCCGACAAGGGTTACTTTCGCTTTACTCACAGTGGTTATCTTGCCCGACCCGTGTGACAAAACCAGCCAAGAACTCGGCTGGCAGAACTAAGCGTTGAGGTTTGCCTTCTTTTGGCGTGATGTAGTGCGTGCACGTTCAGATCCATCGAGAACGACCTTACGAATTCGCACAACAGCTGGAGTTACTTCTACGCATTCATCTTCGCGACAGAATTCGAG
>Ga0208082_1000673_pt1 | contig 10202 bp, 10 predicted proteins | sample LakMenE09Jun09ns_FD_150683 | JGI IMG/M metagenome (GOLD analysis project Ga0208082, IMG submission 150683) | Freshwater microbial communities from Lake Mendota, WI - 09JUN2009 deep hole epilimnion ns (SPAdes) | ecosystem: Environmental > Aquatic > Freshwater > Lake > Epilimnion/Euphotic zone ... | reverse complement strand
CCCAAGATGAGAGGGGGAAAGGTTGGTCCGTAACCGCCGGCTGGTGTATGTGCGACTGGGATATCGGAGCACTTCATGAGATCACCATACGCCAATTAAGCACTTACCTAGCTCGCGGCTTCCATCTGGGCCACAAAAACCGACATGTCGAAGTAGTCGCGCCATTCAGAGATTTTTCCGTGAGTGACCTTGAAAACTCCGATAACCGGAAGTTCGGCCCAACCATTTGGTAATTGATGACGGTCGAGTCGTTCGAGAAATACGGTATCGCCGTCAACCGAAACGGTTTTGATGATGAATTCATTTCTGATGACGTTGGCAAACGCTGGCTCAAGTACCGAGCGCATGCCGTCAGGTCCGTGAACGGTCCCGGCTTCAAAGCCAAAGGCCACATTGATATAGACCAAGTCATCGGCGACAAATTGGACCGCTTGGCCGATGTTGTTGGATTCCATGACCTTGAGGAAGGCGTTGATGACATCGAGTGCCGGTGTTGAGCTCATGATGATTTCCTTTCAATACTGACGGTCGTCATTTTTGTAGTTGTGACTACAAAGACAATAAATGAAGCAACCGCTACAGTCAAGGGTGTGGGTTATCGCCATGACCAAGAATCTATTTTGAAGGCATCGAAGCACGTCGTATTGGCTGAAGGGGTCAGCGCCTTGAGTTATGGGCGAGTTGCCAAAGAACTTGCGATTAGTGACCGAATGGTGGTGTATTACTTTCCCGCTAAGGCAGATCTGATCAGTGCGGTCATCGTTGCGATTGGCAGCGAGTTGCAACTCATGCTTGAAGAAGCATTCGGTTCTGAACCTCTGAGTGCAAAAGAGTTGATGCGCCGAGCTTGGCCGGTGTTGTCTTTGAAAAAAGCGCAACCGATGTTTAACGGATTCTTTGAAGTGATTGGTTTGGCAAGCGCCGGGCAGCCGCCCTATGACGAATTGGCGCCGGTGCTACTGAACGGCTGGATTGATTGGCTGGCCGATCGGGTGAAAGCACAAAGTGGTGCACGTAGACGAGAGATCGCTGCAAGTGTTGTTGCTCAGATCGATGGATTGTTGATGATTCGGCGAATTAGCGGCGCACGAATCGCCAACGCTGCAGCCCGAGAATTAGGAATTGGTTAGTCAAGGTTTTTGCAACATTGTCCGATTCTTCAAAAGGCATCTAAGATCCCAGAGTGAAGTTAGATACCGGAACAGAAGATCTCCTGTGCGAACTTCGCGATGACGGCGTTCTTATTGCAACTCTGAATCGACCCGAGACACGTAATGCATTTAGTGCCGCAATGGGTCGTGCGCTCGGCAATATTTATGAAATGGCCGACAGCAATGATGCGGTGCGAGTTGTCGTGATTACTGGAACTCCACCAGCGTTTTGTGCTGGTGCCGATTTTTCTCGGGGTGCCGAAGTCTTTGAACGAACTGAAAGCGCAGAGTTCAGTTCAAATCCGGTCAACCCACCTGCATGGAAGATTCGCAAACCTGTCATTGCTGCGATCAATGGTCATGCGATTGGTATCGGACTCACACTTGCTCTGCATTGCGACCTGCGCTTTGTTGCACGCGATGCAAAATATGGAGTAGTACAAGTTCGCCGAGGAATCTTGCCCGATGCCATGAGTCATTGGACTTTGCCGCGACTGGTAGGTGTCGCCAAGGCCGCAGACATCTTGCTGACAGGTCGAACTTTTGACGGAACACAAGCCGTCGAGTTGGGGATTGCATCGGGTGTATTCGCAAATGATGAAGTTTTGCCGCGCGCCTTAGAAGTTGCTCATGACATTGCTGTGAATACCGCTCCAGTTTCAGTGGCGCTCAGTAAACGTTTGTTGTGGGAGTCCTTTGCGATGACGGCTGAGCAAATGAATCAGGCTGAAAGTGATCTGCATGTGCACCTGATGGGGAAAGCAGACGCACGTGAAGGTGTCAACTCATATCTTGAACGACGCGAACCGCAATGGTCGCTCAGTGTCAATAAGGATTACCCAGAGTTCTAGAGAATCCAGACTTGATATTGATCATGCCTGATTCTTTTGTATCCCTCGTTTGCCGGTGGTGTCGGGCAACAATGAATCCATGACAAGCACAGTGGTGGTTTTTCTCGTCGTCGCATCAATTTTCTCGGTAGGAGACTGGTGGGCGGTTCAAGCTGCGAAGAAATCACTTGAATATCTCTGCAAACCGTTAGCCACGGTGGCATTTCTTGGTGCGGCTATCGCAATCTTGAATGCTGATGGCGTGTCGCAAACTTGGCGCATCATCGCTTTTGTATTTTGTTTATTGGGCGATGTCTTCCTGATGCTTCCTCGTGATGCGTTTGTTCCTGGTCTTGCATCATTTGCGGTTGCCCAAATTTGCTTCGCGGTCAGTCTGTTGACCCAAGACGCGACTTTGACTCGACTCATAGTGGGACTCATCATTGTTGTGCCGACAACACTCTTCTTGGCACGTCGCTTCGTGAAATCAATTTCAACGTCGGGTCACAAAGAATTAGTGATACCTGTTGTTGTGTACATGATGGTGATTGCCGTCATGGCTGTCAGTGCAATGGCTGGTGGAACGGCACTTGGAATCGTCGGAGCATTGTTCTTCATGTTGTCAGACTCGCTTATTGCCGAACATCGATTCGTCAAAGAACGTGCGTGGCAACCAGTCGGCATCATGGTGACCTATCACTTGGCACTTGCGGGACTTGCTCTCGGCCTGTTGTAAAAACGACTTTCGTGAAGAGCAACGACAAGTAAAGACTGCGCAATGTTTTGGTGGAGTTGGGGGGGGAATCGGACCCCCGTCCATCAGGCGATGAGCGTTCGTGATACGACCATTCCCGATTTCGAGACTGACGGAATCTCACCGACGGGTCGGATATTTCCTATTGCTAGAAAACCACGGCACGTTTATGCGTGCAGTCAGTCTTTGAACGTGCAACACTCGTCAGTTATGGGTTCCGTGCTCGTCTTCGGTTGTGCGGACGATCAATGGTCATGAGAAGCCGGTTATTCCATCGGGTTGGACTCGTCGTTGCTCTGTCGCTTGGACTACTCGGAGCCATGTCAAGTTGCACGACATCCGTCGGACCGAGTGATGATTCGTCGGCTGCTGTCGGCTCGACGTCGACGTCACTCGCGCCTTCGGACTTTCCAGCGATCTCATCGTCATCGTCCCCTTCGACGACGGTGCCGTCCTCCGAATATGACCCGTACAACAACGCAAACCCGGCGATGGCAGCCGTCGGATCGGTCACAGACGAGTGGGTGACAACACCCGACGGCCGACGACGCCATTTTCGGCTCTATGTTCCGTCGGGGGTCGCAGTGGAGAGCGAAAACGTTCCGCTACTCGTGGCACTTCACGGTGGGTTGGGATCTTCGGAGCAGTTCGCGGCGAACTCCGGTTTCGACGAACTCGCCGAGGCGAACGGCTTTCTGGTGGTGTACCCCGACGGGATTCGGGCGATCCCCGAACGTCCCGGGCTACAGACATGGAATGGCGGATACTGCTGCGGTCCTGCCGCTGATCGAAACGTCGACGACGTGGCATTCATACTCTTCCTGCTGGATCTCTTGACGGAGCGGTTCGAGATCGACTCGAGCCGTGTTTTCGCGGCGGGACACTCGAATGGGGCGATCATGGCGTACCGGCTCGCCTGCGAATTGTCGGATCGAATCGTGGCGATCGGCGTGCAAGCGGGCAGCCTCGGGATCGATGACTGCCGGCCGATGGAGCCGGTATCTGTCCTGCACATTCACGGACTGGCCGACACCAATCATCCGATCGACGGTGGTCGTGGAACCGGGGTTTCGGGTGTCGAGTTCAGATCCGGTCGGGACGCGGTGACGGAGATGGCGATGAAGTTTGACTGCATCACCGATCCGAGCGATCGCACGATGACATCCAACGCGGATGTTGAGAACCTCGTATGGTCGGGCTGCGAAGAAGGATCGCGTATCGAGTTGGTGACGGTCGCGGGCGCGAGCCACGCGTGGATGGGTCACCGATCGGTGACCGCGGGATCGGCGGCCCTGGTTGGCGAGCCGTACATGGACTTTGATGCGAGCCGCGCAATCTGGTCGTTCTTCAACCAGCATTCACGCAGATGATGGCCCATTTGAAAGTTGCGTAAACACGCAAGTGTTGCCGGCAAAACCCGTCAACACCCCTTGGTGGAGCTGGGGGGAATCGAACCCCCGTCCATCAGGCGATGAGCGTTCGTGATACGACCATTCCCGATTTCGAGACTGACGCAATCTCACCGACGGGTCGGATATTTCCTATTGCTAGAAAACCACGGCACGTCTTTGCGTGCGGTCAGCGAACTTTCTCGCGGTCAGCGTTCTTTCTAGCTGTCATCCCCCGCTTCTGTTGCCGGGCTGCGGTGGATCGGCCCCGTGCGCCATTTCTGGTCACGATGTCTCTTTACAACCTGAGAATCAGGCGGCAAGAGCGAATTGCTGGTTGGCAATTCTGTTTTTTGCCCCGTTTAACGATTCTGAGCAAATCGGGTCGCACGCTCGGCCACCGGAACTCATGTCGAAACCTGTCAGCCCCAATAACGTCAATGCAGTTAACACCCTACAGGGAGGGGTGGATGATCGTTCTCAGATCTTGCCTTTACGTTGACGTCCCATTTCGCGATCGATATCGCGTTGGGCATCTTTCTTAGCCAATGCCTGACGCTTATCGCCCTTGGTTCGGCCTTGGGCAAGAGCAAGTTCAACTTTGGCGCGACCATCTTTGAAATACAAACTCAACGGAATCAGCGCTAAACGTTCTTGACCAACTCTGGCCGACAAGCGGGCGATTTCGCTGCGATTTAAGAGCAATTTTCGCGGACGATTGGGATCGTGTGCTCCGACGCCGTGGGCAAATTGATATGGCGAAATATGCATACCTTCAAGCCACACTTCGCCGTTGTTGAACCGCGCGTATGTGTCGACGATCTGTACATGACCTTCACGCAGACTCTTGACCTCGCTACCTTGCAGCATGATGCCGGCTTCGACAACATCCAAAATGGTGTAGTCGTGACGCGCCTTGCGGTTGCTGGCGATGAGTTTGGTGTCGGTGGCTGACATGTCGGTGTCAGGTTACGGCATGGGCGAGAAGGCGATACATGTTCGCCGATACAGTGTTCATTGTGAACGCAAGCCGCGAAGAACTTCACGTGACTCCCGAGGTCTACGACGCCATGGCGGCTTTGGCTTTGGTCGAATATCCCCTCGAGGCGTGTGGTCTCATGGCCGGTGCACCTGGGTCAAATGTGATCACTCGTTTCTTCCCGTGTCGCAATATTGATCAATCGGCTCGCATCTACACGATTGACCCCAAGGACCACTTGCGGGCCGAGCGCACCGCCGAAGATGCTGGCCTCGAAATCAGGGGAGTCATGCATAGTCATACTCATACCGAGGCGTATCCGAGCCCGACCGACGTGGCGGCGGCTCCCGATCCCGAGTGGCACTACCTGATCGTGACCCTCAAGCGTGAAAAGCCTGAAATGCGGACGTACCGCATCCAAGCAGGGGGAATCACCGAAGTCACACTCGAAACTCGGGTCTAATCCGACCTTGTGTTCTCATTTCGTGGGTAATTCATTACAATCCTGAGTGGCTTAGTAGGGAATTGACCCTACGGCGAACTGGTTGGAGGTGACAATGATTCCGTACGAAAGTGTTCTCGACCTGATTGGCAACACCCCGCTCGTCGATGTGAGTCGTTTGTCGCCCAATCCCAATGTTCGAATTATCGCCAAACTTGAAAACCAGAACCCATTTGGTTCGGTGAAAGATCGCATCGCCAAGGCCATGGTCGAAGACGCCGAAAAGCATGGGCGTTTGATGCCAGGTCAAACAATTGTTGAGCCGTCGTCGGGCAATACCGGAATTGCTTTAGCTGCCATTGCGCAGATCAAGGGTTATCCGATCAAGATTCTGATGCCGACCAGCGTTTCGATTGAGCGTCGACAAATGCTTGACATTTTCGGAGCCGAAGTTATTTTGACTCCAGGCGAAGAGGGATCGAATGGTGCGGTTGCTCGAGCAATTGAAATGGCGAAGCAAAATCCCGACTGGTGCTTCTTGTATCAGTACGCCAATGATGCCAACGCTCGTGCTCACTACGAAGGCACTGGTCCTGAAATTTTGCGCGATTGCCCCGAAATCACTCACTTTGTTGCTGGTCTCGGAACAAGCGGAACTCTGATGGGAACGGGTCGTTTCCTTAAAGAAAATAAGCCCGGTGTCAAGATCATCGCAGTTGAGCCACCACTTGGTGAAAGCGTTGAAGGATTACGCAACCTTGATGAGGGCTACGTTCCGCCGTTGTTTGATAACTGGCATGGCTTTGACATTCTTGATCGCAAGCGTGTTGTTCGACCTCGCGAGTCAATTGAGTGGACCCGTCGCCTCGTACGTGAGTGCGGCATTTTCTCCGGCATTTCAGCGGGTGCAGCTCTCGCTGGCGCTGCCAAGGTGGCTAGCGAAATTGAAGAAGGCACGATCGTGTTCATCGTGTGCGACGGTGGTTGGAAGTATCTGTCGACTGGCGCCTACACCGACGACCTCGACGAGGCCGAAGCTCGCGCCGAAAAGATTATTTACTTCTAAGAATCGGGATTTCTTTCCGTCACCGCACAATTACTGTGGGTTGAGTCGTTTCATTCATGATGTGCCGCTCTGATGGGCGATACATCATCATTCACGACAGATCGGAGACTCATGGGACTGAATATTCAGTATGTGCCTAACTTGGCTACAGCGATTGACCCCGTCGCCGATTTTTTGCAAACAAGTATTGAAGGCGCTGATTTGTTTCAGCGCGAATACGTAATTGTTCCAACTGCCGGTGTGAAGGCTTGGTTGATGCCCGAGTTGGCCCGTCGTTTCGGAGCGCGCCCCGGTTTTTCAGACGGAGTGGTAGCCAATATCGAAGTTGGCTATGTCGGGATGCTGAATCGCTTCATCGCCCCCGATCGAGTGATGTCTGATGATCCTTGGTCGATCGATCGCATGACGGCGCGACTCCTTACAATCTTTTCTGCCAATCCCGAGCATGTGTATTACCAAGATCTCATCGAGCGTTGCGGTGGACCGTTGCGAGCGGCGCGTCGCATGGCTGACCGCTTTGACCGTTATGCCGTGCGACGTCCGGGCATGATCGTGGCCTGGGAAAATGGTTCGCCCATTTTGACTGCTGAATCATCAACCGAAGTGCTTGACAATGAATATGTCATGCGGGCTTTATCGCCCGAACAAATGCCACAGTTCGAATTGTGGCGCGAACTGCGAGTGGCGATTGATCAACCCAGTTGGCCGATGGTGACTGCGCAACTGTTGGACAGCATCGCGAACGGAACAAAGATTGAGGGCGTTCCAGCGCGTTTGCTTGTAGTGGGCCTGCAATCGCTTTCGTTGCAAAACCTTCGAGTACTTGAAGCCCTCGCAACAGTGAGCGACGTGCGAGTGTTTCTCGTACATCCGTCACCAGGACTCGAGCGCCATTGGAGCAATGAACTAGCGACATTACCGTTGACGAGCGGAGTCGTCCCGTTGCGCGAAACAAACTTTGTGATTCCAGAAGGCGTTGACTCACTCGTTGCATCTTGGTCACGTGGTTCGTATGAATTACAGAAGGTATTGGCTTCGCAAGGTATCCGACCGAGTTTTGCTCAGGCAATCCAAAATGCCTCCGACACACTTCTTCATCGCCTGCAGAACACCGTGGCATTTGATCTTGCAGCTGTTCCAGGCACTCTTGATGCGAGCGATCATTCGCTATTGATTCATCGCTGTCATCACATATCTCGCCAAGTTGAAGTTGCACATACCGCTCTTCTACATGCGTTCAATGAACTTGAAGACTTGCAGCCTGACGAGGTCGTCATTTTGTGTCCAAACATTGAATCGGCGGCACCATATCTCGAAGCTATTTTTGATCGACCGGTGAAAGTATCTTCGGGGCGTACGATCAAGATTCCGCTCGTCGTGGGTGACCGTTCGCTACGTGAAGTCAGCGATGGCGCCGACTTACTCAATACCTTGCTCGCAGTCACCATGGGTCGCTTCTCGGTTGATGACGTGATGGGGCTTGCGACGTCGTCGTTGGTCCGCAAGCAATTCAATGTTTCGACCGATTCAGTTGCGCTGTGGTATCGCATTGCCGATCGGGCACGGGTGCGTTGGGGTCTTGACGCTCAACAGCGTGCGCATGCCGGGTTGAATGCGCCACAAGAAAATGCTCATACCTGGAAAGCGGCCATTGAACGCACACTGTTGGGGGCCACGCTGCCCGATAGTGCGCCGGCCATTGAGCTTGGCGGGGTAGTACCCATGACCGATTTTGAGGTGTCTGATATTCCAGCGATTGCGCAACTCATTGCAATTTTGGATGTGCTTGGCAATCTCGAAGTCCAAACGCACATTGCTCAAACAGTTGGGCGTTCATGTGACATGGTTCAAGAAGCACTCATCTCGCTCGCAGGTTCAACTGATCCCGAACTAGAAGCAGCACTTGAAGCCCTTGACCATGTTCGTTTCAGCATGGGTGGCGAAGAGTCAGCTTCGATTCCGGTTGCCTTTGCAGAATTTGCAGATGTGTTGACCGAGCGACTCACAGCATCTCCTGGCCGTCAACCATTGCGAACTGGTGCAGTGACGGCATCGTCAACAATTCCGTTACGCAGCGTTCCTTTCCGCGTGATCTGTGTTCTCGGAGTCGATGATGGGTCGCTTTCGCTTGGCGAGTCCGAAGGCGATGATTTGGTCGATGCTCAACAATTTGTTGGTGACCCCGATGCCCGAGCCGAACAGCGACGTGTTCTACTCGACGCGGTAATGGCTGCCAAAGAAAGACTCATCATTACTTGTAATGGTCGAAGTATCAAGAACAACACACCGATTCCGCTGGTAACTCCGTTAGCTGAGTTTGTTGACTTCTGTGGTCGTCATGGCGTTGAAAATCGTAAGTCCCGCGATGGCGAAGATTGCTCGCAGATCGAAGTGATACATCCTCGGCACGCCGCGAGCGAAAAAAACTTTGTCAAGGGCGGCGTCATCGGTGATCGCATTTGGTCACCCGATGATTCGCTACGATCACTCGCCGAAGCGATTCGCGAGCACCGGATTGATGAAGGGGCAGTTTTTCAGGGTGGCCTGTTTAATGTTGAACGACAGCAGATCGTTGAACTTGCCGATCTGGAGCGAGCATTTGTTAACCCACTTGATCTTTTCTTGAGTCGAACGTTGCGCGTCAACACCTATCGCGAAGACTTGAGGCCAGACGATGCGACACTGCCATTGGCATCGAAGAATTTCAAAGAGGTAGCTCGCTCATTCCTTGATGGCTTATTGGCCGAAGGAATTGGATTTGACGTCAATAAATGGCGACAGGCCATACGGCTGACTGGGATACTTCCAGTAGGTGCGTTTGGTGAAGCAGAACTATTAACAGCTGAATCTCTTGCCCGAAGCTTTGTTGATAAAGCCAATGAAAAGGGCTTTCACTTGGTTGATCTTGAAACAATTGATATTGAGTTACGCCTGGCCGACAAAAGTTTGGTGAGGTGTTCGTTGCCAGGGGTAGATCTTCATGCCGATGTACCTGCATTGGTGTTCACCTCGTTTAAAGATGATTTTGACGCATCGTACTGGAGCGACAAAAGAGCCTTGGCAGTACGATTGTTGGCTTTGATTGCTGCTGGTTCCCCAGTTGAGTGTGTGTGGGCAATCCACCAGAAAGACAAAAAGACCAATCCTGCGATCGGCCAAGTCAGAAAAATGCCTCTATCAGTTAAATCTCCAATAGAAAATTCGTTAGAGAGAATGGCAACTTTGGCAGAGATGTATTACATCGCTCAATCAACCCCAATCGGCCGTTTCAACGGTGCAGTCCATAAGTTGAGCGTTGATCGTGACTCTGCTCGAAAAACTTTTGATGAATTTGTTCGGTCAGATCGTTATAGCAACTCGGGCGAATGTCTGTGCTTTGGCGCCGACCCTGATTTTGATGTCGTCTGCGCTCCAGGTGGAATCCTCGAGCAATATTGGGCATTGGCTGAAGCGGTATTGCAAATAGCGCCAGGCACAAACCAAGGAGTGTACGCAATCTCATGAGTGCTACACCTACGTCTATGATCGCCCTTGATTTAGCGACCGAAAAATTAGTGAATGGCCTTGTGATTGAAGCAAGCGCTGGAACTGG
>Ga0208082_1000670_pt1 | contig 10216 bp, 3 predicted proteins | sample LakMenE09Jun09ns_FD_150683 | JGI IMG/M metagenome (GOLD analysis project Ga0208082, IMG submission 150683) | Freshwater microbial communities from Lake Mendota, WI - 09JUN2009 deep hole epilimnion ns (SPAdes) | ecosystem: Environmental > Aquatic > Freshwater > Lake > Epilimnion/Euphotic zone ... | reverse complement strand
CCCAAGAGCATTACTAAAGCAAAAGCACTTAGGGATTTTAAAGTGTTCAACGGGCTTCTCGTGGAAGTTGGGTTTTTAAACGTTTTTGTTGTTTTGCCTGTTTCGGCATTTTTTAAATTAATCATATAGTTGTATTATATTTTTTATGTTTTTTCTCTCCAATGATCTTCAAAGAGGATATTTCTTTATGTTTTCTATATGTTAGATATTGGTTGCAGAGTTTTTGTTGTTTTGCCCAGAGGATAGATGGGGCATCAGAAAAACAATACCCCTCCCATAATCAGTGCCACGTGTTTTCTGAAAATGAAAAATATATATTTAATCCCTTTCTATTACAAAGGTTATCATTTTATTTGAGCTTTCGCTTTAAGGAAATGTTATCAAATCGCTATGCTGTTTGCGATTTAATACCTTGGATTGAACAAGAAACAATCGTAATCTAGGCTTCGCTCTTTATTCTTGAAAATATAGTTGAGCGATAGTTCAAAGGTATTGGGGCGGGCACTGTTCGCGGCATTGACTTCGCTCCCTAGACTATTGGTCACCATATCATAAGCGGCCGTGATGCGTATTTTTTTGATTTCAAAGCCTACTTTAGGTATCAAAGCCTGCGTTTGGATTCCATTCCATCTAGACCAGAGGCCTGCGTATAGGATGATGTGATTATCATCTTCTTTACGGAGATTATAGGCTATGGTAGCTCCCGTATTGATTTGTGAGGCCTTCGCTTGATAGGCGTACATCAGCCCTGGTATGATATTGACTTTGTCATTCAATACGAGATCTCCTCCGAGCTGTGCGGTAAATTTCATAGGTACACTGGCAGCGGGATTCCCTGCCGTACTGAATTTGTCTTTAGGACTAATCAAATGATAAGCCGAAAAACCGCCGTATAAAACACTATTATTCTCCAATCGATAATCAGAAAAAATACCGGCATGAAAATCAAATCTGCGCAAGACATCTGCCGCAGTAGGCTCCGTTTGACGAAAATTTTGATTGACCTTGTTGTAATCAAAATAATTCTGACTATACCAGCCCTGAAGACCGAAAGAGATTCCAAATGTCTCCGTTATTATTTTATAGGATGCGGATAATCCTCCTTCCAGCGTATTGAATGTTTTGTTATTGGTCTGATCATTGAGAAGGACGACTCCGAGACCTATCTTATTTTTAAATAAATTGAAGTCTGCCGAAAAGCTCGGTGTCTGATAGAGATAACTCGTCGTATTGACATGGCTCCACTGGGCTCTGTAGATACTGCTGAGTCGCATGTGACCGTTAAACTTTCCTGTCAGTGCAGGATTCAAAGTCAGTGGCGAAGCATAAAATTGGGAAAAATGAAAATCCTGCGCTTGACTATTGAAAAAACTGACTAGAATAATAGTGATATTCAAAATGGTTTTAAACCCTCTCATAGTAGGATGCACATTATTTTATAAGCGTTAAACCGCCTGTTTTAGAGATGATTTTACCATCAAAATTGTATTGAATCGTATAAACATAGGATCCCTGTGGCTGGTCAGCATCATTAAATTTTCCATCCCATTTGGCATCAGCTCCTGACCCCTCATAAATCGTCTGTCCCCAGCGGTTGTAGATTTTATAGGAGAGTATAATGACGTTACCTTTAGAAACAGGGCCTATCACATCATTGATTCCATCTCCATTCGGCGAAAAGGCCTCATCGATTTCTATATCCGCTATGACACTGACCCATTTGTTCAGTGTATTTTCACAGCCATTTCTATCCTTTATTTTCACTTGAAAATTAGTTCTATCTAGAATGGTGAAGGTCATTGGATTATTGGTAGAGTTATTGATAAGCCATATATAGGATATACCTCCAGTAGCGGTGAGTTGTATCGAAGTTCCCTGCTGTACTAAGGTATCAGGTGTGACCGTGATAGTTCCATTCGGTAGAGGATAGATGACAATAATGATTTTCTTTAGCACGCTGTCACAGAAAGGAAATACTCGTTTTTTAATAACAGAGTCTTCTACCGCATTAGTGGTATATCGCCGACTTCTAAACATCAGTTCTTCACAACCTCGAAGAGTGTCCGCTGGACCGGCAGTAGTTCGGTGCAATGTCAATCGAATCAATCGCACTAAACTATCGCAGCCTTTCGCATTGCGCAGGGTATCCGGTATGATGGTATTGGACTTATATACTCTGGCCTTGAACATGAAACTGTCACAAGACGCCGTGTCTCTCAGGACGCTGATAGGCACACCCCTCGTCAATTCTAATCGGATGATACTATCACAGCCTTTATTTTTAGTTATTTTATGAAAGTATGCGCCTTCAGAATTCAAAATAGTCCCATAAAAATTATAGGTTTGTCCAGTATTGAAACATGCCGTTATTCTAGTGGTGTCATTGACTAGAATGACAATAGGCGTCTGGTAGATGATCGAATCACAAAGTCCATTTAGTTTTTTTACTGTGTCAAAATGTGTGGTACTACTCGTATAGGTTTTACCCCCTATCCGCACCGCTTTGCAGGAATCTACCAAGGGTCTATTGATGCGGGATGGAGCAGGAAAGATTTGTAAGAATGTAGGGGTAATTATACTATCACATGTCGGGGCTAGGATACTTCGAATAGTATCAAAAACGGTAATCGAACTCGTATATACTCTGGCCTTGAACGTATAGGAAATACATGCAGGAATAATGACGGTAGGTCGAGTTATTTTTTGAATGAACGTGATAGGGAATTCATGAATGAAACTATCGCAACCAAGTTTGTTTTTAATAGTGTCGCGGTGCGTAGCACTGGCAGTGTATGTGACGCCACTGATCGTGTAGCTCGGTTGACAGGTATAGATGCGTTGGGTATCTCTTAGTACGGGTGAAACGCTCAGGTCTAGATGAAAAACTCGAAAGCATTTCCGGGTCGTAGAGCTGTCTATATAATAATTTCCCTGTGCGGAGTAGTTTGTGCCTCGGAAAGTATAAGGGAATCCAGGCTTATAACAGGCTTTGGTAGTTACTGTGTCATTTTTTAATATGAGAATGGGTTGCTGATAGATGATCGAATCGCAAAGACCATTCTTCGTTTTTAAAGTATCAAAAGCCAGGGCATTGGCGGTATAGGTTACCCCTTTAAAGCGAACAGACTGGCACGAATCTAAAGAAGATTTCGAAGCAGAAATACTAGAGTCGGACTTTTGCGTAGTAAAACTTTGGGTATCCAGACAGCCATTTTCGTTAAGAGTGACTGTATATGTGCCCGACTGATAGATTTTAGTTGAATCTATAGTTGCACTATTCGACCATATATACGTATTATTTGCATTCGGTCTTGGATTCGTATTCCGCGCTTTGGCTATAATAGTATCTCCATGACAGAAATAGCTAGGTGCTGTGATCTGAGCATTTGGGCACATCACGACCAATTTGACTGTATTGCTCGTAGCAATGCTTGCGGTATTCAGGCAGCCGCCCGTATTGGGATGATTCCGAAAGACGCCTTTTAGATGCAAGGTATCGCGTCCACACATCGTCGTTTGATTCACTACAAATTTTACTGTATCGACTGCATGAACGGCTGCCAACGGTCCATTACAAGGATTCAATGTATTGATTGCTACTCCGCCATTGGCTTTGGTAGATATACCAGAAGGATGCCTCAACGCATATTCCCCATCTACATTACTGAGTCCTGCTCGACTGTATTTAAAGGTGTCTATACAGCTCGAACAATTGCTCAGTCCAAGTATGGTTGTTTGGGGTGGAGTGGTCGTGCTAGCTCCATTGGTGAAGGCTCCGTTCGTTCGCTGACAAGAACTCTGCATGACGTATAATACAAGACCACTTGCGCAGATATTACTTAAATCGTACTTTTTGGTCACATTGCTACTGCAAAAAAATATGACATAGCTATTGGGAGGAATGGTAGTTGTCGGTGTGACAATTTTAGTTTTATTGGTATCACAGCCAGTATTGCTCCGAATAGAGTCCATCAAAGCTGCAGTAGGTGTCTGCAAACTGCATGAAGACCCCGTAATGTTTATCCCAAGGTTGGCAGCGCCTATCGAGTTAGTAGGATTATAGGTGAGTTGAAAATTGGCCGCATTAAACCCCGATCCCGAATGAAGAATGATAAATTCATTGTCTTGCTCTGCCCCAGATCCATTGCATGAATTGACAAAAATGGATTGGATGGTAGGACATTGAGAACAGGAAGTGGTGCAACTCGGACATGCAGTAACCGCGCCTAGTGTTGTATTGATCTTAGCTGATTTCAAAAATGAACCTTGGGCAGCATACGGATTATAAGCGCTCGTAGTATCCCAGTAATATTTCACACTGTCCATACCTAAAACATTATTGACTGTAGAAGTCAATCGAATCGTATCACCAAAGCATACCTTGACTACTCCATTGGTGTCATTGACCCTGAACGATTGATAGGTAGGGCATTGAGAATAGCCATTAAAATAACTGAGGCCAATACACAGGAGAATAAAAAAGCGCTTCACAACTTGACTGAAATTTAATAAACAAATATCGATGAAATATTGTGCGAATGCACTTATGCTAATGTTAATAATTGTTGTGAGTCTAGAGATAGATAACAATAAGTTAATATTGGAAATCAAAAGTTGTAAGCTCTAAACTGTTACATTTTTTTAGTCAAAAAAAACCTCGACAATGAATGCCGAGGTCTTGGGAAAAAATAAATAAAAAGAATATGTTACCTTATTTTGACAAACTTTGATGATAGTTGTTTCCTTTAGAATCTGTGAGTTGAAGGTGATATTGTCCATTTGCTAAATTTGAAACATCTATTCTACCATCTTGAAGGCGACCGCTCAATACTTTGGATCCTAGAGAACTATAAATAGAGTAGTCATAAACTAATGAAGAACTCGCTACTTGAATATAAAGTAAATTCTGAACTGGGTTAGGGAAAATCATAATCAAATTGTTATCCGCTGCTTGAATACCCAATGGAGGATTGGTCGCTTTACATACTACGACTTTGATATTATCGCTTGCTTTGTTTTTGCAACCTTTGCTATCGGTTACTTCATATGTGATGGTATAGTTTCCTACTCCACTCGTTTTTGGAGAGAATGCGGTAATTACATTGTTATTCAACTTAAAGCTACCTCCTGCAGGCGAAGCACCAGTAAGGTTTAGATTAACTATCGTATCACAGATACTATCTAGTGGTAAGTTGAAAGTCACCGTAGGCAATGGATTGACCACTACATTGATAGCATTTGAAGTTAAAGAACAACTAGGGTTCAACGTGCTAACTATGGCATTGTAGCTCCCTGAATTTTTAGCAACAAAACTAGAATCTGTAGAGCCAGTTGTGGTATTATCTTTAAACCATTGATAGGTAACATTGGATTGTGATACTGCTTTGAGTCTTGCGCTATCTCCTTGACAGAACTCTGTATTTCCCACTGCTGTAATCGTTTTATTGAGATTCGTAAAGCAAGTTTTTAATTTGTAAATAGAGAGTGTAGAAGAAACTTCATTAGCCAATATCACCCAATCTTGTCCATCTGGTGACTCAGATGATGGCACATGAATGATACCTTCGGCACCATTATCTCCGCCATAGCTGGCAGTATTTCTTGTGTTTTTATAATCTTGGAAAACAGGTGCAGCTGGATTCGTCACATCATATACCATACAACCACCAATTCTCTCAAGTGCTACAAACGCATAAGTATTATTTCCTATTTTAGCCGTAGCCACTCCTTCTGGTTCTGGGCCTTTGTCATCGCTTCTATTTTTACGCGTATTATTAGAATTACTCGCATTGAATATTGGTGCAAGCGTCGGGTGTTTGGCTATCAACCATTCCATATCAGATCCTCCGTCCCAGACTGGAGCTCCCGTGGTGGCATTGAAAATAGAAACGGAACGCGAACCGAAGGTGTGTATTTCGTCAAAATCACCATCGCCATCGGTATCTCCAGATGCGGTGGTTATATTTAATCTACCTAGATTGGCTTTCAATTCTTGGCGATTTGGAAATTTTGCACTATCGAGAATGTAAGTCGCATCACTTATTCGTTTAATTTCACTGAAGGCATTATATTCTCTTGCATCGCCTTCATTCGCAGTTATGATATAGTTTTGACCTGCTATTTGGAATGAGGAAATAGCATCAGGCATATAGACGCCTTTTACTGGCCACTGTGCTATATGAATATCGCTTCCTTGGTCGCTGGCATCCATAGCTCCCATTCCTGCGGAGAAATCCTTGGTTCCCAATGCTCTGATTGCTGTTATTTGTTTTGAAATTAAATTCACGATAACTATGGCGTTGTTTTCCTGACATGCTACCTGGGCTATAGAATCTCCTGGCAATACGGTAATATATTCTGGTTCCATATCTTTGGCTACAGTAGCACCGAGTCCAAAAATTCGAACTCCATTGCTTCTCAAAGTGGCTATTTGACTATCATAACCAGTAAAGTCTAAGGTCGTCACATTAGCATTGGTTACACTTGCTAATCCACCACTGATATCGATAATAGAAATACTTCCATTAGGGTCTGCGCTGTAGGTGGTGTTCGGCTCTCCTTCATTTGGTGTTAAAACTTGCGTTCCTGAATGATTAAAGGTAATCATATCAGGCATAGCGCCTACATCTACCGAAGAAATAAACGTTCCTGCTGTGTCCATAAAGACCACTTTACCATTTGCCTGTGGATTGGCATTGTTTTCTATGGCCAAGGCGATTTTCCCATTATTTGCTGCCACCGAGTTGATGTTTCCATAGGTAGATAAGCTGATAGATCGAATCAAGCTCGGTGAAGTGGGATTGGAAAAGTTGATTATGTCTAATTTATTTCCAATAGAATTCGCGATAAACAATCTTTTGGATAGTTTGTCATAGGCTACAATTTCAGCAGAATTGCTTCCCGAAGCACCATTGCTAAATGAAGTGATATGCTCGAGTTCTACATATTTCTGAGCAGTGAGGGCTTGCTTGTCCTCATCTTGTATAAATACGGTATGATGATTGTTCAATGAATCTGCCAGTTTAGCATTGACTAGATTTTTCATTTTTACGATAAAGTATTCCGTAAATTCAGAAGTATTATCATTAGTGATTTGAAAAGTCAAGGTATCATTTCCATTTTGTGCACTATCCCACTGGAACATCATGGTAGCAGGAGCGGTATAGTCTGTTCCACTAGTTGCAGTAGCTAAAGGTATGACTTCCAGCTGTGCAGTGGCTGCTTGGTTATTGGCACCGTTGAGTTGCGCTATAACTCTGACTACACTAGTCGTTTCATTGACGGTCGTTCGTGTTCCGACAAATGAAATCAAGCCGTTAGCTACAATAACTGTAGGTGGTGGGTAAATTCCAGAACTAGCGCGAATGACACCTACAGAGGGCTGAGGTGTGATTGTATTGAGCGGTATATTCCAGTTCGTTCCTATATTATTATCATTGGTAGCCGCATTCAATTCAAAAGAGTAGGCATATACACCAGATAAAGCTGCTGGCCAGCCATTATTTCCTACGAAATAGCTGACAGAATCCACGATTTGATCTAACGAATTTCTTATCACCAAAATATCATCCGTGGAACCTAATCCTGCTGTTAATGCATGCGCGGTATCCAGTTTTAAATGTAGTTTGGCCGTAGAAGGAGCCGTGGAGAACATTCGGACTCTGCCTGGGTGTAAAGTGTCTACAGGGAAATTGCCACCTGTTCCATTGGTCCATTTTAATCCTCCTAGATTCACAATAGTAGGCCCCGCATTATAGACCTCAATGGATTCTACATCATTTGGGGAATGAATGATTTCTGTAATCACAAGATTGGGCATCGACTGATTCCAAATCAAATTCATCGTATTGGATACATTGGATACATTGGAGAAGTTCTTGACATTATTGACCGTCAAAGTATATGGTAGTCCATCGGAAAGAGCCGCATGGAAAATCAATGCAGTATCACCACTTGCATTGAGTTGAATGGAATCAATCGTCAATGTTGGAGCTAACACATAATTCGCAATAGTCTTAGCAGAACTAGACGTCACCATTTGATTAAATCTGACCCAGGTTCTGTTATTAGCTGTTTGTCTAAAAGTGGTTATCTGCGGAGCTGGATTCACTGGAGGTGGTGGATAAATACCTGGTGTAGCTAAAATAGTACCACTCGAAGAAGAGATAATATTATTAGGTACTTTCCAGTTTACGCCATCATTGTTATCCTTTTGAGCAGAATCGAGTTCAAATGAATAAGCATGCACACCCGTTGGTGCAGCAGGCCAGTTATTCGTTCCTACGAAATAGTTGGCTGTATCTACGATTTGATTCATGGTATTTCGTATGACCAATTGATCATTGGTAGAGCCAAGGCCAGCACCGAGAAGATAGAATGTTTTGCCATTCAGTTTTGCAGAAGCTGTACTAGGTACTGTAGAAAACAAAATAGTGGAGTCTTTGGCAAGCATTAGATTGGGAAAATTTCCTGTAGTTCCATCTGTCCATCTAAAGCCATTGAGATTAATCGCGCCTGTATCCGCATTGTATACCTCTATAAACTCCATGTCATTAGGAGAATGGGCCACTTCTGTGATCACTAATTTTGGCGTTGAGCCATTATGTAAGATGGTGAATGTAGCGGTATCCATCGTATTTCCGCTAGAGTCTTTGAGCCCAAAAACTTTTACTGTATAATTTTGACCATTGACCAAACTAGCATGGGTAAGGAAAACTGTATCTTTGCTGGCACTTAGACTAGCAGCAGAAACTGTCAATGCAGGTGTAAATGAATAATTAGCTGTGACACTCACTTGCGTATCGCGCATTTTCTCATTGAACTTGATGTAAGATTGTGTTGCGGAATTCACTCGCATCAGCTGTGCAATAGGTTTGGTTGTATCAGCTCCTGCGCTGGTTCCTTTTACGGTAAACATATCGAGTCTCCATGTACCCGTAGTAGCATATGAACTCGTGCTCGTCGCTGCTACATAGTTGCCAGTGGTTGGACTAAATGCCGATACGATTCTAAATGCGGCATGAGAATCATTATTGAGAGCAGTGACACTGGTGAAATTATAAGTTCTATTATTTGTCCATATATCACCTGCTGTGGTGCTATCGGTAGCGAAATCCACCCATGTAGGGGAACCAACAGTTACATTGGTTGTGTATTGCACCGTGAAAAATCGAGACCCTGTATTGCTATGTCTTAGGTCGAAATTGATTTGAATATTTTGATAACCCGCAGTCGAAACCGCAAATTGATAGCCTGCAGTTTTGTTGCCAGCTCCCGAAGCTGGGAAGTTCGTCAAACCATAGCCAGTATTGTCTGTGGTCGCAGGATCAGAAGAACCTCCATTTGAAGTGCCAGAGGCAAAACTTGAAGTGACACCACCTATAGTAGAACTTGAGCCACTTCCTGTGCTAGGAGTCGAGCTCCCTGTAGTAATTAAGGCATCTGGAGGATTGGAATTGAAGTTCCATTGGGTGATCGTGGTCTGGGCCCGAATAGCCGTGAAACCAAGCAGTAGGGTTGATACTACTGAACTGAGTATAAATTTTTTCATTTGATAAGATTTAAAAATTACAAAATTAACCCCTCCTCTTGGAGTTCGTGTTAAGCAATCATTAACCTATCTTTACTATAATGTAAAGGAGATAATATTTCAGGTTTTTTTTATAGTTTAGCAAGCTACCTTTTCATGCAACCCTGAAATTGCCAAAAAAATAAATTAAAAATTTACTATGCGATTTAATACTATTCTATAAAATCTGATATATAGTATAAATATAGACTAAACCATAGCAGATATTGATAATTAATAACAAGCTGGTAAACTAAGTGTCGATTTTATTAGTTAATTTTAGAAAACACCCACCACATTTCTTGCGCTATTTCTAGGCTTCGTTTTACATACATCTCTGTTTGTAAATCTGTATTGTCAAACGCTTTGGGATCATCATATTTTATAGGAAATCTAGCTTCTGCTCCTAGCACGAAAGGACAGCCTTCGTCGGCACTATTGCAGGTCATGATAGCACCAAATTGTGATGATGGATTGAAAATATCATTATATGTTTTGGAAAAACAAATAATAGCACTTTCATTTTCAGCATATTTCACTGCATAAATGGGATTGTCACCTTCTGATAACTTCGCGATTTGAAATCCTTGGTTTATTAAAGTTTCTACCACTATAGGAAACATAGCTGTTGTCTCCGTGCCACCCGAA
>Ga0208082_1000659_pt1 | contig 10265 bp, 8 predicted proteins | sample LakMenE09Jun09ns_FD_150683 | JGI IMG/M metagenome (GOLD analysis project Ga0208082, IMG submission 150683) | Freshwater microbial communities from Lake Mendota, WI - 09JUN2009 deep hole epilimnion ns (SPAdes) | ecosystem: Environmental > Aquatic > Freshwater > Lake > Epilimnion/Euphotic zone ... | reverse complement strand
GTACTTGGAGCAGCGTTTCCCCAAGTTTTGCGCAGCATTGCATGGTTATTACTTCCAATTTCCTTTATTGCACTTATTGCTTGGTCGACTGCAGGAAGTTCAACTGGAAACACAGGCGATCCTCTTCGTGCAGCTTTATGGATTTGGATTGGTGCCCATCAAATACCATTTGATTTAACTTTGGGATCATCGGAATTGGCAGGTCATCTTTCATATCTACCTTTGGGGGCTTTAGTTTTTCCGATTCTTGCTATTCGAAATGGAATTTCTCGCACTGTAGATCGCCTTGATGGAGATACATCTTTGATCGCCCCAGCCAGAGTTGCATTCTCAATTCTCTATACAATTTTTGCCCTACTGGCTTCAATTTTTTCAAAAACCGATGAAGTAATTCCGGTTTGGTATTTTGCGCTGATATACGTACTTCCATTCACGCTCATCACATCTGCAACAGTTGCTCGTCGAACTTCACTCGGGCAGGGATTTTTATTTGGATCCCGCATTTTTGCTCTCTTACTCGGGATAAGTGCTATCGCACTTGGTATCGCACTGTTGATCAATTTAGATCTAGTCAGGAATCTAACATTAGTACTTCAGCCTGGAATCTTTGGTGGCTCCCTTCTCCTACTGCTTAACATTCTGTATCTTCCCAACGCGATTGTTGCAACACTGTCGTATTTTTCTGGAGTGGGTTTTGCCGTGGGGTCACAAACGATTGTTTCTCCAATCTCTTTCGATTTAGATAAAATCCCAGCAATGCCAATTTTAGGAGCCTTGCCTAAAAATGAATCCTTAATTTCACTACTCGGCGTGGCAGTCATTGTCTTTGCAGGTGCATTACTTGTGACATGGACGGTAGATCTTAAGCAGAAAGTTTTAACACAAAGTTTGATTGTGGCGATTTTGATATCGGCTTTTATAGGCTATTCCGCAAGTGGAGCTTTAATTACCGAAGCAATGTCGGCAGTTGGAACATCACCATGGAAATTCACCACCGCAATCACTCTTCAACTGGGATTGGGGGCTCTCTTAGCAATCTACGTACCTAGATTGTTTAAACGGAGTTGAGAAACCTTGGATCGGAAAATAGCATGAGAAAAACGGTTCTAGATGCCACAAAAGCCGTTGAGTTAGCCAGGTACATCAGAGTTGTTCGACATTTCTCACGCGTCTGAGTCGATACGATAGTGCCATGAGCGCACAGTTATTAGATGGCAAGGCGTTAGCTGCCACGATCAAAGCCGATCTTTCTAAGCGCGTATCGAAGTTAAATTCAGAAGGTGTTTTTCCAGGTCTAGCAACAATTTTGGTGGGCGAAGATCCCGGTTCTCTTTCTTATGTCTCAGGAAAACATCGTGATTGCGAAGAAGTTGGTATTAAATCCATACGTATCGATCTACCGGCCAATGCAACTGAAAGAGATGTTCTTGCCGCAATTTCTGATTTAAATAACTCAAAAGAGTGCACAGGATTCATTGTTCAACTGCCATTGCCAACTGGGATTAACACACAAAAAACTCTAGAAGCGATCGATCCAAAAAAGGATGCTGATGGATTACACCCACTTAATCTGGGGCGTTTAGTTGCAGGTTTTGATGGCCCAATTCCATGTACACCTCGAGCAATTGTTGAACTTCTTGATCATTATTCAATCCCGACGCAAGGTGCAAAGATCACGGTAATTGGTCGGGGTATCACAGTTGGTCGTCCACTTGGACTTTTACTTACTCGTAAAAAAGAAAATGCAACAGTTACTCTCACTCATACAGGAACGAAAGACTTAAGTATGCACACTCAATCAGCTGACATCGTGATTGCCGCAATTGGACAGGCAAATTTTCTTAAGGCCGAGATGATTAAAGAAGGCGCAGTTGTTATTGATGTTGGAATTTCGCGGCTTCAATCTGGATTAGTCGGTGATATTGATCCGAGTGCAATTGCGAAATCTTCTTTTTTTGCACCTATGCCAGGAGGTGTGGGGCCAATGACTCGCGCAATGCTCTTGAAGAACGTGGTTGATGCATGCAGTTAAATGAACGTCTCATTTCAATCTTGAGTTACGGCGCCGTCACCTTGGGTGTAGCTCTTGGAGCCTTTGGAATAGTGCGAGGCGGATCACTATTTATCGCCCTTGGTACAGCGGGCATTGCACTTAAATCCCGGAATTTTCGAACTCTTGAGTTTTATATTCCGCTTGCAATCGCTATCGCGCTATTTGTTGTGGCAATTGCACTTCCTCGCGGGCGGTAGAGTTCACCCATTCGCAGATTCACACGAACGGGGTCAGGATGGCTGGGAAAGTCACAGTAGTCGGTGCAGGATTTTATGGTTCAACAACAGCTCTTCGTTTAGCTGAGTACGACATTTTCGACACCGTTGTTTTGACGGATATTCTTGACGGTAAGTCAGAAGGTTTGGCTTTAGATATGAATCAATCTCGCTCAATCGAAGGATTTGAAACCAAGATCATTGGAGCGACAACTACTCCCGAAGGTGCTGGTTATGAAGCAACAGCAAACTCAGATGTTGTAGTAGTTACAGCAGGTCTTCCCCGTAAACCTGGCATGAGTCGCATGGATTTAATTGGAGTAAACGCTGGAATCGTTCGTGGGGTCGCAGAAAATATTGCAAAGCACTCACCAAATGCCGTCATCATTGTGGTTTCAAATCCACTAGATGAAATGACAGCCCTTGCTCAGATCGCAACAAAGTTTCCAAAAAATCGTGTAATGGGTCAAGCTGGAATGTTGGATACAGCACGCTTTACAAATTTTGTTGCAGAAAAACTTGGGGTAAAAGTCAGCGCGGTTAAGACTTTAACCTTGGGTTCACACGGTGACACCATGGTTCCAGTGCCAAGTCGTTGCACAGTTAACGGTAAGCAACTCTCAGAGCTACTTTCAGAAAGTGAGATCGCAGAACTGGTTGATCGCACACGCAATGGTGGAGCAGAAGTTGTTGCACTGTTAAAAACTGGCTCTGCTTATTACGCACCATCTGCGGCCGCTGCGCGAATGGCAAAAGCTGTGATTGAAGATTCAGGCGCGGTAATGCCAGTGTGTGCATGGGTTGATGGAGAGTATGGAATTTCCGGTGTTTATCTTGGAGTTGAAGCACAAATCGGTCGCAGCGGTGTTGTAAAAATCGTAGAAGGATCACTAACAGATTCTGAAATTGCAGCGTTAAAAGAGGCAGCCGAGGCTGTTCGTGCAAAGCAAGCAGATGTTCAGACCCTGTAAGAAACTATAAAAGAATTTAAGACAGGCACGAAAAGCAAGAGCAAAAGTATGAAAATACTTTGATGAGACGAAGAGAATATTAAGGAGCAAAAATGTCCAAGATTAAAGTTACAGGTACCGTCGTTGAATTAGATGGCGATGAGATGACTCGAATCATCTGGCAATTTATTAAGGACTCACTCATATTGCCTTACTTGGATGTAAATCTTGAGTACTACGACTTGGGTATGGAAAATCGCGATGCAACCGATGATCAGGTAACAATTGATTCAGCTCGGGCTATTCAAAAGCATGGCGTTGGTATCAAGTGCGCAACAATCACACCTGATGAGGCACGTGTTGAAGAGTTTGGTCTCAAGAAGATGTGGAAGTCACCAAATGGAACAATCCGAAACATTCTTGGTGGCGTTATTTTCCGTGAACCAATCATCATTAGTAACGTTCCACGATTAGTTCCCCACTGGTCAAAACCAATTGTTATCGGCCGTCACGCATTTGGAGATCAATATCGTGCTACTGATTTCAAAGTTCCCGGTCCAGGAAAGCTAACAATTTCATTTGTGCCAGAAGATGGTTCTGCTCCAACTACTCATGAAGTTTTCAACTTTGAATCCTCAGGTGTAGCTATGGCTATGTATAACGTTGACGATTCAATTCGTGACTTTGCTCGAGCGTCACTTAACTATGGGTTACTGCGAAAGTTCCCTGTCTACCTTTCAACGAAGAACACAATTCTTAAGGCTTATGACGGTCGTTTCAAAGATATCTTTGAAGAGATCTTCCAAGCCGAATTCAAAGCTAAATTTGATGCTGCAGGCATTTGGTATGAACACCGACTCATCGATGACATGGTTGCCATGTCACTTCGCTTAGAAGGCGGTTATGTGTGGGCATGTAAGAACTACGACGGCGATGTTCAATCTGACACAGTTGCACAAGGTTATGGCTCATTAGGTTTGATGACTTCGGTTTTGATGACTCCTGATGGAAAGATCTGCGAATCTGAGGCAGCACATGGAACTGTTACTCGTCACTATCGCGATCATCAAGCAGGTAAAGCAACCTCAACAAATCCAATCGCTTCAATTTTTGCGTGGACTCAAGGCTTGGCACACAGAGCGTTACTTGATAACAACTCTGAGTTAGCAAAGTTCTGTGCAACTCTCGAGCGAGTCTGCATCGAAACTGTGGAGCAAGGAAAAATGACAAAGGATCTTGCACTATTGATCTCTAAGGATGCCCCGTATCAAACGACGCAGGAGTTCTTAAGTTCAATCGATACCAATCTTAAAGTTGCGATGGGCTAAATTCGATTTACAGTAAAAAACCCGCCGAAATCATTCGGCGGGTTTTTTAGTTGAATTAGAGTCGTTCACCTGTTGTGGCATTAAATAAATGAACTGATTCCATCTTTGCCTCTACCGTTATCTTGTCTCCAGGCTTAGGTGGATTTTTTGGATCCCAGCGAACAATTACTTGTGCGCCTTCATCCAATGAATTTGCAAACTTAACGGTTGGATCAGCCGGCTTTCCATACACGAAGGCATCAGAGCCCAGCTCTTCAACAACTTCAACTAACACATGGAAGCCATTTGATGAAGGCTTAAATCCCTCTGGTCTAACCCCCACTGTTACTGAGTTTCCGGCCGATGATGGAACATCAATTGCGAGATCTCCAAGCATAGCTTTTCCATTTAACACAGGAGCATTAAGTAAGTTCATCGCAGGTGATCCAATGAATCCAGCAACAAATGCGTTGATGGGATTATCGTAGAGATTACGCGGTGTATCTACTTGTTGGAGCAAACCATCTTTGAGTACAGCAACGCGATCACCCATCGTCATAGCTTCAACTTGATCGTGTGTTACATAAACAGTTGTGATTCCAAGACGGCGCTGAAGTGCTGCGATCTGTGTGCGAGTTGCAACACGCAACTTTGCATCCAAATTTGAAAGTGGTTCATCCATAAGGAATACCTGAGGTTCACGAACAATTGCGCGACCCATTGCTACACGTTGACGCTGTCCACCAGAAAGCGCTTTTGGTTTGCGATCTAAATATGGTTCTAGATCAAGCAGTTTTGCAGCTTCGCGAACACGTCTGTCACGCTCTTCCTTTGGTGTTCCAGCAATCTTGAGTGCGAAACCCATATTTTCTGCAACACTCATATGTGGATACAACGCATATGACTGGAATACCATTGCGATATCGCGATCTTTTGGTGCAACATTTGTTACATCGCGATCACCGATTAAAATTCTGCCGCCATCAATTTCTTCTAGTCCGGCCAACATACGAAGTGATGTTGATTTACCGCAACCTGATGGTCCGACAAGAACTAAAAACTCACCATCATTAACGGTGAGATTTAACTTGTCGACAGCAGGGGATGTGGTGCCTGGATAGATGCGTGATGCGGCTTCAAAAACTACTGATGCCATGAGATTGCTCTCCTTCTCCGGGCAGGTACGTGCCCGACGGTCCGTGGATGAAGGTGATGACCTTTTGGTCAACGGAGGAAGATTACGGGAATGACCCTTTGTTGGGAAGAGAAAATTTGATCTAAATGCTCAAACACCCACTCTGCGCACGCATCAATTCAACATACTTTCTCAGGTTTGAGGCTGATCGGTAGGTGGGCACACGATGAAGCGAGCATCTCGTATACTTGGACGATAATGGAGCCTGAATCGTTTACTTCACTTCTGTTTGACCTTGGTGTAATCGGGTTACTTATTCTTATTGCATCATTTTTCGTTGCCGCCGAGATAGCTCTTATCTCCATGCGAGATAGCCAGATTAAACAAGTAGCTACTCGCGGAAAGCGTGGCGCTCGCGTTGCAGCCCTTGCACAACACCCCAACAGGTTATTAGCGGCAGTTCAAATCGGTGTAACGGTCAGTGGATTTCTCTCTGCAGCATTAGGTGCAGATCAACTAGGAAACTATGTAATTCCTTGGTTGGAATCACTGGGAATCTCTAATGGTTGGAGTACAACGATTTCACTCATCGGTGTAACTCTTGTGATTGCTTACTTCTCACTTGTATTTGGTGAATTAGTACCAAAGCGCATTGCATATTTTAAGGCAGAAGAGATTGCAATGAAGACAGCGGGAATAATCGATATTGTTGCCCGAATTTTTCGTCCAATTATCTGGCTTCTTTCAAAGTCAACAGATTTTGTTGTCCGAGGATTTGGAGTTGATCCAAAAGAGGCCAGAACTCAGATGTCGGAAGAAGAGTTACTTGATCTTGTAACTGGCCATGCTGCATTAACTGATGAAGAGCGCGATATCGTTGAAGAAGTCTTTAACGCATCAGAGCGCGCTGTCCACGAGGTGATGGTTCCGCGCACTGAAGTTGATTTCATGGACGCATCCCTTACTGTCGGAAAAGCAATCGAGCTAGCAGTCGATAAAGCGCATTCGCGTTATCCAGTTGTTCGAGGTTCATCAGATGAAGTCGTTGGTTTCATTCACGTTCGTGATCTTTTGGACACGTCTCTTGCAACTAAAGGCACAAAAATTGTTGAACTCGTTCGAAACATTATGTACCTACCAGGAACAAAAGGTATTTTGCCCGCTCTCTCTGAAATGCGCACACAAGGTCAACACCTTGCAATTGTTTTAGATGAGTATGGTGGCACCGATGGAATCGTGACTTTGGAAGATCTCGTAGAGGTTTTGATTGGCGATATTCGTGATGAATACGATGACCAGAATCAAGAGGTTGCAATAGAAGACCACGCCGGTGATTTTGAGGTTGATGGACTTATCTCTATTGAGGATTTAATAGAGCAAACACGTCTTGAAATTCCTGAAGGTCCTTATGAAACTGCAAGCGGATTTGTAATGCACTTCTTAGGCAGAATTCCACATGAAAACGATGTAGTTAATGTAAACGGCATCAAAATCAAGGTTTTAACCATGGAAGGCAAACGCGCGGGTCAGTTGTTGATCACTCCCAACACTTCTGTGTGAAAGAATTAGCACCATGACTGATAAGAGAGTTCTCTCAGGTATTCAACCTACAAGCAACTCATTTCATCTTGGCAATTATCTTGGCGCACTCAAGCAGTGGGTGGAGCTACAAGAAGCACATGATGCTTTTTACTGCATAGTTGATCTGCATGCTTTAACTGGTGAGATCGAACCTAAATTATTGCGGGAACGCACCTTAGCTTCTGCTGCGCAGTTGATGGCAATTGGTATCTCTCCTGAAAAATCTACACTTTTTGTTCAGTCACATGTTCCCCAACACAATCAATTGGGCTGGGTAATGGAATGTATTGCCGGTTTTGGTGAAGCAAGTCGTATGGTTCAATTCAAAGACAAGTCATCAAAAGCTGGCGCAGACTCAGCGCGTGTTGGCCTCTTTACATATCCAATGCTTCAAGCAGCGGACATTCTTTTATACCAAGCTCACTTTGTTCCCGTGGGAGAAGATCAACGCCAACATATCGAACTTACTCGAGATTTAGCTACCCGATTTAACTCCAAATTTGGCGAAACTTTTAGAGTTCCCGAAGGACGTATTTTAAAAGCTGGTGCAAAGATTTACGATCTACAGGACCCAACGTCCAAGATGAGTAAGTCTTCGGAATCAACAGCAGGTGTATTAGAGATTATGGATTCTCCTGAAGTAAATATAAAAAAGATTAAGAGTGCGGCAACTGATGCTGGTCGTGAAGTTAAATTTGATGAAAAAGAAAAGCCTGGGATTAGTAATTTACTGACAATCCATTCATCCTTATCTGGACGTTCTATTGCAGAGCTTGAAAATGAGTTTGCAGGTAAAGGCTATGGCGACTTTAAAGCGCAAGTTGCTGAAGTTGTTGTTGAGTATTTGAGGCCTATTAGAGATCATGCTCTAGAGCTACTCAAAGATGAAGCGCATTTGTTAAAGTTGCTGCACCGAGGAGGAGAAAAAGCACAGAAAACTGCTGCTAGCACCCTCGAGATTACATATAAGAATTTAGGGCTGGTCCAGTAAGAAAACTCACATATTCCCTTCAGAAATTTCACTGAGGGAATCTGCATCAAAAATCCACCCACCCAGCGCTCATTGAGTATCAACCATAACTTTAGAGTTTTCACAATGTTTACCTAACTGGCGATTTGAGCACGGCGGGTTATTGAGAATTTACTGTTGAAAGCAATAGGCTCCCGACTACATAAATCTTCTCTATCTGCCCTCAAAAGCATGTATCGAAGGCCCAATTTAACATTTGGAGGAAAATTGAAGAGAGCATCGAAACTTGTAGCAGTTCTTGCTGCAGCAGTTTTAATCACAACAGGCTGTTCAAGCTCATCATCTGATAACGCAGGAGGCGATGTAAAAGTTGGTCTTGCTTATGACATCGGTGGCCGTGGAGACAAGTCATTTAATGACTCTGCTGCACTTGGTCTAGATCAGGCAAAAGAAGAGTTTGGAATTGAAGCTAAAGAAGTAACTGTTACAACTGGTTCAGATTCAGAGCGTGAAGACAAGCTTCGTCTATTGGCAGAAGCTGGTTACAACCCAATTATCGCAGTTGGTTTTCTTTATGCAGGACCAATCAAGGCAGTATCAACAGACTATCCAGACATCAACTTTGGAATTATTGATGATTCATCAGTAGCAGCTCCAAATGTTGCAGGACTTGTATTTGCTGAAGAGCAAGGTTCATACCTAGTTGGTATTGCAGCTGCTCTTGAGTCAAAGTCAGGAAAAGTTGGATACATCGGTGGAGTTCGTACACCACTACTACAGAAGTTTGAAGCAGGGTTCGTTGCAGGAGTGAAGGCAACAAAGCCATCTGCAACTGTTGATGTTAAGTACATCTCTGAGCCACCTGATTTCAGTGGCTTCAACGATCCTGCAAAGGCAAAGGTTATTGCTAAGGGAATGATCGATAAGGGTGCAGATGTTATTTACTCTGCAGCTGGAGGATCAGGTGCAGGTAACTTTGCAGCAGCTATCGATGCAGGTACAGCAGGCAAGAAGGTATGGACAATCGGAGTTGACTCTGATCAATACCTCAACGCATCAGCAGCTGAGCAGGCAAACATGCTTACTTCAATGTTGAAGCGTGTTGACCGTGCTGTTTATGACGTAATCTCAGCATCAGTTAACGGAACAACTGTTAACGATGCACTAGATGCCGCTGCAGGTACTGTTGGACGCAGATATGGTCTAGAACTTGATGGAGTTGGAGTTTCTTACTCAGGCGATTACATCACTAAGTACAAGGATCAGATTGATAAGGCAGCTGCCGATATCAAGTCAGGTGCTATCAAAGTTCCAACAACGCCATAACGGTATTTAGGGACTTTGTAGTAAATAGTACAGAAAGATAAGAAGTGGCATTTGGCCCGACAATGGAGTTAGATCTCCTTGTTGGGCCAAATGTTTTTATCCAAATTAGGGAGGCGATCAGTGTCCGTAGCGGTTGAACTACGCCACATCACTAAGCGCTTTCCTGGCGTGATCGCAAATAAAGATGTATCACTCAAGGTTGAAAGCGGAACAGTCCACGCCCTTGTCGGTGAAAACGGTGCAGGCAAATCAACTGTCATGAAAATTTTGTATGGGATGCAAAGCCCTGACAGCGGAGAAATTCTAGTAAATGGACAAGCTGTAGATTTTAAGAATCCAAATGATGCAATCGCAGCTGGAATCGGAATGGTCCACCAGCACTTTATGTTGGCAGATAATTTCACCGTCCTAGAGAACATAATTTTAGGTTCAGAGCCAAAGCACGGCCTAACAATCGACTTTAAGTCAGCTCGTGCCAAAGTAATTGAAATGGCAAATCAGTATGGGTTAGAAATTGATCCAGACTTGATGGTGGAAGAGCTTGGTGTTGGCGCACGTCAACGAGTGGAGATTTTGAAGGTACTTTTCCGTGGGGCGCGCATTTTGATCTTTGATGAGCCAACCGCTGTGCTCGTCCCGCAAGAAGTTGATGATCTATTCGCCGCACTAGAAGGATTACGTGCACAAGGAATGGCAATTATTTTCATCTCACATAAGTTAGATGAAGT
>Ga0208082_1000657_pt1 | contig 10297 bp, 9 predicted proteins | sample LakMenE09Jun09ns_FD_150683 | JGI IMG/M metagenome (GOLD analysis project Ga0208082, IMG submission 150683) | Freshwater microbial communities from Lake Mendota, WI - 09JUN2009 deep hole epilimnion ns (SPAdes) | ecosystem: Environmental > Aquatic > Freshwater > Lake > Epilimnion/Euphotic zone ... | reverse complement strand
CCGCCGCCGTTCGCTCGTTTCCAAAACCGCTTGTACTCATTGCTGGTGGGCGCAGCAAGGGGCTTGACCTGGCCGACCTGGCGCCGATCGTTGCGGAGCGCTGCTCCGCCGCCGTGGTGATGGGGGAACTCGCTGATGAGCTTGAAGCGCTCTTCCGTGGCGCGGGCCTCACGCGTATTGAGCGCGCGACGAGCGTCGAGAGCGCAGTTGAGGTTGGCACGAGCTTGGCCCGCGAGATCGGTGTACCGAGCGCAGATGGGATTCGCGCGACGCTGCTGTTGAGCCCAATCGGCTCGAGCTTTGATATGTACAACAACCCCTTTGGCGCACGCGGCGAGGCATTCCGCGCCGCCGTCCTCAAGCAGGTTGAGGCGACACGATGAGCCGGCTTGTGCGACAACCAGGCGTGACGCGCACCCCAGGAGCCCGCCCAGCGAACGGAGGGGTGCCGCAGCGAGGCGGCTCTGCGCGGCAGCGAATTGCGAGTGCGCTACGAGTTGAACGCCCTGGAGAAGACATGGCGATCCTCTTCCCTGCAGTTGTCCTTGTGGGCATCGGGGTGCTGATGGTCTTCTCCGCCTCAGCAATGAATAGCCTGATGAAGAACAACGATGCCTATGATGCAGGTGGTAAGCAGCTCGTCTACGCAATCATCGGGGCGTGCTTCATGTACATCTTCTCTGCGACCGATTACCGCCGTTGGCGCTCCTTCGCGCCACTCGCAATGGTGGCGTCACTCGCCCTCCTCATCGCCGTGCTGATCCCTGGAGTCCCCACGGAGGCTGGGCTACGACGCTCGCTCTCAGTAGGACCGATCAGCATCCATGCGGCTGAGGCGGCCAAGTTTTCGCTGGTCCTCTTCCTCGCAGACTTCCTGGCGCGGCGTGGCCACGAGATCGGCAAGACGTTCGAGACGATGGTCTCGCCACTCTTGGCAATCGGGCTCTCTGTAGTCCTCGTACTGGTCGAGCCAGACCTGGGCACGGCGTCGATTCTCGGCCTGATCGGATTCTCAATCCTCTTCGTCGCGGGGATCCCCCTGCGCTGGGTGTTGGTGCCGGGCTTTAGCGCGGCGGCGGTTGCCATTGCCCTGATGTTTACGAACGGTTACCAGGCGGCGCGACTCGGTGGATTCACCGACCCGTTCTCTGATCCAACCGGATCCACCTATCAGACGCTGCAAGGCTTGATCGCGATGGCGGTCGGTGGGCCGCTCGGCTCAGGCCTCGGCTCCTCCCAGCAGCTGGGCGGGATCAACATTCCGTACGCATGGAACGACTACATCTTTGCGGTGATCGGCGAAGAGGCAGGCCTCGTCGGCATGCTCGTCGTGATCTCCGCCTTCCTGGCGATCGCCCTCCGGGGCCTCCGCACCGCACGTCGTGCTCCCGACACCTACGGCGCACTCTTGGCCACAGGGATCGTCGTATGGGTCTCCGGACAAGCATTCATCAACATCGCGGTTGTTCTCGCCCTGCTCCCCGTGACCGGCGTGCCGCTCCCACTGGTCTCACAGGGCGGCTCATCACTCATTGTGTTGATGGCAGCGATTGGGCTGCTCCTCTCGGTATCGCGTGAGACGATGGTTCCAAGCCAGGCAGGAGGTAGTGATGCGGGTGCTCATCGCGGGTGGCGGAACGGGGGGACATCTATTCCCAGCGTTCGCCGTAGCTCGTACGGTTCGCCAACTCCATACCGACGCTGAGATCAGCTGGCTCGGCGGCACACGTGGCGTTGAGTCGCGCCTTGTTCCAGAGGCGGGATACCCGTTGACGCTCTTGGCCGCCCCGAGTCTGCGACCGAGCGGCGCCAGCCTGATCGCAACGGCGCGCGATGCCGCAAAGCTCCTCTGGTCAATCCCGCAAGCGATTCGCGTGATTCGTCGCGTTCGACCCGACGTGATCTTCTCTACGGGCGGATACATCGCCATTCCCACGCTGATCGCCGCGTGGCTGACGCGCACGCCGAGCCTCCTCTGGGAGGGGAACGTACAGGCGGGCCGATCGAACACCCTCGTTGCGCCGCTCGCCTCGCACCGCGCAGTCGCGTGGCGGCAGACGGCGGAGCGCGCGCCATGGAGCGGCGCGAAGACGACCGTGACGGGCACACCAGTGCGCGAACTGACCGTCGATCGCACCACCGCACGCGCGGCACGCGGCCTGACGTCGAACGATCAACTCCTCTTGGTCTTCGGCGGCTCGCAGCGCGTGCGTCGATTTGAGACGGCGCTCGACGGCGCGCTCGCAACGCTGCTCACAGAGTGGCGCGTCCTGCACGTGGTGATGGATGGTCTGTCAGAGGCGGAGCAGCGACGAGCGAGCCTCCCTGCGGAGCTGCGTGACCGTTACGAGCCAGTCTCCTTCCTCGGTGGAGGAGCAATGGAGGCCGCACTCGTCTCCGCCGATCTGATGCTCGGACGTGCAGGTGCCTCAACCATTGCGGAAGCGGCCGCCGCTGGACTCCCCGCCATCATCGTGCCGTACCCATTCGCAGGCGGGCATCAGCGCGCAAATGCAGAGGCTGCAGCAGCGGCGGGAGCGGCCACCCTTATCAACGATGAAGACTTGACTCCTGAGCGCCTCCTCGCAGCCGTGGCGACCTATGCGACACCAGCACAGCGCGCTACAGCGGCGAGCGCCGCCACAACGCTGGCACACCCGGACGCCGCCGTGGTGATCGCGCGCACGCTGTCGCAACTCGGCGGTCGGGGATGAGCGACGTGCAGACGCAGCAGCCGTGGGCCGACGCGGAGGTCGCCGCGCGCGAGTTGGAGCGCCGACTCAGCCTGAAGGTGTTGCGCAACGAACCCCTTGCTGAACACACCACGATGCGCGTCGGTGGCCCCGCCGATCTCTTGGTTACCATTCGTGATCGCTTCGCCCTGCGCGGGCTAGTTCGACTCGCTGCCTCTCGCGGCTGGCCGCTGCGCATCCTTGGGCGCGGCAGCAATGTTGTCGTTGGTGACGCCGGCATGCGCGGCATCGTGGCGCTCAATCGCAGCGCGGGGTACGACGTTGATCAGGCGGCGGGAACGATCTCCTTCGATTCAGGCGTCCCCATGGCGAAGGCCTCAACGATTGCCGCCGAGGCGGGGCTCACTGGGCTTGAGTTCGCTCTCGCCATCCCGGGAAACATTGGTGGCGCAATTTGGGCGAATGCCGGTGCGCATGGCGGCGAGATGGCCGCGATCACCACGTCGATCACACTCCTTCGCGCCGATGGCACCGAGGTTGAGATCCCTGTCGCCGACGCCGCGTTCAGCTACCGCGAATCACGCTTCAAAGGGCCAGAGGGGGGCGGCGAAGTGATCCTGGGGGCGAAGGTCACCCTGACACCTGGCGAACCCGATCTGATTAAGTCGCACCTTGAGGAGATCCGCCGCTGGCGTCGCGAGCACCAGCCGCTCGGCATTCCGAGCGCCGGCAGCGTCTTCCGCAACCCACCTGGCGAGCTGAGCGCGGGCGCACTCATTGAGGCTGCGGGGATGAAGGGGGTGCGCATCGGCGGCGCAGAGGTCTCTGAGATGCACGCCAACTGGATCCTGAACCGTGGGGGAGCAACCGCTGCGGAGATCCGCGCGCTGCATGACGCCTGCCGCGACGCCGTCAACGCCAAGAGCGGGATCACGCTCGCCACGGAGATCGCCTTTATCGGCGAGTTCGCTGCATGAGCGGGAACAACACGCTCCCACCGGTCCTCGTCCTCTTCGGTGGTCGAAGTGCGGAGTCGGATGTCTCCGTGATCTCAGGCACCGCCATCGCCGCCGCGCTGCTCGATGCTGGCCTCACCGTCACCCAGGCGCACATCGCACGAGATGGTTCACTCCGCCCACTGCCAGCGGCACACCGACGCGGCGACGTCACGGGCGGTGCCTACACGGACCTCACTGCGCCAGCGCTCCTTGGCGCGGAACCCATGTCGCTTGATGCATATCTCAAAAGCGTTGCGGCATCGGCCCCAACAACGATCGTCGTTCCCGCACTACACGGCCCTGGTGATGAAGATGGCACGATCGCCGCAGCAGCTGCGACCGCAGGGCTCAACTATGTGGGCGATGCCCCCGCAGTTGCCGCCCTCGGTATGGATAAGCCAGCCTTCAAAGCGCTTGCGCGCGAACACGGCGTGGCGACCCTCCCTGAGTTTGTGATCACCCACGGCGAATGGTCAGCAGGCCGCGAGGGTCTCCTTCGCGCGATCGCAGCATTCGCCAACGAGCACACGTCAACAGGCGCGCTGATCGGCAAGCCCGCAGCGCACGGATCGTCGATCGGCATGAAGATCGCGCACACGTCGAGCGATTGGGCAGATGCGGTTGACGAGGCGTTGCGCTTCGGCGATCGCGCGATGCTCGAGCCGTACCTTGAACGAGCCCGCGAGCTGGAGGTTGCGGTACTTGAAAGGAGCGATGGAGCGGTAGAGGCATTCGGCCCTGGCGAAGTCTTCCCAGGGCGCGAGTTTTACGACTACGACGCCAAGTATGCGCCGGGCGTCTCGCGCACCACGACGTCAAGCGACCTCCCACCTGCACTGGCGGAAGAGATGCGCGCCGCCGCCGTTGCGCTCTTCACCGCAGCGCAGAGTCGCGGACTCTCACGCATGGACTTCTTGATGGCGCGGAGTGGCGAACGAGCCGGCCGCTGGTACCTCTCAGAGGTGAACACCTTCCCAGGGTTCACGCCGATCTCGCTCTTCCCTGCGCTCGTCATGTCGGGCGGCTCAAGTTTTACGGAGCTGTGCGTTGAACTTGTTGCTGCGGCGGCGGCACGCCCCGCACCGCGGAGCACGCGATGAGCGATCGAAAGCCAGCAGGGAGTGGCCGCGGGCAACATCGCGGCGCAGGCGCGCGACCATTCGCTCCAGGCGAAGCGCCACTCGGCGTACGCCCTGGCCTTGGTGGGAGCCGACGGCGCGCTGGGGTGAGCCCCGTCGGGGGATCATCAAACCGCCGAAGCAACGAGGAGCCTGGTGCATCGTCAGGGCGAAGCGCGCGCCTCACTCCTGGGGCTGCTGTGCAGCTGCGTCGCCTCGCCCTTGGCGCCCTATTGCTCGCATCGTTCCTTCTGCCGCCAGTTGCTGCGCGCGCCAGCCTCACAACGGTCAATCAAATCTCCGTCGCTGGCACCACGCTCCTTGATCCCGAAGCGGTGATTGCGGCCGCCAATATTCCGATCGGCAGCAGCCTCCTTGGGGTAAACCTCCGCGAGGCAGAGGAGGCGGTGGCGGCGCTACCGCTCGTCGCCTCGGTTCGGGTCAGCGCTGGGCTTCCTGACGGCATTCAAATTCGGGTGCGCGAAAAGTCGCTCCTGCTGCGCTGGCAGATTGGTGATCGGATCTACGCCGTCAGCGAGAGCGGCGAACTCCTTGGTGAAACTGCCTCGCTCAATCTTGCGCCATCCGCCGCAGCCGCACTTGCAGCAGCCCCGCTGCTCTATGACGACCGCACGCCGAGCCCACTCCCCACCGTTGGCCAGCTGACGGCGACGGAGCTCGATGTGGCCACGCGCCTGGCCTCCCTCACGCCAGAAGACCTTGGCACCGCGGCAACGACGCTCACCCTTCGACTCCTGAGCGATTTCGGCTTCGTCGTGGAGGCGACCGGGCCATCGATTGAATGGAGCGCCGTCTTCGGCATCTACTCCGCCACCATTCGCCCAACGAGCATGATCCCGGGCCAGGTCCGCCTCTTGCGCAGCTTGCTCGCCGGTCGAGAGACCCGTATCGGCTGGGTGATCCTCGCCGACGACCAGGCTGGCACCTACACGGCGAAGGGGGTACGACCGCCATCACCATCCGTGAGCCCCAACCCAAGCCCGGGCACCAGCCCAGCCCCCTCTGATCCATCGCCAAGCCCTTCAGCGCCCACGGTGAGTCCGTGATGGTGCAGATAGGGCGGGGCGTTCGGGTGAGCAGGGGTATGATGCGCAAGATGAGCGCACAGTGTGGAGGGAACTACTAAATGGCAGAAGAGCGCTACACAACGATTGCCGCAATCGATATCGGCACCTCGAAGGTTTCGTGCGCCATCGCGCACATCGGTGGCGAGAACGGCTCCATCAGCGTGATTGGTAAGGGGACCTACCCGAACCAGGGGATGCGCAAGGGAGTGGTCACCGATATCGAGAAGACGGGCGCTGCGATTCGCGCCGCCGTCGATGCCGCCGAGCGTCTCTCCGGCTATCACATTGAGCACGCCACCATCACCATCTCCGGTAACCACGTCCAAGGTCAGAACACGAGCGGCCAGGTTGCCGTCGCCAACCCCGATCGCGAGATCCGCGACGATGATGTCGACCGCGTCCTTGAGGTCTGCCGTGCGATCGAAGTGCCGAACTCGCGCATGCTCCTCAATGTTCTGCCATCGAGCTACATCGTGGACGGCCAAGAGGGGATTCAGCAGCCTCGCGGCATGATCGCCTACCGACTCGAGGCACGCGCACACCTCATCACTGCGGGCAGCACCGCCGTGCAGAATCTTGAGAAGTGCGTGCAGGCAGCCGGCATTGCCGTCGACGACTATGTGCCAGCATCACTCGCCGCCGCAGAACTCACACTCACCGACACTGAGCGCGACCTCGGTACGGTTCTCGTAGACATTGGATCGGAGACCTGCGATATCGCGATCTTCCACCAGAACGCTGTGGTCCATACGGCGGTCCTGCCGCTTGGTGGGGCCTTCATCACGCGCGACGTGGCGATTGGCCTCAAGACAAGCCTCCTCGCCGCAGAAGAGCTCAAGATTTCCTACGGCACGTGCGACCCACGTACCGCCAGTGACGCAGAGCAGTACAACGTTCCCGACGAGCCAGCCGGCCGCCGCATTGGTCGCCTCGAGCTCGCCCGAATCATTGAGCCGCGCATGAGCGAGATCTTTGAGCTGATCGCTGGCGTCATCGCCAACGCAGGCCCCGAGGTCACCAGCGCAGGCGTCGTCCTCACCGGTGGCGGCTCCCAGCTAGAGGGTGTTGAAGCCCTTGGGCGAGAGATCCTGAAGTCGCCCATTCGCGTCGCATCGCCAACCGGCCCACTCCTGGGCATCCTCGACGAGTTCCGCGGACCAGGGCAGGCAGCCGTGCTCGGCCTCTTCTCATGGGTCGCCCGTGGGCTGGACGAGGCGGGGATCGCCGAGGAGCCAGCCGCAGGGTTCCTAGGGCGCATCGTTGGCTGGTTCCGCAACCTGATCGGGCGCATTCGGGGGTAACCCAACCGCCCGCGAACAGCGGGCGGGGCGCTGCTACACTTCGCGGGATCGGCGGGAGGGCGTCGTCTAAACGGGGCTAGCCCCGGGCGGCGCAGAGTCGGGGCAACAGGTCCGGAGGGCATGGAGTCGATGGCAGCGCAAACCGAGAATTTCGCGCTCATTCGCGTCGTCGGTGTCGGCGGCGCAGGATCCAACGCCGTCAACCGCATGATTCGTGCCGAGCTCCTCGGCGTGGAATTCATTGCCGTGAACACCGATGCTCAGGCGTTGGTAAAGTCCCACGCCCCAACACGAATTCGAATTGGTGACGGGATCTCACGTGGCCTTGGCGCCGGCGGCGACTCAGCAGTAGGCGAGCGCGCCGCTCAGGAAGACATTGAGAATCTCCGCGCCGCACTTGAAGGCTCTGACCTCGTCTTTGTGACCGCCGGCATGGGCGGCGGCACCGGTTCAGGTGCAGCACCTGTCGTTGCGAAGATCGCAAAGGAGATTGGTGCCCTCACCATCGGCATCGTCACGAAGCCGTTCGTCTTTGAAGGGAAGCGACGCGCCGCGGTGGCCGAAGCTGCCGCCAACGAGCTGCGCAAGCATGTCGACACCCTCATCGTTATTCCGAATGAGCGACTCCTCAGCGTCGTCAGCCGCCAGACCTCCATGGAAGATTCGTTCCGCATCGCCGACGACGTACTCCGCCAGGCCGTAAAGGGCGTCAGCGATGTCATCACGGTGCCTGGCATCATCAACCTCGACTTCGCCGACGTGCGCTCCATCATGCGCGACGCTGGTTCCGCACTCATGGGCATCGGTCGTGCCAGCGGCGAGAACCGCGCCACCGCCGCCGCCGAGATCGCCATCGCCTCGCCACTTCTCGAAGTCGACATTCAGGGCGCCACTGGCGTGCTGATCAACGTCGCTGCATCTGCCACCGTCACGTTGCACGAAGTCAACGAGGCGATCAACCACATCACCGCCCGCGCGGATGACGAAGCGAACATCATCTTCGGTACCTCGCTCGACGAGTCGCTTGGCGATGAGATTCAGATCACCGTCATCGCCACCGGCTTCTCCGCCGATCGACAGGGTTCAGCCTCTAGCCCACGTGCTCCGTACCGCGCGACCGAGAGTGGCGCATGGAGCCTGCGTGACGACGGCGTGGCCGTGCAGGAACCAGTTGCGCCGAGCTTCACCTACACGCCAGCCCCAGTGGCTGAGCCAGCCCCTGTCGTCTTTGAAGATGCTGCCGACGAGCCGGCTCCAGCCGGTGCCCCGCAGCCAGAAGAGGTTGAGTCGGGCGATCTCGACATCCCAGCCTTCCTGCGACCGCGCAAGCGCATCTTCTAGTTGCTGGGGGTAACCCCAGACGATGTTGAGCGCCGCTGACCTCACCACCCGCTATCGAGATCTACTGACGCGCGTGCGCGCCGCCGGTCCCGCCCAACTGATGGTCGTCACGAAGGGTGTCGCCGCCGAGCAGATCGCCGTTGTCATAGACGCCGGCTGCACCCTCTTCGGCGAGAACCGCGTCCAAGAGCTGGAGGCGAAGCGAGCGGCCGTTGCAGCACTCCGACCCACGGCGAACCTCACCTGGGTTCTCATCGGCCCGCTGCAGTCGAACAAGGCGCGACGCGCGCTGGAGGTTGCCGACCGCATCGCCACCGTTGGAAGCGTTGAACTGCTGGAGCGCATCGCCGCACTCGCCACCGAGCGAGCCAAGCCTGTAGAGATCGCCCTCCAGGTGAACGTGGACGAAGATCCGGCGAAGTCGGGTTTCGCCCCAGAGGCCCTGCGCACGGCACTCCCTGCCATCGCCGCAATCGTTAAAGGGGCACCGATCACCCTGGCTGGGCTCTTCACGGTGGGGAGGCTCACCGCCGGCGGGGAGGCGGCACGTCCGACCTTTGCCCAGTTCCGAACACTGGCAACACACGTAGATGCTGATGCGAAGGCCCTTGGCCTTGATCTCGGACCACTGCGCTCCGCGGGGATGAGCGGCGACTTTCAGGTGGCGATCAGCGAGGGCTCCACCGAGGTGCGGTTGGGGAGCGCGCTCTTCGGGCCGCGCGGGTAGGCTATAGACATGAGTACGTCAGAGATCATTGGCCTCATTTTTCAGACCCTTTGGTGGGTGATTTTGGGGCGCGTGCTCCTCTCCTGGTTTGATCCCTCCGGGAACTATCGGATCTCGCGCGTCATCTACGACATGAGCGAGCCGATCCTCGCCCCAGCCCGGCGCATCCTGCCAACGTTTGGTGGCGTGGACTGGTCACCGCTCGTCACCATGATCGTGCTGAACCTGCTTGAGAACTTCATTCTCAGGAGTCTGGCTGGCTGAACCTAGTAGAATCTGCGCCCGAGGGCGATTAGCTCAGTTGGTTAGAGCGCACGGTTCACATCCGTGAGGTCACTGGTTCGAGTCCAGTATCGCCCACCACACCTTCAGCGGCAGTTTCTCCGCACGATTCGCCCCACCACTGGTCACCCACGCCTTGCACTCGAACCAGTGATGGTTGGCATCCGTGCAACAGTCTGAACTCTCATGCCATTAGCTGCAAGGCTGAGGCTAGGATTCTCCTATGGGAAAAAGAGGGCTGGCTATGCGTTCCAGCAGCGTTTCGCTCAATAGCCGAAGCGGATGGCGGCCGACTCGCCCTGCATCTGGTCGAATCATCCGGCGCGTGCTGCGAACATCACGCGCGCGAAGCGGCGGCGAGAATAATCAGAGTGCAGGCCTTATCGACTGGCTGCTGATCCTTTCCTCTCCACTTTGGCTCTTCGCTCTTATCTTGTTGTGGATCGTCAGTTGGATGCTTTGGTTGGGCTTGAGCGCCATTCTCCTCGTGGCGCGCTCTATCGCAGAGATTCGTAGTTACCGCTGAACTTCGCGACCTGTTGGCGCAGTGCTTCACGCTCGGGCTGTGCGGCCCCAGATGCGCGCAGGCTGCCGAGATAGCGCGTAGACGTTTCGGTAAGGTTCGGTGCGTGGGCTAGCATCAAGGACCGCAATAACAAGTGAGCGCGCCTCGTCTTATGGCAGAATTGACTAATGGCTCAGAAGACACAGAAATCCATATTTCATTGGGAGCCCGAAGGCAAACGGCC
>Ga0208082_1000656_pt1 | contig 10302 bp, 8 predicted proteins | sample LakMenE09Jun09ns_FD_150683 | JGI IMG/M metagenome (GOLD analysis project Ga0208082, IMG submission 150683) | Freshwater microbial communities from Lake Mendota, WI - 09JUN2009 deep hole epilimnion ns (SPAdes) | ecosystem: Environmental > Aquatic > Freshwater > Lake > Epilimnion/Euphotic zone ... | reverse complement strand
CCATTGGCATGATGGGTGTGTTGGCGTTCTACGAGCCTGTTTTGCGGTTCTTGCGTCAACCGTATGACAACGTGTGTAAACGTCGTCCTGATCTGGTGACTGATTGTGACTTCTTTTCGCTCGGGCCTCTCGAGGGATTCAATGCTCGATTGAAGATTTCGCTCTACGGCGGCTTGATCTTGGCTTTACCGGTGGTGTTATGGCAAATTTGGCGTTTCGTTGTTCCGGCTCTTCATTCAAAGGAAAAGCGTTATGCGATCCCGTTTGTTTTCTCGTCAGTACTTCTCTTTATTCTTGGCGGATTTTTCGCCTATTTCACCTTAGACAAAGGTCTTGAATGGTTGATCTCATGGTCTGGTAATGATGTCCAGCAAGCCTTCCAGATTTCTAAATATGTCAGTTTCGTCGGGCTCATGGTTGCGGCGTTCGGTATCGGTTTTGAATTCCCGGTGCTCTTGGTTTTCTTACAACTCGTTGGGGTATTGAAGCCCCGCCAGTTGATCGAGGGTTGGCGTGTCGCAATTGTGGTCATCGTGGTGATTGCTGCGGTCATTACGCCGTCTGGCGACCCGATTACCTTGATGCTGCTTTCTGGTCCGTTGGTTTTGTTCTATTTCATTTCCATTCTGATTGGCCACCTCGGAACGAGAAATCGTCCGAGTGACGCCTGAGTCACTCATCGGCGTGACAAACAAGGCAGACTGTGAACGTGCGGACTGACCGGCAGGCGCTGATCGCCCACTACAACTTCCCGCTCGATCGCTTTCAGATCGAAGCCATGGATGTTCTTGACGCTGGCGAATCTGTTCTGGTCGCGGCTCCGACCGGGAGCGGAAAAACTGTTGTCGCTGAATACGGAATTTCGTGTGCTTTAGCCGATGGAAAACGCGCTTTTTACACCGCTCCGATTAAGGCGCTTTCGAATCAGAAGTTCAACGATCTGATTGAGTTGTACGGTCGGGACAAGATTGGTCTTCTGACTGGTGACAACGCGGTCAATAGCGATGCGCCGATTGTTGTGATGACAACTGAAGTGCTGCGGAACATGATTTATGCACGTTCGCGAGCACTAGATGACTTGGCAGTCGTTGTTCTTGATGAAGTGCACTTCATTCAAGATACGTATCGGGGCCCGGTTTGGGAAGAGGTGATTATTCATCTTCCGCGTCAAGTGAAATTGGTGTGTTTGTCGGCCACGGTGAGTAATGCCAACGAAGTTGCCGATTGGATCAGCACGGTTCGTGGTCCGACTAAATATGTCGTTGAAGAAAAGCGTCCTGTCGAACTTGAAAATTTGTACATGGTGGGCGACAAGACTGCGCAACGAGAGCATCTTTTCCCAACATTGGTTTCTGGACGGCCTAATCCGGAAGCCGCTCGGCTCGAAGATCTGACTAGAAAAATTGGTGGGCGCGGACCTGTGAAAGGTCGCCCCAGGCGAGCGTTATACACGCCGAGCAGAGTTGAAGTTGTTGATCGTCTGAACGAAGAAGGTTTGTTGCCATCCATTTTCTTTATTTTCAGCCGTAATGGTTGCAATGAAGCTGCGCAGTCGTGTTTGAAACAAGGGTTACGTCTGACATCTCCTGATGAGCGAAAGCGAATTAAGGAAATCATCGATAGCCGATTGGATGATATTGACGACGACGATCTTGACGTCTTGGGTTACCCGCAGTTCGTTGCCCAACTTGAGGCCGGAATCGCAGCCCATCACGCTGGTTTGGTTCCGCCTTTCAAAGAGACTGTTGAAGCATGTTTTGTTGAAGGTCTCGTCAAAATTGTCTTCGCTACTGAAACATTGGCGGTCGGCATCAATATGCCGGCGCGGTCAGTCGTGATTGAGAAACTTTCAAAATTTACCGGAGAACATCACGAGTTCTTAACAGCCGGCGAATTCACTCAATTGACAGGCCGTGCTGGTCGGCGGGGTTTAGATGACAAGGGCCACGCAGTGGTGCTCTGGAATCCATTCGTTACTTTTGAACAAGTTGCAGGACTGGCCAGTTCGCGAACCTTCCGATTGACATCGTCATTTCGCCCGACGTACAACATGGCAGTCAACTTGGTTCGTTCGTATTCGAGTGAAGAAGCCCGCCACCTACTGAATCTTTCGTTTGCTCAGTATCAAGCAGACCGCGATGTCGTCAAGATTGAGACTCGGCTTGACCGTCGCTTAGAGCAACTGTCCGAACTTCGTCTCGCTGCCGAAAGTCCGTTCGGAGACATCCACGACTATCGGGCGCGACTTGAGGGAACATTAGGAATCCGCAGTGAAAGCTCAATCGAATTCGCGATGGCTCGATTGAGGCCTGGATCGGTCATCTATGTCGACAAAGGCAAGACGCCTGGTCGGGCAGTTGTTTTATCGACCGCCAATCGTTCAGGCGGAGTCAAACTGACAGTACTCACTGCAAAGCGGGCCTCTCTCAATCTTTCATCGCGTGACTTTCACGAGCCGCCGCGAGCACTTGGCCAGATTGAACTCCCTGAGCCTTACGCTCCAACACAACCCGAGTTTCAAAAGGTGGTCATCACTCGTTTGCATCAAGCGCGAGAAGTGGCGAGTGAATGGAGCTCTCCAGAGCCAGGTCGACAGGCAGTTCATCCCGTTGAAGATGATCCCGATTTACGCGACCGTCTGAAGGCAGCAGCACAAGCCGATCGAGTGTCGCGCGATGTTGATCAGCTGCGCGAGCAAGTACGAGGCAAAGGCAATTCGGTCGCGCGCAAGTTTGAGCGAGTTCTTCGCATTCTTCAGGACTGGGATTATGTTTCTGGTTGGTCGCTCACTGAAAAAGGTGAAGTCTTGGCGCGTACTTTCCATGAGAGTGATCTGTTAGTCGCAGATTGTCTTGATCGCGGCTATCTCGATGATCTCGATCCCGCAGCTCTAGCCGCTTTGGTGTCGGTTTTTGTTTACGAACATCGCTCAAGTGAAGCGCCACCCGCTCCGTGGTTCCCATCAGCTGAAGTGCGCAAGAAGTGGCGACGAATTGAATCAGTAAGTCGCGAGTTGCAAGCCACTGAAGAAGCAGCCTCATTGAATCAACACCGTGCTCCTGACCCGACGTACATCGCTATTGCTTATGCGTGGGCAGCTGGCGAAGGTTTCGCCGAAGTTGTTGAGGCTGAAGAATTGTCGGGCGGCGATTTTGTGCGAACCATGAAGCAACTGATTGATCTCTTGAGACAAATTGGGATGATGGCCCCAGTGCCTCAAACGCGTCGAAACGCTGAAGCTGCTGCTGACTTGTTAATGCGCGGTGTTGTGGCAGCCTCGACATCGGTTCCCGGAGAAATCTGACGGTGGATGAAGATGGCGATTAAGAACGGTCAAGAATGGGGGAGTGACAAAGTGACTCCAGACGATCTGGTCGTTGTTGCGACAGATGCCGAGTTGGCGCAAGCAATATCTGGTGGTCATCGTGATTTCACATTGGCTGGTGGCGATATGTGGCGCACTATTGGCGCAAAGACGCAGCGCCCTATTCCCGGAGAACTCGCAAAGTGTTTACCGATTGATGTCATCGATGTTCAATGTGAATTGTTTGACGGAACCAAGTTGTCGAAATGTGCCGCTGCTCATGTTGTATTGCGTGGTTCGAGTATTCGCGGTGGTTGGTTGCGCGGACCGGTGACGGTGATTGCCAATGCTCAGTTCCTTGGTCATTGGGACGTAGCACCTCGAGGGCATCCAAATGATGGTCGAGTTGAGATCACACAGGTTGATCCATCCATGAGTCTGCGTCAGAGATTGTCGGCACGATCAAGACTCAAGAGCGGCAATCACTTACCTCATCCGTCAATTTCCGTTCGTTCGATCAAAGAATTTGAGTTTGAAATCAATGACGGATTGGCGAAGGATCATGCGCGTCAGAATGTGTGGATTGATGGACAACGAATCGGAAGAGTAAAAAGTCTGAGCCTTGAAGTGCGTAGCGATCACGCATTTTTATGGATGTAGGGTTCTGACATGAGTTCGTACAACCAGCAGATCATCAATGCAGTAGACAATCTGGCCGATCGTCTCATCGCGGTGAGTCGCGATATTCATGCACATCCTGAACTGAATTATGAAGAGCATTACGCCCATGATCTTTTAACTCGAGTCCTCGCTGATTACGGACTTGACGTCACGCCGCACGCGTACGGTGTTGACACTGCATTCGAGGCAGTTGTTGGCGACCCTGGAGCACCCGAAGTATTGGTGTTGTTGGAATATGACGCGCTGCCCGGAATCGGACACGGTTGTGGGCACAATGTCATCGCTGCTGCTGGTCTCGGCGCTGGTCTAGTCGCGGCTTCACTCGCTCGCGACCTTGGTGGGCGAGTACGAATTCTTGGCACTCCTGCCGAAGAAGGCGGCGGAGGAAAAATTGCGATGGCTCGCAACGGAGCCTTTTCATCTGGTGTTGCAGCAATGATGATTCACCCAGCCGATGCCGATCTCATCAAAATGGATTCCATTGCGATTCATACCGTCGATGTGTTGTACGAAGGCAAAGCAGCACACGCGGCAGCTGCTCCTTGGGAAGGTCGAAATGCGCTTGATGCTGCTGTTCTTGGGTACATGAACATTGCGGCTCTGCGTCAACATATCCGCCCTACCGAACGCATTCACGGAATCATTACCGAAGGTGGAGAGAAGCCCAACATCGTTCCTCGCCGTGCCGGGGCAACGTGGTACGTACGTTCAGGCACGATTTCAACTTTGCAACCTTTGAAGCAGCGAGTGATGAACTGCCTCGAAGGAGCAACGAGTGCTTGTGGTTGCACAATGACGTCAACTTGGGACGATCACACTTACGCGGACGTCCGCGACAACATGGCAGTCGTGAATTCTTTTGTTCACAACATGGCTTCTCTTGGTCGTTTAGTTCGTGATCCGCGAACTGATGGCCGTGCAGTCATGGGTTCAACAGATATGGGCAATGTCTCGTACCTACTGCCGTCGATTCACCCTATGGTCAAAGTCGCTCCCGATGGGGTAGCGATACACACCGAAGATTTCGCTCACTACGCTGGCTCAGAGTCGGGGGATGAGGGCGTACTCGTTGGTGCCAAGGCCATGGCGATGACGGTGGTCGATCTCTGGACCAATTCAGAGTTACGGTCTGAAGCCCACGCGGAGTTTTCGCTGGTTTCATCCGAAGTGGACGTTTTGGGCTACTGAAAGTGAGACCATTCCACCCACGGCACCGTCTGACCAACTACTGTAAAAAGCCGTGACGGTCTACGCCCCAGAGGAGTTCACCGCCGAGGAGTCGGAAGTTTTACGACGCTATTTCACCAATTTGGACGGTCCAGTATTCGCCCTGGTGAACTTGCCCGAGGTGGTCAAAGGTGCTTTATTTGCGCGGTACAGCCGTACCCATAAAAGTCTGCGTCGACTTTTTCTTGACGAATTTGTGGGTGAGTTAGACATCGCTGGTGACCAAGGCGTTGACGCAACTATTGGTCTTGAACGAGCCGAAGAGTTGTACGAAAAAGTCTTCTTTGAATACGGCGACGACTCAGTCGCTCAACTTGGTGGCGTTCACTTGGCGTGTGAACAATCTTCGAATGTGTTAACCAAGATTCTTGAGTGGGGTCGTTTGGCCAGCTACCTCGAGCAAAGTACGCGTTACATCGCTTATGACGCACGTCTTGCAGGCAGGTATCGTTTTTACCGCGATGCCGAAGTCTTGAACTCTCAGTTCGGAACTCGTTATGTGGGAGATATGGATCGAATGTTCGATTCGTATTCACACTTAATGGAAAAAGTCACCGAACATGTTCGGACATCAATTAAGCGTGATCCGGCCGATAGTGATTTTGTCTTTCGTATGGCGACTCGTGCGAAAGCTTTAGATGCGATCCGCGGAGTTTTGCCGGCAGCATCATTGTCAAACGTCGGTATCTACGGCAGCGGACAGTCGTATGAAGCAATGTTGATTCGTATGCGTTCACATCCACTTCCGGAAGCTCGCCATTACGCCGATTTGATGCTGGAAGAATTACGAAAAGTCATTCCGAGCTTCTTAAAGAGAGTCGATCTTGCCGATCGTGGTGGACGTTGGAGTGACTACTTGTCAGACACCCGAGAATCAACGAGCGAGTTGGTCTCGGGGCTTTTCGCCGAGACTCCTGTTGATCACAGCCCACCAGTTGTCTTGACTGATTTTGATCCAGAAGGTGAAGACAAGCTGATTGGTGCGATTTGCTATTCGCATACGAGTTTGCCCGAGACGCAAATCATGCAGCGCGTACAGCGGATGAGTCACGCCGAAAAAGTTGCGATCTTGAAGGCGTACATCGGTGATCGCGAAAATCGTCGTCATCGTCCGGGCCGAGCTTTTGAACGCACCGACTACCGCTTTGATGTGTTGTCCGATTACGGCGCCTTCCGAGATATGCAGCGGCACCGTATTTTGACCATTGAGTGGCAGCCTTTGACACCCAATCACGGATACACCCGTCCTGATCTTGTTGATGAGGCCGGTCAGACCGCTGCCTTTGACGAGGTCATGAGCCGTTCGGCGAGCCTGTATGACGCCATGAAGCCCGACTTCCCCCAGCAAGCCTCCTACGCCGTTTCAATGGCCTATCGCGTGCGCTACGTCATGCAGTTCAACGCTCGAGAGGCGATGCACATGCTCGAATTGCGTTCGTCACCCCAAGGACACCCCGCCTATCGACGGGTGGCCCTTGAAATGCATCGCCTGATTGGCGAACAAGCTGGTCATAAGGCCATCGCCGAGGCGATGACGCATCTCACTGTCGAGGCACCCGAACTTGAACGATTGGCTGCCGAGCGTCGGGCTGAAGCTCGCCGTGGGGGCCAATAGGTTGATCAGTTTGGTTCGTCGTGACTAGTGTCACCCGCGTATTGAACAGTGGGGCACAAATGTGTGTCTATTATCCGCGCTCACACCTTGTTAATTGGGTGGGCAAACTTCAGGAGTAACAGGAAATCTCATGGCAAAAGATGACGACAATTTGGATCCAGAACTTGATGAGGAGTTCCTTGAGGATGAGGAAGTCATTGACGATGCCGACCCTGAAGAGTTGCTCGATGATGATGGACTCGAAGATGAGGAAGACCTAGGCGTTGAAGACCTCGACACCGTCTTGGCCGAAGAGGACCCAGAAGCCGAAATTGTTCCTTTGATACCCAAAAAGAAGGCCAAGAAGGCCAAGAAGGATGTCGCCGAAGATGAAGACGAGGACGACGAAGACGAATTAGTCGGCGAGGACGACATCGAAGAAGACCTCGGTGTCATTTTGGCAGCGCGCGTCAAAGGTCGTAGCGAAGACGACGAAGAAGAGCCCGAAGAAGAAGAAGAAGACGTTCAGCTGTCGAATGATCCCGAGAGCGGAATTCAACCCAAGCGGGCCGACGAGCGCATGTGTACCCAGTGCTTTTTGTTAGTCCGCAAAGGTGCACCGATGTGTCCAGTCGGCGACGATACCTGTCCGCTGTTTTCGTAGTCGCTCATGAGTATTGAGCCAGTGATTCGAAGTGCAACGTTCGAAGATCTGGCGTCGATGATTGAACTTGACGTCGCTGCTCGCGAATCGTTAGTTACTCAGCGCGGTGGACTCGGTTGGTTAGTTGAACATGCGCCAGCGAGCGAGCTCAATCGTGATGACTTAGTCAGCCACAGTTGGGTTGGCACGGTCGACGAACACGTAGTCGGGTTCTTGCATTGTGTGTACGACGATGTTCCGCAGCATGGTTTGGTGTGTTCGGTTGAACGAGTTTTCGTTGATGCCCATGCTCGCGAACTGGGATTTGGCGATGCTTTACTTCAACAGGCGATTGATCACGCAACGCAAATGGGATGTGTGGTCATCGAAGGCAATGCTTTGCCTGGCGATCGTGAAACAAAAAATCTCTATGAAAGAGCCGGAATTGTGGCTCGCAAAATCATTGTTTCACGACGCCTGAACTCAATACCTCAGGAGTAATTACTTGCCAGTCCAGTTGGGCGTGCGCTTTTCGATGAAAGCTGTGAGACCTTCTTTGGTGTCACTCGATGACATCACTTCAGCAAATAAAGTATTTGTGAGCTTCTTCAACTCGTCATCAGTTTGGTAAGCGGCGGCGAGTACAACCTTGCGGCTCGCGTACACGGCAAGTGGTGCGCTCGTGGCAATTTGTGCTGCGAGTTTGCGAGCTTCGTTCATTGCTTCGCCTGGAGCGACTAAACGTGAAACGAGACCGAGGTGATAGGCACGTTCGGCGGGGATGGGGTCGCCAGTGAGAATGGCTTCCATCGCTGCTGCTTGTCCGATTGCTCGTGGAAGGCGGAAAAGTCCACCCGCACCAGCAATGAGGTTGCGCTTAACTTCAGCTAAACCAAAAGACGATCGTGTTGTGGCGATCACTAGGTCGGCCGCCAACACAATTTCGCAACCACCGGCGGTCGCGAGTCCGTCGACTGCGACAATGATGGGCTTGCGTCGTTCGCGATAAACAAATCCGGCAAAGCCACCGCGCTTCGTATTGAGGTCGCCGGCTTGGCCGGAATTGATGGCCTTGAGGTCGGCGCCAGCACAAAAGACTGGACGCTCTTGACCTTCGGTGTTGGCGGTCAAAATACCGACCCACACTTCGTCATCAGCCTCGAGTTGATCAATGGCTGCTTCGAGGCCACGAGCGACATCGCCGTTGATGGCGTTGCGCGCGTCGGGACGATTCAGGGTGATGATTCCCACTCGGCCTTCGGTGGAATACGTGACAATTTCGTTGTTAACTGTGTCGCTCATACCTTTGACCGTAGCGGCAGGTCGCCGCTCGCGACTAACCCTCGTCGTTGGCGGGTGCTTCGGTCACGACTTCGGCGGGTGCTTCGGTCACGACTTCGGCAGGCGCTTCGACTGCAGCGGGCGTTGCTTCAGGAGCGACCGTTGCCTTGGGGGCAGTAGGCGGCTTCGGAGGCAACTTTTTCACTGGAGGTCGAACCGCACGCAATGGCTTGGGAGCATGGTTCGACGATGCAACCGTGATTCCGAGGGCAGTTGCGATCTGAGGAAGCAAAGCTCCGAGACGTTCAACTGTCTTTGCCAGATCGGGCGAAATGGTCTCAGGCTTTGATGTGACTGTCACCTGAGCGCGAATTGGCGCAAAGGCCACAGCTTCAAGAACAGCAATCCAGCGATCGGCTAATGCGTCGGCAACAAGGCTCTGCGACGTTGCTTCGGCAAGGCGACGACCCAATTCGTCGGGGAAGAGTGCTCCGGCCTTGGGTGGTTGACCCGACAATTTGAGTGCCCGAACAATTCGGCCAACGCCAAGTGCGGCATCGATGTCTCCGAGCCAGTTCAGGTGTTCTTGTTCGGCGCGTGAGGTAAGACCGGCACGAAGTTCGGCGACAAGTTCGCGACAATTTTCGGCCCGCTCAATCACCGGATCGTTGGCTGCAGCAACGACACTTCGCAAATCGCGTAGGTCAAGATCGGCGAGATCTTTACGGGCTGCTTCGGCGCGATCAAGCCAATCGGCAACGCGCAAGCGGGGGAGAAGATTCTCGGCCATCTGCAAGACGCTCTGTTCGGGCATCGTTGGCTTACCTTCAGCTGTCAATGCAGCGTTGGCATCCTTGAGACGCTGACGAACTGTTTGCATTCCTTGCAACGCCAATTCAGCAATGGGACGCTGATCTTCGGGCAGTTCGGACAAAACTGCTTTGCGATTGGTTGAGCCAGCCTTTAAACGCTTGGCTTTGGGACGCTGAGGCAATTCGGGTGGAGCCTCGAAATGAGGACGACGTGGACCACGGGGCTTGTCGCCACCAGCGGCATTGTCGCGACGGGGACGGCGATCAGTATCGCGAGCAGCACCATCACGTGCGGGACGGTCGCCGCGTGCAGGACGATCGCGACGGTCACCGCGCTCACCGCGGTCACGTCGATCGCCACGATCTTTCTTAGCGAGTTGTTGAGTCACCGCTTCAAAAGGCTTGTCGTTTCCGACGAGTGCGATTTTTTCAACTTTGTCAACTTTGACGCGGCCTTGGGTGATGCTGACGATCGTGATGCCATCAATGTCGAATTCTGCTTCGGCTTTGACAACATCTCCGGGCTTTGATCCCTGCGATAAGAGGGTTCCGTCAAGAACCCCCTTGGGTTCGCGGGCACCTGCGGCGCGCCAGGTCCATGACCCATCGGGGCGTGAACTAGTTAACTCGATTTCAATCCTGCGGGACATGGTTGCCAACCCTATCGGGAACGCCCATCGGTGCGTTCATGTCCGCACGAACCATTGCAGTACTGGTAATTTCAGCAAGTGCCGATTTATGCCCTGGGGGACCGCACCCC
>Ga0208082_1000655_pt1 | contig 10309 bp, 10 predicted proteins | sample LakMenE09Jun09ns_FD_150683 | JGI IMG/M metagenome (GOLD analysis project Ga0208082, IMG submission 150683) | Freshwater microbial communities from Lake Mendota, WI - 09JUN2009 deep hole epilimnion ns (SPAdes) | ecosystem: Environmental > Aquatic > Freshwater > Lake > Epilimnion/Euphotic zone ... | reverse complement strand
AAGGCACCGACGTACTCGTGCGCACAGTGCAACGCGCACTCAATATCCCCATCCATCACTATGTGGAAATTGATTTCCAGGGTTTCAAGCGAATAGTTGAAGCTGTTGGCGGTGTAAACGTGTGCGTTGAATACCCATCGCGTGATAAGCACACGGGTTTGTTTATGAAGGCTGGCTGTTCAACACTCGATGGTGTTGAAGGGCTTGCGTATGCGCGCAGTCGTTTCTTCGAACAAAAAGTTGATGGCGAATGGCAACTCGATGGCACGTCCGACATTGGTCGTTCTACCCGCCAGCGCGGGTTCGTTCAGGCGCTTGCAAAGAGTGCGGTGCTTGGGGTTTCTGGCAATCCGTTTAAAGCAGGCGATGTGTTGAAGGGTGGGTTGTCGGCGGTTGTCGTGGACAACAACTTGGACCTCATCGAGTTCGCAAAGAAATTGCGACCTGCTGCGGGTGGAAATATTGCGTCATTTCCACTCGACGTATACGGCGACATGGTGGGAAGTAATTCGGTATTGAAGTTGGGTAAAGGCGCAGGTGAATTAATTGCGTTCTTCAACGGAACTGGTCCGCGACCGCAACTGAACCCCTAGGGCTTCAGCTTCAACTGCTTCGGCAACACGGTTGCCCTGCATGAAATCACAACCCAACAACTTCAGGCGTTGCTTCTGATCTTCGGTCGTTACCCATTCGGCAATAACGCTCATGTTCAGAGAGTGTGCAAGCTGAATGATGGAGCGAACAATTGGGTCGTCTCCACCGTGTTGGCCAATGTCGCGCACCAATGTGCCGTCAAGCTTCAAATAATCGGCAGGGAAGTCGCGCAAGTAGGAAAGCGATGCGTAACCCGTTCCAAAGTCATCGAGTGCAAGTTTCACGCCAAGTCGTTTCAGCGCATTCAGCGTGCGCATCACGGCAGGGTTGTCGTTCAGCATGGTCTTCTCGGTAATTTCAAGCGTCAGGTGAGCTGCATCAACGTTGGTTTCGCGCAATGTTCCCATCACGCGTTCAACGAAGGCTGCTTCGCTCAGTTGGCGTGTTGAAACGTTGACATGCACCATGAACGAACGTTCAACAATTCCTTCATCCATCCACTTGCGCGCATCAGTGCACGCCTGGCGAATAACCCAGTCACCAATTGGCCCAATAGATCCTGATTCTTCAGCAAGTTCAAGGAACACTGGCGGTGTAAGCACGCCGCGTTCTGGATGGTTCCAACGCAACAATGCTTCAACGCCTGCCATGCGGCCGGTGTGTGTAGAAACGACTGGCTGATACACCACAAACAATTCACGCTTAGCCAACGCACGTTCAAGTTCGGTGGAAAGCATGACGCGATCTTTTGCGCTCTTGCGCATTTCATCGGAATACATTTCGCAGCGACCGCGGCCACGTTGCTTGGCGCGGTACATAGCGGTGTCAGCGTTGCGCAGAAGTGTTACTGCGGCATCTGCTGGTGCTTCTTCGGCAAGCAGTGCTGGCGTACTCATGGCAATACCAATGCTTCCGCTGGTAAAGATTTCAACGCCTTGCAAAATAACTTGGCCAGTAATTCCTTGGCGTACGCGTTCAGCAACGTCCATTGCAATGTGCTCATCACCTAGTCCATCGCACAACACCACAAATTCGTCGCCACCAATGCGGGCAACCAAGTCGCTTGGGCGAGTAGCGCTGACCAATCGCTTGGCAATTGAGTTCAGCAACTGGTCTCCAACGTTGTGGCCAATGTTGTCGTTCACATCCTTCAGCTTGTCCAAGTCCACAAACATCACCGACACGCCACGTTTGGTAGTCACGCTGCGTTCAAGTGCTTCCGACAATTTGCGTAGGAAGAGCACACGGTTTGGTAATCCAGTGAGTGCGTCGTGTGTTGCTTGGTAATTCAATTCGTCTTGCAACTGCTTGGCTTCGGTAATGTCGCGCGCAATGACGGAGTAGTGCTGAACGGTTCCATCTGCTTCGCGCACAATCTGCAACACCAATGTCATGGTGCGCATAATGCCGTCTGGGCTACGGAAGCCAAGTTCGCCTTCCCATTTGTTGTTTGCAGGCGAGTTAATCACTTCGCGAGGCACTTGATCGCGAATGGCTTGAATAAACATTTGTGTTGCGGCATCGCTCGCTGGCGATTGTTCGCTCACACCAATGAGGTTTCGTGCCCCGTCGTTGCTGAACAACAAGTTGCCGAGTGGGTCAAACACAATCACGGCGTCTGCGCTGCTGTCGAGCAATCCAATCAATTGGTTGCTCAACACTCTGCGATTCACAGCTTCAGTTACATCGTGTGCGGTACCAACAAAGCCGACAATCTCGTTTTTCGAGCCAAGAGTTGGTTGTGTAGAGATATTGAGCCAAAACACTTCGCCATCTGGTTTCCACAACTTGAATTCAATGCCAAATGCAGAACCGGTTTCGCGCGAACGTTGCCATGCTTCTTCGGCGAGCGCGCGATCAGATGGTTGTGCGTTCACCCATGGCGCAACGCCTGGAGTGAAACCCGCACCACCGAGTGCGAGCGCGCGGAACGTCTCATTTGCCGTCGTCAGCCGACCATGACTGTCGGTCGTAAATACCCCTATCGGGAGGGAGGCGGCTGATTGGTCAATGACACCATCTTGACAGGTTGCCCTTTACCAATATGACTAATTGGGCGTTTATCGGGTGAGGGTAAAGGTGCTTGACACGATGCCAAGCGATCCTGCTTCAAGCGAGGTCAGCATGGTCTCGGCGTCCATTCCATCGCTTACTTCCAGCTGTTGCGAAACGGCATACACGGTGAGCACATAGGTGTGCAGTTCGCCTGCTTTCGGGCACGGCGCGGCATAGCCAACCTTTTGAATTCGGTTCAACGACTGCACGGCGCCTGCGGGTACCACTCCCGCATCTACGTGGTTGATTGCTGGGTCGATATTGGCGGCTACCCAGTGCACGGCATTTGCAGCTGTTTGGTCGACGATGGAAAGCCCCCAAGTAACGGTGCCTTCGGGCAAGCCGGCAATGTCAAAACTTGGCGAAAGCTTCGATCCATCACAGGTGAAGAGCGCGTCGATCGGTGCGCCTTCTTCCCACGGCACGGCAATGGTCAGTTCTTGAACGGGTGCAACAGTCTCGGCAATGGTGGTGGCAATTGCAATGGTTTCGGTTTGGTCGGCAGTTGGTGGCTTCATTTCGCGGCCATCACGTGAACATGATGCAAGCAGCAAGGCGCTTAATCCAACGAGTGCAACCGTGCCGTACATCTTTTTCGAAAAACGTGTCACAAATGAAGGTTACGACATGCAGTACTAACCTGCATGTCGTGTTGAAAGCCAACGAACAACTCTGCGTGCTTACGGTGCATGCACACCCCGACGATGAAGCGTCAAAAGGTGCGCCAACAATGGCCATGTACGGCGCACAAGGTGTGCGCACGGTGTTGGTGTGTTGCACGGGTGGCGAAGAAGGCGATGTTGCAAATCCTGCAATGAAAGAGCCAGGACAACCGTTTCACGGGTTGGAAGGTGAATCCGAAAAACATTTGCTCGCACAGCTTCGCCCTGCCGAGTTGGAGCAAGCGGCAAAGGTGATCGGTTTTCATCATGTGGAAATGCTTGGTTATCGCGATTCAGGAATGTTGGACAGCCCAGCAAACAATCACCCCGATTGTTTTCACATGGCCGACCTCGACGAAGCAGTGGGCAGGTTGGTGCGCATTATTCGCCGCGAGCGTCCGCATGTGTTGGTTACCTACAACGATGATCAGCGCGGCTATCCACACCCCGACCACGTGAAGGTGCACGACATCAGCATTGTTGCTTTCGATCGCGCAGCAGATGACGAGTGGTATCCGGAAGCGGGCGAGCCGTGGCAACCGTTGAAGATGTATTACTCGGCGTGGTCGCGCATGCGACTTACTGCAATTCACGAAGCGTTGTTGCGCTTGCGCGGTTCGTCTCCGTTTGACGATTCGTGGTTCGAACGACCCGACCTCGACAGTCGAATTACAACACGACTCGTGATTGGCGATTACTTATATGCGCGTTCTGGTGCACTGCGCGCGCATCGCACACAAATTGATGAGAACGAACCATTTTGGTTTGGGCTCAGCGATGCAGAACTTGCGGAAACGTATCCGTATGAAGACTGGGTGTTGGCAAAATCGTTAGTTCCAACGCCGCCTCTTGCAGTGGGCGAGTACGAAGACGATATGTTTCGCGGAGTGCGCTAGTTATTGCGCACGCATGGCATCGCGTAGTGCGCGAAAGCCAATCATGATTGCACCGCTGTCAACAATTGCTTGTTTCAGCGAAGCGTCATTCACCACGAAGTTGTAATCGTCAATCCAGCTCGCTGCCATGTCACCGAGCGCACGAATTTCTGGCGTGTCGATGCATGGCTGCACATGAATTTCGGTAACACCGGGTTGTAAGTTGCGCAACGAATTCAACACCCGCTCGCGGCTGCCTTCACGCCAGTCGTGGTCGAAGTGGTCGGGGAAGAGCACGCCTTCTTCGGCAGCAAGTTTGCGGAATGGAAAGCCGGCTTGTGCTTCGGTAAGAGTTGAAGGCAAGCGCACCGGCAGTTGAAACTCAACGGCAAGTTCGATGTACACGTCAAAAAACTGTGGTCGCAATGTAATTGCGGTGAGGTGTGGTGCAAGGTGCGTTACGTCGATGCCCCATTCGATGGCGCGCGAAATTTGTGCGCGGCATTCGCGCAACACTTCTGCAGGGTCTGCGTGTTCCCATAAGTCGTCAATGGTGCGCGGGAAACCGCCTTCACCAGATTGCAGCGATGGTGCGTAGGTCAGTGGTCCCCAGCGATACATCTCGTGTTCGCTGTTCACGGTGAGGTGCACGCCAATGTCTTCACCGTTGTAATTCATGACTGCATGTTTTGCCCACGGCGCCGGAACCATGAGCGATGCACATGTTGCAGAACCTTTGCGCAATGCGTCGTACACGCCAACGTTGGCCGCATGGAAAGCACCAAGGTCGTCGCAACTCAAAATCACGAGTTTCGCGTCGGCGCTATGGCCAAGGCGTTCGGCAAGTGAAGGTGTGCTCACCACATAAACGCTACTAGCGACAGGCTTGCCATAAACCCACATTGCGCAACTCTGCTTGCGTGGCGGCTTGCGCAAAGTCGGCTTTGTGCGCGGTGTTGGGCTCGAACACCATGGGTCGTGCGTAGCCCTGCAGCACCAAGTCCAGGTTCACAAATACGTTGCTCTGCGCGATGTACACGTACAACAGCAATCGGCCGTATTTGTCGCGGGCTTCAATGTCGCGTTCAACTCGCAGTGCAGTTCCTGCTGGCAGCAATTGCTGTGTGTAAGCGCTGGCTTCTGGCCCAAAGCATTCCACGCCCTTTGTGGGGTGCTTGGTCTCAGGTGTGTTGATGCCAATTAAGCGAACTCGTTCAGTGTTTCCACCGATTGCAATGTCAATGGTGTCTCCGTCCACCACGTGTTTCACTGTTGCTGAGTTTGGCGAACTATTTACTGAGTTATTGCTGCAACCCGAGAGCAGTAAGGCGTATGTGAACAGAAACAAATAGAGGAGATGAATCGAGCGGTGCATACGCAGTGATGTGTGAATTACAGTGAAGACATGACCACACCGTTGGAACTTGGGAAAATTGGCATTTGGACATGGACACTGGATGCCCATCCAATGGCGCAGTCGCTTGAAGCGGCGCAAGAACTTGAAGAGTTGGGTTTCAAAACCGTGTGGATTCCTGAAGCGGTTGGTCGTGAACCATTTGCACACGCCGGAATTTTGTTGTCGGGTACGAAGCAACTCATTGTGGGAACCGGCATTGCATCCATGTATGCGCGCACTGCATCCACCATGCAGGCCGGTCAGAAAACACTCACATCGGCGTTTCCCGATCGTTTCCTGTTGGGCATCGGCGCAAGCCACGGCAACATGGTGAAGTCGTTGCACAAAACTGCTTATGTGAAGCCGTATTCAGCAATGGTCGAATATTTAGATGTAATGGACAAGGGAATGTTTGTGGCCGCTGCACCAACCACCCCATTGCATCGCGTGCTGGCTGCGCTTGGTCCAAAAATGTTGAAGTTGGCAGGCGAGCGTGCCGATGGTGCGCACCCGTATTTCACCACTCCGAAACACACTGCGGTTGCACGCGAAATTTTGGGCAAGGGTCCAACCCTTGCGCCAGAGCAGGCAGTCATTTTGGAAACCGACCCCACGAAGGCGCGTGCACTTGCGCGCAGCTACATGGGCACCTACACACGCTTGCCGAATTACGCTAACAACTTGTTGCGCGAAGGTTTCACCGAAGACGACATTAAAAACCAAAGCGACAAATTGGTGGATGCAATTTGTGCGTGGGGAACACTCGACGCAGTTCGCGGTCGCATTAAGGAACACCTCGATGCGGGTGCATCGCATGTGTCAGTGCAGGTGCTTACCGAAGGCTTGGTAGAAATGCCAAGGGCTCAGTGGCGCGAACTCGCCACGTTGTTGCCAGAGTTTTAGAATCGCATATCAATGAGAGATCAGCAACGTAAACGCAGCGATGGGCGAGAAACGATGTCGCGCGTTATGAAATTTGCGATGGCTGAATTCAACAAAGTTGGGCCAGATGATTTCAACCTCGATCGCGTATTGGAGAAGTCTGGCGTTTCGCGAAGCAGCGTGTATCACCACTTTGGGGGGCGCCACGGGGTAATCGCTGCAGTAGAGGCGAAGTTAGTTGAAAAAGATATTGATGTGAACAACATTGGTCTTCGTGAATTTGTCAATGTAGCGAATAACGCTCAGGAAATTCTTGCTGTCATCAAGTTGGAAATTGCTCAAGGTTCAAAACAGGAAGACAAGGTCACCCGACAGCGCAGGGTGTCCACGTTTGTGGCAGCACAACGAAGCGAGTTGCTTTACGAAGTATTGCAATCGAAACAACGTCAAGCAACCGAGTATTTGTGTGAGACATTGCAAATTGCAACTAGCCGGGGACTCATCAAACCGCGAGTTCCAGAAATGGGAATCGCCCAGATAATGCTGTCGCTGCTGTTTGGACGCATCTTGGTAGACCTCGTAGGTGATGAAACCAGCGACCAGCTGTGGACACAAGCCACGCTGGAGTCATTGGAGTACTTACTCAACCCACAGAGTTAGTTATTGGGTTTGTAGATCTAGTCTCGAAGACGACAATCGTGCAGATGGCTAAACGCCAAGCACGCGCTTTTGCAGCTTGCGCATTCCGGCAAGCCAACGATCGCGCTCGGTTGCTTTCAGCGCCATGTATTGCGCAACTTCTGGGTGAGGCAACACTAAAAACGTTTCTGCGCGAATGGTGTCTACGCAAGCCTGTGCAACTTCTTCAGGCTCAAGCACGCCACCAGCAACTCGCACCACGTTGCCAGACGGGCCGTCGTTGCTGTTGTCTGCACCTTTCAACATGTTGGTGTTTACGCCTTGTGGGCACAGGCAACTCACCAAAACTCCGCGGCCTCCGTAGGTGATTGACATCCATTCGGCAAAGGCAACTGCTGCATGTTTGGTGACGGTGTACGGGGCAGATCCAATTTGTGAAAGCAGTCCGGCAGCAGAAGCGGTGCTGCAGAAATATCCTTCGCCGCGCGCAAGCCAATCGGGCAACAAGTATTTTGCGGCCCAGCGATGTGCGTTGAAGTTGATGTCGAACGCGGTGTCCCAATCTTGTTCGCTTGTCGACAGGTCGCTTCCCAGTCCAACTCCGGCATTGGCGAAAAACAAATCAATCTGTCCAAACTTGTCAATTGCCGCGCGAACTAAGTCGGCGTTTGCTTGTTCAGTACCCAGGTTTGCGGCAACGGCAAATGCGCTGTTCGGACGTGCTGAATTCAGTTGTGCAACTGTGGCGTCAAGCGGAGCCGCTTCGCGGTCGGCCAGCACCACACTGGCTCCTTCGGCGTGGAAGCGCTCGGCAAGCGCTTTGCCAATTCCGCCGGCTGCACCTGTGACTACCGTTACTTTTCCCCGTAATTCCATGTTGTGATGTTATGCACAGAGTCATGTCTTCGTAGCACCGGTCGGGTATGGTCAAGGACATGACCGAAGCCCGCGAAGCAGCAGTAATCACCGAAGCACTCACCGTCATCGACGAGGCGCTCGCCAAAATGCTCAACCGTGAATTGGTATCAACCGACGAAGTAGCAGACCTTCTGCTCGACGTTCGCGTGTTGCTTACTACGAACGCTTCTTCCACCACGCAAGCCTGAAGCGTCGGCGCTTCGTAGCGTCACGTTCATTGCGTAATGGTGCCGAATTTTTCGGCGCATAACTTGCCAGTTGTTCCATTGATTGTTCGATGCATTGTTTCAACAACACGGGGTAGGCAACCGCTTCGCTGTCAACATTGAGCCCCATGTCCAAACTGCCGTTGTAACTGAGCATGGTCAGGTTGAAGGCAACACCGCCTAGTGGCCCAAGCGGGTAGTTCTCGAGCACGAGCGCACCACTGATGTACAGCGGTATTCCAGCTCCACGCACGTTTGAAGTGGCGAAGTCAACGGTTTGGCTTTGCGTGCGTGCAATGCGCGTCAGCACCGAAGTAGGTAACAGGCTTGAAGCTGTTGCCAATGTGTCGAGTTGTGCATTCTTCGAACCCTCGCGTGCCGAATTAATCAGTTCGCTAATGGCGGCGAATCGTTCGGTAATGGGCATGTCGCTAGTTGGTACCAACATGCGCACCAACGTGAATGCGTTTCCACCCGAGGCTTCGTTGCGTGTGCTGATTGCCATGCTGGTGCGCAGTGATTCCACTGGCGAGCCAAGCTTGCGGTGGTAATTGCCGGCGGCATCGGCAGCAGCGGTAAGAAACGCGGTGTTCAACTTGCCACCAAGTGCGCGTGAGGCATCCATCATGGTGCGGTACGGCGCACGCAGTGTTTCGGTTTGACGTTGCAACGAACGTTGTGTCCACAATGGCGAACGCGCAGGGTCAACACTGTTTAATTCGTTCACTAAACCGCGCACAGTTGCAGCGGCTTGCGTGCCAAGTGCTGGTAGTTGCGATGGGTCTTGTAACAACTCGCGCACCTGACGCAATGCACCAAGTGGTGCACGCATCACGTCTTGAAATGATGAGTTCAGTAAGTCGGAAGTAGAAGACGTGGTTGGTTCTGGCTCGCTAAACAACACAGGGTCAAGTGGTGGCGGCGGGTTTGCATCGCGTTCAAGGTCGAGAAACTGCATCGACAGCGCAACGCCGCCTTGACCGTCGGTAATGGTGTGGTGCAACTTTTGAATGATGGCCGACTTGCCGCCCTCAAGGCCATCAATCACCGTGAACTGCCACAGTGGGCGAGTGCGGTCGAAAGAATCGGCAACGAGCAGCGTTGCAAGGTCGAGCAACTGCCGCATCGTTCCTGGCGCAGGAACTGCCATGCGACGCACGTGATGTGCAATGTTGAATTCGGGGTCAGTAACCCATCGTGGCGGGCCAAGTGAAGCAGGCGCTGGTTGCACGCGTTGGCGCAGTCGCGGAATGATTCGTGATGCGCGGTCCATTCGTGCAACAAATGCATCGAAATTTGGTGCACGATCAAGAATGGTGATGTTCGCAAACGTGGAAGTAAGGAACGGATCTTTTTCTGCTCTCCACATCAATGCCTCGGCATCGCTCATGCGATCGTCAAAGCGAGGCATGTCGTGGTTCATCGAGGTACCGAAGTGTGCTTGAACTCGTTCAGATTGTCCCAACCGATGTTGTCGAGAATGCGATTGATCGTTGAAGTCGCAAGTTTCGCGTCACCCATTGGGCGGTCTAGCAAACGAACAAACACTGCCTTGCTGCCAACAATGAATGTAGGAACGCCCCACACCGAATGCGTGCGGCCGTAAGAGGTGTGTTCGTCTTTAATGGTGGCAAGTGGGCGACCGCTGTCTACTTCTGCCCACATGGCATCAACATCTACACCGTGCTCGCCAATGACTTCACTCAATGGTGCGCGCTCGCGCAAATTTCCGTTTTGTGTGTGGCGGTATTCGTACAGCGCATGATGCATGTTCAAGAACTTGTCGGGCTGCGTGTCGCGCACGGCAATGGATGCTTGTAGCGCAAGAATTCCGGTGTCGTCTTGCGGGCGATCCCAAATATCGGTTTGCCCTTCTTCAACATGAGCTTGTCCTAAACAAAACGGAGTGAACTTTACGTTCCACGTTGCGCCTGCTTTCAATGCAGTGGACACATGGTCGTGCATGATGCGGCCATATGGGCAGCGGTAGTCGTAGGTAAGGGCAAACGTTGGGGCGGTGGTCATATCAGATGTATAGCGTTTAAAAACACCAAGCCCACAGCGCCCATCAGGCTTCCCACA
>Ga0208082_1000654_pt1 | contig 10320 bp, 9 predicted proteins | sample LakMenE09Jun09ns_FD_150683 | JGI IMG/M metagenome (GOLD analysis project Ga0208082, IMG submission 150683) | Freshwater microbial communities from Lake Mendota, WI - 09JUN2009 deep hole epilimnion ns (SPAdes) | ecosystem: Environmental > Aquatic > Freshwater > Lake > Epilimnion/Euphotic zone ... | reverse complement strand
TTTCATCCATGTGTGCCAGATTGGTTCGACTCGAGCAACGGGAGTCTGTTGCAACATTATTTCTGAAACTAAAACGCCCCAGGCGGTTGTATTTCGCCACGGTAGATCACGTTTGTTCTTTTTAAACCAACTTGTGATCTCTTTTTCTAGATGGCTCATTCGCCGTTAATTTTTACCCTAGTCAGTGCTTGATCAAGTCGAGATACTTCTACGATTTCCATTCCAGCAATCTTTACATCAGAGCCTGCAGGAACAAGTGCTCGTTTAAATCCAAGGCGGAAAGCTTCTGCAAGTCTGCGCTCTACACCGCTAACTTTTCTAATTTCACCAGCTAAACCAACTTCACCAATTGCAACTAGGTCTGCAGGCAGTGCTAAACCTTTTGCAGCGGATGCCACTGCCAGAGCAAGTGCCAAGTCAGCTGCTGGTTCAGACATTTTCATGCCACCAACTGTTGCTGCATAGACATCGCGGCCACCGACTTTTACATGCGCGCGTAGTTCAAGCACAGCAAGTGTCATTGATGTGCGGGCTGAGTCCAAACCACTTGTGACGCGGCGTGCATTTCCGAAATCATTTTCTCGTCCTGCGCTGACTAGCGCTTGAATCTCTGCCAGCAATGGTCTGCGTCCTTCGAGTGTGACCGTTACGCATGTGCCAGGCACGGGTTCGCTGTGGCGAGAAGTAAATAGACCAGTTGGATCGATGACGCTTTCGATTCCAGAATCACTTAGGTCAAAGCAACCAACTTCATCGCTTGCACCAAATCTATTTTTGATTGCACGGATTAAGCGCAGACGTGAGTGACGCTCGCCTTCGAATTGCAAAACAACATCGACGATGTGCTCGAGCATGCGAGGGCCAGCAATTGAGCCATCTTTTGTCACGTGACCCACTAAGAGCAAAGTGATGTCGCGATCTTTACAGATACGAATAAGTGCGCCAGCGACTTCGCGAACTTGTGTGACACCACCAGGTGCGCCATCGGCTGCGGCCGAACCAATTGTTTGAATACTGTCGATGATCAAAAGTTGTGGTTTAACAATGTCGATGTGTGAGATAACAGCGCTGAGATCTGTTTCAGAGGCTAAGAATAATTCGGGATCAATTGCGTTAATGCGTTCTGCGCGAAGTCGAACTTGAGAAGCTGACTCTTCACCGCTTATATATAGGGCGCGAATTCCAACCTTTGCAGTTTGTGCGGCAACGGAGAGAAGAAGCGTTGACTTACCAACACCTGGTTCACCCGCTAATAAAATTGCAGCACCTGGCACAAGTCCACCACCGAGTACGCGATCTAATTCGCTGACTCCAGTTGGTTTGGCACTTGCAGCCGAGAGATCTACATCGCCTATTGGTGTTGCTTTATGTGTAACGGCGCCAGGAACAAGTGATAAACGCTTTGGTGCATTTATTTCTTCGACAGTTCCCCATGCCTGACATTCACCGCAACGGCCAACCCATTTATTCGCACTCCACCCACATTCGGTGCAGCGAAACGGATCTTTCTCAACCTTTGCCATGGCGCTTAGCCTAGAGGCAAGTACTGACTATTTGCCTGCCGCAATTGTGGCTGGGTGTTGAATAACAAAGAGTGGAAGTGAACGCTTTTGTGCATCTTTGATGCCGGCTATGCGCTGATCGCATAGTTTGGCGAGCACTGCATAGGCTTCTTTACCCATGAGCGCCTGCAACTCGGTTTTGTTTGAAACATATACCGGTTCTTTTCCAACGTGAGCTTCAGTGTTGCTTGTGCAATACCAATCGAAATCTTCTCCACCATCGCCCCATGCAAGACGTTCGTATTCTCCGATAACAGTTACGGAAATTTCGCGCTCGCCAAGTTCACGAGTTTCGAATGAACGACGAAGAGGTAATTGCCAACATACATCAGGTTTTGTATCAACAAAGTGAATTTTTTCTTTTTCTGCCAAGTGGTGAAGTACGCAACCAAATGAACCGGTGAAGCCATCTGCTTCATGACCCTTGCGATTTAAAAAGATACATGCGCCATCGACGGTACGAGTCTTACGTTCTTTGTCTTCATCTTTTTCTGAAATTCTTAATTTGCCACCAGATTTTTTTGGCTGTGCTTCATCAAAGAATTGCCACATTTCTGGTGTCAGCATTTCAGCAGCTTTTAAAGTGCGCGCTTCATCTTCTTCATCTGAGTACATTGCGCCTTCAGTGCAGCAGCCATCATTTGGACGATCTTTAAATACACCTTTGCAACCATCGCCATAAATACAGGTCCAGTTAGAGGTCAACCATGTGAGGTCGCACTTAAAGATTTCTTCTGCGTCATTAGGGTCAGTAAATTCAACCCAATCACGTGCGAACCCAGGCTTTATTTCAGACATAGTTGCAGAGCGTACAGGTATCCTTAGCAACATGAGTACCGAAACAAAGCCACTACAACCTTCACAAGTTGGTGTTATCGGTGCCGGTGTTATGGGCGAAGCACTTATTGCAGCCCTCATTAAATATGGAATCAAAGCCTCATCAATATGTGTCAGTGAAAAGCGTGAAGACAGAGCACAAGAGCTCATTGCAGGCTACGGAATCTGTGTCTGCGACCTTGCAACCAATGTCAGCGGCAGCGATGTCTTGCTCTTAGTTGTTAAGCCACAAGATATGGCTGCAGTATTAGATGAGATCAAAGGCTCAATCAAGGCTGGTGCACTCGTGATTACATTTGCAGCAGGCAAGAGCACCTCATTTATCTCATCGCACCTAGGAGCAAATAACCCTGTTATTCGAGTGATGCCAAATACACCTTCATTAGTTGGCGTTGGCATGGCAGGTATGTCTCGTGGAGCTGGCGTAAGTGATTCACAAGCCGCATTTGTCAGCGCATTCCTCGGTGCAACTGGAAAAGTTGTTGAAGTGCCTGAAGATTTACAAGATGCAATAACTGCAACCAGTGGCTCAGGTCCTGCCTACTTCTTTGCATTCGCCGAACACATGATCCAAGGCGCTATGGCACTTGGGTTATCAAAAGAGGTAGCAACAACGTTGACTGCGCAAACAATGCTGGGCGCTGCAACTTTGTTAGATCAATCAGGGAAGAGCGCAACGACTCTTCGTGAAAACGTGACTAGCCCTAATGGAACAACTGCGGCGGCGCTGGCAACTCTAAGCGAATCAGATTTTGCGGGAATCGTTGCAAAAGCAATGAAAGCTGCGCGCGATCGTTCGCAGGAACTTGCGTAATTACATACCCGTGAAAAAGATTGTTCTTAGTTTATTAACTCTTTCACTTCTTTTTAGTTCTCATACTGCAACAGCTGCTCCAAAACCTATTGTCGCAAAAGCAATGGTTGCTCTAAATCTTGCAGCACCTGTTACAGCTGATACAAAAATACTGGTACTCGGTTCATCAATTGTTTTGCTTAATGATTCAAGTGTGCGTGCTATTGGCTCTGACGGCGTTGAAAAATGGCGTTTGGCGCTGACTCAAGGAGCTGCAAGTATTGCAACGGCGATGGCTGCAGATGGCACAGGAAATATTTGGATTGCAGGATCTAGCGCAGTTGCATCCGTTGTAACACCAACTCCGACACCGACGGTTGCACCTATAAATCCTGACAATGTCGTGGTTGATCCCAAGGTGCCTATGCGCGCAGATTTAACAGTTGCAACTTTATGGAAGATTTCAAATGTGGGAGCACTTATTTCTACTTATGCAGCTGAGCCACTTTCAGCTCTGCTGGTGAACTCAATTGCAGTTAATGCAAAGGGAATTACTCTCGGTGGAGTACGAGCCACGGATACTGGAAATTCTGGAGTAATTATCAATGCCGACCTAGAAGGAAAATTTGTTAAACCTATTTTTCTTGGCCTAGGCGATACCAGTATCGATGTAGTTGTTCGTGGAACTGATTCCAGTGTGTATGCAATTGGAAATAGCGCTGAGACTCTTGCTGGCAAGAAAGTTGCCGGATATCGCGACGGAATTATCGCAAAGTATTCAAGTGACGGAAAACTTACTTCACTAGTGCGCAGCTCTGCGGCTAAAGCTAAACGCGAGTGGCTCTCTGCAACTAATTCATTATTTTTAACAGGTTCTGTGCAAACTGGCCAGAAGTTTGAAAGTGCATTAACGAAGTTTGCTACAACTCTTTCACCGTCCTGGACTTATAGATTTGCATCCACCGGCGCTACATATTCTGCACTCGGTCCAAATGGTTCTCACTTTGCAGCATTTGCTTCGAAATCTGCAGTAAAAGGAATTTCTAATTGGAAGCCAAGTAGACCAACTGCGCTGCTACTTACTTTTGATAGCAAAGGTGCATTAGTCGATGCCAAGAGTGCTGTTGGAACACCGATAGCCCTTGGGTATTCAAAGGATCTAGGAATCGTGCTTATGAGTACTAGCCAGACGGGCGTTTCGATTTTTCGACTCACTTAGCGATAACCTAACCCCCGTATGCAGCTGCAAACATGTGGCTGCCAATAAAAGAGAAAGCGTGACAAATGGGTTCCGTAATCAAGAAGCGACGCAAGCGTATGGCGAAGAAGAAGCACAAAAAACTTCTGAAGAAGACTCGCATTCAGCGTCGTAACGCTAAATAATTACGCAGCTTTTAGCAGTACAACTTTTCCGTTAATTCCGGCGACTGCATAGCGAACCTTCTTTAAAACAATCCACGCACTAGCAATTGGCTCTGTCGATTGCCATGACGAAGCAAGTGCTATTGCCGATTGCCCCTTAGAAAACTTTGCGTAATCAATTGCGCACAGGCGCCCCAAACAATTAAAGATAAGAGTTTGGGAATCGCTACTCAGTAATTCATTAGGTGTTCCATAATTTGAAGTCGATGTGGTCAGAACCGCAGCAGCAGTGCTCAGATTCAGAGTTCGAAGCAGTGTTGGGTCTGGCATAGATAACGCGGTAGCTGAAAACCACGAGGCCATAATTCCTTTGGCACTCTTTGCGATTTCCACGTCGTAACCCAAAATTGCTGCATCCGTTGTGGGTGATTCAAGTGTTCGATATTGCCATGCACCAGGATCAAAAGTTGTTCGTGTGGCTAATCTAATTTCACCTGATGTTGCGTCGCGATTTTGATTAATTGTTAAAACTGAGTCGTATATGACATAGGTTTTATTGCCATCAACTAGGGCTTTCATATGGAATGCAACATCGCCTGTTGTTCGGAAATCGGTTTTACGATCACCATCTACTAACTCGTAATTCCAATCGCCGTTAAAGTTCTTATAAGCACCGAGTAAGACACCCTGTGTTTCATCTCGATAGAAAACTTGAATGCCTTCACTTGTAATTGCGCATGCATTTGAAACACTGACATTACTCGCAGTTGGCACACGAACAATTTCTTCGTAGGACTGAACCTTGGCGGCATTTCCGTCAACAATTTCGCGTGCAATTGTTGGGCCATTAATGGTTGCGTGTCGTAAGTCATTATCTGTTTTATCGGCATAGAAAACGTGCAGAGTCTGCTTTAAATTCTTACCGCTTACGCACAGAGAAATTTGCCCAGAAATATCACTATCAATTGTTGTCTTTTTCCAAGATTTACCATTCCATGTTGCAAGCTTAAGAATGGAGGTTTTTGAATCCACATAGGCAATTACTGGCTGAGCATTTAATGTTGTTGAAGTAATAGATCTGGCATCTGCTACAGCATCGATAACTTGTGATGTCCAGACAGCACGGGGAGTGACAGCCTTAGTAACTACTTTTGGTGACGCTCCCTTTGCATTTGATGCAACAATCTCAAATGTGTAGCTAGTTCCATTTTTTAAGCCAGTAATTATTGCAGGACTATCTGTGACGCTCTTTTCCTTGCCTGTATTAACATTTTTAATAATGTATTCACTGACTTGAGTTGTCCGTGAATTTAATGGTGGATTAAAGGTGATAATTGCTGAAGCATCTGCAATCAGTGCTTGAGGATTAAGTACTTCACTTGGCACACCTGCTGCAAGGCCTGGCGCTGGCTTATTTCGAAGGTCTTTCATCATTGCCAACAAAATAGGTCCTGGTTCGTTAAACACTTCACCAGCTTCAAGATTCGGAGTCATCACAGCGTTAGTACCAGAGTTTGCAAAAGTGTTTTCATCTAAGTGGCTAACCGATGAACCTGCATCGTAATTAGATGGCGTATACATAAGAGGCTTAGTTCCATTGTTTGCCGCGATACCTTCGGCGCCCGACCACACAAGGTTGCTCTTAAGGGCTTGTCCTAATTCGAAAGATGGTGATGGCAGATCGGCTAAGCGGTTCCCATCTTGTGTCTGCAAGAACGCATCAAATGGTGTTGGTTGTTCGAGGATGCCGACGTATTGTCCTTTTGTGCGATCAAATATGTAGGAACTAGTTGAAAGAAAACCTAGACCATGTGCCAACTCATGAAACATTACAGATTTTAAGTCATACTCATAACGCGTAGGTTTTCCAAGTCCATCTAAATCCCAATCGGCTTCAGAGTTAATCTGAATAATAATTTCAGGATTATCTAAATCTAAATCTTTTCCAGCAATCGCATTTGCAAGAGCTGATGCATACCAAAGCGATGAGTCAGGTGCTCCAGTAAATTTTGCGTAGTAACGATCAGGACGCGCGCTTCCTAAAATATCGCTCGTGCTCGAGCGACTCCATGTCGCATCAACAATTACTTCTACCTTTGAATCAAAGTTGACAGCCCATAAATCTACTGCGGCCTGAACTTGGTTTTTCGCCCAATCTGGAAAATTCTTATAGTTCACAACAAACTTCGAACGTCGTTCTAAGTTGGCAGATTGTGTTGCAGGTACCGATAGAACTTGCGTACTTGCTTCTGCAGCATATGTGTGACCCCACACAGTTGATGGGGCGACTAGTGGCGCTGCTTCGGCGGGCGGTATAGAGAGCAAAGAAGCCAGGAGAATAAATAGAAGCCCCGTTGTGGTGCGGGTGCTGGTTCTCGTTTGCATATGTGCAAAAGGTATCAGGGTGAGATGATTTACCTATGGAAGAGAGTGCTGCAACCAACTTCGATGAACTTTATTCTCGGATGAAGGCTGAACGTCCAATTTCTCTAGATTTTTCGCAGGAACCTAAGAAACCAGAACCAACTTTGGATGAAGCGCGTGATGATTTAGCAAAATCTGTCAGCGAAATTGCACATGCACTCTTTGCAAAAAGATTTGGTCCACTCGTTGGTTCTGTAACGCAGACCACAATCAATGCTGTGCTTAAAGATCTCGAAAACAATGCTTATAGATTAAAAGGTGACGTCACACTCGTTGCCGAAGAGTTCATTGATCGAGCAATTAACAAGAAGCGGAAGAAATAGTTGTCACAAACTTTGATAACCGTATTTTCTAGGCACGGCTGCCATCTCTGTGATGTTGCTGTTGAAACACTTGAATCCATGAAGGCCGAATTAGATTACTCAATAGAAATTACCTACATAGATGGCAATGCTGAACTTGAAAAGTTATATGGCGAACAAGTTCCGGTAACTCATATTGATGGCGAGCACCACGATTTCTGGCGCGTTGATCCGATACGTTTTAAAGCTTGCCTTGAAACACATCGTCAGCGTCAATAATTTTGTAGGCATAACCTTGTTCAGCTAAGAAGCGCTGACGATTCTGAGCAAAATCTTGGTCAATAGTGTCGCGTGAAACCACTGAATAAAAGGTTGCACTTCGACCATCAGATTTTGGACGCAAGATACGACCCAGGCGCTGTGCTTCTTCTTGGCGTGAACCAAATGCACCTGAAACTTGGATTGCAATAGTTGCATCAGGTAAATCAATAGAAAAGTTAGCTACTTTAGAAACAACTAAGCAGGTTATTTCGCCAGTTCTAAATTTATTAAACAAAATCTCACGCTCTTTTACAGGTGTTTCACCCTTAATCAGTGGAACCCCAAGAACTTCAGATAACTCATCGAGTTGATCGATATATTGACCGATAACCAATATCTGCTCGCCAGCATGGTGTGTAACTAGTGATTCAACAACATTTCGCTTTGTGCGAGTTGTTGCGCAGTATCGATAGCGTTCTTCTGGTTCAGCAGTTGCATATGAAATTCGCTCAGTTTCACTCAGATTCACACGCACTTCTACACACTGGGCAGGAGCGATATAGCCCTGAGATTCAATCTCTTTCCAGGGAACATCAAATCTCTTTGGACCGATAAGTGAAAAAACTTCACCTTCCATTCCATCTTCGCGAACAAGTGTTGCAGTTAGTCCTAAGCGACGACGAGATTGGATATCGGCTGTGAAGCGAAAGATCGGTGCGGGAAGTAGATGGACTTCATCGTAAATGATTAATCCCCAGTCATGAGTATCAAAGAGATCAAGGTGGGCATAGACGCCATCTTTTTTCTTTGTCATGACTTGATACGTTGCAATTGTTACGGGGCGAATCTCTTTCTTAGCACCGGAGTATTCACCGATTTCATCTTCATTTAATGTGGTGCGTTTAAGTAATTCTTCACGCCATTGACGCGCTGCGATTGTGTTTGTAACAAGAATCAGTGTTGTTGCTTTCACATGTGCCATTGCTGCGGCGCCAACAATTGTTTTTCCAGCACCGCACGGAAGTACGACTACGCCAGAGCCACCGTGCCAGAAACCTTCTGCAGCTAACTCTTGGTATGGACGAATCTTCCAATCATCTTGCTTGAGTGCAATTTCATGTGCTTGTCCATCAACATAGCCTGCAAAGTCTTCTGCTGGCCAGCCGAGTCGAAGAAGTGATTGTTTGATCTGTCCACGTTGACTTGGGTGCACAGCAATAGTTTCATTATCAATTCGCACACCCAACAACGGTGCAATCTTTTTAGCACGAATAACTTCTTCAAGGACAGCGGTATCAGTTGTTACAAGAATCAAACCGTGGACAGGATCTGCTTCTAGTCGTAAGCGGCCGTAGCGAGACATTGTCTCTGCAACGTCAACAAGAATTGAATGTGGAACGGCGTAGCGTGAATACTTAATAAGAGTGTCGATAACCATTTCGGCGTCGTGTCCAGCAGCGCGTGCATTCCAGAGCCCAAGATTTGTTAAGCGATATGTGTGAATGTGCTCAGGAGATCGCTCTAGTTCTGCAAATGGAGCAATAGCGCGGCGACATTCCGTTGACATCCCATGATCGATATCTAAAAGCAGTGTTTTATCGCTCTGAACGATCAATGGCCCATCAGTCATTGAGCAAGTCCTTAATAAATTCATGCAAGAAAGCACTGCGCTCTTCAAGAGCTGTAATACTTATCCATTCAGTCGTTGCATGTGCGCCAGAGCCAACAGCGCCCAGACCATCTAGAACTTTGGCACCAGCTGCTGCTGCAAAGTTTCCATCGCTGGCACCGCCAACGGAGGCATGACCAAGAGGTGGCATGCCAATTCGAGCGGCAACTTTTTCTGCTCGCTCATAGAGCTCCATGGTTGACGCTGTTTCTAGTGGTGGACGATTTAATCCACCAGTGATTTCAATGCGCGCTTCTGGATGTACTGGTTTTAATGCACGGATTGCAGCATCAACGCGATTGATTTCATCAGTTGAAAATGATCGTGCATCAATATCTAGAACCGCATAATCAGGAACTGTGTTAGTTGAGTTTCCGGCTTTTACAAGAGTTGGAACAACAGTTGTCTGCTTCTCTTTATTTTCTAAGAAAGCGAGTGCGGTAATGATGTGCGCAATTTCAGTTGTTGCGTTAATTCCTTTTTCTGGTTCGAGTCCAGCATGTGCGGCGCGGCCATGTACGTGTACTTGATACATCGCCGTGCCCTTGCGGCCAGTCTTTACTTTTCCATCAATTGCGGCTTCAAGCACAAGGACGGCCTTTGCCTTTGATGACACATCTTGAATTAATTTACGAGATGCGTGACTTCCGGTTTCTTCATCAGTTGTGCCAATAAGTGCAACTGAGCCAGTAATTCCTTTAAGTGCAAAGAGTGCTTGAACAAATCCAGCCTTCATGTCATATGTGCCAGGACCGCGAAGAACATCTCCATCTATTTGCCACAAGGGAGTAAATGAACCAATTGGCCAGACTGTGTCTAAGTGCGCAAGTAAAACAACATCAGGTTGGGCAGCGCCCCACCAAAAAACTGGGCGACCTTCTATCTGGCGAATCTCTGCAGGTGTGCCGAGTACACGAGTTGCAATATCACTTGCTAAACGAACAACATCGTTGCAGGCATTTAGATCTTCAGTAGGAGATTCACACTTCACTAAAGCTTCAAGGGCTGCCAACATAGGGTTAAGTCTGCCGTATTCGCCTTGCTTCTCGCTTGTCATAGCGGTGCAACCCCCGTAATACGCGGAATTCTAAATGTCTGCATCTCGCCTGT
>Ga0208082_1000651_pt1 | contig 10334 bp, 7 predicted proteins | sample LakMenE09Jun09ns_FD_150683 | JGI IMG/M metagenome (GOLD analysis project Ga0208082, IMG submission 150683) | Freshwater microbial communities from Lake Mendota, WI - 09JUN2009 deep hole epilimnion ns (SPAdes) | ecosystem: Environmental > Aquatic > Freshwater > Lake > Epilimnion/Euphotic zone ... | reverse complement strand
TGTCAGGTTAGGTTTTAGAACAAGTCTGTACAATAGTTTTATGTTGTTAAACTTAGTTTATTTATAGTTGTAATGGGTGGATTTGCTTTAATAAATAATGATAAAATTACAATATTGGTGAATGAAGCAGAACTTGGGTCCGTATGCTTTGTTATGATTTACAAGTTATTTAATATTCCTTTTTATTTTTTTAAATAAATCAATGATTATTTTAAGAATATGGAATAAAATTAGTTTTTCTTTTTAAATATTAAAAATTTAATATATTATATAGTTTTTTTACATAAATTTTATGTTCCTCCTCACAGAAGTATTATAATATAATTTATTATAAACTTAATTTACAATTATAGTACTTGCTAAATCAACAAATAAAGTTAGAAAATTATTTATTTTCTTACAAGAATTTTTAATCTTTAATTTAAGCTGTGATGATTAGTATTCATGTCCAGTTTTTGAACAAGTTCATAATTTTGAATTTAGTTTTATAATATTAACTTTGCAGAGGCTGAATCTAATTTTTTTGCCAGTAAAGTAGCATTAGCAAAAATATTAGATGGTAAAAAGAAATTAGAGGCAAACTATAATTTTAAACGAGCTCGTGCTAGGTACTTGTGTTTTATTTAAAATTTTTATACCTAATTAAATCATATTATTATTTTTGATTTAATTTATTTTCAGTTATTATTAAAATTAATAAGTTATATTTATTCCAAAGTGCGCAGCAGTCTAAATAATTTATAATAATGTTTAAAAGGAATATATTATTTATTGTTAATGCGTTAAATAATTAAATTAATTTGTATTATATGATTTTATTCAAAGATGGATTTATTTTATTATTAGGGTTTTTAAATCAATCAGAAAATTGAATTTTAGCAAATTAGAAAGAATGGATTTTTAATATAATATTTTTTATTTTAATAATTCTCATGATTTTAATTTATTACTAAAAGTTATTAGAATTAAGAGTTGGATTTATATATAAATTGATTTTAAAATCAAAAGACAGAAAATAAAAGTATTTCTTTTAAGTAAATATTAAAAGTTTGGTATTATTATATGACTAACAAGATATATTTTTGTTTAAGTATTGAGTCAAGATTTTTTACAGGTAGTTTTAAATAATTTTTATACGAATTAATAACTATGTTTGGTAGAAGTCGTTTATCTAAGCTCACGAGGTTACTAGGTTGCCGGTTCAAATCCGGTTGGTAAGTTTTAAAGCATAGTTGAGTTTTTTTGTTACCCTGATAATAGGGGGCTTAATTTGATTTTAAATTAAGTTGGGTTACTAGAATTCTGGATTCTAGGGGTGATTCATTCGGGGTGACTAAAAAGAAAATGAAAAATAGCTGAATTGATTAATAACTCCTATACTAATAATTATTATGCAATTTTGCATAATAGAGATTCTTGCATAAATACAGATATTGTAGCCTTGCATTATTAGTTAATAATACATATATTATATATGTATTATTATATATAATATATTATAATATATTATTATTACTATCATTATCATCATTATTATTATTATTATTATTATTATTATTTTAAAAAACGGAGTATAAAAAAATGTCACCTCAAACTGAAACAAAAACAGGAGCTGGTTTTAAAGCCGGTTTGCGTGTATTTATTTTTATATTATATCAATTGACTCTAGCTACATATCCGGTTGTAGCAGTGAATAAAAGTAAATCTAAGATAAACTCTTATCTGAAAAAACTAATTATAAATTTAAATTAGAAAATTGGAAAATTCCTAGGAAATATAGCAGAAGTTTAAAGCAAAATTAATAAAATGTTGCAATTTTAAAGTCTAATAACTTGGATGAGCAAAATGCGAATTATTATTTTATAATTAAGAATCATATAACTGGTAATATCTAATAAAAATTAATTAACATCCAAATAAAAATTTTATAAAATAAAAACAGATTAGTCAATAGGACTTAATTTAGAGAGATTTAAAAAGTAAAAACTTGTATAAATTCATTTTATAGAGCTATATGATGGACAACTATCATGTATTGTTCGGGAAGAGTTGAGCATTAAAGATGTTTTTCTACTTTCATGTGAAAGTGCGGGTTGAAAAATTATAATGATCTATAAATTTATTTATATAATAAATAAATTATATACTTAAGTTAACCAAAATAAAAATTTAAGCTAAAAATAGCTTGTATATAAAGTTAAAAATTTATTTAACGAATATAAAAAATATTAAGATAATTTAAATATAAAAATTTAGTTTAAAAAATAAACAAATACAAATAATAACTTTCACAGTATTCTCATACAAAAGATATTGATCATTATAAATAATAAGCAATTATTTTTAGTTACAATGAATAATAAAAATTGGAATAATAATTATTAGAATTTTTCAATATGTTTTAAAATGCAGACAATATAAATTAGCTAAAAAGATAAATGTTATAATATACCTATAAATCCTGTACTAAATATAATATAAAAAATGTTTAATTAATATTTTATTTTGTATTGGAAGCAAGCGTAGTGATACTAATATATCTTGCTACGTTTTATAAAGAAGAAAGTACTTAAATAATTGTTTCTTTATTTTTATGATTATCGCCTTACATATTACACTCCTGATTATCAAGTAGTTTGTGTTTGATAGGATTCAAAAATCCCAAAAGTATCTATAGTTGCCTATAAAAATCCATAATAGGATACAAAATGCAATTTCTTACCTCTAACAACGAACAAAAAATGAACGTCTAAAGGAACCATAGAATGAAATTAAATCTAAAAAAAAAAAGAGAGCAAAAGTCTTAAAATAAAAACCAGAAAACCCACCTCATAATAATAACCAAATATCAGGCGAAATCATTTGCGAATTATAGTCGTCGGAAATAAATATTTTTAATTTACATCAACCAAAGCCGTCACCAAAAATTACAAATTATAAAATATAAAGATATTTTGAATATATCCTAATTAAAGCAGCTTGTTAATTAGTTCTAGGTCCTAAAAATAAATATTCCAATCTATTTAAAATAGAATCCCATAAAGTATGAAATTAACCTGTTTAAGACATATAGAAATAGCTACAAACAATGTTGTCTAAAGCCTAAAAAATAAATAGACCTCGAGTTATAAAATAACTTTTGTTACAGGCCAGGACAGAAGAAGGCTCAAAGGTTGATATACGCGGAGCCCAAATCTTTCCCTATAATAAAAGAGAATAGATTGAGAGCCGTATATGGTCAAAAAGCTGTACGTACGGTTCGGAGACGAGTAATTGCAAAAGACTTAGTTTTATGCTGATACTGATATATTAGCTGCTTTTCGTATGACTCCACAACCTGGTGTACCACCAGAGGAATGTGGAGCTGCTGTTGCTGCTGAATCATCGACGGGTACCTGGACTACTGTATGGACTGATGGTTTGACTCAATTGGACAGATATAAGGGTCGTTGTTATGATCTAGAGCCTGTACCAGGAGAAGAAAACGTGCGAACAGAATAAAGCATATTCAAATCTAACGAATTATTTATCAATTCAGGAAATAAACTACCTACATTACCTGAGCCTAAATAACTAAGCTTCAAAAATATCAATACGAAAGTCTAAGAAATAAAAGCACGGTAGGAAAACTAATTTGAAAAATTATTGAGGTATGAATTAGACGTTCAAATATAAATAATTACTGAAAAGATGAAGCTCTATAGCCTAACTCTCTTCTAGACTGCAGGACTCACCACTGTGAATCGAACCCTTAATTGGAAGCGTTTTCTTCAAATTAAACAGAATTTAGGGTAAGACAGTTATGTATTAAATACAAGAAGTATAGGACTCTTTTCAAACAACAGAATCTATATATAGAATAAATATTGAAAACTGTTATCCTCTTCATAACGACCTTCTGTGTAATGGGGAGAAGATTAATCAAAGTTTAGGAACCTAATAACTCCTAGTGCAAAGATATATATAAAAGCTCAAACAATTTAAAATATAACCTCCCCATTGAAATCCTAGTCTACAAATATATTACTGACTAAAAACTAGATAATTCTTAACAAGGTATAATCAAAGATAATAATAAATAAACATTAGAATCTAATCACATAATTATATGAATTTTGAGTATAGAGTCGTATGATGGGTAACTATCATATAGGATTCGGAAACGGGATTCTGGCAAGAAAGCTTTAAAATATAGAAGTATAATGACCTAGATCTTTTGGCCGACAGACTAGAACCCTAGTTTTATCAATTCATTGCGTACGTAGCTTATCCAATCGATTTATTTGAAGAAGGTTCAGTTACTAATTTACTTACAAGTATTGTAGGTAACGTATTTGGATTTAAAGCATTACGTTCTCTTCGTTTAGAAGATTTACGTATACCGCCCGCATATAGCAAAACTTTCTGGGGACCACCTCATGGAATTCAAGTAGAAAGAGATAGATTGAATAAATATGGAAGACCTTTATTAGGATGTACGATTAAACCGAAATTAGGCCTATCTGCTAAAAACTATGGTCGAGCTGTTTATGAGTGTCTACGTGGAGGACTTGATTTTACTAAAGATGATGAAGTGCGAGATATTATTGCTTTATATAGTATATAGTAATATAATAATATTTAATATATTACAATCACTCCTACTTATTTTTATAAATCTAACGAAGTTAAATTTAAAAGATTGGTAAACCATAATAATCAGAAGCTTAGGAAAAAGCAAGATAAAAATACTTAGATTGATTATAATTATATAATTATAATTGTAGTATTAAAAATGTCTTAAATTTTGTACCTTTTAATAATAATGTCATATTAAAAGTTAATTTTATAAAATAATGCAAATGAATGATATCTTTTAATAACAATAAAAAGTAATTAAAAACCATTAAGAATAAGCCACCTAAAATATATTTGTTTCTTTTGACATCCAAATGGAATTTTGTTGGAAAGTTTAGATTATAAATAATCATCAAAGTTCATTTCAATTATCTTATTATTAAAAAGATTTGAGAATATCCAATCTTTATAAGCAAAATATATACCCTAGCTAAATTTTTTAGTACTCAAAAGAATGTACATAGCCACAAGTTAAAAATTATAAGATTAAGAAATAGAAAGTTTAATAATAAAATTTCACTAGAGCGCGTGATGATAAACATTTATCATGTCATGTGCGAGAGCAAGTTATTAATTAAAAATTAGGTAACTTAGTTTCATAATGTTAATTCACAGTCATTTATGCGTTGGAGAGATCGTTTCCTTTTCTGTGCAGAAGCAATTTATAAAGCTCAAACAGAAACTGGTGAAATTAAAGGGCATTATTTAAATGCGACAGCTGGAACAGTTGAAGAAATGTATAAGCGAGCTTCTTTTGCTGCGCAAATTGGTGTGCCAATTATAATGCACGAGGGCGGCCGCTAAGAGTAAGATAACACTTTTACCTAAAAATAGAGCGTAAAAAACAATAATAAAAATAATAAAACTCACTAAGACATTAAGTGAAACGACAATCAATTTAGATCTAAAAAAAAATTCAAGGATTAAAAAATATAGCATTAAATCAAACGTAATGCATTTCATTAATTCAAATAATTGAACTAAATAAAGATTATAAAGAAATCTTGCAAATAAACTGGAAAACCAAAGATCGAAAATAGCATATCGATAAAGCTTTTATTAAATAACTAAAAGCAAATTATTATTACAAAAGATAAAAATTTTAAATGTAAAAATATAATCTCAATAAGTTCAGATTACTTCAACCGTAAAGGGTATAAACAAACGGAAAGTATTGTATCAATTATATGAAGTCATGCCATATAATTTAATGTTAATATTACGATACCATAAATATAAGCTAATAATATAAAAAACAGTTGTCTATTCTCTCAATAATATGAGAATTGATGTATCTTAATGTAATAAGTTCTAATAATAGAAAAAGCGAGCAAACAAACTAAAAGATTAATAAAAAAAATATATTAAGTTAAATAAAAAACTTGAAAAAAAGGAATTTAATAAGAATGGAATAGTAATTTCATCTTTTAATAAATAAAGTAAATACGAGATAAAAATTATTTAAACAAATATAATAATCTATATATTGATTAAAGTTTGCTGAGTCCCTAAAACCTGTAAAAAGATAGGAATTCGTTTCTAATATATTATGAAGGAAGCGGGGCAGTCAAAGAACAGAGCTGAAATGAGTTTTAATAAGTTATAAAAAACTGACTATTGGAATATAGAGGGCGTTAAACGTATAAATCCAACTAAATATATAAGTTTTTTGATAGAGAGCGTAGAAAAATCAAAAGGTTTTTGCCACGTTCGAAGGGAGCTACATATATAAAAATATATTCATTTCTACCCTAATTATCTAACAGGTGGTTTTACAGCTAATACATCATTAGCAATGTATTGTCGTGATAATGGTCTATTGCTTCATATTCACCGTGCTATGCACGCTGTAATTGATCGTCAAAGAAATCATGGTATTCATTTCCGCGTACTTGCTAAAACTCTTCGTATGTCTGGAGGAGATCATTTACATTCTGGTACAGTTGTTGGAAAACTTGAAGGTGAACGTGAAGTAACTTTAGGATTTGTTGATCTAATGCGTGATGCTTATGTTGAAAAAGATCGTTCTAGAGGTATTTATTTCACTCAGGATTGGTGTGGAATGGGAGGAACTATGCCAGTTGCTTCTGGTGGTATTGTGTGAGTTTAATATTAATTTTCACTATTTAAGACTATCTTTAATTTCTATATACATCCAAATCCTTAATCTGATATAACAAAAAATAAAAACCACAATAAAAATAAGATAAAAATCTGCGGCAACTAACATGGATTAAAACGAATTGTGTTCGTTAGTATGAAAAATAATTAAGAATAAAATTTAAATAAGGATATCAATAAAAATACGTAGGAATAAATCTTTAAAATTGAGCTCATCCCGACGTGATCATCCAGAGATTCAAGCAAACATATAAAGCATACAGAGATTACCTTATAGTTTTAGAAATTTATGTAAAGGCGGTTATATTGGATAATGAGATCCTATTAATTATTGGTAAAATTAAAAAACAACTATGCCGATTTATAACAATATATTTTGGAAGAACCATTTAATACTAGATTTTAATGACTCTTTATGAAAAATCAGTAAATAGTAGTAATTAAGTCTAATCTATCAAAATATGGATGTAAAATCCTATAGATTAGGGAACTAATTAAAACGACTTGTAATTAGGAGAATTTTTCTAATCTTAAAAGTAAAGAAAATCAAGTACAATACTGTGAATAAAATTAAAAATAAAGAGAGATGTTAATTATAAAAAGCTGTATAATAAATAATTATCACGTACGGTTTGATAACGATCCACTTTGTAAGGTGAATTAGTTTCATCATGTTTGGCATATGCCTGCTCTTACAGAAATTTTTGGTGATGATGCTTGCTTACAGTTTGGAGGTGGAACTTTAGGTCATCCGTGGGGTAACGCTGTGTGGATTTAGTGAGTTGCACGGGTAAAACTCATATTCACTTTATTTTATAATAGTCTTAAAAATAATATTCACCAAAAGTCTTATCCTTTTAAATTTAATCTCAAAAAATGTAAAATTAAAAAGTGAAAACCAAAAGGAGATTAATATGACTTTTTGAAAGCTCTTAAAATTAGAAAATAGGAAAAAATTTTTAATAAATCAATCGAATATAAGTAATCAAACAATATAACTATAAGAATATTTACTTTACAATAAGATTAATTATTTTAGGATGTTGTTGCGTTGCATTTCCTAATTAAATATAATTCAAAATTATATAATTTTAGTTTTATAACAAATATTTCTTGTCAAGCGGGTATAAAATTTAGTTCTAAATCAAGTCGACAGAAAACTTGGAATACTTAATTAAGTTAGGTAAAAGTTCTTTTCGAAAGAGGTCTAAAAAAAATCTAGAAGGCCAGCCATATAACCTTTCTCTATAATATCTTCTTAAAAATTTCGAATATATAATAATATTTTTGAAGAAAGAAATCGGTGAAAACCGTATACAAATACGAATTTGTATGTACGATTTGGAAACGGGTATTTTTATGATACCTAGTTTTATCCAGGTGCAGCTGCAAACCGTTTGCGAATTGAAAAACACTAATAATTACATAATTGTATATATTAAACCTTATATAAACTCAATATACTAGGCCAAGTAAAGAATGAGCGTGTACCTTATAAAAATAAAAATGAAAATCTAGGCTAACAATAACATGTATATCAAAGCCTAATATTTAAAAGAGCAAAGAGAAAAAATTTTATCATGGAAAAAGTTAAATAGTACGTAAACTAGAAGCATAAAGGTGAATGATACTCGATGTAGCAAATAGAAAAGTATATCAGTTCAAATAACTCTGAGTTGGGAGCAATAGACGAAAATTAGCACGGTTATTTTTCGGAAAGGTTAATATATCTCCCGGAATTAATAAATACAACATACTAATATTAATAAAAGGGTAAGCCTAAAATAAAATTAAATAATTATTAGAAAATCAACAACTATACTGGCTAAGTTGCATTATAAGTACACATTCCTTATTAGGACAATAAATTTATAATAATCCAAGCTTAAATAAGATTTAAAGGCCAGAAGATAATCCAAATGAGTAAACACCTCTTCAAAACGAGATAAAAGTGATAAGAAATAGAAATCCTTATCGTGTTTATAAAAATTATACTAAAACTCAAGGGGTTAAGTTCTTCGGGTCGGGTGGAAATATATATCAAAATATAATGCTTATTCGATTAGATATATACAAAACATCGGAATAATTCAAAAATGGGAAAAAAATAAAAATGTCTCTACAATGCATATTAAAACTTAAAAAAGGATCATTTTGAATAATATACAATCCGGAAATTTAGAGCGTAGTGATATGAAAGTATCACGCTACGTTCGGGAAGCTGTGTATATAATAATTCAATACAAAATAAATTATACATAGACTTTCATGTAGCTAGTGAAGCTTGTGTTCAAGCCAGAAATGAAGGACGTGATTTATCACGTGAAGGAGGGGATGTTATCCGTGAAGCCTGCAAATGGAGTCCAGAACTTGCTGCAGCTTGTGAAGTGTGGAAAGAAATTAAATTTGAATTTGAAACTATTGACAAACTTTAATAGTTTCAAATTTAACATAGGTTTTTAAAAATATTTTTAAAATGTTTTAGAGTGAAAAAAGTATTAATATCAAAATAAATCAGAAATAAATAATATGGCTGTACCAAAAAAAAAAATGTCCAAATCACGTAAAAACGCACGTAAAAATACATGGAAAAAAAAAATTTTAAAACAGGTACAATTGGCTCTTACAATTGGTAATTCCATATTTAACCCAAACTCAAACCTTCTCTTTTCTTAATGAATAGTTGAGATAATCTATTTTAATTTTAAAAGATTTATTATGTCTCATTCTGTAAAAATTTATAATACATGTATTGGTTGTGTGTGACGTGTACTTCGGCTTTTAATTATCATGATAATAAGTTTTTATTAATAAAATATAAAAAATCACAATATTATAAATAAATAATTTTATAATTTATAAAAATTAATAAACCAAGTTTAGTATGTTTATTCTACAAAATACATTTTTAAAACTTTGTTATAACCAAAATAATAAAGGCTTCAAATTAAATGACATTAGGTAATTAAGAATTAAAAGTTACAAACATTGGACTATATAATTTATTAACTAAAGGATATCAAGATATTATAAAACTAAGTATTAATATTACTACAAGCCTAATGCTTAATAAATAAGCATGTTTGGTTTTAAAAAAGGTAGTTTACATATCTATTTTATACTCAATGTGTTCGTGCATGTCCAACAGATGATATAATCTAAAATTAATATATTATATTTTGTTTTATCTAGATAGATTATATTCGAATAAATACTAGCTTAAACCTTTTTAATCTAACAAATAATTTTTAAAAAATATTAACATTCTAATTTTAAATTATGGTTGTTATTGAAACATCTGTTCATTTCGAAAAATTATTTGCATAAGATTATAATTTTTATATTATATAGAAAAATTTTATATTTTGTATATATTAAAAAATATAAAAGAAAGAAAAACATGAAAAAGTTTTTGTTTTATATGTAATAAATATTTGATAGTATTTAATTTCAAGATTTTAAAATTATTATTAAAGTCATAATGAAATAACATCAAGTAATGAGTTTTCAAATTGAAATTTGAGCCGTATGCTTAAAAAAAAGCTTGTATGGATCTTTGAGGGAAAAGCTATTCTACTCAATTCTTGGAAATGGTC
>Ga0208082_1000648_pt1 | contig 10368 bp, 10 predicted proteins | sample LakMenE09Jun09ns_FD_150683 | JGI IMG/M metagenome (GOLD analysis project Ga0208082, IMG submission 150683) | Freshwater microbial communities from Lake Mendota, WI - 09JUN2009 deep hole epilimnion ns (SPAdes) | ecosystem: Environmental > Aquatic > Freshwater > Lake > Epilimnion/Euphotic zone ... | reverse complement strand
AAATTAATGGGTCAACGTTAATCAGATAAATCACGCCATTTTCGGCGGCTCGCATATGCCCAAATACCAATTATTAGCAGGGCAAGAGAGCCCAAAATTATGTGGCTCAAATGATGAAGAAAAAAACCTTCAAGATGATTTTCATGCGAATTTGTTATCTCTAGCGCTGGTTTTGATGCATTCGGCGTGGCAGTGGCACTCTCGCCCGCAACAATGACAGGTGTTGAAGAATTGTTTTCAAGTTTTGGCTTTAGGGTAAACATATATGAACCTTCAACAACATGTCCGTCAGCTGAAACTACTCGATAACTTACAGAATACTTCCCTGGAATTGCGGATGAATCCAGCGCACGGGATATTTTTGAACTCAACAAGACTGTTGCACCTGTACTTATTTCTTTCCCGTTCGGGTCTTTCACGGTCACAAAATTACCGCTTCCTAAATCCAACAACTCTTCATCAAAAGTTAAAATAACTTCTGAAGGAATCTTTGTAATTATTGTGTTTCCTTTTGGAAATTGCTCGATCATTGATGAATGCGCATATGCCTCAGTTGTCTGTAATAAAGAAATAAGAAGGAGGGCAATTAACCCTAGAAATGGTTTATTCAACTTCATTCTTTGCCCTCCTTCATATTCCTAATTAGCTACTTTGCAAGTGCTGCAATTGTAACTGTTGGCGCTGGGCCTGTTTCAGTTGTTTTATCAGCAGAATAAACACTAGGAGCTGCACTGTCATGCACAGTCCATAGTAGTTTGTATTCCTGATATGTTGTTTTAGTTGTTGCTGGAACCCAGACTTTCATCTTTTCCTTTGTCTTTGGATCAGTGACAGTCTTGATGCGTGCAGCAACAGGTGTTTTTGTTGCTAGGCGGCATACTTGCGTTGTATCGAGCCAGTGCATGCCTGCTGTAGCCCATCTACCTCTGATTCCGAATTCAGCAAAACCAACTGGATCAACATCAAAAGCCTCACTTTTTGATGTCCAAGTTATTGTGCTCGATACAGGCTTACCGGAAGTGTCAAGGGTGGTTGAGGGTGTCACCGAAGCCTTGAATCCTGGTATTTGCATTGCAGCAGATGCTGGCGCAGGGAGCAGCGCAGATGGAATTACCACTGAAACAGAATGTGTTCCAATTTTTGTAACACCATCAGCAGCATCACATCCGTGACCTATACGCAGCAGGATCACACTTGAGACGCCTTGAGTAGGAGTAACTCCTCGTGTGTCCACTCCAGCATGCCCATGAGCCGAAGATATTGACGTAATTGACACCAATACTGCAGCAGAAATTGATATAACTTTTTTCACTAATTTTCTCCTAAATTTTTTTGATCGCTAAATTGGCGCGCAAAAATCTATATCGCGATGTTAATAGAAATTAGGCGCGGCTAAACGCTGGTGGTGCACGGTCTCTGAGGACAGAGAAAATCATTGAAATTAAAGTTTTATCTTGAAAATATACACAGACAAAAAATTGCTGAAATTTAAGGATAAAAATCTTAAAACTAACTTTTGGCAAAACCGCTTCGATTAAAGCCTGAAAAGCAGTTGAGATTTTGTCAAAGTAACGGGCTACGAAATAGGTAATAACTACAGCGATTCCATGAGATAAAAACATACGTTCATCACTTACAGCTGTGCCATCGTGAAATACAAAGTGACCGAATATTTGAAAAATTACTAGAGTTGCCGCTAGTCCAGGACCATTGAATTCTCGTAACGGCCTTGCGTTGAAGTAGACAATCGAAAGAGCAAATAGAGGTATTACTAAAGGGCTCACAGAGAATGCTCCACCACCAAGATGGTGAAAAGTCAGAATGCTTGTAAACAGGAATGAGTTGAGTGCAATGGATTTGAAAAATCGATTGTTCAACATGAGTATATATTACTTCTTTGGATGAGTTAACAAATGATTAATTACGGATTTTGCAAAGGTAGCAGATAATTCTGGTGAGTGTTTACCTTTATTTATAGTCCAAAGTTCGGAATTCGCTCCATTTTTGCATCCTTTGTATCGTAGAACTGTTGTTTCTAATCCACTGAGTTTGCTATCTAGATCTAATCGTGGAAGAACTCGATACGGCTTCTTGCCGCACTCATTTAACTTTCCCCATAAGTCAATTGTTTTTCGTGCTGATGGATAGGCGCTGCTAAATAAATATCCACCCGTATATGAAATAACCGCATCATTGGTTCCATGAATTTGCAGAACACTCACGGGCGAAGTTGGTTTACAACTTTGAGGATTTGAAAACGTGGCACCAGCCAAACTAACAATTGCCGCAATTCGATCCGATTGGTTACACGCCATGCGGTGAGCCATAAAGCCACCATTGGAGTGCCCGACGATAAATACTCGTGCGGGGTCTACTGAATAATCTTTGGAGACGGAATCAATAATTCCAGTTAAATACGCTTCATCATCGATGGCGCTGGAATCAAAGTTGCAGCAGGCAGGCGTAGCGTTCCAAAACAAATATCCATTGGTGTCTTTAGTGCCACTTGGGTAAACAGTCAGAATTCCTTTTTCATCGGCAACTTTTCCGAGTGCAAAATAACTCTCTGCGTATGGATTTTCTGCGGTGTATCCGTGAAGCGCGATAATTAGTGGCGCGGGTGTGCCCGATTGATACTTACTTGGTACCACCAAAGTAAATGGCCGCTCCCCTGGATACACAACATCAGTGGCCTGTGCTTGCGATATCGGCAGGATGCTTATCAGCAAAAGCAAAATGGATAAGCGTGCTCGAATCATGGTGAAAATCTAGTCCACCCATCGAGAAATTTCATTACTTTTCGGGTGAGAAGATAAGATGAGCAAATGGCTGACAGCAGTTTTGACATAACTTCCAAGATTGATCGCATGGAGTTAGATAATGCGATTAACCAGGCAATCCGAGAGATTGATACTCGCTTTGATTTTAAGAACACAGGTTCTTCTATCGAACTCAAGGGTGAAGTAATCAACATCGAAGCAGACACTGAAGAGCGTGCCAAGGCTGCCCTGGATGTAGTTAAAGACAAGATGGTTAAACGCGGTGTATCGCTAAAGCATTTAGATGCAGGCACTCCACAGCTCAGTGGAAAGATTTACAAGATTGCAGCCCCTCTTAAAGAGGGAATCTCAACTGAAAATGCTAAAAAGGTTGCAAAGTTCTTACGCGATGATGGTCCAAAGTCTTTAAAGACTCAGATCCAAGGCGATGAACTTCGCGTAACAAGTAAGAGTCGCGATGATTTACAGACAGCCATGGCACTTGTAAAAGATGGCGCATGGGACTTTGCAGTTCAATTTACGAATTTCCGTTAATTGACTAGATATAAAACCGGCTTAATCTTCGGTGTATCTGCGTACACCTTGTGGGGCGCATTCCCCTTGTACTGGCCACTTTTACAACCAGCAAGTCCAATGGAAATTGTTTCTCACCGTGCTGTCTGGTCGCTTTTTTTCTGTTTAGTTGCACTTGGAATTGCTAAGCAACTGAAGAGCACCTACGCGCTACTTAAAAATCCAAAAGTCTTTTTTCGGTTATTACTTGCTGCGGGGCTGATCTCAGTAAATTGGCTCGTTTATATCTGGGGAGTAAACAATGAGCATGTTGTTGAAACCGCACTTGGGTATTACATCAACCCGCTCATCATCATTGCTTTTGGTGTCATTATGTTGCGCGAGAAGATGCGCACACTTCAATGGGTGGCAGTTAGTTTTGGTGCTCTAGGTGTAATCGTCTTAACGATTGATTATGGTCGCCTTCCATGGATTGCTTTGGCACTAGCGTTTTCTTGGGGTTCATACGGTCTTGTAAAGAAGCAACTAAATCTTGGGGCGCTCGAAGGTTTGGCTATCGAAACACTGCTTTCACTACCTTTTTACGGTGGTTATTTGATCTACATCGGACTCAATGGAACTGGTCAACTCGGATCATCTCTTGGTTTATCTCTACTGCTCATCGGCGCTGGTGTTGTTACTGCAATTCCGCTCTTGTTATTTAACGGTTCAACAACTCGTCTGCCTTTTACAATTATTGGTTTGTTGCAATACATCACACCAACGATTCAATTCTCAATTGGTGTGTGGGTTCGCCACGAAGATATGCCAACAGCGCGTTGGGTTGGTTTTATGATTATTTGGGCCGCGCTAATAACGCTAGCGGTTGATCTACTTAAATCAGGCCGTACGGTCAATAACAGCGTCGCACAGGGATAACAACGCACCTGTTGGTTCGCCAACTGGCAGCGGACCGAGTGCAGCGCGTGCTTCTTTAGCAATTGAAACTAATTGAGAACGTGATTCATCGAGTGCTTTGTGCTGGCGTAATTCGTGTAACACCTGGGCAACAGTTGTTTCATCTTCGATAGGACCACTGAGCAAGTGACGAAGTTCGGAATCAGCAGGATCTTGAGATTTCATGACATTTAAAGTCACAAGAGTTGGAACACCTTCGCGTAAATCTGTACCTGGTGTTTTTCCTGATTCAAATGATTCGCTAGCAATATCAATAACATCATCAGCTAGTTGAAACGCAACACCCATTTTTTCTCCAAAGAGCGTGAGTGTTTCCATAGTTTCGCGTGGTGCACCAGAAAGAAGTGCGCCAAAGCGTGCACTCGTTGCAATCAAAGAACCAGTCTTATCGGCAACAACATTGAGATAGTGCTCGAGTGCATCAATTCCCGCACTCGGTCCTTGTGTTTCCATAATCTGACCAATTACTAATCTTTCAAATGTTCGAGCTTGTAGACGTACTGCTTCAGCGCCCATATCTGCAAGCAAATCTGAAACTTTTGCAAAGAGATAATCACCAGTCAAAATGGCAACTGAGTTTGTCCAGCGAGTATTTGCACTCATAACTCCACGCCGAAGCGGTGCTTCATCCATAACGTCATCGTGATACAACGTGCCTAGGTGAGTTAATTCGCAGACAACTGCAGCATCAATTACTTGTGCGCGATGTGGATCTCCGTAGTGCGATGCAATGAGAGTGAGAAGCGGGCGCAGACGCTTTCCACCTGCATCAACAAGGTGGCGAGAAGTTTCAATGACGAGCGGATACTTTCCAACAATCTGTTCGCGCAAACGTGTTTCAACGAGTGCTAAGCCATCGGAGAGTTTCGCCTCGAACTCTGGCGAAATCTCAGGTATTCCGAGTGATGCCATTATCGAATGAAAATCGCGATGTTGCTTATGAAATCAAGAAGTGGTGATGGGAATACACCCAAGAAAATTGTGACAACTACTGAGAACAAAACAGTTATGCGTGTGAGTATTGAAGGAATCAATACGCTTGTTGCATCTTCTAGTGGATCTGAGAAGAACATCAAGACGATTACGCGAATATAGAAAAACGCAGCGATTGCACTTGAAAGTACACCCGCAATAACAACCGCTGTTGCACCGCTTTCATATGCTGCAGAGAAGATTGAAAACTTTCCAATAAATCCACTTGTAAGTGGGATACCAGCAAAAGCTAGAAGGAATGTTGCAAATGATGTTGCCACCCATGGTGAACGTTTTCCAAGACCAGCCCAGCGATTGAGATCTGTAACTTCGCCGGCGCTGTCTCGAACAAGGGTCACGACTGCAAATGCACCAACGGATGCGATTCCGTAGGCGAATAAGTAATAGATGCTTGCATCAAGACCAGCTTTGTTGAGTGCAATAACACCGGTGAGTAAGAAACCTGCGTGAGCAATTGAAGAGTAAGCGAGCATACGTTTCACATCTCGCTGCGAAATTGCAACGAGTGAGCCAAAGACCATTGTGATAATTGCTATGCCAGTAATTAATGGACGCCATGACCATTCGGCATTTGCAAATACTGTGTAATAAATACGGAGCATGGCGCCAAATGCTGCAACCTTTGTTGCTGCAGCCATAAATGCTGTTACCGGAGTTGGTGCACCTTGGTACACATCTGGTGTCCATGCATGGAATGGAACTGCGCCAACTTTAAACAAGAGTCCGATTGACAGGAATGCAATACCGATTAATAAGAAGACGTCATTTCCTGTTCCGCCTACTACTGCATCTCGAATACCGGCGAATGAAATCGAACCTGAATAGCCATAAAGGTAAGCGGCTCCAAATAAGAAGAAGGCAGATGAGAATGCTCCTAATAAGAAGTACTTAAGAGCAGATTCTTGAGAGAGCAGTCGACGTCTACGTGAAAGACCTGCCATCAAATAAAGCGGTAGTGATAGAACTTCTAACGCCACGAAAAGAGTTATTAAATCGGATGCAATAGGGAAAATCAGCATTCCTGCTACTGCAAAGAGAGTCAGTGGAAAAACTTCAGTGACTTGTTGGCCACGAGCAATTGATTCGCGCTCTTCCGGCGAACCAGGAATAGCTGCTGGGGCTGCGGCAAAATTTTCAGTATCTGCGATGAGAAATACTGCAATGATCGAAATTATAAGAATTGATCCCTGCAGCAATAGACCTGGTCCATCAATAATCACAGAACCCATCGCAGCTGTTGTTGAACTCGAACTTCGAATTCTCCAAACCTGAACTAGTGCCAGAACAAGAGTTCCGATACTCACGCTTACTTGAGCGATTGGACGAATTGATTTAGATGCGAAAGCCTCAATAAGAACACCGATGATTGCTCCAGCAAAAACTACGAGTATTGGAGATAGGAGCGAGTACGAAAGAGTAGGTGAAATAAATTCACTCATTTACTTGCCTCCATGTGTAGGTAGCGGATCAGTGAATCCCATTTGAGAAACAACTTGCGCCGCCGCTGGATTAATAATGTTTAACGCAGGGGCTGGATAGAAACCAAGTACAACAATGACAGCAATTACTGGTGCAATTGCGATCTTTTCACGAAGGTTTAAATCCTTAAGGTTTTCATTACCAGGCTCAGTTGGACCGTGTAGTGCGCGTTGGACTGGAATTAAGATGTACAACGCTGCAAGAACAATTCCAAATGTCGCAATCACTGCAGCAACTGGATATCTCGTAAATGTTCCGACTAGTACTAAGAATTCGCTAACGAAGCTAGATAGACCAGGAAGCGCCAAGCTCGACATGCCTGCAATAAAGAATGTCCACGCCATGACAGGAGTTACACGTTGCAGACCACCAAAGTCAGCGATTGTTGAAGAACCACGTCGAGAAATCATCCAACCAGCAACTAAGAAGAGTGCCGCTGTTGAGAAGCCGTGGTTAAACATATAAAGAGTTGCACCGCTTTGAGCTTGAGTTGTCATCGCAAAAATACCGAGCGTGATGAAGCCAAAGTGTGAAATTGATGTGTAGGCAATTAAACGCTTGATGTCCTTGGCACCGATTGCAAGGAATGCACCGTAGAGAATCGAAATTACAGAGAGCGTAATAATCACAGGTGTAAATGTCTTTGACGCTTCAGGGAATAGCGTTAAGCAATAGCGAATCATTCCGAATGTTCCGACTTTATCGAGAACACCTAATAGAAGGACCGACGTTCCTGGAGTCGCTGATTTAGCAGCATCTGGAAGCCAAGTATGAAATGGAAACAATGGAGCTTTAATTGCAAAGGCAATAAAGAATCCGAGGAACAACATATTCTGAGTTGTTGAACTCATCTCAAGTTGTGAAAGCGCTGCAATATCAAATGTATGTCCACCTTGTTCGCCGGAGAGAACGTAGAGTGCAATGATGGATGCGAGCATTAATAATCCACCGAAGAGTGAGTAGAGCAAGAACTTCACAGCAGCAGCTGATCGCTCACCGCTTCCGTAGCCACCAATGAGGAAGTAAACCGGTACCAACATTGCTTCGAAGAAGACATAGAAGAGGAAGACATCAGTTGCTGCAAAGACGCCAAATGACATTGTTTGTAAAACTAAAATCAAAATGTAGAAAGTCTTAGTGCTCCAACGACCACCTTCGGATTCATTCCATCCTGCCAAGACAACAATTGGAGTAAGAAGCGCGGTCATAAGGATTAAGACAAGCGCAATGCCATCAACGCCAACTGCATATTTGATGCCAAATGCCTTGATCCAGTCATAACTTTCAACAAATTGCAGAGCAGTGTTGGAACGCTCAAATTTGGTTGTCATAAAGATCGTTGCAACTGCTGCAATAAGAGTTGTAACTAGAGCAAATTGTTTAGCGAGTAGTGATTTGCTCTGTGGCAGCGTTGCAATAAGTGCGGCGCCAAGTAGTGGAATCGCCATAATCAGCGTTAAATAGTTCATAGCGTCACCGCCCAAATCGCTGCAATTAAGGCTATTGCGCCAATAACAATGAGTGCTGCGTAGCTACGAACGAAACCAGTTTGTGAGCTGCGAAGTGCGGCGCCAGATCCAAGAGTTGCGGCTGCAACACCACGAACAGTGCCATCAACTACGACGTCATCTGTCTTAACTATTAAGCGAGTAAGCGCTTGTCCTGGGCGCATGAATACGCTTTCGTTGAAGTCATCTTGTAACAAGTCGCGGCGTGCAATTCGAGTAAATATCGAAACATTTGTTGGCGCTGTATCTGCAACTGGTCCCCGGCCGTACTTAAACCATGCAAATGATGCACCGATAATTACGACAGTGAGCGCCATTAATGAAATGACAACAGGTGGCAATATCTCTGGACCATGACCTTCGTGTGCATGAAAGAGTGGTTCAAGCCAATGAACGAGTGCTTCGCCGCGTGCAAGTAAGAATCCTGAAGTAACAGAACCGATGGCAAGAATTCCCATTGGTAGCAACATTAAAAATGAAGATTCATGCGGCGGATTATTGATGTCATAACGCGGTGTTCCGGCAAATGTAAGAATCATTACGCGGGTCATATAGAAGGCAGTAAGGGCTGCACCAAAGAGGGCGATTGAACCGATAAGGATTCCCTTTATTCCACCAGAATAAAACGCGGTTTCAATGATTTTATCTTTTGAATAGAAGCCAGCAAATGGTGGAACACCCAAAATAGCTAAGTATCCAAGTCCAAATGTTGCAAACGTAACCGGCATGAAGTGTCGGATACCACCGAACTTGCGCATATTTACTTCATCACCAGTTCCGTGCATAACTGAACCTGCTCCAAGGAACATTCCAGCCTTAAAGAATCCGTGAGTAAGCAAGTGCATGATTGCGAATGCATAACCAACTGGTCCAAGACCTGTTGCTAAAACCATGTAACCGATCTGAGACATTGTTGAAGCAGCCAGTGCCTTCTTAATGTCATCTTTAGCAGTACCGATAATTGCTCCGAATAGAAGTGTTATTGCGCCCACGATTACAACGAGCAACTGTGCAGTTGGGGCAGCATCGAAAATAAAGTTAGAACGTGTAATTAAATAGACACCAGCTGTAACCATGGTCGCTGCGTGGATCAACGCTGAAACTGGTGTTGGACCTGCCATCGCATCGCCAAGCCATGCCTGCAATGGGAACTGCGCTGATTTTCCAGTTGCTGCTAACAACAACATAAGGCCAATTGCAGTGAGTGCTCCTTGTGAAGAACCTTCCGCTGCTTCTTGAACACCGATAAATGAAACGGTTCCCATCGTTGCAAAAGCAATCATGATTGCAAATGAAAGTCCCATGTCGCCAACGCGGTTCGCAATGAACGCTTTCTTTGATGCAGTTGCATACGCAGGTTTTTGATTCCAGAAACCAATAAGTAGGTAAGAGGCTAAACCAACGCCTTCCCATCCAACGTACAGGTTGAGATATGAATCGCCCATAACCAATAACAACATCGCTGCGATGAAGAGATTGAGGTAGGCAAAGAATCTGCGACGATCTTTATCGTGATCCATGTACGCGATTGAATAAATATGAATCAGCGTTCCAACACCCGTAATAAGTAGTACGAAACAAATCGATAGCTGATCAAGTAATAAACCAGCGTCTACATTGAATGAGCCGACTGAAATCCAAGTAAATAACTTTTGAGTAACCGCGCGATTTTCTGCATCACGGCCGAGCATCTCGTAAAACTGAACCGCACCCAAGACAAATGACATTGCTGACATCGCTGTTGCAAACAAGTGGCCCCAACGATCAGCACGGCGGCCAGCGAGTAACAAAAGCGCAGAGCCAAAGAGCGGCAGTGCGATGAGATAAACAAGCCCGTTATTTACCAACATTTTTATCGTCTCAACAAACTAGCATCATCGACAGATGCTGATCGGCGAGAACGATAGATAGTCACAATAATTGCAAGACCAACCACAACTTCGCAGGCTGCAACCACCATCGTGAAGAAGGCAACAACTTGGCCATCTAGATTTCCATTCATACGCGCAAAAGTTACGAATGAAAGATTTGCAGCGTTAAGCATTAATTCAATGCACATGAAGACAACAATTGCGTTTCGACGAACTACAACACCGATGGCACCGATTGTGAAAAGGAGCGCGGAGATATACAGATAG
>Ga0208082_1000643_pt1 | contig 10400 bp, 10 predicted proteins | sample LakMenE09Jun09ns_FD_150683 | JGI IMG/M metagenome (GOLD analysis project Ga0208082, IMG submission 150683) | Freshwater microbial communities from Lake Mendota, WI - 09JUN2009 deep hole epilimnion ns (SPAdes) | ecosystem: Environmental > Aquatic > Freshwater > Lake > Epilimnion/Euphotic zone ... | reverse complement strand
ACAATTCACTGACCACCTTCTGGAGACGGGGCATAACTTCTAAACAGGGACACGGCGAAAAAAACCCAGCTTGGGTTCCAATGGGCCACACCGTTGCCAGAGAAATTGCTAAGAACGTAAATGGAACACCGGGTGCGGTAATCGGTGAGCCATTTGGTATCCCACTCACCGCACACTTTCTCGGAGGAGCAGTAATTGCCCAAGACGCCAATCACGGTGTTGTGGATGGATACCTTCGTGCCTTTGGTCAACCGGGACTGCACATCGTTGATGGCTCTGCGCTTTCTGCAAACCCAGGTGTGAATCCATCGCTTTCAATTGCAGCACTAGCTGAATGGGCGATGGCACACTGGCCAAATAAAGGTGAGAAAGACACCAGGCCTGCTTTAGGCGAAGCCTTTGAGATTATTGAGCCGGTTGCACCGGCGCATCCTGCCGTTCCGCTTTCTGCAAGCGGAGCTTTGCGACTGCCGATTAGGCCGATCTAGCTTTTTGTTTCGAGGGCAATTTTCTCTCGATAGCGAGATTCAATTCCCTGGCCGATGTATGTGCTGACGATAATCACTATTGCTCCAAGAATTCCAATTAGCGCTAGCGTCTCACCGCCGAACCAAACTGCAATAAACACAGCCCAAATCGGTTCTGTTGCCAATAGCAATGTCGATCTTGAGGCCGAGGTTTGCCTGATTGCCCATAGCTGAGCCACAAAGGCAAAGACCGAACAAAACAGTGCCAGGAACAATGTTCCTGCCCACTGGGCCGGACCAAAGGTTGCGATGGCATCAAAGGCGCCTTGAATATCAAAAACAAAGAACACCACGGTGGCCGTTAGGCACTGCATCAAGATCATATTGAAACTTGATGCTTCGCGGTTGCGAGTTAGAACTCCTTGAGCTGTGACGTGAACGGCCCTGACAATTGCTGCCGCAAATAACAAGAAGTCACCAAAGTTTGGCTCCTGGATGCCGTTTCCAGTGACCAGTAGGGCAACGCCAACGATTGCTCCAACCGCTGCCAAGAAGAACGATCTAGGTAGCCAACGCTTGTTCCAGGCTGATTCCATGATTGGCGTAAAGATAATTGTGAGCGAGATCAGAAGACCTGCGTTGGTTGCTGAAGTTATCTTCAGGCCATAGGTTTCAACGGCCATAATTGACGACTGGGTAAGTCCAAACAACGTGCCTAGCAGCAGGTCAGTTTTTGAAAAAGCTCTTCTTCGAATAAGCCAGATAGCAACCATTGCAAGAGTGGCTATGGCAAAGCGAACTGAAAGCATTGCCGGGACACTGGCATAAGGAGTAATCGCCTTTGCAGATAAATAGCTTGCTCCCCACACCGCTGCTACAGCTAGAAGGACCAGGTCAACCTTGGAAGCCCTGATTGCCTTAAGCATTCTGTTTTCCTTTGAAGAGGGAAAGTATGCTGCCTTGAGAAATGGCAGCGCCAAGAATCACAGTTATTCCACCCACTGGTTCGTACCAGTGCAACTGTTCGTTTAGCAGCACTACCCCGAGTACCACGGCAATAATCGGGGTGATGTAAGTCACTGATGCTGCAATAGCGCTTCCAACAACATCGAGCACTTTGTAGAACAAGAGGTATGCAACGCCACTACCCAAAGCGCCAAGAATGACAGTGGAGACAATTGCAATCAAGGTCGGGTTCGAGATTAGAAGCGGACCAGAGAGCAGATAAACGGGAAGCAGCGTCAGGGAAGCTGTTCCGATCTGCCCAAACACCGATACTTCTGTTGCTAAGCCCAGTGGAGTGATGTTTTTTCTTATATAGGGAGTTCCTATGCCGTAGCAAAAAATCGCCACGATAATTGCCAAAATAGCCAACGGCTCGTTATCGCCAAAGCCCTGCCAAACCCCCAGAATTACTGATACTCCAGCAAGTCCTACAAAAAGACCCACCACAACGTGGGCTTTGACCTTCTCACTGCGAAACGCAATTAGCATCACAATCACAGTTGCTATTGGAGTCACGGCGTTGAGAATGCTGGCCAGGGCGCTTGAGACATAGGTTTGGGCGTAGGCGAACAAGGTAAAGGGCACCGAGCTCATAAAAAGCCCAGCGATTGTCATCTTTTTCCACACATCAAAGCTGGTTGGAAGTTTGGAGCGGTAAATCAGAATCGCAATCAGCATCGCGAGAGCTCCAAAGGTTGTGCGCCAGAACGCAACACCGATTGGGCTAAGTGCTGTCAGGGCGTATTCAATAAACAGAAAAGATGCGCCCCAGATAAGGCCGGCCACCGTATACATGGCAACCCATGGCCGCTTAGTCGAGGTGTTCAATTTTGCCTTTCAGGAACAGCAGAAAACCAGAGCAATCTAGAGTGGCTTTTTGCTATCGAATCGCGTTTCCACCCAAGTCATTGCTAGCACAAAAGCAGCACAGGCAAAAAAAGCTATGAGCTCTGGAAGGACCGAGCTTGAAGGAGGTAGCAGACCGCCGGATTCGGTTTGCCAAGGCCAAAGTGCCCTAACAGATCCAAACATTAGACCAGCCATCACAACAAAGGTTGCCTTGCGACGGTTCTCAAGTAGCCACTGAAGCACTCCAACGAAACTGGCAAAGCCAACAATTGCACCCAGCATGAAGATTCCTAGATAGCGAAAATCAAGAGTGTTTACCGCTAGCAGGACAGGTGTAAACATGCCCATGGCTATCAGTACATTTGAACCAGAGACACCTGGAAGAGATAGTGCGCAAATGGCCAAGGCAGCGGAGATAAAGATCAGTATCTCGCTCGGCTGAGTGTCGGTTGATCTAGGTAGCGAAGTTAGCGTGATTGCAAAGGCAGCAGCAACCACTGCAATAATGAAATGCTTTGCCTGCCAGTTCCCACCGGAGAGTTTTATAGGCACAACCAGTGATGCCAAGATTAGGCCCGCAAACGCAGCCGAAGTAATTGTCGGGTACGCGATGATTAGCGGGTAAACGGCAGCGCTAGAACCAAGAATTGCAAGAACCATTCCAATTAGAAGCGGGATAAGCAGCTTCCAATCGATGCCTTGGAATCTTTCCCTAGCTTTTTCCCAATTGGCTTTGGAAAAGGAAAGCAAAAGAATAAAGCCCTTAACAGCCCGCGAAGCAGAAAGCACCACTCGTTCGTAGATACCGATTATTAGGGCAACAGTTCCACCGGAAATGCCTGGAAGTACTTCAGCGACCCCCATCAGCAATCCGCGGAAAACATCGAAAAGAAACTGACCGAATCTTTTCAGAACAGGGGATTTTGAGGGGGAAGAACTCATTTAGATATTGTCCCATCCAAGCAAATGATTAGCGGGAGGTGCTTCGAGTACTTTGAGATCCCAAAATCGCTCCACCAACAATCAGTGCTGTTGCCAGAAGCAGTTGCCAACTTAGTTCCCGACCGCTGACAACAAGCAGCATCGTTGTTGAAAGTAGCGGTGTTAGAAACGCCAATAAGCCAATTCTTCTCGGATCACCAATCTTGAGAGCTGCATCCCAGAGGTAGAAAGCTCCTCCCAATGGACCAAGCCCCAGAATTACAAGAAGCCCCCAATCGCTTGAAGAGATAACCGCCGGCTCTTCCAAAACCAAGTGAGCGATAAGTGCTAGCACTCCAGAGACCAAACCAAACAGCCCGATAGCTGAAGTTGGAAAAGAACGCAGCTTTGTAGTCAGGAGCGAATACGTAGCCCAGATAACCGCTGCAGCAAGAGCGAACAGGTAGCCAACCTCAAACCCAAGCGACCCACTCACGCTCCCAGCTGAAGTGATAGCGATTGCTGCTCCAGCAAAGCCAGCTCCAGCGGCGACGATGTGCTTTGCCCCAAGCCTCATGTGTCTAGTGAATAGGGGAGCCAGGACCACAATCAGTAGCGGCCAGAGGTAGTTCACCAAATTTGCTTCAACCGCAGGAGCGGTTTGAAGGGCGATGAAAAGCATCAGGTGATAGCCAAATAATCCATAGACCCCAACCGCCAAAGTTTTTGCCGGGACCTTCCAGGCGGAAAGTTTGAATCCAGAAAGCGGAAGAGAGATCAGAGACCCAATAACTAATCCAATGCCAGTTAAGAGAAAAGGTGGAATTTCTGTGAGCAGGGTTGCAAGGGTGGCAAGTGATGCCCACAACGCAATTGCGCCAAATGCAAAAAGATCCGCCCTCATGTCCAAAATCCTATTGGAATGGACGCATAGAAAAAGCTAAAAAAGTGAGTAGCCGTTTTGATAAAAAGCAAGGGGGTTATGGACTTTTAACAAAGAAAGTCGCAAAAAATAAAAAGTTTTTGTGAAAGTTGTGAAAAAAATACCCCAAACTCGCCAGTCTTTTCGCGGATTAGCGTTTCTTTGATTACTAGGAGAGAATGGAAGGACACGAAGGAGTGATACACGTGTCGAAAATTTCGAGCGTAAAACACGATTCAGCCGGTAGACGGCGAGTGCCAACAAGATACACCCCGATAAATGAATCTCGGGTAAAAAAACTAACTGCTGAAGAATGGAAGAAATTCCGTTCACTCACCACAGCTTCAGGTGAACACAACAAGCGAGCTTCAAAGGTGTTGCCGCTTGGAGTCACCTCAAGTTTCCAGCATTGGGATCCATATCCACTTTCAATTGCATCCGCTAAGGGCGCTTACTTCAAAGACGTTGACGGTCGAAAGCTACTTGACTTGTCGATGGGCTTTGGAGCGATGTTGGTTGGACACCTCAACAAGCACGTTGTCCGGGCTGTCAAAAAGGCCATGCGTTCAACGGGAACCCTATTTGTGACTCCGTCACCGATTGCCACCGAGGCAGCTGAGCGCTTCAAGAAGCGCTTCGATGTTGACATGCTTCGCTTCACCAACTCGGGCACCGAGTCAACGATGTATGCCATCCGAGCAGCCAGAGCTGCCACCGGCAAGAAGGCCATCATCAAGGTCGAGGGTGGCTACCACGGCGGTTATGACCCGCTACTGGTTTCTGTGAAGGCACCGCTTTCAAAGATTGGTCCAGCAAATGCTCCTAAACCTTTCTACCCGCAAGAGGTCGAAGGTGGCGAAGTATTTGTTGTTCCTTACAACGACCTAGATCGCCTGGAAGCAGTTCTGAAGAAGGACTCAAAGAAGATTGCCTGCTTCATGGTTGAGCCGATCATCGAGAACCTTTCGATCATCTTGCCTGACGAGGGCTACCTCCAAGGAGTGCGTGCGCTGTGCGATAAGTACAAAGTTGCACTTATCTTCGATGAAGTGAAATCAGGACTAACCGCCGGAGTTGCAGGAGCTGCAAAGCGTGTTGGAGTAAAGCCAGATCTAATCACTTTGGCCAAGAGCATCGGTGGAGGTCTGCCAGTTGCAGCTTTTGCAGGCAAAAAAGAATTCATGCAAACAGTCGTTGACGGTCGCATGCCTCACTTTGGTACCTACAACGGAAATCCACTAGTTATGGCAGCAGTTATTGCAGTTGATGAAATTGCAACAGTTGAAGCATTGGCTGCAGCAGAGAAAATCAACAACGACACACTGGATGCAATGGATGCCATCATCGACGAGTATGCACTTCCAGCTCATACCGTCGGTTTCGGTGTTAAGGGTGCCGTTATTTGGTCACCAACCCCAGTTCGCAACTACCGCGATTTCAAGGCAACTGATTTTGCAATTGCAGAGCTGAGCTGGCTATGGGGAATCAACCGTGGCATCATCACTCCTCCAGGATTAGATGAGCAGTGGTTGGTTTCTTTCGCACACACTCAAAAAGACATGAACAAGATGGTTGAGAGCTTTAGGTCAATGGCTAAGGCACTTAGGGCATAAACAACCTGAACAAGAAGTGAAAAACGGCGGCCAGAATTTGTCCGCCGTTTTCTCTTTGTCTAAAAATTTAGTTCTGCGGGAAACCTAGGTTGATTCCACCGTGGCTTGGATCAAGCCAGCGAGAGGTGATGACCTTGGTCTTGGTGAAGAAGCGGAAGCCCTCTTCGCCGTGAGCCCTGGAGTCGCCAAAGAGTGAGTGCTTCCAACCGCCGAAGCTGAAGTATGCAACTGGCACCGGGATCGGAACGTTGATACCAATCATTCCAACCTCGACTTCGTTCTGGAATTTGCGAGCTGCACCGCCATCGTTTGTGAAGATGGCGGTTCCATTTCCAAAGGCTCCTGAGTTGATCAACTGCAGACCTTCTTCATAAGTCTTTACTCGAACAATAGAAAGTACTGGACCAAAGATCTCCTCGGTGTATACCTTAGAAGAGGTGGGCACCTTGTCGATCAAAGTAGGTCCAAGCCAGTAGCCACCAGGGGCTCCATCGGCGACAACTTTGCGGCCGTCAACAACAACGCTTGCGCCGTCTTTTTCTGCGATTTCAATGTAAGAGGCAACCTTGTCGCGGTGGACCTTGGTGACAAGTGGTCCCATATCGCACGATCTTCTGCCGTCTCCTACTTTGATCTGAGCCATGCGAGAGCTGATTTTTTCAATCAGTGCATCGGCAACCGGTTCAACTGCTACAACAACAGAAATCGCCATACAGCGCTCACCCGCTGAACCAAAGCCTGCATTCACAGCTGAGTCGGCAACCAGGTCTAGATCAGCATCAGGAAGAACCAGCATGTGGTTCTTAGCTCCACCGAGAGCCTGGACACGTTTGCCGTGCTTGGCAGAGGTTTCGTAAATGTATTGCGCAATCGGTGTTGAGCCAACAAAGGAAATCGATGCAACATCGGGGTGAGTAAGCAATCCATCAACTGCTTCTTTGTCACCATTTAGAACGTTGAATACTCCATCAGGCAATCCAGCTTCTTTCCAAAGCTTGGCAAGCCAAATAGCTGCCGAAGGGTCTTTTTCACTTGGCTTTAGAACAACGGTGTTTCCTGCTGCGATAGCTACCGGGAAAAACCACATCGGAACCATGGCTGGGAAGTTAAACGGGCTGATGATTCCAACAACGCCCAGAGGCTGCTTCAGCGAGTAAACATCGACGTTCGTCGAGGCGTTCTCGGAATACTCCCCTTTGAGCATCTGCGGCATGCCGCACGCAAATTCAACTACTTCTTGGCCACGGGTGATTTCACCCATGGCATCAGAAATTACTTTGCCGTGCTCCGAGGTAATGATCTCGGCAAGCTCGCCCTTTTTGGCTTCCAGCAGTTCACGGAATTTGAACATGACCTGAATTCGCTTGGTAAGAGATTGATCTCTCCATGCAGGAAAGGCAGCGGAAGCTGCTGCGATGGTCTGATTGATCTCTGCCTGGTTGGCGAAGCCAACTGTTGCCGATACTTCACCTAAGGCTGGGTCATAGACATCGCCGGATCGGCCAGATTTACTCTCAACAGCTTGGCCGTTGATCCAAAGGGGGATGGTCTTCATTGATTCACCATTTCTTGGTCTGAAACTTTGTGACCAAATCCGGACACAGTCAAGAGTTTAGTAGTTCGTCGAAATGGTCTGTTCCGCGCAATTGTTGGTTGCTAGAGTTCAGGCATGGCTGATTACTCACTTGCAGAACCCATGGACGCGGGCATCAGGGCTTTTATGGACAATTACTTCGATGTCATGCACTTCCAGGACATGGACCTATTTGACAAGGTGTTCCACAAAGAATGCGTGCTCTATTCGGGTCAAGGTGGAACCCTGTCGCTAAGGCCTTATCCGATCTATAGAGAAGCGGTAATGAACCGAACCTCACCACACGAGCTAGGTGAATCTAGAAATGACAAAGTTTTGATGGTTGATCAGATATCACCAACCCTAGCGATGGTCAAGCCACAGCTAACAATGTTTGGTGGGCTGATGCAGGATTATCTGAGCCTGGTGTTTCTCGACGGGCAGTGGTGGATCATGGCAAAGACTTGGGAAAGAGTCGGCGACGCATAAGCCACGACTCAACTAGCTCTTTACAATCCTCAGGGTTAGTGGGTACTTATAGAACTCGCCCTGGGAGGTCTTGAATGCGGCGATGATTCTAAAGATGATCCAAATCACCGGCGGAAGCCAAAGCAGCAGCCAACCAATAATCGAGATAGCCAAAACCACAACGGCAAGAAGCATTGTGATTCCAAAGTTCAAAGACTCACGCACGTGGTGAGAAATAAAGGGACCCTTGCCGTTGAAGACAAGGTAGCCAATCAAAGGCGCAAAGAACTCAAATGGAATAGCCAGCAGGTGGGAAGCAATCGCCCAAGCCTTCTCTGTCTGAGGTGACATTGGCTCGTTGGAAGCGTATGGGTTTGGTGTGCTCATGCTTTAACTCTAGCCTCGGCCCGATGTTACTTTTTGCCGATGGCCTTTTTCACAAGCGCCGAAATGGCCTTGGAGTTGGCTGGGGTTAGCTTTGTAAGCGCAAAGGAAGTTGCCCACATCGAACCATCGTCTAGTTTGGCGTTGGCATCAAATCCCAAGGTGCTGTATCTGGTGCCCCACTTATCAGCGCTTTGGAAAAAGCAGATCAACTTCCCGTCTTTGTAATAAGCCGGCATCGAATACCAAGTCTTGGAGTCAATTCCTGGATCAACATCTTTTATTAGTTTGTGAAGAGCTTTGGCAACTGCCCGGTTTTCTGGCTTCATAAGCTTCCACTTAGCCTCAACCTCGGCTTCGCCTTTGAGTCCTAGCGCTTGAGCTTTGAGCTCTTGATTGCGCTCTTTGATGGCTTGCTTCTCAGCAGCCGACATTCCAGAACCAGAGGCTGATTTGGTTGGTTTCTTGGCAGTGGTCTTTGCGGGCACTTTGATCCTTTTTCTTTGTTTACTTGCAGACACAAGTATAAAAGTTCGCTGGATACAACCCCAATTACGGCCGCTTAGAAAAATTGGTGCCCTCTTCCAAGACTTGCTAGAGCCTTCCGCCTAGGGTTGAAAGGAAGGCTACTAATAGGAGGCACCACTTGGCCAAGAATAAACTCACACCGAATCAAAGAATTGATCGCCTGCGTAGATACAACGTCGTCGCAGGCTTTTTGCATTTAGTTCAGGCAGTAGGACTGGGATATGTTCTAACTTTGCTTGATAACCAGATTCTGTTCCCGGCAACTATCGATTACCCAACTGGCCCTCCGGGAGTTCCAGTTCCGCCAGAGCGCGTTGAGCTTTTCGATGTCAACATTGGTGCCGGAGTAGTTGGATTTCTGCTGCTTTCAGCTTTTTTCCACTTCCTAATCTCTTCAAACAAGTTCTTCCCTCGCTATAAGGCAGGACTGAAGCTAAACCACAACTACTTCCGCTGGGTCGAGTATTCACTTTCCTCATCGGTGATGATTTGGTTGATTGCTCAGCTAACTGGAGTATCGGATTTCGCAGCTTTGGTTGGAATCTTCTCGGTCAACGCATCGATGATCTTCTTTGGTGCCCTGCAGGAGAAGTATGAAAGCCCAGGCAATGGCCAGGGCTTGCCATTTATCTTCGGCTCCATGACTGGAATCGTTCCCTGGCTAATCATCATCGTTTATACGATTCAGCCCGGTGGCGAAAGCGCAGCTGAGATTCCTGGGTTCGTCTATGGAATCATCGTGGCGCTGTTCCTGTTCTTCAACACCTTCGCCTTCAACCAGGCCTTCCAATACAAGAAGATTGGTCCTTGGAAAAACTACCTATTCGGTGAGGCTACTTACATCACCCTCAGCTTGGTAGCCAAGACCATCCTCGCTTGGCAGGTATTCTCCGGAGCAATCATTCCGGCAATTGTTGGCTAGCTAAACAAAAGTTCAAAGCCCCAGCTCCGCTTTACGCGGCTGGGGCTTTGTTCATTTCAAAGAGATTCTCTAGAGCCCCAGCAACACCAAGCTGGCTGCCATGACCGCCATGCCGCCGATTAGGCCATAGACGGTCAGGTGTCCACGCGAGGAGTTTCTTGCTGTTGGAAGCAAAGTGTCGATTGCGAGAAAGACCATGACGCCAGCAACCATTGCAAAGATCACTCCCAAGACAAAATCATTTAGGAATGGTGCCAGGATCAAATACCCAATCACTGCTCCCGCAGGTTCGGCAAGACCGGAGAGGAAGCTCAACCGGAAAGCTTTGATCTTGCTCTTGGTGGCGTAGTAAACCGGAACCGAGACAGCGATTCCCTCGGGGATGTTATGCATGGCAACCGCAATAGCTAGCGCGATTCCAATTTCCGGGTCATCTAAAACCAACAAGAAGGTTGCAAGGCCTTCGGGGAAGTTGTGGATGGCGATAGCCAGAGCAACAAAGACTCCCATGCGAAGTAACTTCTTCTGGTGGATTCCGATTTCTTCAAGAGTTCCAGCTGGCTCACTCATTAGCTCAACGCGAGTGTTTTCGTGAGGGTTGGCTCCCGATGGAACAACGGCATCGATAAGCGCCATCAAGATCATGCCGCCAATTAGCGCAGCCGCTGCGATGGCTGCGGCGTTGCTATCGCTTGCTTCACTTGCGATATAAGCGGAGGCTTTCGGAAGAATCTCCGCGAAGCTGAGG